>Ga0272441_10007020_pt1 | contig 18520 bp, 16 predicted proteins | sample SSMProp6N_FD_193582 | JGI IMG/M metagenome (GOLD analysis project Ga0272441, IMG submission 193582) | Marine sediment archaeal communities from Little Sippewissett salt marsh, Falmouth, MA, United States - SSM-Prop-6N | ecosystem: Environmental > Aquatic > Marine > Wetlands > Sediment ... | reverse complement strand
ACTCTCAAAGGTATATTCAGTGATCTATGAGGAGGAGAAACGAATGACCGAGATCCCAAAGCAGGTGCGGGGGATCGCCGAGAAACTCAAACTCGATATATTCCCTAATACGTGAGGAGTTGGGGATTGAATCCATCAGGACCTCGCCCCCTTTATAAAGAAATATTCGGCCTTTTTTCTCACAACTGCGGTTTTTCATTAACATGATCAGCCTCGAAAGTGCGACGATTGAAGTAAAAACGAGGGTTTTAAGGTGTAATTTCTCCAGGGGGTACGACCTTAATCCAGAGGTGAAGATCCTGGTAGCTGGCCTCGATGCGGTCACTGGTGTTTACACCATCAGGTGGCATAGTTTCATTGTACAGGAGAAACTGGAGCCGGTTATAGTGCGTGTCCGTGATAGAGAAGGTGTAGGGAAACTCCTGTGTTTCGTTGTGGGCGAGTGTCGTGGTGAATGAATCGAGCGGTTGTGCTGCATGGATGATTGATGCGTTGGTACCGGGATCAGTGGTCATGGTGAGGAGGATCGTCTCCACGGTATAGGTGACAGTGCGATACTCATGGTTGCTGATCCCGATGATCACGGTCTGGGGATCGCCCGCGGCGAACTGCTCCGCGTATCCTTCGGCCTTCCCATCTTCACCAAGGATGTAGAACTCGGTAAAATGTTCGCCTTCTCTGGGAAATACGATGACATAGATGGTGGCTGCGATGGCAGCAACGATGAGAATGATGAGGATGACGCTCAGGACACGGTCAAGCCGGCTCTGGCCGGGGGAGAACAGCTTACTCCAGGTATCACGGGCGATATCTCTCAGGGAAGAGGTAAAACGCTCGTCAGCATGGACTCGTGAACGCCGATACCGTGTGATGATCACCATCGCAGCGGTGAAGAGCACGAGCGATGCGACAATAAAAGAGAGGTGGATGCTCCAGGGAGTGTAATTGAGCACAATCCCGATCGGCGGGACGATAGCGATGGAGAGGGTGATTCGCTCCTTGAGATCGAGATCCTTTCGTGCGGGAAAGAGGGCATTAATGAGCACGTAGCCGGGGAACAAGAGGACCATGGGCAGTCCAAAGATGACGAGGAGTGCGATGTCATTCAACAGCGGCGCGCAGATACAGACGACAGATGCAAGCATCAACGCAACGATGGCTACAAGAGCAGGAAAGAGATGCATTGGGTCGAATGCATCAAGAGTACCATCAAGGGGCTTATGATCTGTCATTCGCCTCTCCCCAATGTCGTGCGCTCATGGTAATGAAATAATCGTTGAAAAACCCAGATAGTGTAGGGGTGGTATGAATACTGGTAATGCAGTCTATAAGGCTGATGTGTAGCCTGCGAAGCCTCATCTCCTGCCGCTCCCCAAGACCCCCCGCCACCTCTCTTCGCCGATGGGACCTGGAGAATGGACACGCTACGCTCGCTGCCGCGCCTTCGTATGGCATGGTCGAAAAAGAGATCGCGGATCTCGCCCGTGCCATCTGGACAGGGCCCGAACATCCACCACGCCCGAAACTCGGGCCCCGGGTGCATCTTCAATCCCCGAGCGATATTCGCGATAATGAACCCGCCGGTATAGGCGATAATCATGAAAGTCGCGTCGTGCTGCTGAATTTTCCTTGCACACTGAATTCTGCGTGTGGCAGTCTTCTCCTCTATGTGCCCCTCCGGTTCGGCGGTCGTGCCGCCGGGGACACCCTTAGTATGGCACGGATGGTCCTGCCTTTATAATTCTTTTCCCATGACGATGGGCATGCGGTGATTTCTTCTGCTCACGCAGAGGGCACCGCCTCGTTGATCGGCATTCCTTTGGGGCATATTCCTTTGGGGTATATATGATAATCATTGGTGATAATCACTAAAAGTAAATAATAAATACCATTTTCATAAATTTAGTATGGTGACATTGAGGTGATGTCATTTGATAAGATCTAGTGTTCTGAAAAGTATACTGGGAGTGCTGTTGCTTGTCTGCCTCGTTCAGGCAGCTAGTGCGGCATCTCTCTATGTTGCAGCGAGTGATAGCAGTTCGCTATCGCAATCTCAGGCTGACCTCATTTGTGACGGCATCAACGATAATCTGGAAATCCAGAAGGCAATCGATGCTCTGCCCGCCGAGGGTGGTGAGGTCGTCCTTTCGGAAGGAACGTTCAAGTGTACCGGCGTTATCCGGCCGAAGAGTCATTCGACCCTCAAAGGACAGGGGGACACGAAAACATTCCTCGAGTTCACAAATGATGGAAGAATTCAGGTGGAAAATGAGTATGTAACACTTGATGGGTTCTATGTCTCCGGAAGCGGATATTCCAGCGCGGCACAATGGTACAGTGTTGTCCTCATCCGCTCGGGACATGTGCAGGTGAAAAACATCAGCGGTACCGCGGATCATACCGTCCAGGCGGTGTTCCAGATACTTCCGTCAGATAGTGTTGTTGAATACGTCGAATATACCAACTGTAAGGCGGACAACCCCAGTTGTGGAGGATTCTATTGTACGGCGTGGTCAGATGCCTACAGGACGATACGGTACCTCACGTACAACAACTGTCAGGCAATCGGCTGCGCGCGCGCCTATCCTCGCTTCAATGACTATGATGTTGGTTTCGACTTCGCCGAGCTCAACAACATCGAGCATCTCAGAGTCAACAACTGCCTCGCCGAAAACAATTGGGAATCCGGCTTCCACTTTGAGTATGATCGGATAAAGACAGACTGTGTCCTGACGGATTGTATCAGCAGGAACAACGGTCAGAAACCCTACTACAACAGCATGCAGCAGTACTTCGGCGCCGGGTACTACGCACCGAAGGGCGACGTCACCTTTATCCGCTGCGTTTCGGAGGGCAACAGCCAGTGGGGATTCATGACGAGAGACGGCGGTAAGATGATCGACTGTGTCGATATCGATGTGGGGCGCGGGAGAACCGACTTCACGTATGTCCAGCCATGTTCGTATTATGCCCTCAATAGCGGCGCAGGCTCACCATCGGTGTATCTTGAGAACTGTCAGAGTATCGATTCCCATGGATATGCTTTCTATCTGGACTATGGCGGAAATGTCGAGATAAACGGGCTTTCGGTCATCAACCCGGCTGGTATCAATGGATACGCCACGTGTATTGGAACCACTCAATTCAACGGTGCGGTTCCCAACGTCTATGTTGACATCTATGCGAGCGGAAACCGCGCCGAACACCTGTTGCTGGCAAACCAGAACCAGCATGCGGTCTACACAGGGACGATCGTCTCCGATGTCGCGGAACCGTTCGTCATCCGCGGTGGAAGCACGACCAATGTGCTGGTGCAGGACATGGAGATCGTCTCTAACACGCTCCCCGAGGGGCCCGGCGGTGTCACCATCACCAGCGATGTGCCTGCAAGCGCCGTTTCGCTGGTCAACTGCTTTGTGACATCGGCGGTTTCACCGAAACCGACGCCGACACCGACGCCCACGCCGACGCCAACCCCGACCCCGGTTCCTGCCGGGGACCCGGATCTCGTGGTGACCGATATCTCCTGGGCTCCGGAGAATCCCGTGACCGGTGATGCCCTCGAGATGAAGGCGACGATCCAGAACATCGGTACCGGATCCAGCCCCGAAGGCGTCATTCACGGTGTGGGGTTCCTGATTGACGGAGGGGACACCCTTGTCTGGTCGGACGACTTCACGGCATCGCTCGCCCCCGGTGAATCGGTGACGCTCACGGCGAACGGAGGACAGACCTCCTCGAAGTGGAGTGCAACTGAGGGGATACATTCCGTCACCGCAATCGTGGATGACGTGGACCGGATCACGGAAAGCCGTGAAGACAACAACGAGCAAACCGCGGAACTGGAGGTCTCCGCTCCGAGCCCTATTGCAAAGATACAGGCAACTCCGCAGACAGGGAACGCACCGCTCACCGTGCAGTTCACCGACGACAGCGAGAACAGTCCCACACAATGGCTCTGGGAGTTCGGTGACGGCGCAACCTCCACGGAGCAGAACCCCACGCACATCTACGAGACCGCGGGAACCTACACCGTGACCCTCACGGTCACCAATGTGGATGGGAGCGACACCGCAACTGCGGCCATCGAGGTGACCGAACCGATCCAGCCACCCACATCCGGCAAAGTGCTGTTCATTGCCGGTGATACCTCCCTGAAAAAGGGCGACCAGTCCGTCTACGACCGACTTGAGGCGCTGGGGCTCGAGGTGACGGTTGTCGACGATGACGCGTGCTCCGCGGCTGATGCCGAAGGAAAGGACCTGATCTTCGTCTCTTCGACCGTTAGCTCAAACAAAGTCGGCACGAAATATCGTGACCTGACAATTCCCTTCATCACCTATGAATCATTCCTGTTCGACGATATGATGATGACAGGAACAGCATTGAACGTCGACTATGGTTCTTTTTCGGGAGAAAACAGTGTCGTGATCAATGAAGTATCCCATCCGTTCACTGCCGATCTCAGCGGCACAGTTGTGATCTACTCTGCAGATAATGTAGTATCATTCGGCAAACCTGCCGAGAGCGCAGTCTGCGTTGCATGGGATCCCGCTGACAGTACCCGGTGTGTGCTCTTCGGTTACGAAGAAGGCACCGAGATGGTTGGTATGACCGCTCCTGCAAGGCGCGTGGGCCTCTTCCTGACGGATTCTTCAAGTTCCGTACTCACGGAGAAAGGGTGGATGCTCTTTGATGCTGCAGTGACCTGGGCTCTCGAGGAACCCTCAAAGATGCCTTCAATGCCGGGCGATTTCAATGAAAATGGGGTCATCGACATGGATGATATCACGCAAGCCTCACTCATGGCAAATGACCTGATCGAGGATGACCTCTGCGGGGATCTCAATAATAACGGCTACATAGACGATAATGATGTAGCACAAATTCTTTACAACTACCTGGAAATCAACAACGGGTAAAGAATCACTCCTTTTTTTGGTGCATGTATGCAGCACCGAGACACGGGTTTCCCTTATGCGTGCCTGATGTATATGCACCCATGCAGGGGCAGGTCCCTCTGCAACCGCATCATTTACACGAACCTATTGAACCTCTTCCTCCGGGGCGGAGGGTCGGAACTCTGTCGGGGAGGAACATGTATCGATAGCGTTTAGCATATTTTTCAGCACGGTGTTTGCGAAAAGGGAGTGTTGATTGTCCCTTATTCAGCGATGATACACCTGACCCCTAGAGGTACCCCTGTCATAAATCCTGTCCCAGGTATGGTTTGCCATCATCGGATCTACCCCGAATGATCCAGTATGTTCACAATATATCTCGAAGCGTTTCCGTCTCCAAAAGGATTTTCCCAGTCAGACACCCTTTCGAGCATCTCACGTGTTTTTTCAACCATTTCGCCGGATACATTACCGGACAGAATATTTGCCCCCACGAGCAGGGTTTCGGGCCTTTCGGTGTTTTTCCTGACAGTCACACAGGGTATGCCCAGAATGCAGCTCTCCTCCTGGATCCCTCCGGAATCGGTCAGAATGCACCTTGCATGGGCTTCAAACTGAAGAAACTCAAGATACCCCACAGGATCGATAATGTGGAGAGAACCGGGAGATACCCCCATTGCGGTCATCTGCTTTTTCGTGCGGGGATGCATGGGAAATACAACCGGCATCGAAAACTCGTCATGAATGGAATTCAACCCGTTCATAAGCTCAGAAAGTGTTGTAGGGCTGTCCACGTTTTCGGGCCGATGGAAGGTGACGAGGAAATATTCTCCGGGTTCCAGCCCGAATCTCTGCGCGACATCGTATTTTTCACGGGATAATTCCAGATTTTGTTGCACCGCATCGACAATCGTATTTCCGGTAAGATGGATCTTGTGTTCGTCGATGCCCTCGTGTCTCAGGTTTTTCACCGCTTCCGTGGTGGGTGCAAAGAGATAATCTGAAATATGATCCGTAACCACCCGGTTGATCTCTTCAGGCAATCTCCTGTCAAAGCACCTGAGTCCGGCCTCGACATGGCCGATCGCGTGGTGCAGCTTCGATGCCGCCAGCGCCGCAGCGAGCACGGTATTGGTATCCCCCTGCACCAGCACAAGATCAGGGGGATCCTCGAGCAGCACCTTTTCCACGCCGGTCATAATATTTCCCGTCTGTTCGGCATGGGTGCCAGAGCCTACATTCAAATGATATTTTGGGCGTGGCAGCTGTAACTCATTAAAAAAAGTTAGATCCATTTCAAATGAATAGTGCTGTCCGGAATGGATGAGGAAATACTCGATATTCTGTCGCTCGCATTCCCGAATAATCGGGGCCATTTTTATTATCTCGGGACGTGTCCCCAGGGCAATTGCAATCATCGTAAACCTCAATTACGGACACTTTTCATTATCGCAACAATCGCGTTGAGAATTATGCCCGAAGCAAACAGCAACATTCCCAGTATCGCTGCAAACATAAATAATTATTTTTATATAATATCGTTTATATTTATAAATAATAGAAAATACTCTGATCATTCTTCTTTTTCCTGCTCGACGTCCTGAAGCAACGTGAAATGGCCTCTTTTGAAGCGATAACCTCCATGGAATCCATGAATGTCTCCCCATTGGGGTTGAAAACCCCAAAAACCTCATTTCCGATGCTCAGGTATCCAGCACCCCGTTCATCATCAGCAGTATTACCTTCATAGTGGGCATCGCAGGAAGACTTTCGCCAGCACCGCAATCTCCCGTGCAGGTGTGTACGAACCGCATTTCCCGAACGTCTGAAAAGAACGAGCGCAGGAGAGTGTCGCCATCAGGCCCACACCATGGACATGACCGCACCGGAGGCTGTGCTCTCCCTGTTCACTCCTGCAAATTAGGGCGAATCAGGCTTCGGGAATTCAATGGGCAGAGGGCGTTGGGAGTTTCAAATTCCTGCTATCCCTAATCCCCTTTATGTAGTATCGCAATTTGGTGAAGTCCCTCTGGTATATGCCGTAGATGAACAGCATGTACCAGAACTGAAAACACATCTGATAGAGTAAAAATTGCCTGTATTCCGCCGCATCAGTATGCTTTTTGACAAAATATGCCCGATTTCTTGTCATAAAATAGGTATTCAGGCCGCTTCCGCTTGTCGCTCCCTCTTTATGCCATATTTTGGCTTTCCACGCGTACATGCTTGCATAGCCTTCCTTCTTCCCCCTCAAACACCAATCCGTCTCCTCCCAGTATGCGAAGAATGTATCATCCCACAACCCGATGGTGTCGATTACCTCCTTTTTGCACAGGATGCACGCGCCTCCGGCATAATCCACCTCATAATTTCGATCGTAATTCCCGGTATCCCGCTTATTCCTGGCGATGCAGGGCGAAATTCCGCGCAATAAATCAATCGACCCCCCGCCGGTATACTGGATGACCCCATCGTCATGGTAGTAGTAGGCTTTCGGCCCCACAAACCCTATATGCACGTCGCTTTCGGCGACAGCGACCATTTCCCCTAAAAATTCTCTGTCGACAACCACATCGTTGTTCAATAAGAGAATATAGTCTGCATTCAGGCAATTGAGCGCATACCGCATTCCGATATTATTCCCCTCGCTGCATCCGTAATTTTTCCCATTTTTAATGATGCGCAGTTTTCGGTCCGAAGGGATAGCACCGAGCGTATCAACTCCCCCGGATTCAACATCATCTCGGGTGTATTCGACAAGCGCAATGGGTTTGTTCTCCGGTTGATAGGGTACAAAATCGGTGGCGACTTCAATATTCCCCTCACAATAGTCCCTGATGTTGCCGAGGGAATTGTCCTCAGATCCATTATCCACGATAACTACCTCGTAGTTGGGATATGTGATTTGATACAGCGATTCCAGGCATTCCAGTGTATCTTTCCAACCATTCCAGTTCAGGATAATTATCGCAACCTTGGGTGCCAGCATGGTAAATCCTCCAGAAAACAGCAGCAATGTAACAGGTCGTATAATAGTTGTTTATTTATAAATCTTTTTCAATATAATAATAATAGGTCTGCATTCCGCGCCGGTCTCTTCAAGGTCGCTGCCGATACGGGGATACAGGAAGGAAATTTTAACCCACCTTCCTATCCTCAGGGGCTCGATACAGAGTATTCCTCCTGCAGGCCTCCCGCACCCGCTGTGTGCAGAGAGGACCTTTTTCAGCAGACCGTTGAATGCTCTCAATCGGGCGAAAAAAACGTCCTCACCGCGGATATAATCCGATGCATTTCATCGCCGTTGAGGTCAGGAAACAACGGAATATCCACAATTTCCTTCCAGATATTCTCCGCAACCGGGACATCGCCGGAGAGTGCGGCATAGATGGGATGATGATGAACCGGCATGAAATGGACACCTGTTGCAATGCCGTGCCGGCTCATATGCGAAATGAATTCATCTCTTTCTTTCATTTTCATCGTGTAAAGCCAATATACGTGGTTTGCCCACGGTTTTTCGACGGGAAGGGAAATGGGTTGAAGGGGAGAAAGCGCATGGCCATAATTCCGGGCAATGTTTCTTCGTGCTTCATTCATCGTGTCCAGTTTCTGCAGCTGCACCAGCCCTATCGACGCCTGGATATCATTCATATGGTACTTGTATCCGACCTCGTCGACTTCATAATACCATGAATACCGTTCCGGATTTGCGTTCCGTTTCCACGTATCCAGATTGATGCCGACCCACCGCAGCCGCTGAAGCCTCTCCACAATTTCTCCATGGGAGGTGGTGATCATCCCTCCATCGCCGGTGGTCATATTCTTGGTCGCCTGGAAGCTGAAACATCCGGCATCACCGAGAGATCCGACCTTTTGCCCTTTGTACTCCGCCCCGGCCGCGTTGGCGGCATCCTCGATTACGACCAGGTTGTGGTCCCCGGCAAGCTCGAGAATCGGGTCCATATCACAGGGATGCCCGCCCAGATGCACAGGGATTATCGCCCGGGTTTTTTCTGTGATTTTTTCCTGCAGGTCATCGATATCCATGCAAAGCGTATCTCTGGAGACATCGACGAGCACCGGTGTTGCATGGTTGTAGACCGCTGCGTGTGCGGTGGATACAAACGTAATTGCAGGGATGAGGATTTCGCCGGAATTGATATGGAAGGCCTTCAGAGAAAGGTCCAGTGCCGCGGTGGCCGAATTGACACCGATTGCATGCGGCGTTCCGATATAGTCGGCAAACCGGTGTTCAAATTCTTTTGTCTTCGGGCCAAGCCCGATCCATCCGGATGCGAAGGTTTCCCTGATTGCGGCTATCTCCTCTTCTCCCAGAGAAGGCTTGAAAACAGGAATCATACCACTGCGTTAAATATACTCCATCAACCTGTTTTGATAAAATGCAACCGTTTTTTCCAATCCTTCCTTCAGGGTAATCGTCGGATGCCATCCCAGGTATTCGGTGATCTTGTCGTTTGCGACATAGTACTTCTGCACATCTATCTTCTCACGCCCTTCGGGATATGGTGTATGCTGCAGTGACCCTTTTCCCACGGCGCTGATAACCTGGTTGGCCATATCAATAAATTTGACCGGTTCTCCACTGCCGATCACAAAATACTCCCCGATGGACTTTGGAGTCTGTGCAGAAAGAAGAAACGCATCACATACATCGTCGACATAGCAATATTCGCGGATCTGCTGGCCGTCTCCATAGATCATGATCGGTTCATCCAGCATCGAACGCCTGATAAAATAGTTCAACACCCCATATTGTCCGTGCTTCATCTGGTGCCTCGGCCCGTAGGTGTTCCCTACGCGAATGATCGACGTGGGCATCCCGTAGACATGGGTATACATCAGGTGGTATTTCTCTGCCGCCAGTTTGTTAATGCTATAGATATCGGAGGGGTTGTCCGGGTGGTGCTCGTCGACAGGCAGATACTGCGCGTCGCCCGATTCACTCCGCGTACCCGCAAAGAGGATCATCGCTTCATCATTCAACCGCCTGCAGGCCTCAAGGACATTCATATTCCCCCGGCAATTAATATCGATATCAACAAATGGCCGTTCCATGGATAGGCTGTGGCTCACCTGCGCAGCAAAATTAAAAATATAGTCTTTATCCGTCACCTGTGTCTTTACCGCTTCAAAATCTCGGGTATCAGCAACAATGACCTCGACATCACGCTCGATTTCTTTGATGTTCGCATAGTTCCACCCGTAGGGATCAAGGCAGGCATCGAATATGACAACATGTGCACCCAACGCTACCAGCCGGTGTGCAAGGTTGCTGCCGATAAAACCGAGCCCACCGATGATGAGAACATTCGCATCTTCCATTCCTGTACTTGTGTGTGTGTTCATCCTGCTCGCGGCTCCTCAGGTGGCTTTGTGCATGAATGCACGGACCGTATCCATAATGTAGGTGAGATGATCTTCTGTGAGCCCCGGATATACACCAATAAAAAAGGTATTTTTCATAATTCTGTCGCTATTCTCGAGCTCGCCGACCACCCTGCAGTGTACATTTTTATATGCGGGCTGACGAATGATGTTGCCGGCGAAGAGCAACCTTGTCTCAATGTTATGCTGTTCCAGCCACATCACAATATCCTTTCTTGTAAACGGAGCATTGTCTTTGACGGTCAGCGCAAAAGAAAACCATGCAGGGTCCGATCCGGGCAATGCCTCAGGCAATATGAAATAGTCGGAATAGTCTTCAAAGAAGTCTAACAGCTGTGCAAAATTGTTTTTCCTTGCAGTGATAAAACCAGGAAGTTTTTTGAGTTGTTCAAGTCCCATCGCTGCCTGAAACTCGACTGGCTTCAAATTGTATCCGACATTCAGGTATACATATCGCTTGTCATAATCATCGGGCAATGTGTCGGTTTCAAACTGGAATCGCAATGGGCATTGGTAATCCGGGTTGAGGGAAACCTTGCATACGGGACAGACGCATGCCCTGCCCCAATCACGTATGGACCTGAGGATCGGTTCGATCTCCGGATCGCTGGTGACCACCGCACCCCCCTCTCCGAGCGTCATCTGGTGCGCGACATAAAATGAAAATGTCCCGACATCGCCGAAGGTACCCAGATACTTTCCCTGATATTTTGAGCCCAGTGCATCACAACTGTCTTCAACGACCACGAGGTCATGTTCCTCCGCGAAATCCATTATCGCATCCATTTCATTCGGATTTCCAAGCGTGTGCGGGATCATGATACCCCGGGTGCGGGGTGAAACCGCCTTTTCCAGATCGTCTGCGTTGAGGTTGTAGGTATGGGCATTCACATCCAGCAACACAGGGGTGAGCCCGTTCTGAATCAATGGATTGAACGTCGTGGGGAACGTGACCGCAGGTGAGATGACCTCATCTCCCCTGCTCAGTTGTCCCTGAAATTGATCGGACATGAGTGCGGACACGGCGATCAAATTCGCAGATGAACCCGAATTCACAAGGATTGATTCGTGTGCACCCAGAAACCTTGAAAATTGATTCTCAAATCGGCGGCAGAATTTTCCCACACCAAACCAGCCGTCCAGAATTGCATTGAGCATCGCGATGATCTCTTTCTCGTCGTACTCGGCTCCGGCATACTGGACTTTCGTTCTTCCTTCCGTAAAGTTCTCTTTCGTATCCCGGTAATACTTCCAGTACTCCCTGATATCATCCCAAATTTTTTGTTTTAATACCTCGTCGGCTGAAAGATGAACGGTTCCATTCTCCATAGAGGTTCACATACAAAACGAAGTATTAAATAATTATCTGAATATAAAACCGATATCTCATTTTCTGGTTTAATCAGCCATAGTTCTTTGATACATTAATGTGGATTGGTCAGCGGCTTCCACCACCACTCGTTCTGGACATACCACGAAATGGTCTCGTCGAGCGCCTCTTCAAATTTATACTGCGGTTTCCATCCAAGCAAGTTCATTTCCCTGGCCGATAACGAGTACCGGAAATCATGACCGGGGCGGTCCCCGACAAAGGTGATCAAATCCTCCGGTTTCTTCAGGAATTTGAGGATCATTTTGGCGATCTCGAGATTCGTTTTTTCGTATCCTGACCCGATAGTGTAGATGTTCCCGCAGGATCCCCCGGTCACCACGCGGTCGATTGCGCTGCAGTGGTCCCTGACATAAATCCAGTCCCGAATATTTGTTCCATCCCCGTATATCGGCAGGGGTTGATTTTTCAACGCCTTGAGGATCAGGACCGGAATCAATTTTTCCGGGTACTGATACGGCCCGAAATTGTTCGAACACCTCGTGATGAGCACCGGCAGTCCATAGGTTTTGTAATACGCCAGCGCAATGAGATCCGCCCCGGCCTTGCTCGCGGAATAAGGAGACGAGGGATTCAACGGGTCGTTCGCGGTAAATGAGCCCTTATCAATACTCCCGTATACCTCATCCGTACTCACCTGAAGGAACCTGTCGACATCGATCCTCTGGGCATATTCAAGGAGCGTGTGTGTGCCAAGAATATCGGTCTTGATAAACAGCCCCGGATCATTGATCGAGCGATCAACGTGGGATTCTGCAGCAAAATTAATAATTACATCGCATTTTCCGGTTTTCTCGACATCCTCCCGTTTGCAGATATCCCCTTTCACAAATTCAATACGAGGGGCAATGTCCTCCAGATTTTCCATTCTCCCTGCGTAGGTCAGTTTGTCAAGGACAACGAACTCGTCATCCAGATACTGGTCCAGCATGAAACGGACAAAGTTGCTCCCGATAAAACCTGCAGCACCTGTAATGAGAAATCGCATACTCACTCCCCCTGAGAGCTGTTATTTTTCCACTACTATATTAATTGCATTAAGAAATTTTTGTATGAACGGATAGGCCCTCCGTTGCCCAATAATTGCATCTGAAGCGCACCGTTCAGAGTTCGATCTCCGAATTGTCCCCGATGACCAATTTCTTCCCTTTGGGCAAGGAACCGTTTCTCGATATTTTCACGTCTTTGCCGATCAAACTCTCGATAATCTTTCCTCCATGGGCAATATTCGAACCGTCCAGAACAATTGAATTCTCAATCTCGGTGTGAATGATCTGGCAATTATTCCCGATGCTCGTGAATGGACCGACATATGCATTGGATACGGTGCAATTGCTTCCAATGATTGCCGGACCCGCAATCGTTGAATTTTCCCCAATTACTGTATTGTCCCCTACCACGATCCTGCCGCTTACCCTGCTGTTTTCGATGCTCCCCTTATTCTCAGAAAAAATGCCGTCCAATATCAGGCGATTCGCCTCCAGAAGATCTTCAGGCTTGCCGGTGTCTTTCCACCAGCCTTCGACCAGATCATACCGTACCGAATATCCTTTCTCAATGAGCCAGTGAAGCGCATCGGTGATTTCAAATTCGCCCCGCCAGGAGGGTTTGATATTATCGATTGCCTCAAAAATCGAGGGTGTCAGTCCGTAAATCCCCACGATGGAGAGGTTGCTTGGAGGGCGTTTTGGTTTTTCAAGGAGTTGTAATATGACCTTTTTTTGCTCGTCCACCAGGGCGACCCCATATTGTTCCGGATTTTCCACCCTGGTCAGGAGCAGGCTTGCCTCAACCTTGGCATCCACAAAATCCTTTACAAAACCATTAATTCCGCCTTTCAGGAGATTGTCCCCAAGATACATGATGAATTTATCATCGTTGAGAAAAGGCTCCGAAATTTTCACCGCATGGGCCAGACCACGCGGGGCGTCCTGATAGAAAAATTCGATATTGGCATCCCATTTCGCAGAACGTACGGTATTCATAACCTGCTCTTTGTTCGGGCCGACAACAATGGCAATGTCCTCGATGCCCGCATTGATCAGATCTTCAATACAGTAAAATAAAATCGGCTTGTTGGCAACAGGGATGAGTTGCTTTTGTTGCGAATAGGTGATAGGCCGCAGCCGTACTCCATGCCCCCCTGACAGGATCAATCCTTTCATAATCCAACCAGATTTTTATTGCAATATTATTATAAAATCATTTACCTGTTCGCCGGGCCATCGAAACGGACCCCGGATGGAGCGAATAAAACGGTATGCTTAAAAAAGCCATCCCTGACAGCCCCGGGTGAAGAAACGCAGGGGATCCGAAAGGGGGGTGGGGTGCGGTATCGCCCGCCACGCGATAGTATATCGCATAATATGGTGTATAGTGCATCGCAAAGCTCTGCATGGCGTTGTGCCGGCGTATCGGATCCGCTCGCAATCCCTCCTTGCTGTTTGGAAAACCTCTCTGGCCGTGATGCCGTGATGAAGAACGGTGCCGCCGAACAGGAGATGAGGGATACATTCGAGCAATTATATAAATTACACAATATTTATCAAGCCCTGTTCTAATTGGGGGGTGATTTTTCGTGATGCCACAGAAAGAATCCCCGGTTGAGTGGACGTGCCGAAAAGCCGGCACCTGCGATATCTATTACAATCACAGGACAGGGAAATTCAGCCAGTCCCGTCCAACGAGCGAAAGTACCGGAGATATTATCGAAGTGCCGCATAGTCCGGCCGCACCGCTCAGGGTATATCTGGATCCCACCTATCGCTGCAACCTGTCATGCCGGCATTGTATGACAAATTCATCTGCCTCTCATCACACCCCCGATCAGCTTCCAGAAGAGAGGGTCTTATCAATTCTTGCGGAATTGGCGGATATTGGCGTGCTCGAAGTGGCAATAACCGGTGGCGAACCCCTCTGCTACCCCCGGATCGTCCCGCTGGTAAACCATGCAGCACAATTGGGGCTGAATTGCATCCTTACCACCAACGGTGTACTCATCAATGAGCACATCGCAGCACAACTGAAACGAGCTGGAATATTTGAAATGAAGGTCAGCTTCGAGGGTGGGCGAGCACAAAACGATTCAATTCGGGGAGTCGGTATATATGACCGGGCTTTAGGGGGACTGCGATGTCTCAAAGACCAGGGGATCAATGCATCGGTCCGCCTCACGTTGCATCGGGGAAGCGAAAACGGCCTTGAAGGGCTCTTTTCCGATCTGGCCGAGGTGAACGTGACCAAGGTGAAAGCTGCGGTGGTAAAACCGATTGGCCGAGCCGCCCTCCCGGAAAATGGCAATCTTCTCGGTTTTGAGGCATCACAAAAAACAGTGGACCGGATCAGGGATATGGGCCTGCACCATGGCATCACAATACATTTCTCCTCGGATGATTTTCCGTTCCCGCCCGAAGCAATCAATGACAATAAGCTTCGCAGTCAAGAAGGGTGCAATTGCGGGGCAGGGTTTGAGACGGCATACATATCGCCTTCCGGGGATGTTATGCCCTGCTCGTCGATTCCGGATGTCATATTGGGAAATATCGCAGAGGCAAATTTCCTTGCCATCTGGGACGGGGAACGAACCCGGCAATACCGGCAGGCTGCAGAGCGGTGCACTAAGCAGAGACTGTGCTGTTGCCAGGACATTCGAGGAGGCCCGAGCCAGTAATTTCCCTGGCTGGATGCGAGTTTGATTCCAGGACCCGTGGAAAGAGGGCCATGTGGGAGTGATGGTCAGTCGGATCCCGATTCTTTCAGCATCCCGGGACATATAGCATCATACAGTTTACCACAAGGAGAATCCGGGATGGACATCAGGATTTATCATCCCCATTCCCGTTCGAAAGCGGGAAATAACGCCGGTATACCTCCCTTCGCTCGTCGAGATCGGTATGCAGGTAGATCTCGGTGGTCTTGATGGAACTGTGGCCCAGATTCTCCTGAACAACACGCAGGTTTCTCGAGCGTTTGTAGAGTTCTGAAGCGTAACTGTGGCGGATTTTGTGCGGGGTGATGCCCTCGGGGGCATACGCTTTAAAGATATGCTGGACCGTGCGGGGCGAAATGGCGTTGCCCAGCTGGCCCTCGAACAGCGGCCCGGCGATACGTTCGCCGGCAAACGCCTCGATCTCCCCGAGAGTGTCCTCGTCGATGAACACAATCCGAATTTTACCGCCTTTTCCCCGGATACGGATGGTATGCTCCTCGAAATCGATGTCATCGATCCTGATGCCGCACAGCTCGGACACCCGCACCCCGGTGGCATAAATCGTCCGAAAAATGAGCCGATCACGGGAATTCTCGATAGAATCGATGAGTTTTACGACCTGACTGTGCTTCAGGCAGCGTATCTCCGTCTCCTTGACCCGGGGACGGTCCACGCTGACCATGGGGTTGAGATCGACGACACCCTGGGTGGCGAGATACCGGTAAAACGAGCTCAGCGTCGAGATTACCCTGTGCAGCGTGGCTGGTTTGTACTCCCGCATCGAGATCAAAAAGGAGAGATAGTCGTTGATCATCACGGGAGTCGCGTCCACCTCCGTGTCCAGGCGGGCCCGGTCGAGGTCCTTCCAGTAAAATACCAGTTTTGTTGGGTCGATATGCCGCCTGAGCCACATATAGTAGGCAAATTTCTTAATTACCCGCTCGTAGCTCTGGATGGTACGGGGCGAATAATTTCTCATTCTCAGGTGGTGGCTGAACCGGGAGACCCACTCGGAGAAATAATCGCCCTCCATGCTTAGATCTTTCATAGCTCCACATAATAAAGTTTTGCGCAGAATGCCCCTTCTGCGCAATATCACCCGGACGGGCGGTCCTCCCTTCCCGGCGAATCGGCAGTGCAGAAAAAGAGAGGGATCCAGCTCCATCCGGGTGCACCGAATGTCGGTATGGGGATTGGTGGGGTGTTCGCACCAGGATGGAAATGCTTCGGTTTCCGGTTCGAAGTGCGTTCTGGAGGTTTGTAGGGTTTTGAATTTTCGAACCCGGTTGGGTTCACTACAGAGGTCTCCCTTGCCCCATTTAACGAAAAACCGTGCGGGGAGAAAGTGAACCGCCCACCCGGAGAAACCATGCGCTTCTCCATTCCTGCCTTCAATCCCTCATATTTTGCCTCTAACAAGGGACCTTCGGGCAGGAAACACAAGGTAGGCCTACCCATGACCCTTTGCAATAGGAAATCCGGCCTGAAATCACCGGTATGAAGGTCGTTTATAGATGCGCCGGCTCCGCAGGCCACCCAGCCCCTCCCGCAGAAAAGCCCGGGCCACCGGTGCATGCCCCTGCAGGCGGATCATGGTCCGGCCGGGCAGGAGGGGCATTGCACGCCACCCTCATCGCCCCGAAACAGGGCGCCCGAAGAGCCCCGATCCGGCCGCATCACCCGGAAAGTGTCCCGAAGGGTGCGCTTCGGCCTGGAGCGTTTTCCGGGGAATAAACCGTATGATGCTATACCCACAGGGAGCGGAAAGAAGGGAGAGATCACGGGGGGTTACCCGTGCAGGATGCTTCCCAAAAATCCGGCTGAATCACAGCGAACAGCGCCTCCCGGGCCCAACACGGCACGAATGAATACGCTGCGAAAAGCAGGAAGGCGCTCATGCCCATTTGAGATGGCCGCCGCACCCATATCCCGGCCCATGCGGTGAGGATTGTTTGCATTGCAAGCGCGCCTGTTCGGCAGACCCGCCCGACACATCAGCCCCGGGCCAGATGAGCAATGATCCCGGCAGAGGCCCCTGTCCGGCATGTGGCGAGGGATCACACCAACCCTTCATCATGCCCGTATTCCCGTCGTTCGGGGAATCCGGCGCCAGATCGCAGGAGGGATTATGGGAAGAGCGCTGCATGGCCGCCGCACCCTATACCATATCATGCTCTATGGAAGGCCGGGCGCGGCTGGGCACCTGAACGACCAGTAATGTTCAATTGATCTTCTCTCGAAGTATACCTAAATGGACGAGCCAGATCGCGGCGGAGCACAGGAATCCATCCCCCCGGATCCCGAACGGGAGGAGCAGCACGCAGACGACCTTGCGGTGCAGGAAGCAGAGGAAACTGCACAGGGTGTAGCGGCAGAACTCCCCGAACCCCCGGGCGAAGCGCGGAGAGAGAAAGCCGCTCCGACCGCCGAACAGCAAGAACGCATCAACAAATACCGCAAATTCAAGAAGGTGGACGGAGCAACCTACCATCGCGTCAACCAGTTCCTCCGCAAGCACACCCACATTACGGCGAGGGAATGGGCCATCGCCCGCCTCTGCGCAGACTTCTCCACGCGGAGCGGGGCGGAGATGACCTTTATCGGGGAGAATCTCCCCGGTCTCGTGCCGTTTATGACCGACACCTACACCCCCCAGGCGGTCAACCAGGCCCGAAACTCGTTTAAGAAGAAGGTGCGGAAAGCGGGAGCGACGTTTTTTTACGGGGCGCTATGCGGATTTTTCACCGCGGAAGAGCTCGACGACATCCTCTTTGAAGCGAGCGAGGTGGCGCGTTTCCTTCTCGAGGTCGAGGAAACCTCCATCGACATCGACGACGAACTGGATATCGAGGACCGCATCACCGAAGTGATGCGCAGCGTTGCCGAAGCTGCCCAGATGATCCGGCAGCCAAAGCAGGAAGAGGAAGAACGGGAGATGGATGAAGAATGAAAGTGATTCAGGTGGCAGGACTTTCGAATACCGGGAAGACGACCTTTGTCGGGCAGCTTCTCGAGCGCCTCGGAGCCGTGGGAACGGTCGCCGCGGTCAAACACCTCGGCGGCCACCCGTATACGCTCGAAGAAGGCAAGGATACGACCCTCTTCTACGAG
>Ga0272441_10007019_pt1 | contig 18522 bp, 24 predicted proteins | sample SSMProp6N_FD_193582 | JGI IMG/M metagenome (GOLD analysis project Ga0272441, IMG submission 193582) | Marine sediment archaeal communities from Little Sippewissett salt marsh, Falmouth, MA, United States - SSM-Prop-6N | ecosystem: Environmental > Aquatic > Marine > Wetlands > Sediment ... | reverse complement strand
AGAGGAAGATGCTAAATGTCAGGATGAAGCCATAGATTGATTCAGAACAATTTATGATAAATAATATATATATAAGTATATTATAAGTGTACATAGTAATATATAAAAAAATATATTATAAAAGGGAGCATAACCCTTCTCCTCTTTTTATGGAAAAAGAAAAAATAGAAACTGTTACAGAAGAAGAACTAGAAAAATTATTAGAAGAAATTTTAGAAGAAAATAAAGAGGCTTTTGAAAAATTGGCAAAATAATTTATTAATAAAGGAGAATAAATAATGTTTTTTATAATTGGTTTGGCGGTATTTTATATAGTATGTTGGGTGGTTGCTGGTCTTACTTGTGATGTGGAAGAAACAGATACCGGTGATTTTTATTTTTTTAAATGGAACGACGTTTTAACAAGTTCGGCAAAAACAGCGTTATTAGTTTTTATATTTATCATATTGCCCTTTATTTTTATAATATGGCTCATAATAAGTCCTATTTTAGAAAATAAAAATTTAGAAAAAAGGAAGTAAAATGGTAGAAATAATAATATTATGTTTGTGGTTATTTTTTTTGGCGTTTGATATTTTTATCATAGTTATACATCAATTAGAAGATACTGATGAATTTTATTTTGGTAAATTAAAACATTTAGAAGAAATAAACAAAATCGTTATTATAGTTGCTGTTTTGGGTTTTTTGCCTTTAGTTTGGCTAATTTGGCTTAAAATTTCTCAGTTGATAATTAAAAAGGGAGACAGATACATTGATTGAAAAAATAAAAAAAATATTAAATAGTTCTCAATATAATTTTTTGAGAAGTAATCCTAAATTAAAAAATATGATGCTATTAACAGTAGGTGGTTCACACGCTTATGGGACAAATAATGAAAATAGTGATATTGATATTCGAGGAATTTGTCTAGAAAATATTGAAGAGTATTGGGGTCTTTCTAGATTTGAACAGTTTACTGATTCTCAAACCGATACAGTAATTTATGGTTTTAAAAAATTAATTAATTTACTTTTAAATTGTAATCCAAATATTATAGAAATTTTAGGAACAAATGAGGAACACATATTTCAAATATCAGAAGCAGGAAAATTATTAAGGAATAATGTAGATTTATTTTTATCAAAAAAGGTTTATTATTCATTTGGTGGATATGCAACATCACAATTAAGAAGACTACAAAATGCTTTAGCAAGAGATGAATATCCTCAAAAAGAGAAAGAAAAACATATATTGGGTAGCATAGAAAATCAATTTGAACATTTTCAAAGAGAATATCAAAAATTTACTAAAAGTGAAATAAAATTATATTTGAATAAATCTTGTAAAAAAGATTTTGATGAAGAAATTTTTATTGATATTAATTTAAATCATTATCCTTTAAGGGATTTAAAATCAATATATTCTGATATGAATAATGTCATAAAGAACTATGAAAGTTTAAATCATAGAAACAACAAAAAAGATGAATTACATTTAAATAAACATGCAATGCATCTGGTGAGGCTTTTGATAATGGGTACTGAAATTTTGGAAACTGGGAAAATAAATACCTTTAGAAAAGATAGAGAGTTTTTATTAAAAATAAGAGATGGATATTATTCCTATGAACATATTTTTCAAATGGTAGATGATTTAGAAAAGAATTTCAAAGATGCTTATGAGAGAAGCTTATTACCAGAGAAGTCCAATAGTAATGCTATTGAAAAATTTATGATTAAAATTTATTCTCAAGATGTAATAAATCAAATAATAAATATATAGAAGACTTTATAATTATAAAAAATAATTATAAAAAAGGAAAAATAAATGTGTATAACAAACCAATTAATTAAAGATGATTGTATGAATATAATGAAATTATTCCCCAATAATTGGGTTCAATTAACTTTAACTGACATACCCTATGGAGAAGTATCTAAAAATGGAGAGAAAAGAAGTAAATATAAAGGTCAATTAAGAAATTTAGATAAGGGTATATCTGATATATTTGAACTAAATTTAGACCTATTTTTAGAAGAAATTTATAGGGTTACTAAAGGTAGTATTTATATATTTTGTGGAATAGAACAAATATCACAAATATTTAAATTTTATAAAGATAAAAAAGATTGCATGGTTAGACATTGTGTTTGGAAAAAAACTAATCCTAGTCCTTTGAATGGACAACATATGTGGTTATCATCTTTTGAAAACTGTATTTTTATAAAAAAGAGAAAAACAATTTTTAATGGCAAATATAAACCATCAGTATGGGAATTTTCTACAGCATCAAATAAAATTCATCCTACACAAAAATCATTAAATTTATTTAAATATTTAATTGAAACTAGTAGTAATAAGGGTGATATTGTTTTTGATCCATGTATGGGTTCTGGCACAACATGTTTAGCAGCGCGAATGTTAAGTCGTCAGTATATTGGCATTGAAAAAGAAGAAGAATATTTTCTTTTGGCTCATAGGAGAATTGAAAATGAAAAAAATAAATTATAAATAAAAAGAGGAAATGAATCATGAAAGTACAAAAAATTGAAATATCTTTTTTACCTAAGAAAAGATTAAGAAATAAAAAAATAAAATATGTTTTAAAAAGAATAAGCGACAAAGTTGCTCAAAAGTTTAATATAATAATAGGAGGCACTGTGCAAGATTGTAATTCTTTTACTTCGGGTGAAGACGGCTGTTGTATTGATATTAAAAAATGTGAACTTATTTATATAGGTAATGTTATTATTGATTTATTTTTAAAAGAATTTGTAAATGAAATTAAACAAATTTCCGTAAAAGAAACACCGATAAATACGGGAGTATCTGATTTGATATTTAATTCTATAACAAATAAAATAGATATTTAATATGAAAAAAAGAGAATTATTATTTAAAATAACTAAAAAAGATTTTGAGGTTACATGGTTTTCTGGTTCAGGAGCAGGAGGTCAACATAGAAATAAAAACCATAATTGTATTAGATTAAAACATATTGATTCAGGAGTTGTAGTAACAGGACAATCTCATAAAAGTAGAGAGCAAAATAAAAAAGAGGCTTTAAATAATTTAATTAAAAATGAAAAATTTTTATTATGGCATAAAAAGAAATGTTTTGAATTATTATTAGATAAAGAAAAATTAAAAAAAGATTATGAAGAATTATGTCAAGAAAAAAATTTTTTATATGAAGTTAAAATAAATGGTAAATGGACAGAAGTTGAAGAAGATTTTTTTTATGGAGAATAAAAAATAAAGATATAACTACATTTTTAAATAATTTATAAAAAATATAACATAAATTTATAAAAATATGATATAATATAATTAATATTAATATATTTAAGGAGGATTTTATGAAAACAAAGAATTCAAATGACACAATAATGGATAAAGACGGCACATTTTTTGAGGTTTTTTTTAATAATGACATAAAGCCAGAAGAAAAACAGAGATATAATGATTTAAAAAACCGTATAACCCGTGGAGAATTTAAACAGAATTCTACAACATATAAACAAATAATTAGCAACTTGACTTATATACAAACAACTAAATCTGTATAATTTAAAAAAATAAAAATAAAAATTAAATAATAAAGATTAATACAAAAAGTAGTTAAATACTACTTTTTTTGTGTTTATGTTTATTATTTAACTATAGAAAGGAAGGATAAATTGTTAGGAGATATTAATTATAATTTAACTCCTACAGAAGATGAAATAAAAGTATTCAAACCAAGTGAAGAGCAGATTGGATATATAGCTAATTTTAAAGAATTAGAATTAATTAAAAAAATTTCTCCTGTAAATCAATTGAGTTTTGAAGTTCCTAGATATATTAATAATGGAAAAGAAGTAGTTTTAAATACTGAATTTGATTTAATTAAAGGGGATTATTTATTATTATATAATGATGAAGATTATTATATTATAATTGATCCAGAAGATGCAGGTGAAAATAACGCGACAAAAGAAATTAAAAAAATAGTAGCATATAGACGAGAGTATGAATTAACTAAAAAAAGAGTTATAAATTATTCTGCTACCTCTAGAAAACTTTATGACATTACAGATACCGATGATGATGTGGGGATTCCATATGGTATATTAAATTATGTTGAAAAGAAAACAAATTGGACAATAGATGTTGCTAGTATTCCTCCGGTTTTATTAGGAAAATATAGGGCTTTTGATTTTAGTGATTCATCTATTATGGATTTATTAACTGCGGTTCAAAGTGCCTTTGAATGTATTTTTACATATGATACTATTAATCGAGTAATTTATGTTAAATTATTAGAAGATATAGGAGAACATAAAGGATTTTTTATACACCCTGATAATTATCTTCAAAATTTTAATAAAAAATTAAAAACAGATAATATAGTTACAAGACTAAGAGTTTATGGCAGAGATAATTTATCTATTAATTCTATTAATGCTACAGGAGTAGATTATATAGAAGATTTTTCTTTCTATAAAACAACTGATTATATGTCACAAGGATTAATTGATTCTTTAAATACATACGAAGCTTTAGTTGCTACAAAAACAGGTGATCCAATTTCTCCCGACCCTGATACATTTTATTATTATTTAAATGAAATTGAATCATTAGAAGCTGAAAAATCTGATTTAATTTATAATGTTACTACTGGATTAAATCAATTAAAATTAGAATTAATTTTATTACAAGATAATCAAAGAGATGCCTTGGCTTTTGGAACAAGCGGAGGTCATGATTATGCTTATTGGACAGTAGAGGTGGTTGCAAAACAACTAGAGGTTGATAATAAAGAAGATGAAATTGCCTCTAAGCAAGATGAAATTGATGCAGTTTATGTAGATATTGCAGATTTACAAGATTTATTAGATAAAACAAATAATTTTACAGTAAATGAACTTCATGAGTTAGAATCTTTTGTTAAGGTTGATACATTTAAATCAGATTATTATGATGATGTCAATGAATTATACGAAGCAGGAGCTGAATGGTTAGCTAAATTATCAACTCCACCAATACAATTTGATATGGAATTAAGAGATTTTTTAAAAATTATTGAATATCAACATGATTGGGATAAGCTTGTTTTAGGTGATACAGTAACGGTTTCTTACCCTAATTTTAATTTTGAAACAGAAGTAAGAATAATTCAATATACTTATAATATATCTAATGGTGGATTGCAATTACAATTTAGCAATAAAGATAATATTGATGATCCAAATGTATATTTAAGAGATATATTAAGCACAGCAATTTCTACATCTTCAAATGTAGATTTTTCAAAATCTACTTGGAATCAATCAGAAGACAATACAACAAATATTAATTCAATTTTAAATGATGTTTGGGATACCTCTGCAAGAACTATTAAGGGCGGTCGTAATCAAAACATTGAAATTGGAGAGAGAGGAATATTTTTAAAAGATGACAGATATCCCGGTGAAGAAGTAGGAATGTTAAATAATATTATTGCTTTTACACAAGATGGATGGGATACGGCATCTTTATCTATTACACCAAATGGAGTATATGCTCCTGCTTTATATTCTCAAATAATAGCTTCAAGTATTTTAACAATAGAAAATACAGCAGGTACGTTTTTTGTAGATGAAAATGGGGTTACCTTAGATGGGCTTGCTTTAACAATTACAAATAATAATTTTGTTGAATTTGATGAAAGTTATAATAATTTAACTTTTAATGCTACAAATGGTATTATAGCAGAAAATACTACAGATAAAATAAAAGCTACATTAAATGCTACAGATGGTTTAATATTTGAAAAAGACTTTGGTAGTGGATATGAAAAAGTTTTTTATTATGATGTTGGACAAGAATTATTGGTAGTTAACGGTATTATTAGAACACAAGATTTACAAGATTTAAATGGTGTTTCTATGTTAGATGGAACACAAGTAAAAACATCATATTTAGTTGAGGGTCAAGATTGGAATGATAAAACCCAATATCACGATTTAGATGGCAATATAACAGGAGCTGAATTTGCAACAGATGAAGCAGGTAATGATCAATTAACCTTAACGGCTGACGGATTGTTACAATATAATTCTTCTGGACAAAAAAGAGGATTAGAATTAAATGTTTATGGTGATATGACTCTATTTTGGAATAATTCAGAAATATTTAAAATTGGTAATGATATTGATGGCTTTACTATGTCTAGTTTAGGATATGATATTTTATCTTCAACAGATGATGCTCAAATCCAAACTAGGGGAAATTGGGATTTTGGCTTTGCTTCTTTAGTAGGAATTGATCCAAGTAATTTAAAAGTACATAGTAATAAAGTACATAATTCTCAATTTGAATATTTTAATAATACAACAAATAAGCCCTATTATTGGGATACTGATGGCGTAGTAACTGCAGACTCTAATTTTGAAGATACACATTCATTAAAACTAGAATCTAGTCAATATGCAATTCAAAAGAAGGAGGGTACAGTTGGTTTATGGTCAACTACGTGGTGGTCTTGGACAAGCTCTAGAATAGGATTTCGAGCAAAAGGAAGTTCAGGAAGTTCAAAAGTTAAGGTTGAAATTTTAAATTCTTCTAATGTGGCTCAACCACTAAAATATTGGGATTTTAATGAAACTAATAAACAGTGGGAAGAAACAACAGGGGTTACTTATATAGAATATGATTTAATTGCTGATTGGGTAGGTAGTTTAAAAACATTTGCGGTTACACCAACAGTTGATGGTGAAATGCGAATTAAATTTACTAATACTGGGTCAGACAACATTTATATAGATGCAATAACCGCAGAGCCAGACCAAACAGGAAGATGGCCTAGTGTTTATTCAGATGGGCCAGAATCAAATCCTGTAAAAATCAGTTATGAAACTACAGGGGCAATATATGCACAAGATGATGAACCGCCTTCAAGTGTACCTGTTGGTACTCTTTGGGCAGATACAGATGCAATTATTTATGAATCTTTTGGAGTTTTAAATTTAGAGTTAACTGGTACAAATGATCCAAGTAAAACAGCCTATAAAACTGATTTATTTCCTTGGAGTTTTCCAACCGCAACAGCAAAACAATTACATTTTAACTTTGTGTTGCCAAGAAAATATGAAGCTGGTACAGATTTAAAATTAGTTTTTTATTACTCTCCATCAAATACAAATACAGGTAATATTAATATTGATTTAAATTATCAATTATTAAATATTAATGATACATTTGGAAGCTCTACAACAATAAATACTTCTAATGCATCATTGGGTACAACAGATAAATTGGGGATTATAGAAGCAACAATTTCTGGTACTAATATTGAACCCGGCGCGATGCTAAGTGGTTTAATAAAATTTTTAGCTTCAAGTACTTTTTCAGGAACAATGTATTTGCATTCTGTAGAGGTTTTTGGTCGCTCAGATAAGGATGGGTTAGAAGATGAAGAATATTATTAAGGAGAATTATAATGGCAATAAGATTTAATAATTTGGCATCTCAAATTCCTAAACAAATTTATTATGATACTTCAAATAATGCTTATAATAATTATTTTTATCATAAAAAAATGGCAATTGATACTTCAACGGGAAATATTTATATTTCATATCGAACTTATGTAGCACCTTCGGCAAATATGTTTAAAATTAAAAAATCAACTAATGATGGGGCTTCTTGGACAGATATAAATTTACCACCTCCAGCCAATCAAAATGGTACTTCTAGTAATAATTATAAATCCCCTGCCATAACAATTAATAATGGATATTTATATGTTGCTTTTTGGGAAAGAGAAGTTGGAGAAACCGATGTCGATGCAAGCTTATACTATAATAGATATAATTTAACAAATGGTACATGGCTTTATTCAACCAATTCTAATAAAATTTGGAATGGTTCAAATATGGCATCGGGAGATTTAGATTGTGATATTGTTGTTTGTGATAATGAAGATGTTCATATTTATTATATTTACAATTCCAATTATCCTCGTGATAGATGGTATGATAACTCAACAGCCACATGGAATGTAGTGAATTTGCAAACTTCATTTTGGTACTGTGATAATTTTGGTTCTGCTGTATTAGATAGTAATGGTAGTGATATTCATGTTGCAATGTATAGTTCAAATAATACTATGAAATATAATAAGTGGGATGGTTCAACAGAAACTTATGGAGGGACAGCAACTTCAATTGAATCTGTTGGGGTAGAACAATCAGCATGTCAAATATACTGTTTATCTAATGGTAATTTATATTTAGGATATGAATCTACAACACGAAATAGTTATATTATTAAAAAATCAACTAATAATGGAGTTTCTTGGACAGATATTGCCACTATGTCATTAAATCCTAATAATGATTGCGGTTTTATAATTGATCCTATAGAAGAAACAATTTATTTAATTGATAAAAATGCTAATTGGATTACTGTTTATGCTTATAATGGTTCTTCATGGGAATCAGGACAACAATTACCAAATTATGATAATGGAACATCGACCTGGGCAGCTTTAGGAATAATTATACAATATAAATTTTATATTTATTATAAAGTGCAAGATTCAGTAAATTCAGATTATTCTCTGGTTTTATTAATTGAAGATATAACACCTACTATTAATTATTATAATAAATTATTAAAACACAAAATTGGAAGTGGAGAAACAACAGGGACTGAAAATTGGATTATTAGAGACACAAATAATCAAACAAAATTACCTATAAATTGCGGGGGAACAATTTATGCTCCCAATGATAATAATGTTAGTCAATTATTATATTGGAATGATAGTTCAAAAGTTTGGGGAGTTCATACTGATTTTGGAGGTAATTATAGATGTACTGCTGTTGCATATAATGGTTCTAATTTATTTATTACAAGATATTTATCAGGTGCATTTGGAGATAAACATCATTTATATGAATATACAGGAGGTTCTTGGGTAAAAAGAGCCGATGATTTACCAACAGGTTCTAGTGATAATGATAATGTATTTTGTTTTTATTATAATGGGATTAATAAAATCTGTGCGATGCAAAATGGATATTTATGGTATTGGAATGAAGTAGTTGCATGGGTTCAACGTTTATCTCCTTATTATTCAACTCAAACACATTATGCAGAATATAATAATATCTTATATTCAATTCAAGGTGGTCAAGTTATAGTTTATGACAATACAACTTCTTGGAATTTATCTTATAATGCATATTCTATTTCTTCTACAAGATTTTTAGAATATTTATGTGTATATAATAATAATTTATATTGTAGTTTTTATGATAATACTAATAGTTTATATGGATTATTAAAATTTAATGGTTCTAGTTGGTCAGAAGTAATTTCAGAAAATGATAGTAATAAAAGAATATTAAATATGGTCGTGTTTAATAATGGACTATATGGTATCAATAATAATAGAGATTTATATAAATTTAATGACACTGATGATTGGGAATATATTGCCGACGGAACTAGTCTATCTTCAGGTGGAGGTTTTTTATTTGTAGATAACAATGTTTTATATATTGTTTCTTCCTCAAATAATAATATGACCGCTGAATGGGATAAACAGTTTCCATTATTTACAGAGGCATGGAGTAAAAAAACTAATAAAATAATTAAAATAAAAACAGATACTGGTTGGAAACCACAAAAAAGTAAAAAAGTTAAATATAATGGTAATTGGTATTAAGGGGGTTAAAATGGCTTTACAAACAAATATAACTACAAAAGAAGGGGTAGAAGTAAAAAATGCTTATATCATAATAAAACATATAGATGGAAACAAAAATATAATTAAATTAAGCGTAGAAGCATATATAGATAAAAAACACGCTGACTCCTCTGGATGGAAGAGTCAAAAATTTATAAAAATTTGGAATTTTATTTTTACTCCAAATTTAGAAAATAATCAAGATAATTTTATAAAGCAAGGTTATAAATTTTTAAAATTACAAGAAGAATTTAAAAATAGCATGGATATTTAGAAAGGGGAAATTTTATGAAATTTTTATCAGAAAATTTGTTTAAAGGTAATACACAAATTTTCAAAGAAACAGATGATAGTATATTGACAGTGGGTAACAATCATAATGGCACAGAAAGTTTTTATGAAGTGTATGGTCAATTATTATTAAAAGGACAAGGAGTTGATAACACAGAAGAGCTTGAAGGATATATAACAATTAGTGCAGGAGGATATGATTCTAATAGTGTTATTGATTTTTATAATAAACATTATAATGGCTCTGGCTATGAAAATAGAAATACATTAAAAATAAAAAATGATGGAACATTAAATCTACCAAACTATACAGGTTCTAAAGTTCTTACTTTAGATGGTAGTAAAAATATAGTAAGTACTTATGATTTAGATCAAAATTTAAGTACAACCAACGCCCCAACATTTGCTACTAACACAAAAATACAAACAAATGCTAATGCAGGAACAAATTTTAGTATTATAAACACTACAGATGGAACAGCATCTAATGCAAGGATAACACTTACATCAAATAATTCGCAATACCTTACAGCAAGGGTATTTGCTGAAAGTTTTACAACAGTAGATGCATTAACAACGGCAGATTCAGTATCGATTTATAGTTCTGGTTGTGCAAATGGATTAAGAATTGGTACACAAGAAGCTACAGATTTAATATTTGCTACTAACAATACAGCTAGATTAACAATAAATGGTGCAGGTAATATTGGATTTGGTACTACAGATATTGAAGATTGGAGTAATAATTATTCTGCTTTAGAATTTGGTAAATCAGCTTTAATTGGAGGAAATACAACAACAGATGTTTATTTATTAAGAAATAATTATTATGATGGTACAAATTGGAAATATAAATCAAGTAGTTCAGCTAATAGGATTTTTATGACAGGTGGAAAAATATATTTTTCCACAGCAGACAGTGGTACAATTGATACAAATATAGATTGGATTAATCCTTTAATTATAAATAACGATGGATCAATTATTCAACAAGTAGATCAAAATAATGCTACTCTTTTTGACATAAGAAATGATATAGAAGGTAATGTAGCCCTTAGTGCTATTCGAGTTACGAAGGGTAATGGCACACAATATGGTATATTGGAGCAAAGAAACCATGGAGCAACTTCGTCAGGGTTGCTCATAGAAGATTCTGTTTGTATTTTTTCTTCTGGAAATTCTAATGGATTAAGAGTTTTTACACATGATTCTACTAATTTAACTTTAGGAACTAATAATATTTCTAGATTAATAATAAATAATGCAGGAGATACAACTGTACAAACTGATAAAAATTCAGCTACTATATTATCATCAAGAAATGATACAAATAATACAAATTCTGCTGCATGGTTAAAGTCGGCATATTCAACTACCCAGTATGGAGCATTGATTCAAACGTCGCCGAGCTATAGCAGTAGTGGATTAGCTGTTTCAAGTGCTGCATTATTACAAAGCAACGGAAACAGTAATGGATTAAGAGTTTATACACTTGATTCTACTAATTTAACATTAGGAACCAATAATACACCAGCAATAACAATAAATTCTAGTCAACAAACTACTTTTGCAGGAATATTTACAGGTATAAGTAATTCTAGTATTAAAACAAATCAAAATGGAAATACAATTTTTAGTGTAAGGAATGATACCTTAGGATCTAGTGCCGCAAGTACAATACGTGCGATGTATGGAAATGGCGTTGCGTATGTAGCAATGGGTTATTTAAGTTCTGATTATACATCAACTAATATGTTTGAAGCGGGAAAGGGTTGTATTTATGATGTTGGAGTAAGCTCTAATGGATTAAATGTATTTACAACTGGAGAAAATCCATTAACATTAGGAACTAACAATACAGCTAGAGTAACTATAAATAGTTCAGGTAATATTGGATTTGGTACTACAGATATTGAAGATTGGAATAGTTCATTCAGAGTTTTAGAATGGTCACAAAGTGCAATTATGGGGGGAAATAGTGGAAATAGTATTTATATATTGTCAAATTTATATAATGATGGTGCTTGGAAATTTAAAACAGAAGCACCAGTATCACAATATTATCAATCAAGTGGAACACATATATTTAAAGTAGCCCCATCAGGAACTATTAATACTGCTGTGCCATCATTATATACAGGTTTGGCTATAGATAACAATAGAAATAATTTAATCAATGCAGCTAGTGCAGAGACATCAAGTGTTGGAGCCCTAACAATGAAACAGGGAACAGACCCAACTACAAGTTCAGCAGATCAAATAAGCATATTTGCAACATCGGGGGCAGACTGTACTTTAGGATTAAGAACTGAGAAAGCTGTTATTTCAGAAACACCAACACCAGATAGAACTCTATTAGTAAAAATTAATGGTGCAACATATAAACTTTGTTTAGAATATGTAAGTGGTGAATAAGTAAAAAAATAAAATAAAAAGAAGTAATTAATTTTACTTCTTTTTATTTTATTAAAAGGAGAAATTATATTGATTGGAGTAATAAATAAAGGATTAATTGGAAGTATTATTTGTTTATTTGCAATGTATCTTAATTATTTACATGTTTTATTAGCTTTAATGATTATTGATTATATTGCTGCAATGATAGTTATAATTAAAGATGATTTTATAAATAATAAAAATATTTTTCAAGATAAAAGATTTATATTTGGATTATTAAAAAAATTAGGATATGGTTTTGTTTTAATTTTAGCAGGATTATTAGATCATTTAACTGGATTAATTATAATAGGAGCTGTACCAATATTTTTAATATTTACAATTATATTAATGTGCGGACATGAAGCTATAAGTGCTTTAAAAAAATTTGGTAAAATGGGTATACCTGGTACCGATTATTTAATTAGTGCTTGGCAAGCATTAATGGAAAAAGCTAAAAAATTAAAAAATAAATAAAAAGAAGGAGAATTTATATGATAAAAGTAAGATTAGACCCTGGTCATGCTAAAAAATACAATCAAGGTTATTATTCTGAATATTATGAAAGTGAAGCAAATTGGGCTGTTTGTCAGAAAGTTAAAAAAATAGCTGAAAAAACAGGATTTTTTAAAGTTGATTTAACAAAAACATCATTAAATCATGATCCGAGTTTAGCAACAAGAGGAAAATTAGCAAAAGGATATCATTTATTTCATTCAGTTCATAGTAATGCATATTTAAAAACTTCTAGTGGATGTTTTGTAATAGAAAGTACAAAACTTGTTAATTGGGAATTTGCTAGAATTTTAGCAACATATATATCTACAGCTTTAAATGTGCCAGATTTAGGAGTAAGAAATAGATCATATACAAGTGGATTAAGTAGTAGCGCAGAAAAAGGAACAGATTATTATGGTGTAATTAGAAATGCTGTAGCGGTTGGATGTCCAAAAGTTTTATTATCAGAAGCTTTGTTTCATTCCAATCCTAAAGAATGTAAAATTAGAATGAGTTCAGAAGGACAAGAAAAAGAAGCACGGGCTATAGTTGATGCTTGGATTAAAATATTTAATTTAAAAATTCCTATTGTTAATGAAATAAAATATTGGAAAGATATTTTAAAAGCAAGTAAATTAGATAATTCAAAATTATGGATTAAATATTTCGAAAATTTAGTAGAACTTGCCAGCGTAGAAGATGCTGGATTTTTGAATATGTCTATTCATTTACCAACATTAATTGAAAAGGTTTATGCTAATGCTTCTAAAGAAAATAAAAATTTTGAAGATATACTTAAATCAAGTAAATTATCAAGTTATATTGCTTGGAAAGATTATTTTGATAAATTGATTCAATTAGCAAAAGGGAAAAATGATATTGGATTTTTAGAGAAATCTATATATATTCCAACATTATTAGAAAAAATTCATAATAATAAAAAATAATTGAGGTATTTTAATGAATAAAAATTATCAAGAATATTTAAACAATGTTCAAAAATTATTGAACTATTATAAAAATACTAATAATAATAAAAATGAAGAAATTATAAATTATTTAGCACAAGAATTTACCTTGCTATTAGTTAATATAAATAAATAATATGAATTAAGAGAGGTTATAATTATAATCTCTCCCTTTTTTTATTTATAAAAGTTAAAAATTATTTTTTTATATCTTTAACATTTATATAATACTCTACCATAGGAGCAAAATTCCATATAATCCATTTGTTATCTGTGGATTGGATTTTTTTATAGCTTTCTTTATTAGTAAATTTTATATAATTATCTTGTCTTTTTATCTCAGTATCATCGTTTAACAAAATAATACTGTCATCAATATATGTAATTATAATTGTCTCTTTTTTTATTTCATAATGAGCAAAAATACTTACAAATATACTAATTAAAAAAGCTAGGGCAATAACAGTAATAATTTTTGTAAGAACAGAATTAAAACCTTCCCCTATGTTTGGATTATCTTTTTTATTTAAATCAATTAATCCCTTAATTATTATGAATAATAGAAGAACAATAGTTATTATTAATATATACATTTTCTAATCTCTATCCCCCCATCCTTGGTTTTGAAGCTCTTTTTGTTTAGTTAGTGGTATTAAATTGGGGTCAATTATTGTTTTTATATGACATGAACAACACTCAAAATAAAAAATTCCTGAATCATTTGATGAAGTTCTATATATTTGAATATCGTTTTCTTCGATTTCTAATATACTACCACAACATTTATATTCATTTCCATGTAAATTTCCTTTACATTCTACTTCTATTTTCCATTTTTTTTTAGTGCCTTGTTTAATTATTTTCATGATAATTCATCCATTCTTTGTATTTTTTCCATTCCAAATAATTTTATTTTAAAATCAATATAAATATCTTCTATAGTATCAAATTCATTAGAATGAGGAAAATAATTAAAAAAATCTATTTCAGGACTAATATTGTAATTATTTTCTTGCATCCAAAATTCTAATTCTTTAAATAATTTAATGAGATATTTTATTTGTTCTGTATTTGACATTATATATATAGTTTCAATATTATATATATATTTTCCTGTTTTTTTATTTTTTACAATATCTATATCATTTAAACTATATAAAGTTGCTTTATTTTGTGCATCGACCGCAACTCCCCAAATAAATTCATAACTATCTTCCACAGATAGTGTTTTATAAGAGTATTTATTATATATTTTATTAAATATTTTATTTAATTTATTTTTAATAAATTTCCACATTATTTTTTCATCTCCTCTAAATTATTTTTACATTAATCATTTATATGTTTTCTAATAATATACTTCTTTGAAGTAATAATTTTATGTAAATCTGGTAGTTGCATAACAAATGTATTTAAAATGTTAATTCTTTTATTTAATAATAACTGCTCCTTTACTGTATTAATAAAAGGAGGTATATAAAAATATAACATTTTTATTTCTTGATTATATTTTAAAATTTCATTTTTAAATAAACTAAAATAATAATTATTTAAAAAATCAATTGCAAGAATTTTTAAATCACTAAAAATAGAGGAGTTGGTTGTTACATCTTTAATGTAATATCCCTTTTTTTCAAATTCAAAAATAATCGATATTAAAAATTTTGGAACTGAAATTACGCCAGTAGAGCTTTCAATTTCACATATATGATTTTTATTTAAATCTTTTTTGAAACAGTTTAAACAAATTAAACTTTGTTTATACATAATTATTTTACCTCATTTTTTAATAATTTTTTAACCCTATTTAATTCTTCTTTAGTGTGTACTGTTCCTCCGCTGTTCATTTCTAAATACCACTGTAATACCTCTTTTCGTGTTTGTAAAGTATTCATATTTATTTTTAATAATAACATTCTTAATAATATGTGTTTATCTTCAAAATCATCCAATTTAATATTATTATATATAGATAATTTATTTTCATAAAACAGTTTAACGGCATTATATCTTTGTAAGCCATCAACACAATAAAAATTACGACTACCGCTATTCATAAATTCTGAATTATTTAAATAAATAGTATTTGCATTTTTGACACGACCTTCTAATAGGGCTTCTATATATCGTTTTGATTGTCCTACAGTCCAAACATGACCTCTTTGAAAATCAGGATTCATTTCTAATCCTTCTGATTTCCAATCATCAATTCTTTCAATAAAATGTCTAATTGTAAAATTACAACACCACGAACCTTCTTGAATAGCTTGAGGAATATCTCTGTATTTCATAGTTACCCCCCTAAATTTTTTAATAATCAACTTTAATTACAAAAGGATTTTGAACTATTGTGTATGTTTTGTCTTTAATATATTTTTGAAGTTCTTCTAATGTATTAAAAGTATTTACAACCCCTGAATATATAAAATCAATAATTAATATTTTATTTTATATAGAAGGGTCTCCTCGAACAACTCGCCTAAATTGTTTTTTAAAAACGTGGCTATCATGACTAAATAATAAAAAATCTCCAATTTGTACTTGATTGTTTTCTTGTTTTTCTTTATTAATTTCTTCAATTTTTATTTGCATTTTTATTACCTTCTTTTTATTTTATTTTTTATTATATTAAAAAAATAATACAATATTTTCAATACTAATGGGAAAAAGATTATTTACATCTATGCCTACATTATATCTATTAGGCAATATAATAGGATTTTCTCTGTTATGAGTATGTCCATGTAAATGAATTGTACCTCTCCATCTTCCATTCCAACTTTCTATTGGATAATGAAATAAAATAAATCTTTGTTTATTATATTTTAATTCATAATAATCTTTAATCCATTCAAATTGATTATTAAAATCATCTTTATTTTTCTCATAGTATTTTACCCAGTTTCTTTCGTGATTGCCTTTGATAAGGTATTTTCTTCCATTTAACTGTTCTAATAAAATAATATATTCTGGTTTCCAAAACAAATCTCCTAAATAAAAAATATCATCTGTGGGTTTAACAATTTTATTATGGTTATTAATTAATGTTTCATTCATTTCTTTAAGTGAATGAAATGGTCTTTGACAAGCTTCTATAATATTTAAGTGACCCAAATGAAGATCACTTGTAAAATATATCATAATATTTGCTTCCATTCTTCTACATCACCTGTAAAATTATATGCCTTGGAGCCAAAGCGAAATACACATGCGACAATGATTGGGAATAAAATTGTAACAATTGTCAATTCTATATCACAAAAAACTATTTCTTGCCTTGTCATTTTACTCTGTTTAGTAATCCTCTCTACCATAGCCAATAAAAACGGTATACCCACAGCATAATTAATAAATATTAATGCAATCAAAAATTCCATAAAAATTCTCCTTAAATATAAATTTTATTTAATTATATATTATTTTTTTATTTTTGTCAATAAAAAAAAGAGTAAATAATAATTACTCTTCTTTATAGAAATCTTTAACATTTTCATCATTATAAAAATCATCAACATCATGATAATTAAATTGTATTCTTTTTTGCACTTTTTGTAATTCTTTAATATCTGTAGGATATTTAGATTCTTTAAATTTTATAATATCTTTATAAAATTTTTCAATATCATATTTATATCTAGTTCTTTTTTTATTTCCTATAATTTCTATTCCTATTTCTCTAGCCTCTTGTCTTTTCAGAGATTTTTTACCTTCATTTTTTTCTGCAAAATTAATGAAATCCATAATATGAACAAAAAAAACTTCATGTGGATGAATTTTTGTTTTCATTTCTTTTTCTCTAAAATTAAATAGAAATCCAGATATAGTTAGTGGTTTATTATGAAATTTCTCTAAATTGGTCACTTGTTGATGTTTTATCATTAAATGTGTGGTATTTTTATTCTTAATCCAAGGGGCTGAAATAAGTGTTGTTTTGTCCTCACTATATAATACTGGGGAAAAACTAATTGTACCACTACCTATTACACTTTTTAATTCTAAGGGAATTATATAGGGGGGTGCATGTAATATAAAATCACAGGGATTTGGGGGGGTAAAACTTGTTTTTTCTCCTTGTGACCACCCTCCTCCTGAATCATTTAATTTAATAGTAAAATATTTTTCACAACTATTTTTAAAGTCTTCTTCAAATTTTTTTCCTTCGTTTTTCTTTGACATTGTTAAAACTCCTCTTCGTGATTAGCTATATAATTAAACCAAAATGTTGGTCTAATATGAATAAAGCTTTTATTTGTTTGTGTTTCTTGATCTTTTAATGAAACGATTTGTGCATATAAAACTCGCCCCTTAATATACATTTGATTGGCATCTATTGTGGTTATTATTTTGCTAATCTTATTTAAAATTGTTTTATATGTAGTTAAAATATCTTCTGTTAAAATTACATTATCTTCTTGAAATTCATCGTGGAAAAAATCAATTGGAATATATATATTTCCTAATGATAGAGTATATGAATTATAAAAATTATCAATATTAATAGTAATTTTTTTTTGCTCTTCTTTTTTATCTATAGAAGGTAAAATTTCACTAGTTAATAAAATATTCATATAATTATATGAATTAACTAAAGTCATTAAAAAATTATATTCCATCATATTTAATTCTTC
>Ga0272441_10007018_pt1 | contig 18524 bp, 16 predicted proteins | sample SSMProp6N_FD_193582 | JGI IMG/M metagenome (GOLD analysis project Ga0272441, IMG submission 193582) | Marine sediment archaeal communities from Little Sippewissett salt marsh, Falmouth, MA, United States - SSM-Prop-6N | ecosystem: Environmental > Aquatic > Marine > Wetlands > Sediment ... | reverse complement strand
AAAAAGCAGGCATAGCAGGAAGAATAACCGCACCTGCTTGCTTAGCAGATAAAATATTCTTAATACTGGGCAGATCCAATGGCGTCTCACGTAAAACAAGTATGAGTTTCCTATTTTCCTTGAAACAGCAACTAGCTGCACGAGAAGTAAGTGTATCACCATAACCATTAGCAATAGCTGACAAAGTTTTCATACTACAAGGACAAACAACCATACAATCGAGCTTAAATGAACCACTCGCAGGACCTGCAAAAAAATCATCATTCTCATAATAAAAACTAGCTTTATTCTTCAGATTCTTGTAACTATACTCTGTCTCATGTTCAATTATTTTTTTCCCATTATCAGACATAATTAAATGTGTCTCAACACCAGAGTTTACTAACTCCTCAAAAAGCCTTTTGCCATAGATACTACCAGATGCCCCCCCAATGCTGAGTAAAACTTTCATAAAAACTTATTCCTCAATAGCCTTTATTATATCTCCTAATAAATTCTCAAGATTTCTTTCTTTTTCAAGAGTTGTACCAGTCACAATAATATCAGCGCCAGCCGATACTTTTTCTTTAGCGGTTTTAACATCGCGTATCCCCCCACCAACAATAACTGGGATATCAACATTTTTCTTAACAGCAGAAATCATAATTACTGGAACAGAAGTTGAAGCGCCAGAACCTGCTTCAAGATAAAAAAAATTCATACCTAGATACTGAGCGGCAAGAGCATAACCAACAGCAGTCTCAACGTCATCATGTCTTATTAGATCAACCTCACCTACACGACCGGCAGTCATGCCAGGCTCAACAATAACATAACCCATAGATATTGGCTCAATACCAGATTTTTTAACAAAATGACCTCCTTTGACATGCTCCCTAATCAAATAATTTAAGTTACGAGAGTTGAGAAGGCTCATAAAAAACACAGCATCAGCATATTTACTCAGAAACTTAGCACCAGATGGAAACAAAATAACCGGAAGACTAGAACTATTTTTAATAGCCTTAACAGTTTCATCAACCTGCTCTTGGGAAACAATAGTAGAACCACCTACCATGATAGCGCTACTACCCGCCTTTTCAACGGTTTTAGCAATTGAACCAGCAACCTTAGGTTTCTGTTTGTCTGGGTCAAGCAGAGAAAAATGAAGTTTTTTCCGGCCAACCTTTTTTAATATATCCATAGCAACTGCCATTTAAACTGAAAATAGTCTGAACTTTATTAAATGTTTAGCTCAAACACTATTTAAGAAATAATGCGATGAACAAGATCCATATTATAGGTAGCGATAACACTACTCTTACCATCTAAATCAAAAGACATATTAAGTTCTTCGCCAAGAATGTTAGTAACAACACCACCAGCCTCACGTAAGATTAGAGTAGAAGCAGCAATATCAACCACACGCATATACTCCCGTCCAACAACAAAAAAATCAAGAGCACCAATAGCAACCATACACATCTCCAAAGAAGCGGAGCCAAGAGAACGTACAATATCTTTTTTTGCTAAAGAAACTGTAAAATCATCAAAATTTTTACCAAGAGCAAGAGAACAATGCAAAAGATTTGCAGGAACATCAGGCACACTAACGCGAGTGTTATTCAAAAAAGCACCACAGCCCTTCTCAGCGATAAAAGTATCACCTGTTGGAATATTCTTAACAATACCATACTCTAAATCACTAATACTCTTTTTTCCAACACCTAGTGAAACAGAAAAAAAAGGGATGCCACGTGATGCATTACGAGTACCATCAACAGGATCTAAAACAAAAGTATAATCACCACCAAGATCCAAAAAACCAATCTCTTCACTAAGGATATTAACTTTAGTTTTTGATTTCCTTAGGAAATCGATTGCTACGTCCTCGGCAATCTTATCAATGTATGATGTTGGAGTGCCATCGGCGCCAACACCAACATTCTTTGCAAGTTTATGAAAATCAGAAATCTGTATTTTCTTTATTTTCCTATATATTTTATCAACGGTTTTACCAGCTAAGAACTTTATTTCTTCATTCATAACATTGCACCAACAAATATTATCTCGCAAAAATATACTGACCTGATAGAGTCAGACCAGTAATAATCAACGCAGCGATAACAACACCAACAAAAATCGTAATCAACGACCTCTTAAATTTAAGGGCAAAAAGATAAGCAATAAGAGCACCAGTCCAAGCACCGGTAAAAGGAAGAGGTACCGCCACAAAAATTAGCAAACCAAGATGCTCATATCTCTTAATTTTTGCATCTGCACGTTTACGTGTTTTTTCAAAAAGCCAATCCATTAAACGAGACCAAGACTTATAATTACGTAAAAACTTTTCAACATATTTAAAAAACAACAAAACAAAAGGAATAGGGAGAATATTGCCCAGAATGGCTAATGGAAACGCATGGAACCACTGCCAGCCGAGAACCTCAACAGCATAAAACATAATATAACGAGCTTCAATCCAAGGAATCATAGAACCAAAAAAAATCTGAAACCATTCAGGGAACATATCTAACATTTTCTACGCACCAACAAACCTACCAAATCCTCGACTCACCTGGATTTCATTATCCTCTATAAGTCTTTCTCCTCTAACAAAAACATGCGAAGGGAAAACAGCAGGCCAATCCTCAAAAGGAGTCCAGCCACATTTAGAATGAAGATCATCTGATTTTATCTTAGTCACATCATTTAAATCTACAACAATAAAATCAGCATCACGACCAACCTCAATCTTTCCCTTAGGAACACCAGTTATATCAGCTGGGCGAGTGCAAAGAAGAGAGACTAAACGTTGAAAAGATAAAACCTCTTTTTTAACCAAATACAAAAACAAAGGGTACATAGTTTCAACACCAGGAACACCTGACGGAGCTTCATTGAACTCCTCTGCTTTTTCATCACGCGTATGGGGGGCATGATCAGATTCAATTATATCAACAAAACCATTTTTAACAGAGTTAAATAAAGCCTCCTTATCAAAACTAGTCCTAATCGGCGGGTTAACCTTATAGAAAGAGGATGCCCCCATATTCTTCTCAACACTCAAAAGACTATGATGAGGGGTAACACCACAAGTAATATTCGCAGGTCTATTACGCAACAACTCAATGCCTTCACAACTTGAAACATGACAAATATGAATTCTTGAGTTAATACCCTTAGATGCCTCTAGGAGGTCCTTAATAGATATCTCCTCACATAAAGAAGGACGAGAATGTAAATGATCGCTCAGATTTTTCTCTACAGATCTATTTTTAATCAGACATTCTTCATCCTCAGCATGAAATAAAACAGGTTTAGTCGTGGCACTAATCTTCTTAAGGGTCTCTTGAAGATTGATTTTATCGAAAAGTAAACTAAGAGTTGTATTTCCAAGATAAATTTTAAAACCATTACATTTCCCGGCGAGTTTTTCTAATTCACCTAGGTTATTATTAGAAACACCAGCATAAAGACCAAAATCAACAAATGATTTTTTACCCGCAGAATTCATCTTATCAGATAGATTACGAACTGTAGTAGTCTGCGGAACCGTATTTGGCATATCAAAAACACAAGAAATACCACCAAAGGCTGCTGCTTTAGACCCAGTAGAAAAATCTTCCTTATGAATCAGACCAGGATCACGAAAATGAACATGCATATCAACACAAGCCGGAAGAACTAGTTTATTACCAAAATCAATATGATTATTACTCTTCAAAATTTTTTTAATATTAGCAATTTTACCATTCCTAATACCAAGGCAACAGTTCTCAAAAGAACCATTAATATAGACTTTACCTTCAACAGTTAGATCCATCAATTTTTTTCTCCTTTATATCCCCTCGGGGTTCAACTTCTGTAAAAATCTGACCACTGAACTTAGATATCCTGGTATTTTCATCAAACCAAGCGTCGGGCATCAAACCAGCTTTCAAACAAGTATGAGACAAAAAATCCTCCTTATTCCAACCCTGCTCAACAGGAACCTGAGGCAAAAGAAGCCCTTTAAAAAAACCCTTCTCAACAATCAAACCATCACGTCCAATTTCAATCTCTGAAAGATAATCCTTAGGGTCTTTAACTTTTACAACTTCAGGTTTAGTCAATATAGTAACCTCAATAACTATTTTATCAAGCTCACTCTCATCAAGCGGAGTGAAACGTGGATCCCTAGTAACCGATCTTGCACCTTCAATTATTGCCTCGTGAAGAGACTTAATAGGTAGAGGTATACCAATACAGCCTCTAAGATCATGATCAGGATATGTATGAATTGTCACAAAAGCACCTTGATTATTTGAAAATGGATCTCCAAGATTAGTTTTAGGGATTTTCTTATTTTTTACATAATGCTCAATAACTTCTCTAGCGAAATTAACAGCTTTTATTCCATCATCCTGACTCAGCATAATAAAAAGTATTTGAAAGAATGTTAAATAAAATTTGGTCACAATTTAGCTATATCTAACTTTCTGCGGCTTCTTTTGCTATTACTATATTATACTTCGGCATTGCCGAGTTGTCTGCAGGTATCTCTAGTTCCCCTGAGAAAGTATAATTGAATAATTCACCGCTTACATTCATCTCCTGATTCACAATAACACTGTAGTTACCAGTAGCTAGTTCTACACTATACTCACCTGTTTCATCTGACAAAGCTGAAGCAGGTGTGCCTGATTGATTAAGGGGTTCAAAATCTATTGAGATATTTTCAATATTGTTTCCATTATATTTTGTAAAACCTGAGACGGATGATGATATTTTATTCAAATTGAAATCTCTGGCAACTGGCTCTTGACCAATGCCCAATACTAGTTTTTCACCGGTAAGCTCATAAACAACAGTATCTCCCTCATATTTTCTAAGAGTTATGTTATAAGAGCCAGGTGACAAAGACACCTCATAGAAACCATCATCGTTAGATTCTACCGACAAACTTTTAGCTGTGTTGTTCTCCTCGGATTTGTCAACCATGAAATCTATTTCAACACTCTCAACAGGTTCTGCATCATATTCAGCATAGCCTGTTAAGTTAATAGAGGCTAGTTCCATGGAGATGTTAAAGGACATAGTCTTATTTTCCTCAGGTGAAACTGTTGACTCATATACATAAGAATCTGACTTTGAAGCTTTTATTGTATACTCACTAATCGGGTAATAGCTCCCATCCTGCAATAACCGTTGACCAGGTATTAAGGATGTAAAACTATAGACTCCGGTATCACTGTCAGAAGTTGTTTTGTTAATTAATTTACCATCATGATAAATTTCAACATCTGCATCTCCAATTATTTTATCCCCTGAATCGTACTCAGTGTTGTTATTCTCATCATAATAAACAGTTCCTCCAATAGCTGAAAGCTCTGGTTTTGATAGGTTAATACTAGTATTACCTGAAACAAGAGGTATAAGACTTCTCTCCGTGGGGATATCATCAATTGTTACCTCTATTACATAGTAACCGGGTATTAAATTAGAGAAATTGTAATATCCTGATTCATCAGACATGCTAGTTACGGGGCTACCATATGGAACTGATGTATCTGTCTGGATACCGCCTGTAGCAGATATTTGTAATTTATAAACCTCCCTCAGAGTTACAGTTGAACCAGGTATAATATTATCAACTGAGCTATTATATGAGCCGTCATCGTCTTCGTCGATATATATACAGCCGCTTAAGTTAGCAGGATCAACTGAGATGTTAAGGTAACGCTCATAGCTATCGCTCTTTCTCATTGCATCATCATCAGATATAGGATACAAATCTGGATTTGTGGTGCTATTAAATACTACATTTTTTAAAATGAAATCACCACTTGCCCATGGTATGCTTGAATGTAACTCAGGATATCTGCGTACTTGCAGGGTGATGTTCCCTGCACCTGCTATGAGACTGAAATTACCATTAGAGGTATCGACTTTATCATGATCAATTGGGAAAGATACGTTCTCATAATAAGTTAAGTCTTTTGTAATGGCCACTTGGGCATCTAATGGTTCACCCATGAAATTTACAGAGCCGTTAATATATGCTCCCTCGTAGTATTTAGCTATAACAACAGCACCTATGCCACTATAGTATTGATATTCTGAAAGATCAGAAAGGTATTCCCCATAGAAGTGTTTCATATCAACACATGGTACTTGTATCTTGAATAAGCTATCACCGGGTTCATTGAAGCCAAAATAGGTTTTAAAAAACATTGTGTTGTAGTAAGCATCTTTATAATTGGTTTTTGTGTCAACTATGGGGTCCTGTCTAAGTTGGTCATTAGTCAGATTTTTTAGCTCATCAAAAGTATATGATCTTCCGCTCTCTGATACAAATTCCACCCAGCTAAAATCATCTTCGGGGTTGTATTGGCCTCCTTGTGACAAAAGAAGCAAGCTTTTATCTGACAGAAACGCAAATATATTAAAAATTTGTCTATCATATCCTTCAACTCCATAATAACGAATACTGTAACCGGTTGCATCTTGAATATCATGGTATAGCCAGGTAATTTCCTCATCAGTAAGAGCAATACCCGTCATATTTTCTGTTGAATCTACAAGTTCATCAGTGGTTAAAAACCTTACAATATCATGATAAAAGGCATTTACCGGCCACTGTTCCCCAACTCTGTAATCTTTACTAAGGGCTTTATCATATTGGGAAGCTATTGGGCTATTGTATGACGGGGAGCTAAAAGGATCTTCGACCCATCGGACTAAGTTATTTGTGTCATTAACCCCTATATATCTCTCTAAAACATCTTTAACCTCTTGTGATACTTTACCCCTGTTTTGTTTTTCATTGCCCTCAATCAGACGGGCTATCCATACAGCCACAGCCTCTTTTTCATTAGTAGAAGTATGAAAATTAGAAGCAGGTGGAATGCCATCTTGAAAGTTATCCGCCACAGTTGGATGCCCACCAATAGCAACCGCATAAAAACCATAATCCCACCAAGATATGAAACCAGGTCTATCAGCAGGATCAGCAATGTCCTGGTCTTGTTCATTTAACCAACTAAAAGCATCACCCCAATACAACTCTTTACCAATGCCTAGCCCATATAAACCAGTATGATCTTCACCAAACATATCTTCCTTAAGAGTACTACCCTCTTCAGTTCTAACTGCAGGAATCGCTGCATCAAAAGCAATATATGCATTAGGTAATACTACTAAAAAAGCTATAAATAGAATCCCAAAAACATGAAGAAGGTTTACGCCCCTTCTAATCCCATGAATCCCGCCACCAGCACTCCTAACATTACGAATCATTTGTTTGTAATCAATCTTATCAACAGTAACCCAAACTACCCAGCCGCCAAGTATGGCAACTAAAGGCACCATATCATTTGTAAAACGACCAGCGACACCAGTCAACCAAACGGTAATTATAAATAAAACAATCATAAACAAGTAATCTCTACGATTATTGTTTTTGTAATAGAGATAAAATAGGAAAATCAAGCCAGTCCAACCAAGCCAATAAAAAGCAGGACCAAAAGGAATCACAGATTGGCTAATTGTATAAGTATTAGCCTCTGCAATGGTCATATCCACTTTGTCACCATAAATACCCGACCCAAAAATTACCTCAGAAATTTTTCTAAGAGGGGAAATAAACTTAATAACCTTTGAAGCACTGTCAATGAAATATAACAACACTAGAACTAAAGCACCTATGGAAAAAAAAGCAGGTAAAGACAAAGTCCAAGGTATCTTCTTTTTATCTAGAACATAATAGATAACGCCAAAAAGCAATACACCAAGGCACAAGAACAGATTCACATCAAACTGAAATCCTTTCCAGCTGGAAATAACAGGGATGGATATCAAATAGCCTGAGAGCAGAGTAACAGAAGTAGATAAGGGGATATTCTTGTTAATTTTGTTTGTATAGATATCTATAATCATCTGGACTATTGCATAAACCGCTATTACAACATATAGATAACGAGCTTGAACCCATGTCATATTTAAAGCAGCAAGAGGTACCCCCGCAAGTAGAGCATACAAAAATGATTTCATTGAATCCTTAGACTTTATGCTTTTGATAAGGAATAGAAACGTTATGAAGAATAAGAGCAGGTTAAAAGAATCGTGGTCAAATAGTGAATAAGCAGAGCCATGGCCTGAACTAACATGTATAGCTATAATCGGTACAAACAATGCAGCAATAAGGCCTGCTTTTTTGTTGAAAACTTCTTTGCCGATTAGATAAACTGGAAATATGAGCAAAGCTCCAAAAAGAGCAGGTATAAACTGCATTGAATATCCTATTGCATCAATTTCACTCATGAAAGGCGTAAGCAGCCTACTAAACCCTAGAGCCATCATATTAAATAATGGAGGCCTACCGCCAGATCTCCCCAGAGGATAATTCAAAAGAGGATCAGGCTCTGAATAAAACGGATACGTGCCAGTCTCATAGGTTACTTCAACCAATCTCATGTTGTAGTACGGGTCAGGACCAGATAAAAGGAACTTATCAAATCCTTCGCCCTCAGGGTTTATTGCAACCTCGCTGGTGACATTAAAATATGAGTTGAAAAATAATACTAATAAAAAAATTGAAACTAAGGATAACGCAATCCACCAATTCTTATTAAGTTTTATTAAATTCTTATTATCCCTAATCTGAGTGCGCTGTGTATCTATTTTTTGCCCAAATGCTTCCGGTTTAACTCTTCTCTGTGCCCTTTTACGCATTGATATTTTCACCTAGAGACAATCAAGACCGTAAATCTATAGTCTTATAAATAACTTATCTAACCCCATCGCTTAGACTATTTTAGATTTTAACAAGCGTGAAATACATGGTGCAATTTTAACTTTACTAAACTGACTGTTTATAGTATCTGTAGATATTATTTCATCGCATCCTGAATTAGTGAGTTTTTTTAATGCTTCACCCGCAAATAGACCATGAGTACATGAAACGTAGACTTTTTTTGCACCTTGTTTTCTAAGCTCTTTTATTGATTTAGCCATTGTACCACCAGTAGAAATAATGTCATCAATTATTGCGACATTTTTGTTTTTTACTTCTAAATTTTTTGTTTTTATCTGTATGGTTTTTCCATCAATGCGTGTTTTTTCCAAATAATCAAAATCACAGTTTATAATTTTTGAAGCACTTTCTGCTCTATCTACAGCCCCTTTATCTGGCGCTAGTACTAAATTTATATTCTTTTTCTCCAGATATCTAGCAATTTCAGTTACAGCTGAACAGCTAAACGCAGACACATCAAAGAAATCTAAAATATGTTCTTTATGCGGATCAACTGTGATCACTCTATCAGTTTTCAAACTAATTAGGGCAGCTAGGGCTTTGGCGCTTATTGGTTCACCCTCCTTAAATTTTGTATCCTGCCTAGCGTAACCAAAATATGGGATAATTGTTGTGATCTCTTTTGCACCAGCTTCTTCAGCAGCATCTTGCAGTAAGAACAATTCAATAATATTTCGGTCAGGATAAGTAGACTGAATTATTAAGACATGCTCATCTGAGATGTCTTCTAAAATCCTAATATAAAGCTCATCATCTGGGAAACGCTTTGACTCTGTTTTCACCAAATATGATTTAGTATCATGGGATAAATCCTCAGCCACTGTTTTCGATGCGCTTCCACTTATTATATACATAGGTATTACAAGATGAATAGCCATCATGTTTTTAGTGGTTTCGTAAAAACTGTGAGAAAGTTTTTATAAGAACATCATGTTTAATTCCTAGCCAAGAGAGAGGGATATCAATGCGATTAAATAGGCTGATTATCTTCCTAATTACGACAAGTATCTTATTCTCAGCACTCTCCATAAAAACAGTCAAAGCTGAAAACGATATTGAAAATCTAGTAAACGCTATTTTCAATATCGAAATGAAAAGTGCAACCGATTTAGAAATAAACGTAGAGATAACCGCATACAAATTAACAATAGACAAAACATATGATTACGAAGAAATAAAAAGTGCTTCGGAACAGGATTTAGGATCATTTAGACTCCTGCTTTATCAAATGTTAGAAAAACAAATAGAAAATACTTTCGAGAATGCGGAGATAACTGATCTAAATAGACCCGCTTTTGACGGTGAAAAATTTAACGAAATTTTAAATGTAACTCTAGATTCCTCATTTTTTGGCTTAAATGAAAACGTAAATGCTCAAACTTTAATCAATGGCGTACTAGACATGGGGGCAATAGTAAATTATACTATTAGTTTCCAGGCAGAAGAAGGCTGGAACAATACATACCTTCTTGATTTGGGAGAAACACTAAATTTCAAACATACAACAGGAACAGTAAAGGAGAAAACAATAGAGTGGAAAGTAAGAAACTGGGATGGAAACGAACCAAGCGAAGTCGGAGAACTGCAGTTAAAAGTAGATAACCCCACTACACTCTTATCAGAAGAAAATATTTCCTTAGAGTTTGAGTTAAATTCAGAGAACGTTGATAGACCAAATTTAAAAACCAATATTATAGTTGAAGATATAGATATACGAGCTTATGGTTCTTTACCAAGCTTTATTTACAACTTAGATTTCGTACCATCAGATGGACTTAGGTTATTCATAGAGAATGGACTAATCTCATGGAATAAATCATACGAAACAACAATAAAGCCCTTAGAAGAAAAAATCAAAACAACAATAGAAGAATCCTCGTTTAACCAAACATTAGATATCTTATTTAGCTGGGATAAAAACACAACAACAAATTGTGACACACCATACGAAACAAAAAATATGGATAGTGACCCGCCAGTAAAAGCAGTTTTATTAGATAACGATATAGACTTGCGAATTTTTGATATTTCAAGTAAAGCATTTTTTGGACTTATAAACTCAGGTGCTAACGCAAACATATCCAAAAATGATATTAATTTCGGCGATAATCTCAGCGATATAGGATACAAATATACTGCTTCATTGGTTTTACCCGATGACCTTCGTTTAAGTGGATTAAATATCTACAACTGGAATGAAAGCAACTCTCTCTCTGGTCAATTTAACTCAGATATATCAGTAACTTATTCTCAGGAAGAAAAAGAGACTTTTGTGGAGATAGAAATCAAAAGCACAGATCTAAATTTATTAAGCTTTTTCACAGGAAAAACAGAGTTGACATTCGGCCTAAATTTAAAAGAAAATAGAAACTATAACGTAACACGCATTCCAGACGAGTTTACAATACCAGAAAAAATATTAATTGATTATTTGAGCTCTGATGCATTTAGACTTTGCATAAAAGAGAAAGTATTCCGCGAGGAAGAAATATCTTCATTTCTAAAAAATGAAAATAGAGTTTTTGAAAACAGGATAGTTACCATACTGCCTGGGTTAAAAATAAAAGGTAAAGCAGATAGCACCTCGTTCTACGATTCTATCAACGCATGGGATGGAAAGATATCAGATATGGACAAGAGCCCGCCTATAGATGTAGATTTATACGCTAGTAGTACGTATCCAATTTCCTTTGATTTTTCTTTCTTACCACCTAGCTTTAATATACCTACACAAAAGTTAAACTTCACAGCAATACCCGGACAAAATGTAGTTTACAGAATGATTTTTCCAGATGGCATATCACTAAAAGCTAGCGACCAACTTGGTAAAGTAAAATTGGAAAAGATGAAAGACGGGAGAGAATACATAGAAATAAAATTCAACGGAACAGACTCAAATCTAACTGACATAGTCTCCTTAGAGATAATTCCATCTGCCTTCTTTATCATAGGAGTTTTTACACCATGTATCATAAGCCTAATAATCGCCATCGTTCTAATCATCATAATATACATAATAAGAAAGAAAATGAAAGGCAGAAAAAGAGGAGAAATAGAAAGAGAACCCATGGGCTATGAAGAGGAAGACTACTATGTCCCACCTCCGCCAGGAACCGGCTGAGGTAATCTAGTTCTTAATTAATTCTGGTAAAAGTTTCAAAAGAGATGGTGATCTTTTAAGTAACGGCGTAAGCAGCTTAGAAGGATAATCAATATCACCATACTTCGATATGATCTCCGTAATTTTTGGGTTTTGAAATTTTTCAATATATTTATCTAACTGAGGATCTGTCAATTTTCTGAATATCTTTCTAAATTTCATCCCCATGTTTAACTCTTTACCAATATCAGATGACCATAATTTATGATACTTTTTTAGAAATTGCTGACTGAAATCCTTTTTATTTAATGCTTCTATAGCGACATGCGAACAGTGTCTTCCACAAAATAATCCACTGTAAATACCTCCGCCAGATGTTGGTTTAACCTGAGAAGCTGCATCACCTACTAGGAGAAGGTTTGAGTCATATGTTTTTTTTATGAGTCCTAATGGTATATTTCCACCTATTTTTTTGTTTATATTTGCTTTTTCTAAGTAAGAAGCAGATAGTTTGCTTTTAAAGAATTCATCTAAATAGTGTTTTGGTGAATGAGATGCCATATTATCTACACATAAACCAACTCTTGCCTCTGTCCCCTTTTTGTTAGTTGGTATTATCCATGCAAAAAAACCGGGAGCTATTTTTTTGCCAACAAAAATTTGAACAAAACTTGGATCGATACAAACATCAGTTATTGCAGCACCAATTCCTCTGAGGAATTCGGCAGGTTGTGGCAACCCAAATCGGTCCCTGATCTGTGAATGTGGGCCATCTGCGCCGATTAATATATTGCATTTAATATCGGTTTTTTTTGATGTTATTAGTTCAATATGGTTTTTTATCTTTTGAACGGATAAAACTTTGTTTTCTAAAAAAACTTCAGCACCATTTTTCTTAGCGCTCTTTATAATTTCTTTATCAAAATTTGATCTATCTATAGCGATAGCATGAACCTTGTCTCCACCTATAGTTAGAACATTGCCCGATGGAGAATGGATGTTCGCCCCCTTTATCTTATTCTGAATAACTTTTTCTCTAGGGAAGTCAAGAAAATCAAAAACCCGGGGAGTGACCAACCCTGCGCATCTTAAGGGCTCACCTATTTGCTTATTTTGTTCAAAAATTGCTACTTTAAATTTTTTTTCTGCAATGGCCTTGGCGACATTTCCGCCAACAGGGCCGCCGCCAACTATTGCTACATCATATTCATACATATTCATTGCCCATATGTTTACAAAGATTTATAACGGAATCGCAGATACTGAGGCTGTATATATAACAGTTTTCACAGAGGCACATATACTTATGACTCGACTGGCAGATATCAGTGTTTTATTCTTTTTCTCAAAGATTAAACGGAAAAAAAAGAATGATAAAGAAGAAGAGGAAGCTCATAAAGAGAGGCTAATGTGCCGTTTTGTGTTAGACGGTATGAAGAGGAAAATTGGTGAAAGTGTAGCAGTAGATGAGGATATATTAATTATAAAATCAGGTAGCAAATATCTTGGCGTCCCTCTAAAACATATTGAGGAAAGTGGTAAGACTTTGTTGGTCAAAGGACTTGTTGATCGAGGTAAAGCTGAAGAGATAGGGGAAAAATGGAGAAAAGAATCTCTTAACGAGATAGACCATACTGTTGAGGTGAAAGATGGATTTTGAATATAAGATGGTTATTGTTAGTAGAAAAGATTTAGATCTTTCCCCCGGTAAACTTGCTGCTCAAGTTGCTCACGCTGCTGTTATTTGTGCATTAGATAGTAAAAAAAAGAATCCAAGAGGGTTTAATAAATGGCAGAATGAAGGAGGGAAAAAAGTCGTTGTAAAAGCTGAAGATGAGAAAGAGTTTTATTCACTAAAAAGGAGGGCTGAAGAATTAAATGTTGTTTCTCATATTATAGAAGATGCAGGTCATACTGAGATACCGGCTGGGACAAAAACGACTCTGGGTATTGGCCCTGCCCCAAGCAATATAATAGATCAGATAACTGGGGATTTACCTATTTTGTAGAATTTATAAATTTTAGTAGAAAAAGTATTAGTAGTTGAGGTTTTTTATTTTTGTTAAATGAAAGCACAAATTAGGCTACTAGGCGTTGATGATTCCCCATTTACTTTTACCGATAAATATGGTATGGTGATAGGAGTAATTATGCGCGGAGGAGAGTATACTGAAAGTGTTTTAAGGAGGCATGTAAAAATAGATGGGGACGATGCAACTTTTGTCTGCAAAGACATGATAAAAAAAACAAGACATAGAAAGCAATTGAAAGCAATGTTACTTGATGGGGTAGCTTTAGGTGGCTTTAATGTTGTTGACATCGAGGAAGTCTATAATTCAACTGATCTGCCAGTAATAACAGTTACTAGACATAAACCTGATTTTGAAAAGATAAAAAAGGCTTTACAAAAGAATTTTCAAGACTGGAAAGACAGATGGGGCATATTATCAAAAGGAGAGATGTATAGAGTCAAAACTTCATATAATCTGCTTTATGTTAAATGTGTTGGTCTTTCTATTGGAGAAGCAAAAGAAATAATAAAGATTTCAACAATACGAGGTGCTATGCCTGAACCTATACGTGTAGCTCACCTAATCGCATCTGGTGTTACTAGGGGTGAATCATATGGGAAAGCCTAAAGCAAAGGTGGATAACAACAAATGTCTAACCTGCGGCGGATGTATATCTGTCTGTCCTCAGGATGCAATATATTGGAATGGGGGAAAAGCATTTGTAAAACAGGAGAAATGCATAAGCTGCGCTATATGTATAAGAACTTGCCCAGTTGGGGCCATATCCGGGGAGGTTTAAAAAGAAATGGAATACGACGTTGTAGTAATTGGAAGCGGTCCCGCAGGGAGTGTAGCCGCCCGTTTTGCAGCAGAAAACGGTGCCAAAGTCTTAGTTATTGAAAGACGGCAAGAAGTGGGAGTACCCGTGCTATGTGGAGAGGGCATATCTAGAAAAATTGATAATTGGGGAATGCTAAAAGGTACACGTTGGATAGCAGGGAAGATGGATGGCGCTAGAATATACTCGCCAGATGGAACTTTTGTAACACTTGGCGCAGAACAAGCAGGAAATGAAACAGGATATGTGCTGTACCGTGATATTTTTGATCAGGAATTGGCAAAACAAGCAATGAAAGCAGGAGTAAAATACATGATGAACACACAGGCAACAGGGCTAATGAAAAAGGATGATAAAATAGTTGGAGTGAAAGCAAAACATTTTGATGAAGAACTAGAGATAAAAGCAAAAATAATTGTAGGAGCAGATGGAGTTGAATCAAAAGTTGGACAATGGGCTGGGATAAAAACAAGACTCGACCCAAAAGACCTAGAAACCTGTTGCCAGTACACACTAACAGATATCAAAATAAAAGACGCATATTGTGAATTTTACCTAGGCAAAGAAATTGCACCAGGCGGATATATATGGGTATTCCCTAAGGGCAAAGACATCGCTAATGTAGGTATAGGAATGCTAGCGAGCCTAAGTGAATCAGGGATGCCAAAAAAATTACTAGATAAATTTATAGAGAAGGACCCGCGTCTTAAAGATGGTAAACCTCTAAGATTCCTAGCAGGGGCAGTGCCTGTATCCAACCCAGTTGAGACAGTTAGAGATAACGTTATCCTTGTAGGCGACGCAGCGAGACATGTCGATCCTATAACTGGTGGTGGACTAACACACTGCCTAGAAGGGGGAAAAATTGCTGGTGAAGTCATAGGTAAAGCGATAAAAACAAAGAACTACAGCCAAGAGTTTTTATTAGAATACGAAAACAAATGGAAGCAAACGTTCGGTAGAAAGATAAAAAGAAACTATTTGGTAAAAGAGCTACTTTTAGATATGGACGATAAAACATTGAATAGACTGGCACATACATTAAAAGATGTAAAATTTGATGAAATAAGTACACATGGATTAGTAAAAGAAGTTGCAAAACATTTACCAATATCTACAAAACTTAAAGCTTTAGTTAAACATGGAGAAAAAATAAGGGAGATTAAAAAACAATGAAGTGGGGCCTTGTTTGTAATTTTCATTTAAAAAAAGCAGTTTCATTAGCTGAGGAGGTATATGATTTTTTAGAACAAAATGGAGAAGTTTACGCTGAGAAGAGCGTCGGAAAGAATAAAAAAATAGAGAGTTACTCACTAGATGAAATTAACAAAAAAGCAGATATCGTTGTGACAGTTGGTGGAGATGGGACTATACTCAAAACTCTAGAAAAGGTTGATAAGCCTATTTTTGCAATAAATTCTGGGGGCATGGGTTTTCTCACTGAAGTTGAATCTAAATATGCAATGGGCGGTCTAAAGAGAGTTATTGATGGTAATTACAATATAGAGGAGCGAGCCAAACTAAAAGCAATAGTTGATGGGAAAAGATTACCAGACGCTGCTAATGAAGTCACTGTTCAAACATCACGTATTGCTAAAATCATGTATCTAAAGATCCTTGTTGAAAACGAGTTAATTGAAACATTTGGAGCAGATGGAGTAATAGTTGCTACTCCAACAGGCTCAACTAGTTATGCACTCAGTGCAGGCGGGCCTATTTTAGACCCTGAAGTGGATGCTATGGTTATCGCGCCTCTTGCACCCTTTAAACTTTCTGCTCGTCCATGGGTTGTACCTCTAGAAAAAAAAGTTGGGATAAAACTATTTGCTAAAAGTAAAGAATCGAAAATCGTAATTGATGGTGAATCATCTAAATCTGTCACAATTGATAGCGATATTATTATAACTGGTTCAGAAAAAAAAGCTAGATTTGTGAGATTTGGAGAAACATTTTATCAAATGGTTAGACTAAAACTGGTGCGGTAAACAAATGAGTCTTTTTAGTAAAAGAAAAAAAATCAAATTAGAAAAAATATGGAAAATAAAAAGAAATTGTCTTGAGTTAATATTTGAATGCGCTAAATCAAATCATCCAAGAGAATTCGGAGGTTTTTTACGCATAGATGAAAATGCAAAAGACACTATTTCCGAATTAGTTATTTTACCGGGCACAATATCTGGTGACTACCATGCAATTTTCAAGATGCATATGTTACCTATAGATTTTACAATTGTTGGAACAGTGCACAGTCATCCTTCACCATATCCTAGGCCCTCAGAAGCAGATTTAAACCTATTTCAAAAACACGGAAAAGTACATATAATTGTAGCTAGTCCCTATAACGAGAAAACATGGAGAGCTTATAACTCTCTAGGGCAGGAAAAAAATATGCAAGTAGTTTAAAGATAAGGTTTTATATAAACAATTGCTACTGTCCAATAGAGAGATGGATGACATATCTATTGATGTAGTATTATTTGCCCCATTAGCTCCAATGCTAGGAGTGCTTTTATTCTGGTTTATTCAACTATTATTTATTGAAAGCGAGAAATATCTCCTAGCAAAAATAAGACTTAAGCATGAAGCTTTATGTCGCTTTACAAATTTTCTAGGTATACTATTCCAAACAATATGCCATGCCTTAGGATACACAGTAACTAAAAGTGGAGTATCTGATTTTTACATAAGCGTAAACTATGGCAGAGTTGCACCAAAAAAAGAAAAAAAAGGCATATTTGAATGGGTGGCAAACGGCTTCCTATTTGTAGGGCCTTTTTTTATTCCAGCTTTTTTGCTATTAATATGCCTATATTTTCTAATGGGCAGTGGTTTTGATATTTCAACTCCTGCGCATATAACGACAGTAAAATATACTTTCGCAGGCCAAGTATCAACATTTGGCACAAGCCTATATGCTTTCTCAAAAGGATTCTTTGGCTTCTTATCAAATATAGACCTTTTACATCCCGGACATTTTGGGTTTATGCTATTCTTAATCTTCTTAGGTATGGGGATAAGACCAAGCCATATAGGAGAAAAAACAACAGAAAAAGTAGATATGATTTATGACCTAAGGAACATATGGAGACTTATCACACATAAACCCCTATATATCTTGATTTTATTTTTGTTCTCATATACGTTTTTTTACATATCGCTCTTTTTAGATCAAAATTGGTATGTCACATTGTTTTCAGTGTTTGGGTGGTTATCAATTATAGCGATAGTCGCAATAATCATCGCTGATCTGATAATATTACTAATAAAAACTACTGATGAAATAACAGGCTTTTGGAAATTAATGCCGTATATAACAATGCCTATTTCGTATACGCTAATGCGCATATTTTTTTATTATTTCCCAACAGAGTTTACAAATAGTGTCTCCTTGGCAGTTATGATAGCTTGTACTCTCCTTGTCGCCTATTTAATATTAAAGTATAAAACCAATAAATTTAAAACCAAGAAGAAGATGAAAATATCTAAGAAAAAAAATAAAGGCGAGCCAGATGAATGAGGAAGAACTACTGGAAAACGAGAAATTAAAAAAAATACTATCACCCCATCCTTTGTCATTTATGAATTATCAATCACTATGTATATTTCTAATGATATGGGGTGTGCTAATAGGATGGTTGGTAAATTTTTCTGAATTCAGAGATATGTTTTTCCCCAATGAATGGTATCCGATACTTGTATGGGGCATAGTGTTATTGGTCGTCGGGATAATTGCATCGTTAATCACAGTTAGATGGAGCATATTTCTCTTGTATCTTAGCATATTTCTTGGGGGCACTG
>Ga0272441_10007017_pt1 | contig 18524 bp, 13 predicted proteins | sample SSMProp6N_FD_193582 | JGI IMG/M metagenome (GOLD analysis project Ga0272441, IMG submission 193582) | Marine sediment archaeal communities from Little Sippewissett salt marsh, Falmouth, MA, United States - SSM-Prop-6N | ecosystem: Environmental > Aquatic > Marine > Wetlands > Sediment ... | reverse complement strand
AGCCTGGACAGCACCTCAGGAAGCTCTGACACGGAGTAGGCGACTTCGCACTTCCCTGCCCCGTAGAGCCCCTCTTGCGACGCGCCAACCGAGACCGTCAACACGTCAATTGCATCTCGCCGGCACAACTCCAGCGCCTGTCGAACAACGTACGTATCCTTCGGGTGGCCGTCCGTGAAATGCAGAATGAGCTTTCGCTCGGCATGTTGCGCTCTGAGCGCGAGTGCCGCGGCGGCGATAGCCTCACCTGTAGGCGTGCCGCCATCGCTCCAGACATCTCGTAGCGCGAGAGGGAACCCCGGCGCGGCCAGCCGAGTCAGTTGTACCGGCGAGCCCGGATGGAGTCCTCCACTTGTGTACGTCAAGACCTCATACCAGACACGCGGCGCCAGGTCTCGCAGCGCCTCGGCGAGCACGCAGGCTGCCCTATTCACCACTGGCATGTAGGAGCGCATAGAGGCCGAGGCGTCTATCAGGAAAACGAGGGCCATCGAGCGACGTTCCTGCTGGTCGCGCAGCTTGAACACGCTGGTCTTGCCAGCTGCCGCCCTGGTCAGGCGAGCGCCATCCACCTTGCCACGCTTCAGCCCATGGCGCCACCTCGAATTCACTGAATCGAGCCTGGCGAACAGATGCCTGACTGATTCAATCTCGTCTGTCACCTGTGCCGCTACACGTTCATGGTCGGCTGCATCGTAGCGCGCATCTTTGATACGCGTGGCGGCGGCACGAATGCCAAGGTCGCGCAAGTTTCGCGTAATGGCAACGCCCGCCGCACCAGTCGTGTCGTCTGCGTCTTCGGTTGCATCCTTCGGAGTGGATTCCTCCCGCTCTATCAGGAATCCACTCAGGTCGGTCAGGGAGCCTGAGTCGCCTCCTCCGGTGACGTTCTTTCGAACTTGGCGACGAACGGCACGCGCATCCGGGTCTACCTCCCCTTCATCTGCATCGCCCCAGAACATCTCAAGCAGCCGTGTCGAGGGGTCGGAAGGGAAGCCGTGCAGCCAGTGCCAGCTTTCCTCGGCAATTGCCAGTCGTGCCAGCGGGTCGTCCTCGTCCCAATATCCATGCAAGCGCACATCGAGCGTTCGAACGGCGTCCCACAACGGTCCGCCAACAACGGGCCCAACCTCATAGCCTCTATCCTTCATAAGCCACGCCTCGAGCAACACTTCTCGAGTCAGTCGTACGTCGATGGTGGGAAACGTCCTGGCTGGCTCCATCAGCCTGCGCATCGCTGAGACGTAAGCCTGAAGCGTAGGAGAGACATAGCCGAGACGCCTGAATGCGTAGGCATCTTCCAGGGCTCGGTGAACCTTCTCGAACTCGCTTCTATCCGCGACATCCATCCCTTCCCATCCCGGCAGTCGTGAGCCGCTAGTCGACACCACACGCATGGCTGCCTCGCGCACAGCAAGACCGGTGAGGCAATCAACTACGTTCGAGGGAAAGGGAGCGGAGAACCCGTTCAGCAGAGAGGGATCGAGAACGATGGGTGCGTCGTAAGAAAACGAATCACCGCGGAGGGCCGCCTGGACGAGTTCGGCTTGCGACGCGATGCCTCCGAGGACCGACGCGAGTTCGCGCGAACGATCGGCCGATTGGTCGATTCGCCAGTAGTCAGAGAGTGCGCGCCGTGCGCTCTTGCCGTCGGTTTCAGCTCTCATCGCCCTGCGCCACATACGGGTTGTCTTCAACCCACTGCAGTGCCTGCAAGGCAGTCTTCACTAGCGATATGTCCTCTATGCCGAAGATGATTGAGGTCTCCACCGCATCGTGAAGCGAAGCTCCATCCATTACCTCTTCCGCAGCAACGAGCAGCTGCCTCGTGGAGACCGGCAATGGGCGCGCTGCCTTGCGGACGGCATGGGCAAACGACGTTAGCTTCTCCGCCTGTGTCTGAGGAAGTCCGTGCGCCACAAGAATCTTGGCCTCTGCTTGCTCGGGAGGATAGTCCAATCGCACGGTGCGCGGAAACCTGTCTCGCAGAGCTGCGTCCAATGGATTGACACCGTAGAACTCCTCGCCCTCGTTCAGCGTGGCGAAGAAGACAACGCCCCGAGCCACCTTAACCTCGTAGGTCAGGTCGTCGCTCCACAGTGACCGCCGCCAGTCCAGTAGCCCCAATATCGCGTTGAGCACCTCAGGGTGGGCCCTGTTGATCTCGTCAAGCAACACGACACAGTGTGGCGTTTCCACTGCGTGTATGAATCGAGCTTTGCGATACCATGTCTGCCCATCGCTGAGGCGGTCCTTGCCGAACCATTGCTCATTGTCCACAAACGCGCCGCAATGCACCTCATAGAAAGGCTTCTTGTTCCTGGCAGCATACACTCGCGCGAAGGTCGTCTTTCCGCAGCCCTTGGGCCCTCGGACGAGTACATTCACTCGTTCTTCACGAGCTGCACGGGAGGCTATTCGGCCAAGCCGCTCTAGATTCCTCGTCGAAATCCAGAACCCCTCCTCGTCCGGAGGAACGGGGAGCGCGACGGCATCACGGTGATGATTGTGCTCGTGCTCTGCAGTCATGGCGTGCGTCCGTCTCATTCTACGCGCCATCGTCCACAGCGCCAAGTGCGAAGCGCTCGAGTGACTCTACCTCCTGCCGCCGCGTACAGGTGAAATCCTTGCGGGCGCGACAAGCGAGAAGAGCAGTCCGCATATAACAAGCGCGGCGAGAAGCAAGAAGAGCGACGATGTGTAGTTCCCCGTCAAGTCATGCATGTAGCCCGCCAGCCAGGGGCTCACGGCGCCTCCCAGCGAAACGCCCAGCACCAACATTCCGATTATCGACCCATAGGCCTTGCCGTGAAAAAGATCCGACACGGAGGCGAACAACACAGGAGGCATGGCGCCAAGTCCCAAACCAAAGCAGGCCGCAATAAAGTTGGACATCCAGGGATGCGTGGCATCCTGAACCACAAACAGCAGTGCCACAGAGACAATACTGAGGCCGCACGCGGGAAGGAATATCCTTTCGCGGCCAAGTCTGTCGGACACCGAGCTTCCCAACGTCCCCATAACGAAGAACACGCCGAACACACTGTAGAACAGCGCAGCGTCCATAGGGCTATAGCCCACATCGCGAAAGAAGTACACCTGGTGGGCAATGGCGATCTTCTCAGCAATGCCTATTTGAAAGAAGCCCACCGTCCACAACATCCAGAACTGTGGTGTCTTGAGAACGTTCCTGAGAGACCAGTCGCCATAATGCCATCGGCCATGCTCCTCTTGAGAGGCACTGCTCCGCTGTTCTGTAACCTCGGAAGTCACCTCTTCGTGTTCGGCCAAGGGCGCCCGTCGGATGAAAAGCAACGTCAGCGGCACCACGATGGCAATAACAGCGAGCCCGGTGATGAAATATGCGTTCCGCCAGCCATATGTCGATATCAGATACTGCACCAGCGAAGCCGAAACAAGACTGACGCCAAAGCCCGAGGCGAGGATGCTGAATACAAGGCCTCGGTTTCTCGCGAACCACGGGGTGACAATCGCCGCAAGAGGCGTCACTCCGATCAATGCAGCCCCGACGGCCACAATGACTCCATAGAGAATGTAGAAGTGCCACTCGCTGGTCGCGAAGCCGCAAAGGACGGCTCCTCCTCCAATCACTACGATGCCCAAAGACAGCAGGAGTTGTGGCTTGAACCGATGGACAAGACCTCCAACGACCGGGGACAGAAGACCATACACGAGGATATTCAGAGAAAACATCGCCGCTGTCCCGCCTCTACTCCAGCCGAAGTCCGCAACAATCTCCGGGTAGAACACGGAGAAGGCATTGCGGAGGCCGAATCCCAATGCCATGACGAGAAAGCCCACTGCAAGCACCACCCACCGACGGCCAATGCGAGAAGACAATCCGCGAGGGCGGCCTTGCGACATAACACTCACTGCGTCATACCCCTCAACTAGCCTGCCCTGTTCGAACGCACAGGGCTCAGCTTCCGTGGCGCAGCCATCCAGAGGAACAGAGTGCAGGTCACGATGGAGCCCGCGAGAATGAAGAGCGTGGATTCGTACGTCCCTGTTATGTCGTGGAGGTATCCCGCAAGCCACGGACTGACGGCACCGCCGGCAGAGAATCCGAGGGCAATCATGCCCTGGATTGCCCCATACGACTTGCCGTGGAAGAGGTCGGCGACTGCAGCAAAGAGGACGGGAGGCATCATTCCCATGCCGAACCCGAAGACGACCGCGTACGTGTAGGCCATCCATGGTGAGCCGGCGTCGTCAATAACGAACAGCAGGAGAGCACCGAGCAGTGCCAGGCCTGCCGCGGGAATGTAAACCCTCTCCCTGCCCAGCCGATCCGACAGGGAGCTTGCGAGGTTGCCGGCCACAAACACAACGCCGAAGACGCTGTAGACGGACGCCGCCGCCATCGGCGTGTATCCGACATCCTGCAACAGGTACACCATGTGGGCTATGGAGACCTTCTCCGCCATTCCGAGCTGGAAGAAGCCGGTAAGCCAGAGAAGCCAGAATTGTGGTGTCTTGATGGCCAGCCGGAATGTCCATTCGGTGGTATGCCACCCTGACATCGCCGAAGCCGACTTGTCGCCCTGTGCCGTTGCCTTCTGGTCGGAGGCCTCACCGCTCTTTCGCGGCGCATGGCGAAGGAAAGCGAGAGTCAGGGGAACCATCACGGTAGCTACAGTCAGCCCGCTGTAGAGGAGTGTCCGTTGCCAGCCGTACGAGCCGATCAGGTGCTGGATGAGCGATGCCGACACAAGGCTGACGCCGAACCCTGCACCAAGGACAGCGAAGACCATGGCGCGATTTCGCTCGAACCATGGTGTGATGACCGCCGCCTGTGGAGTAATCCCGGTGAAAGCTACACCAGTGCCGAGAACCACTCCGTAGAGAACGTAGAAATGCCACTGTTGGGTCGCAAGGCCGCATGCAGCATAGCTGAGGCCGAGGATGCCTATGCCAATGGCCACGACGATCTGCGGCTTGTGGCGGTCGATGATACCGCCTACAAACGGGGACAGAAGACCGTAGACGAGGATGCTCAGAGAGAACATGATGGCCGTGTTGCCCCGGGTCCATCCGTAGAAATCAACCACTGCCGGGTAGAACACCGAGAAGGAGTTGCGAAGGGCGAACCCCGAGGCCATGACGAGGAACCCGACAGCCAGGACCACCCAGCCCTGGTAGAGTCGCGGCTTGTTTGAGCTCTTGAGTTGTTCCATTGAGTTGCCTGGGGCCTTGTGAGAGGGGCCACGATCAGTGGTCTGCCCCCACTGGAGAAGAGAAGCCAGTCTAACAGTGGCAGTCTCGTGTCGCAAACGCAGTACTACTCGGTGCGTGCCCTCATCCAGCGGGCCACGTATTCGAACACTGGCCGCTCCACTTCTTCGCCGTGGATACTGTGGCCGAGCCCGTTCCACAACTTGAACGTCGCGTCGCCCCGTGCCCTTTGCACGAACAGCTCGCTTGCACCGGCCGACGTTGAGTGATCGGCGGAACCGTGGATGACGAGAAGCGGAGTATCGAGGCTCGCGGCGTTCGTCAACGCCCAAGTGGCCGCCTGCCTCGAACCGTAGAATAGTCGCGGAGTGATGGTCCGATGAACAAGGGGGTCAGAATCGCCATTGTCCTGGCTTCCGAGACCTGATTTGCGACGCGACGACAGAGGTACGTCGGGCCGAAAGGCTGCTACCAGACGCACCGCCAACATCCGCCAGAAAGGTGGCCGAAAAGCGAGGTCGAGCCAGGGATTGATTGCCACCAGTCCTCTTAGAAGTGGCTGGCGACGCAGGGCGTAGTTCAGGACAAGATTGCCTCCCAGGCTGTGCCCGAGCAGAAATCGAGAGAGCCCTGGAAGGTTCGCCTGCGCAGTGTCGAGCAGTAGATCGACATCGCTGAGAAGGGCATCGAACGATGGAGCGTCTCCTCTGGCTCCCTCCGAAAGCCCGTGTCCTCGAAGGTCGGACGTGAAAACGGAGATTCCGTGTCGAACTAGTTCATCGACGCCATCAAGGAAGCGGTCCGAGTGGTCCCCGTGTCCATGCACGAGGCAGACAACTGCAGCACCGCCACCCAGCGGACTCCAAGACTGGAAACGAAGCCTGACTCCGTCACCAGTCTCTATCATCTGTTCATGGTGTGATGTGTCCAGTATTCGTTTTCCTATCAGGCAGAGTCAGGGAACAGAAGGGGCGTGCCGCGTTTGCGGCACGCCCCAAGAGTACACGGGATTCTAGTCCTCCGTGCTGCGCATCTCCTGCATCAGCGCGGTAAGAGACACGCCTTCCTTCGCGAGCTGTTGCTTTCTGACGAAGAAGACGATGGATCCAATGGCTATCCAGACTGCGCTCCACAACATCGCCTCGGGCTCCTGCAGTGCGATGAAGTAGACCGATATGGCCATGGCTATGACGGGAAGTACAATCTGCCAGGCACCCTTCAACTTGATGGGAGACTTCTCGTAAAGCTCAGGCTTCCTCTTCTTCAGTACCATGACGGCCACCATCACCACCACATAGCTGAAGAGGAACGTAATGTTGGACGTGTAACACGCGAACACCAGGCCCTTGCCGGAGAACACGAAGATGAGGGCTATCAGCACAGTCGCGGTGAGGCCCCATACCGGTGTGCCGAAGCGCGAGTTGACTGAGCTCAGGCGTTCGGGGATTGCGCGGTCGCGGCCCAGGCTCATGACGATTCTAGACGCCGCCAGCTGGAAGCCATTCTGCGATGTGCTGACCGCCATCACGACGATGACGAGCAGGAACGTAGACGCAACGCCGGGAAGGACGAGTAGCGCGGCATCATAGATCGGGGTGTTGCTAGCCGCCTGGTCCTGCCAGTTAAGCGTGCCTGACGCGGCGATGGACATCAATACGTAGAGCACGATACAGGCCAGCAGGCCGAGAATCATGCCCAAGGGGACGTTGCGCTCAGGCTTCTTGACTTCCTCGCCAATCTCAGCTGCGGCGGTGAAGCCTACGTACGCGAAGAACAGTAGTGCCGCTCCTTTGACCACGCCATCGAAACCGTTCGGCATGGCGGGGCTGAAGTTCTGTGCCTCAACTTTGGGCAATCCGGCGACAATGAAGATGAGGAATCCACAGACGAGCAGGCCGAACATGACCATCTGCGCCGTCGAGGAGATCTTGACGCCAAGTACGTTCAACAGGTAGAAGAACCCGATGAAGCCGACCATCAACACCGCGGCGGGGATGTTCGGAGCTATCGTCTGGATGTGGTCCGAGAAGACGAAAGCAGTGAGCGCCAGCGGAGTGATGTACGCCAGCCAGCGCGCCCAACCGGCAAGGAAGCCCCACAAAGGGGAGAGTACGCGGGTCGGGTAGTAGTATGTGCCACCTTCGATGGGCATGGCGGACGCGATTGCGGCGTAACAGATGGCTACCGCAATCATGGGCACTCCAATCACGAGGTAGGATAGCCAGACAGAAGGGCCTGCGAGGGCGGACGCGGGTCCGGCAAGAACAAAGGGGCCTCCCCCAATGACCGAGCCAGCTGCCAGGGCAACAACCCCGAACAACCCGACGTCGCGCTTGAGTCCAGATTTGCTATGCGACATCTTCGTTCCTTTCGTGGCGTATTTGGGTGACTCTTCCGCTCATGTTCTTGATAACCTAGTCCTGCGGGCCCGCCGAGAAACTCAATGTGTCACCGGCGTGAAGCTCCCTGAAGGAGTCTCCGTACGCTGCGGCCATCATTGCGCTGGGCTGAAGGCCCGTGCAATGCATCGGGGCCATGACCGACAGCTTCGGAGCAATATCCCTGAACGCTGCAATAGTCCACTCCGTCCGCTCAAGCGTTGCCTGCAGCAGATGGAATCCACCGATTATGGCGGCGATTTCGTCATCGCCCGCCAGTGACTTGGCCTTCTTCACGATGTTGACGATACCTGCATGTCCGCAGCCACTGAGGACGATTGCGCCCCTGCTTCGAACGTTGACGACCAGAGAGATGTCGTCCTGCAGGCGGTCTGGAATCAGGTTTCCTGCGTCGTCAGTTGTGAGACATGACACGCCACCGGTTTCCTCAAAGGCCGTCACGTGTTCCACCTCGCCCGTCAGCATGACTCCCGGGAACGGTTCCATCGCATCCTTCGTGAGCACAAAGCGTGCGCCGGCGTTCTCCAGGTTTACCCTGGAGTTCTCTCCCGACATCGCGTAGTCCATGAACTCGGGGAGCAACACGAAGTTGGGCCTGAAGATGTCGGGGTGTCCGAACACGGGTACCGGCCTGCCTAGCGACTTCAGGAAGCCGGACAGCGCCGCTGTATGATCGAAGTGGCAGTGAGACAGCACAATCGCGTCGACGCGACTCAAGTCAACTCCGAGACGCTCCGCATTGCGTAGCAGGGAGTCGGCACGGGGCCCTACATCGAAGAGCACAGAGCGTTGCGTTCCCTCCCTCCACATCTCGAGCCAGAGAGACAAGCCGAAACACCCTTCAAGGTACGTGTCGTAGGCAGGCGAGTTCTCGATGAGTACTGTGAGCTTGAGCCTGTCAATTGCGCCAATAGTCTTGTCAATCATCAGAAGGCCTCACATGCAAGAATGTGGGGCATACTATGCCCCTGGCTGAGTAACGGAAGAACACGAGAGTGTTACCAGCGGAGAAGCTGCTAGCCACCTGGGCCAGCAGCTACAGACCTGTGCCGGCGAGAGGACTCCCCGGAGAGAGTATCGGATTCCAAATACGAGATTTCATTGCGGAGGAGTGTTCCAAAGCTGGAATCCATTATGGTCACGCTCACATGGGGTGTCAATAGTCGTATACGAAGTTACTCTGGTTGCAGCCGTCCCTCAGCATATCTACAATGGCCTCAATACAAAGGGCTGGCTCACCGGTGCCGGCGAAAGAGAGAGGCGTATGCACAGCCTGAATCAGATCCGCGACTTCATGGAATCAATGGGCGTGCCCGGTCGAGACCTCTGGGATCTGCCTGATTCTCCGATGCGTTTTCCCGACGGCGCGCACTGGCGCGTGGAGATATCCGGAGTCGAGAGGGCATCGACGATGGCGGCGATGATTGATGAGTCCCACAAACGCGACATTCCAATACACAGGGCCATCGCAACTGTAGGTGGTTCGACCTTCCTGGACATGGCCGAACTCCGCGACATGGCCCAGATGGCACATGACGAGGGCATCGAGATAATCATGGCCATGGGGCACCGCAAGGCATGGGATGTCGGCTCGAAGGAGATGTCCAACTGGGAAGGAGAGATGTGGGGAGCACGACTCCGTGGCTCAGATAACGTGTCCTATTGGCTGGCGGACATGATGCGCAACATGGAGGCCGGAATCCGTGGATTTCTCGTGTACGATGAAGGCGTGTTGTCAATTGTGAATCGCATGCGAGAGGAAGGCTTCGTTCCACGGGAGACCGTGTTCAAGTGCTCAGTTTTTGCCGGGCACTGCAGCCCCGCGGGGGCACGCGTCGTTGAGTCGCTTGGCGCCAACACGTTCAATCCCTCCTCCGACGTCTCTCTTCCGATCCTCGCGGCAATAAGGAAGGCAGTTCAGATGACCCTTGACGTGTATGTCGCAATAGTCGACTCGATGGGCGGAGAGTACCGCGTGATGGAGACGCCCGAAATCGCCCGAGTCGCCGCACCTTGCTACTTCAAGATAGAGCCCGGAAAGTCAGAACCGGACATATACAAGCCATGGGTCACGGAAGATTGGCATGCCGACTTCGTACGCGAGAAGGTCAAGATGGCGGACGTCATCCGTGAGGTCATGTCCCGACACGCGCCTCAACTCGCGCTGTCTGGCAGGCATCCTGCCGACCTCTCCGTACCCAGGCCCTAGAGTCCGAACTTTCAGGCGGGAGGATTCGGCGTCTATCAGGCAAAACACAGGCTGTGTTGGGCCCAATCGACGCCGAATTCTCGTCCCCGTGATGCGACCGAAGGCAATAGCCGACGACAGGGTTGAGACCGTCGTGGCGGGCAAAACCAGACGGGTAGGTCTCGTGTAGCGTCGAAGGGAAGCCTTCGTGACGCAGGACAGCGAACCCTTACCGGTCGGCCAAACCCGCCAGCGCCCACGTAGGACGAACGCCTACGCGGCAATGCGCGTCGCAACCATAGACATAACCAACTCCCTTCAAAGATGATTGTCGGATGTCGCTTCGACAGCGCCTCACGCGCACGTACTTCAACGCCGTCTACAATCGCCTGTACGATTTCACGACCGGCAGGCTTACCAAGTACGTTGCTGCCCTTGGTCGCCTGACAGAGAGCCTGTGTGCTCAGGAGCGCCACAAGGTGCTCTGTGTCGGCCTTGGTACCGGCAATGAACTCGTGCATCTTCGCATGCGTACGCCCCGCGTCGAGGCCGTGGGCATCGACATCTCTTCAGCGGCCCTGGCACGAGCAGGAAGAAAGGCTGCCACGCACGAGGGTCAAACGTCTCTGGCATTCATGGACGCCGGACGGCTGGGGTTTGCGAGTGCCTCGTTCGACCGAGTCCTCTGCTACCACGTGACCGACTTCATGGACAATGCCGAACCCTCCGTCAAAGAGATGCTTCGAGTTCTCAAGCCAGGAGGCCGCTTCGTCATCAGCTTCCCGGCGGACGGAGAAGGAATTGGCCTCGGCATGGGACTACTTTCCCACGCGCTTCGGCCGGGCCCTCAGGGCAGAAGCCTCACGACCAAGCTCCATGCGACAGTAGTCGCGCTTCTCACCGGCCTTGTCTATTTCCCACTCCTGCTACGCGAGCGCCCGAAGACTTACTGCACCGAAGGATTGATGTCGCTAATGAGGTCGCATGGCGCAGATAGCTGTGCCATTGAAACCGATGCACTATATAGAGATCATCTCGTCATCGGCGAGAAGAGGGAGGACAAGTCCATTGCGGTCTGAAGACAAGTACTTCGATCAATTGACTTCGGAGGAGCTGTGGAAGCGCTATTGCGGCTTCCTAGATCTGGATGTGCGCAGCTTCATGGCGATTCAAAGAGAGCTGCTGCTCGACCAGGTGGACAGGGTGTGGTCCAGCACGCTCGGGAAGGCAATCATCGGCCAGGAGAAGCCCCGTACAATTGATGAGTTCCGCCGCCTGGTTCCCCTCACGACTTATGACGACTATTCGTCGTACCTTCAAGAGAAGCGCGAGGATGCACTCGCCTTCAAGCCCGGCTTCTGGTGCCATTCCTCTGGCAGGATGGGCGAGTTCAAGTGGTTCCCACATAGCCCTGAATTCCTCGAACACGCCAACAAAGCCTGCATCTCGATTGCCGCGCTGGCATCCACGAGTGAACGGGGGAAGATCAACTTCGCGCCAGGATTCCGCATGCTGCTCGTACTTCCGCCCGCTCCCTACATGTCAGGCGCCATGATTGACTCCATGGCGGAACATATTACTTTCCGGTCAATACCCCCGAGGGAAACAGTGTCGACACTCCCGTTCCAGCAGCAGGTTGCAGCGGGATTCCAGATTGCGCTCAGAGATGGCGTCGACATCATCACCGCGATAGCCAGTGTCCTCGTGAAGATGGGAGAACAGTTCGAGGAACAGGCCCGCACCACTCGCTTGAGCGCCTCCATGCTACATCCTGCGGTGCTCAGTCGGCTTATCAGGGCGCGACTGAGTGCAAAGAGGGAGCACCGTCCCATGTTGCCGCGCGATCTCTGGCCATCAAGAGCTATCGTCACATCGGGCATGGACACTTCCATCTACAGAAAGGCAATTACGCACTACTGGGGGGCTGAACCGTGCGAGTTCTATGGCTGTGCGGAGGGGCTCATCCTCGCCATGCAAGCATGGGATAAGGAAGGTATGTATTTCCTGCCCGACATCGCATTCTTCGAGTTCATACCTGAGGCCGAAGTCGCAAAATGGCAGGCGGACCCGAAGTACCAGCCCAACACCGTCCTGCTTGACCAAGTGGAGGAAGGCCACCTCTACGAGGTGGTCATCACCCAACTCTACGGCATGCCGCTGCTACGATACCGCATGAAAGACCTCGTCAAATTCACCAATCTCAGGGACGGAAAGACAGGAATCCGTCTTCCAAAGATGGAATTCAGGCGAAGGGTCGGCGAGACTATCGACCTTGCGGCGCTAGCCCGCCTGGACGAGCGTACACTTTGGCAGGCGCTCGCTGATTCCGGCCTTCGCTATTCGGACTGGATCGCCACCAAGGAGTATGATGGAGGCCAGGCCTACTTGCGCCTGCACATCGAATTGAAACAGGAGGCTACACCTGAGAGCGTGGCAAGGCTTCTGGACGAGCATCTGAAGCTGATTGACGTAGACTACAGAGACCTTGAGTCGTACTTGGATCTCAATCCCGTCAGGGCAACTCTCCTGCCCCCGGGGACATTCGGGCGGTACACGGAGAGACAGCGAGCCGCGGGAGCAGACCTTGCTCACCTGAAGCCTCCGCATGTGAACGCCTCCGAGGATACGCTGCGCACCTTGAGGGAACTCTCACACGCCTCAACAGACAATCCATGACACAAGTCGGCACCCTTGCATACGTGATGCCGCCCGCGGTGGCCGTTGTCTTCGGACTGGCAATCGTCGCCATCGTGATGACTTGGGCGCCCCCGTCTCGAAGCAGACGCCTCTTCGTGCTCATGGTGGCCGGGCTTATCGCCTGGGGCATAGCCATTTTTGGCATGCGCACCAGCACCGACATAGCTGTTGCGCTCATCTGGGATCAGTGGTCAGCGCCGTCAATCGTGGTGATGTTTCTCGGTTTCTACCACTTCTCGCTCGTGTACACGAACACATCCGGGCAGCGGCGCGCCCTGACCATCGGATACGCGCTACTGTTCATCTTTCTGTTGGGCACGCCAGCAGGTTTGATCGTAGAAGGGGTGCGTGTCGAGGACTACGGCTACGCGCCAATCTCAGGCGTGCTGGCAATGCCTGCTGTGGCCACCTCGATTGGATTGCTGCTCGCAGGAATACGCACGCTGATTCGACGCTACCGGACCAGTAAGTCCTACGAAGAGAGGTCTCGCCTCCTGCATCTCATCGGCGGAGCAGGCTTGCCAACAATTGGTCTGGCTCTCGACATTCTCACCAACCTTCCACCCGTCGGTATCTGGACTAACATTCTCTTCTGCGGAATAACCTCTGTCGCGTTGCTCGAATATCGACTGCTGGACATACCTTATGTGGCCAGGCGCACACTCACTTATCTGCTACTTGGGGTAATGGTCGCTGTCCCGTATGTGGCCGTCCTGCTGGCCCTCCATTCGCTTGTCGGTCCGCGACTGGAGAGCTTCTGGGGATACGCGGCCATGGCTCTCTTTCTAGCAGTCTTACTCCGCCCTCTCTACGGCAAAGCACAGGAATTCGTTGACCGCCTTTTCTACCGCGATCGCTACGATGCGCTACGAGCCCTCGAACAGCTCGGGCAAGCCTCTCAAACCAGTGTTGAGCTTGGGGACTTGAGTGCTCGCATAACGAGCCTCGTGTCAAGAGCTCTGCACGCCAAAAGCACAAGCCTATTCCTGCCCTCGGAAGACTTCGCGGAGTACAGGCTGGCCTACTCGGAGGGCTTGCCGCAGCTTCCTCAACAACCCGTGCTCAGCGAACAAGGCCCGCTCATCCGGTGGCTCTCTGAGCACGCAGGCGTCGTCTCCATCAGGCAACTAGACATTGAGCCTCAACTCCAGAGCCTTGCAAAGAGCGAACGTCAGGCATTGGATGACATGAGTGCAAGTCTTTTTGTGCCCATTGCTTCGCGTTCCGGACATCTCGCAGGCTTGCTGGTACTCGGCGACAAAGGCACTCGCGGAAGCTACTCACTGCATGATCAACGCCTGCTTGCAGCGCTCAGTGGCCAGCTCTCCATCTCGTTGGAGAATGCTCGCCTGTACAGTGATGCTCTTAGGACTCGACGTGATCTTGAGGGATGGCTGGATAGCATGCACGACAGCGTTGTCATCATACGGAAGGATCTGACCGTCCGATTTGTCAATCGCGCCGCACGAGAGAACCTCAGTGTCCGGATCGGGGACTTGTGCTCAGCTGTGCTGGGCAGCGACGACGAGCAGTTCGCTCCTTGTGTATTCCCCGAAGAGTGGGGGGACCATGACGGGAGGATGCGCCTTTCTCGCCACATCGGCAACCGCGACTACGAAGTCGTAGCCGCGCCTCTCCGGGATCCCGACGGTCATCCCGCACTCATAACCGTGTTCCGCGATATCACAGAGCGCCTTGTTTTCGAGGAGGAACTGCGCCAATCACAGGAACAGATGCGAGAATTGGCGGCGCACGTGGAACTTGTCAGAGAAGAAGAGCGCACGGGTATAGCGCGTGAGTTGCACGATGAGCTTGGACAACTCTTGACCGCGCTGAAGATGGACATCACCTGGCTGTCTCGTCACGCGCCCGAAGAGGACACTGGGTCGGTCAGAGCGAAGCTGGACGGCATGGCAGCCCTCGCAGATACCACAATGCACGCAGTTCAACGCATCTCCTCCGAACTGCGTCCCGGGCTACTCGACGACCTGGGACTTGTGGCAGCGCTCGAGTGGCTCATGCGCGACTACCGAGATAGGAGCGGGATGAAGTGCGTTCTTGACGTTGATGAACACCTGACTCTCGACACTCAACGATCAACTGCACTCTTCCGCATATGCCAGGAGTCGCTCACGAATGCGGCGCGGCATTCCGGTGCCACCACGGTGACCGTAACGCTCCTCGGGGCCGATGGAAACGTGGTGCTGTCCATTCAAGACAACGGCACGGGTGTGACGCCGCAGGAGTCTGCCCATCCCCATTCTTTCGGCCTGATTGGCATGAGGGAGCGCGCGCGCGCAATGGGCGGAGAACTACAGATTGTCGGCACCCCCGGCAAAGGAACCTGCGTGGAAGTCACCTTGCCGTCGAACTGACGTGCCCCGTCGCGATTGGGCACACACGATGAGAAACCCAATGCAGGACGAACATCTGGTCGAACAGTCGCAGGAGTTCTACCGAAGACAGGGCCGCCGGTACGCCGATGTGGCTCGCACCTTCAGGCAGTCGGTCTACTCGTCTCCCTCTCATCCGCAAATCACCGACGATTGGGCGTTGCTATCTCATGCTCTGACGCTTGTGCGCGGCAAGAAGTGTCTTGATGCTGGTTGCGGAGCTGGAGCGAGGGATGTCTTCGAGCTTTGGCGTCGAGGCTTCGACGTGTACGGCGTGGATGCAATTCTCGAGAACGTGCTTTTGGCTCGCGAGCTACACCCGGAGATTGCCGACAGAGTGTCCGTTGCCGACCTTCGAGAGCCGCTCCAGTTTGCCGACGGCTCGTTCGACCTTGTTGTGTGCAACGCCGTCATCCAGCACATCCCACGGAACGATGTCTACGCAGTCACACTGCCGGAGTTGACTCGTGTGCTACAACAGGGAGCCGTGCTACAACTGATGTTCAAGAACGGGGATGGCGTGCTTTCTCTTTACGACGCGGACTACGAAGAGACGCGAACGTTTCTCCTGTACGATGAACACGTGCTTGCCGAGAGGCTTGCTAGGCTCGGCATGGACATCATTGGGCCAGGAGAAGCGCGCGAACCCGGCGGGTTCATCTACTTCACCGACCCTAAGGGCGCGCGCCACTGCGTTTTCCATGCACGCAAGCGCGCGCGGGCCGAGTCCAGCGGCCCTCTCGACTAGTCGACTTCTTCGAACACGGTCTCACAGTAGGGATCACCCCATGTGAGTAGCGACCGACAGTAGACCTTCACCTTGGGATTGTGCGTTCGAGCGACTTCTTCTTCGAAGCAGTCCTCTGCAAGGCAGAAGCTCGGCGGGATGTCGAGATCAGGAAACCAGAGGCAGGGTGGATAGAGACGATAGACCACCTTCTTCGGTCCTTCCTGTATCAGTTCCGCCTTGTAGCCAACCACGTCTCCCGTGGCTAGCTTGAAATAGCTGGCAAGTGCCCATGCGTCGTTGCCTTCGACGCCGAACTTCTCCATCGACGCGTCGAAGTACCTGTGCGCCATCCCCTTCATCAACTTGCAGATGATGCCTGCCGTCTTTTCCTCGCCGACCTCTTCATGTATCAGCTTCACGAGTTCTCTGTAGTAGGTCCAGCCTGTCTTCGCCGACGCCTTTGCCTTGCGCAGCTCGGACCATCCCTCGGGCAACTCGGGTTGCTCTCGCTCGATTCGTGGTAGTCGCTCATCATCTCTTCGTACTTCGGTCACAGGGGCTGCCTCCTCTGAGTGTGTCAATCGGGAGCGCTCGACTATGGTCCGCGATGGTATCTCATCAGGGTAGATAGGGGTAGTCCTCGACAGGTTCCCCTTTGCAGTCAATCAGGAAGCGGCAGTATAATTGCTGTCCCGTCATGTTGACCAAGGTGTCCCATCAGTGAACCCCTCTACTGGACTCCTGCTATCCATCGTTCTCGTCCTTGTGCTACTGCGGTTCAAGCTCCAACCTGGTCCGGCAGTATTCATCGGCAGCATTGCCCTGTCACTGATGGTGCTCCCCGCCTCAGAGTTGCCCCTGATTATGCTCAACGCTCTGACAAGTCCCGCTACTTTGCGCCTTCTCGGAATCATCATCTGCGCTCTGACAATGAGTCGCATGATGGAACTTCGTGGAATGCTCGTGCAGCTTGCGAACGCCCTGGAGAGCATCGGACCGAAACTAGCTGTGCACATAGCCCCGGTTGCCATTGGGCTCATGCCAATACCTGGAGGAGCACTGGTCTCTGCCGCAGCGCTGAAAGAGCTCGTGCGCAGGCTTGGCCTCAACGCCGCGCAAGCTACCTACATCAACTTCTGGTTCCGTCACCTGTGCGAGTTCGCAACTCCGGTCTATCCCGGCGTTATCATGGCCGGCGTCTTTCTCTCGGTGCCCCTATCCTTCATCCTTCTGCACCTGGCTCCCATCTGGATTCTCATGGTGCTGTTCGGCATGATCGTAAGCTGGCGCATCCTCCGCAAGGCCGTCCCTGAGCCAAATGGCGACTCCAGTTCTGCAAACGTGGTGGCGCAGTTGCTTCGCTCTGCATGGCCCGTAATCCTTGCATTTGGACTTGTGATTGCGGGCGTGGATGCGGCGCCAGCCTTCCTTGTAACCGTCTTCGCACTCATCCTTCAGCAGCGCATGCCGTTGAACGAGGTGAAGTCTGGGTTCAAGTATGGCCTTGGGCCCAAGATACTGTTTCTTCTCTACGCGGTAATGCTCTTCAAGACCGTGTTGGACACCACCGGGGCCGCCCACTCGCTCTTCGATCAGATGCAGGCGTTGGGCATGCCGCACGCCGTGATACTCATACTACTTCCACTGCTCATCGGCTTCTCCACCGGCCTCTCTTCAGCCATGGTCGGCATATCGATTCCGCTTCTTACTCCTTTCATCGTGACCGGAGGGGCCGTGGACGGGGCAGCTCTGTTGCTCGCCTATGGAGCGGGCGGTATTGGCTATCTTCTATCACCTCTCCACCTTTGCCTTGTGCTTTCCGCCGAGTACTACCATGCCCGCCTCTCCTGGGTCTATCGATATCTGGTTCCTCCTGCGCTGGCGGTGCTGATGGCGCTTGCTCTGCTCTATCCCATTCTTACGGGCTAGACGGGGACGGCCACGCTCTTGGCATAGGTGTCGATTGTGCCAGAGATAGGCATCGACTATAATCTCTCGACGGATCGCCCCATCACATACACCCGCCGCACCAAGACCATGAAGACGAGCACGCCTTGCGCTACCACTCTCGGGCATGTTTGCCCACCAGGGCCGCGTCGCGGCCAGTGGAGTCCCGCGTGAGTCCGTCTATAGCGCTTCTTGTCTCTATCGCGTGCATCCTCATCCTTCTCAGGCTCAAAGTGCATCCCGGTGCGGCCGTATTCGCAGGTAGCGTTGCGCTTGCCCTCATGGTTCTCCCGACAATCGAGACTCCGCGGCTGATGCTCAGTACTATCACGTCCCTCCAGACAATCCGTCTTATCGGCATCATTATCTGCGCGCTGACACTGAGCAAGCTGATGGAGATCAGGGGCCTGCTGGTCAAGCTGGCACACACACTGGAGAGCGTCGGCCCGAAGATGGCGATGCATGTTGTGCCATCGGTCATAGGCATGGTGCCGATGCCCGGTGGAGCACTCGTCTCCGCCACTGCCCTGAAGGACCTTGCGCGCCGCCTGGACCTCACGCCTGCGCAGTCCACGTACATCAACTTCTGGTTTCGTCACACGTGGGAGCTTTCCGTCCCGGTCTATCCCGCAGTCATAGCCGCGAGTGTTGTTCTGGCTGTTCCTCTCTCCACGGTAGTGACAATAATGCTTCCTGCCATTCCGCTCATGGCCTTGCTCGGCGGAGTCGTGAGCTACCGCATACTGAAGGACAAGACGTCGGAGGCCACCAGTGCCCTGTCGGGACGCGAGCTCATCGATGACTTGCTGCGAGCCGCGTGGCCGGTCCTTCTGCTTGTGGCCCTGGTGCTCGCTGGCATGGAGGCGGCCTTTGCCTTCTTGATTGCAGGCGTGATCCTCGCGCTTCAACAGAGGGCCTCCAGGGCTGAGATTCTGCAGTCGCTTCGCTACGGGCTCGGACCCAAAGTACTGTTC
>Ga0272441_10007016_pt1 | contig 18526 bp, 11 predicted proteins | sample SSMProp6N_FD_193582 | JGI IMG/M metagenome (GOLD analysis project Ga0272441, IMG submission 193582) | Marine sediment archaeal communities from Little Sippewissett salt marsh, Falmouth, MA, United States - SSM-Prop-6N | ecosystem: Environmental > Aquatic > Marine > Wetlands > Sediment ... | reverse complement strand
TACCTGGATCATGGGTTTACTTACTTTGTTCGCGGTGGTTACCGGAATTCCCTTCTTTCAGTTCATCACGACTTTGGGTGCGGCCTCAGCTATAATCCTACTGGTGTTCAGGGACACGATTATGGGTTTTGTAGCGAGCATACAGGTCTCTGTGAATGACATGGTGCACATAGGAGACTGGATCACCTTTGAAAAGTTTGGAGCCGACGGTACTGTGATCGAGATCAACCTGGCAACGGTAAAGGTTCAGAATTTCGATAAGACCATCACCACGATCCCGACTTATGCCCTGATCTCTGATTCCTTTAAAAACTGGAGGGGCATGGAAGGTTCCGGGGGTAGAAGGATAAAAAGGGCCGTTATCATCCGTCAGGGAAGCATCAAATACCTGGATAAGGAGAAAGTTCAGCAGCTCAAGAAAATCCAATTGATCAAGGATTACCTGGAAAATCGTGAAAACGACATCAATACCTTTAACGAAGCGAACAATATCGACAAGGAACTACTCATCAATGGAAGAAACCTGACCAACATTGGCGTTTTCCGGAAATTTGTCGAAACTTACATAGAAAGGCATTCGGCCATTAACAAGGACATGATAATCATGACCCGGCAGTTGGCGCCTACAACCCAGGGGATACCGATTGAGATCTATGCCTTCAGCAAGGACAAGCGCTGGCAGAACTACGAATACATCATGGCGGATATCTTCGACTACATCATCGCTTCAACCCCCTACTTCGATCTGGAGATATTCGAATTGCCTACCCGGCTATCTGAAGACGTGAATTAGATTGTTCCGCATCGGGCACCCGGATGGAATTGATCACGAAATTTGCGACATGGATCCTTCCCTCTTCCTTGATGGCTTCAAACTCGTCATTTCCGGCATTGATGAAATCTTTCATAAGCGGAGAGGCTACGTTCGGGAACACGCTAAGAGCAAAAATGTTGATCATCAATTGTTTGGGATTGATCGGTTGGATCCTTCCCTTTTGGATTTCCCGTTCAATTTGCGCGTAGAATAACGTCGGATCGGGCATCCGCAGATTTACGATGAATTCCTTGGCGAAGTCCGTTCGGGAGTTCAATTTTTGAATCAGTCCGAGTGGGAGAAACTTGTAATCGTTCACGAATCGGACGTACTCATTCGTGAAATGGCGGATTTTGTCGAAAACGGGCATTTCTGCATCCATGATGTCCTGAAGCTGCGGGGCGATTCTACCGTATAATTCCAGAAAAACATCTTTGAAAAGCTCTGCTTTGCTTTGATGCAATGCCAAGAGATCTTTCTTTTTCATTTTGCAATCCTTGGCAATGGCAGACATTTTGGTTGCCTTGTAACCATATTTTTGGAAATGATCAATTGCTGTCTCGAGGATCAGATTATGATCGAGGGGGAAATTCTCCATGATCTGAAAGTTTGTATGTAGATATTGTTTGTTTACACTAAATGTCGGTTTAAAACTAAAAAATAAAATGACAACTTCTTATCGGGTGATGTTAATAAATTGCTAATAACCTATCAGGTAGTGCTTTCCGAGATTTGAATCCGGCAGATCCACCTCTGAAAGCCCATTCATGGTCCTTCCTCGATTCACCTCAGTTTTACGGAAAACAAATTCAGACTCGGATTCGTCTACCAGTTCAAAAACATAGTGTCGGTCCTCTATTTCGGTAAATGCCTCCGCAGGCAGGGCCGGCTTCAAAGTTTCCTCAGCCATAATCTCTGCCTGAATGAACATTCCAGGAATGAACTTTTCCTGATTCTCTTCATCGAGGTCGGCATGAACCTGAACAGTTCGGTCCTTGTCTATGGATTTGCCGATCAGGTGAACCTCGGCGACATAGCTCTCATCGGAGTATTCCGGCACCCTGAAACGAATCTGTTGACCCTTCTCTATTCGAATAGCATCCTTTTCAAAGATTTGGATCTCCAGGTGTAAATGGGTGGCATTGACAATCTCCATGATCGGGTTGCTCGGGTCGACATAACTGCCCGTATTGACGAATACCCGGGAAACACTACCATCAATCGGAGATTCGATCCGTGCGGTTGAACTCATATTGTCAGAAGTAAGCGTTGCCGGGTTGATCTGAATCGCAATGAGTTTTTGTCTGAGAGCCTGATAGGTGATTTTCTCATTTTCATAATCGTTCTGGGCTTTCAAAAACACCTTTTGTGAATTTATTTTCTCCTCATAGAGCTGCTTCTGACGTTCGAATTCCGACTGCAGGTATTTCATTCTCTGTTTTGTTTCCAGGAAATCTTGCTGCAATTGAAGAAACTCGAGGTTCTCGAGGGTTAGAAGCTTTTGTCCTTTCCTGACTTGATCCCCTACCAGCAACGGAAAGTCTTTGACATAACCCCCCATAAAAGCACTGACTGTTGCCCTGCTGTTTGGAGGGACCTCAACCGTGCCAATAGCGGTTATCACCGCTGGAAACGGGACCCTGTGCACGCTGTCCAGTCTCATATTTCTCTCAGTGAATTCATCTTTCGGAACGCGCAGCAGTATTGTGTTTTCTGTTATCTCTGTGGGCACTTCAGCCTCTTGCGTTTCTCCCTTGCACGCGAACAGCTGAGCTGCTATTGAAATGAAAATCAGAAATTTTAATGATTTTTCCGTCATGATCTTAGAGTGTTAAATAGTTCAGCTCAATGGCTGTCTGGTTGTATTGGTTCAGGTTTTCCATATAGTCGATCAGAATATCCAGAGCATTTTCAATACTCTGCAAATACTGAAAGAAATTAATCTCCCCGTTCTCAAAGCTGTATTTGGCAGTATTGAAAATCTCCTGGGACAAATTTTCTCCTTCCTCTTCATAATAGGCCAGCATCTGGTCGTATTTGCTGAGTCTCAACAAGAGATCCGCCCGCCGGTTTTCCAGCCGCACGCGATAGTCTATGGCTTCTTGCTCGGCAATGCTTCGTGCTATTTTGCTTGCCTTGATTCGGGAGGAATTTCCGCTGAAAAGCAGTGGGATCTTCAGACCGATCATGTATCCGTGCAGGTATTCATCCAATCCGGAATTGGTTCCCTGGAAATAATTCAGTGAAATATCGGGCAGAAGTCGCTGTGATTCCAGACTCTTTCTGTTTTTAAACAATTCGGTCCGTTGATTTTGATAAATCATCCCGGGATTCTCCTCGAGAGCAGCTTGTTCATACTTGACTTTCTCCAGAGGAATGTAAACCACATCAAAGGGTTCGTCGCTCTGTACGAGATTCTGAAGGTTGAGCAAAGCCGAATTTACGTCCTCCTGGGACTGCCGATAGAGGGTTTTGACCTGACGCTGCTTGGCCTGTGCCGTTATTCGTTCCAGGTAGTTCGTCTCCCCGGTTTCAAAACGCCGGGTTGCGGCATGGGAGAATCGGACGTAAAAGCTGTCAAGACGCCTGTAGATCTCCTGTTTTTCTTTTTCAAAAAGCAAGCGGTGATATTGAGAGACGACTTTCTTTTCCAGGATTCGCCTGTCGATATCCAGAGTGCTTCTCTCTAAATCAAATTGGGTTTTGTTCACCTTCTTGCCTGCAAAGTAAACCGTCGGAAACAGAAAATTCTGCTGAAGCCCCCATACCCTGATAGGCTGACCGTTCAGGGCTATATTGTTCTCATCGAATTGATAGTAGAGCTCTGTTTTATCAAAATCAAAAGCGTTTGGAACGAGAGCCTCAGCTTCTTCTGTTTTTAATGAGGAGGCTTTCAGTCCTGCATTGTTTTCCCTGGCGAGCGCCAGGAGTTGCTCCAGATCGAGGTTCTTTTGAGATTGAGAATTCAAATGAGACCCAAATCCAAAGGAAATCATCAGCAACAAGATCATGTTTTTCGTTCCTTTTCGTGAAGCCCTAAGGGCTCGACCCTCTCCCTTGGACTGAAAAGCAGAATACAAAACGGGTAAAACAATGAGGGTTAACAGGGTGCTTGTAACGAGTCCTCCTATGACCACTGTAGCCAGGGGTCTCTGAACCTCAGCACCCGCATTGGTCGAGACAGCCATGGGAAGAAAGCCCATCGCTGCCGCAAGGGCGGTCAAAAGAACCGGTCTCATCCTATCTTTTGTGCCTTTGAAAATAATTGTATCCATGTCATAAATTCCTTTGTTTTTTAGTTCTTTGAAGTATTCTATAAGCACGATGCCATTGAGAACGGCAATTCCAAAAAGCGCTATGAAACCGATTCCTGCCGAAATGCTGAAAGGGAGTCCTCGCAACCAGAGGAAAATTACGCCTCCAACGGCTGCAAGCGGAATAGCTGTAAAGATCAGAGCTGCTTCCCAAATGGAGCGGAAAGCAAAATAGAGCATGATGAAAATAAGCGCAAGTGAGACAGGAACAGCAATCATCAGGCGCTGCCTGGCTCGTTTGAGGTTTTCAAATTGCCCTCCATACGTAACGGTATATCCCGGTGGAAGCTCAATGTTGTTCTGGATGATCCTCTCTATATCTTCAACCACGGATTGCAGGTCTCGGTTCCTCACATTGATGCCAACGACAATCCGTCGTTTGGTTTCATCGCGAGAAATCTTTGCAGGTCCTTTTACAGCTTTTATCTGGGCTATCTCACCCAGGGGAACCTTCAAACCGAGCGGAGTGTCAATGTAGATGTTCTCCATATTTTCAAGATCCTCTCGTTTGGTCTTTTGCAGCCTGACGACCAGATCGAATCGCTTCTCCCCCTCGAAAATATCTCCTGCTTTCGCCCCGGAAAATCCCATGGAGATCATTTGATTGACCTCTTTGATACTCAAACCATACTGGGCAATTTTCCTTCGATCATAGGTGATCTGAATCTGCGGAAGACCTTCGATTTTTTCCAGGCTGATGTCCGATGCTCCTTCCACATCCTGAATCAACGTTACGATTTCCTCGCCTTTCGTGCTCAAAATATCGAGATCTTCCCCGAAAATCTTTACGGCTATATCGGCCCGCACTCCCGTGATCAACTCGTTGAACCTCATTTCAATGGGCTGGGTGAATTCGACGATCATATCCGGAAATACTGCCAGGGCGGCTTTCATTTTTTCGGCCAACTCATCTTTGGTTTTTGCGCTGACCCATTCCCCTTTGGGTTTGAGTTTTATGATCACATCGCTCTCTTCCATGGACATGGGATCCGTCGGGATCTCGGCGGCGCCGATCCGGCTCACCACCTGCTCGACCTCGGGAAACTGCTCGAGCAAAACCTTCTCAATGCCTGTGGTAATCCGTATAGTTTCCTTTAGGGAGGTACCTGTTTTGAGAACCGGTTGGATAACAAAGTCTCCTTCATCCAGGGTAGGGACAAACTCCGCTCCCATGGTTGAAAAAAGCAGTGCAGCAGCCCCTACCAGAGCAATAGAACCCGCAATAACGGTTTTTTTGAATTTCATCGCCCAGGTCAAAAAGGGCTCATAAGCCCAGTAGAAGAACGAGATTGTTCGTTGGGATATTCCATTTTTCTTGGGTGCATGGGGCTTCAAAAACATGGAGGACATCACGGGTACATAGGTCAGGCAGAGAATCATGGCACCTATGAGGGCAAAACTGAAGGTAAGGGCCATGGGTCTGAACATTTTACCCTCTACTCCACTTAGCGAGAGCACCGGAATAAAAACAATCAGAATGATCAGCTGTCCGAATATGGCCGAATTCATCATTTTCGATGCCCCTTCAAAAGTAACCTGGTCGAGTTGCTCTTGTCCCATCCTGCCTTCTAAAGCGTTTGTCGAGGTCATTTGCCGGGAAATCTTAAAGGCCACGAATTCAACTATGATCACCGAACCATCGATTATGATGCCAAAGTCAATGGCCCCCAGGCTCATCAAATTTGCATCAATGTCAAAAAGACTCATCAGAGACAGGGCAAAAAGCATGGTGATCGGGATGATCGATGCGACAATAAGTCCGGATCTCAGGTTTCCGAGAAGAAGCACCACTACAAAAATGACAATCAGACAACCCAGTATAAGGTTTTCTGCCACGGTCGTCGTCGTTTTCCCGATCAATTCGCTGCGTTCCAAAAACGGGTTGATGTAGACGCCCTCGGGGAGATTGTCAGAAATTTGCTCGACCCTCTTTTTCACGTCCTGAATGACCTGATTTGAGTTTCCGTTTTTGATCATCATCACCTGTCCGAGAACCTTTTCACCTTCTCCGTTGCCGGTTATCGCGCCAAAGCGGTTGGCACTGCCGTACCCTACTTCAGCGACATCCTTGATGTAAACCGGCAGTCCATTGATGGTTTTGATCGAGATGTTTCGAATGTCATCGAGGGAATTGATGAGGCCTTCTCCTCTTATGAAATAAGCCATATCCTTTTTTTCGATATAGGAACCCCCTGCAATGCTATTGTTCGATTCGAGTGCCTTGAAGACATCGGAGGCAGACACATTCATGGCGGCCAGCTCGTCTGTATTCACAGCCACCTCGTATTGTTTCAGGTGACCGCCCCAGGTGTTCACTTCGACAACCCCCGGTATCCCCGACAGCTGTCGTTTCACAATCCAGTCCTGGACTGTTCTCAGGTCGGTCGTCGAATAAAAATCCTGATATTCGGGCTCAACATCGAGAACGTACTGATAGATTTCTCCAAGTCCGGTGCTTATCGGGCCCATTTCCGGGGTGCCAAACCCTTCCGGGATTCTTTCGGCAGCCGCTTGTATCTTTTCGGATATCAGCTGTCTGGGAAGGTAGGTTCCCATTTCATCGTCAAAAACGATAGTGACAACGGACAGGCCAAACTTGGACACCGATCTTATCTCCTGAACACCGGGCAGGTTAGCCATCTCAAGTTCAATCGGATAGGTGATGAATTGTTCCATGTCCTCCGTGGAGAGGTTTTTTGAAGTTGTGATGACCTGCACCTGGTTGTTGGTCACATCGGGGACGGCGCCTATGTGCAATCCGGACAAGGAAAGAAGCCCGAGTACCACAATGGCTAGAGTAAGCGTGAGAACGATAAACTTATTGTTCAGACTGAACTGGATGATTTTTGAAAGCATGTGAGATGTCTTTTCAACATTTAGATGTCAAGTGTCGGATAGGGTTTAAACCTTGCCATATCGATTGACATCGATGCAACTGCAATGGAATGAAATTTCTGGAAACGGGCTTTCAAAGAAACTTTGGGGGCTGAAAAATATCGGTTTGATTCAGAAATGAATAATTATCCAGGTAATGATAATTTTGGGAGGAAGGGGTCGGCACTCGTTCCGGATGTCGTTCGGAAGCGACAGGCTGATAGATCAGGACTCCAGCATTTAAATGGCAGACCTTGTGTTTGAAAGGGAGTTTTTCATGTTCGGTCGAACCCTTGTGCTGCTCCTGGTCATGCTCTGAGCGAAGATCACCATAATGCTTGTCAAAGAATGTCAGGAAATCGTCCCCATAGGACAACTGGTGCTCCTCCAGATGTTTGATAAGAACCTGGAGCTCCATCATGTCGGACAGATGAAAGTTCAACCCCTGAAGCAGGATTGAAACGGATAGCAATATGGACATTGAGCTCTTAAGCATGTGAAGATAAAATTACGAAAATCTTCTTTAAGAGCAAGGGAGCCATCAGCTACTTAGGTAACTCATGCCGTTCGGAAGAGAAGACTGATCTTCACGCGTAACTGCCTTTTGTAGTCATCCTCGAGCCATTTGAGGTAGTTTTTTGAACTTTTAAGGATACAAAACGAATACTGCTTGATGCGGAACTCGATCTCGTCATGCAGTTCCCTCGAAAGAATATGCGCGTCAAAAACATCTTCACTGTTTTCGTAGCAAATCTGAGCGTGCTGTGAAATAGACTTTTCGAGAACGGCTTTTGATTTCAAACCATCTCCCACTGCTTTTTTGTATTCCTGTTTAACGTCGAATTCAATGTTATCCGATTTGCTGAATTTCTCCCTCAGCTCCTGAGGCATTTCATATTTGAAATTCTTCTGGATCTCTTCGTCGGAGATCAGGTTTTCCAGGAAGAAGTTCGGATTCTTAAAGATGAACTGCCAGTCCACTTCGTCTGTCCAGTTTCCGAAACGGGCCACATTGTTACCAAGATCGACCACCAGGAAGTCCTTCTTATTCTCCACTACTCTTGATCCGCGACCGATCATCTGAAAATAGAGCGCCAGGGATTTGGTCGCCCTGTTGATGATAATGGATTCAATGGAGGGCTCGTCAAATCCGGTTGTCAAAATACCCACAGATGTCAGGATGGCATCCGGGGTGTTCTTGAACCATTTCAGTATTCTTTTGCGCTCTTCCTTGGTATTGGTATTGTCAATGTACATGACATTGTACCCGGCTTTCTTGAACACCTCATAAACGTGCCTCGAGGTGTGAATTCCGTTGTTGAAGATCAGTGTCTTCTTGCCCAGAGAGGTGCTTTCATAAGCATTCAAAAGCTTCGATTGCATCACGTTCTGTGTGTACAATTCCTCAGAGCTCTTTACGGTATAATCCCCGTTGGCACCAATTTTAAGGCTGCTCAGATTGACGTTGAAGCTGTATACATCCGCTTTGGCCAGGAATCCTTTTTCGATCAAAGAAGTTATCTTTTCGCCAACGATCAGATCCTGGTAGATATCGTGCATCGGCAAATTGATGTTCGAGCTCAGTGGGGTTGCTGTGACCCCCAAAATGAAACATCGCTCAAAATGCTTGAAAAGCTTTCGGAAAGAATTGTAGTGGGCCTCGTCGACTATAACCAGACCGATATCATCCAGGTCTGCTTTGTTCTCTTTGATTCGATTGTTCAGGGTCTCAACCATGGCAACAAAACAGGAGTATTTGCCCTCGTTGGTCACTTCCTTTACACTGCTGTCGATAATTTTGTTTTTGACCCCGAATTCGGTGAGCATGTTGGAGGTTTGTTTGCTCAGTTCGATTCGATGCGTCAGGATCAGCACTTTGTGATGATTGCTGTCGATGTATTGCCGGGCAATCTCAGAAAAGATGACTGTTTTTCCACCGCCAGTCGGCAATTGGTAAAGCAGGTTGTATTCGCTTGGGTTTTCCTGGATGCGCTGAAAAATCTTGTCGATGGCACCGTGTTGGTAATCGTATAACTTCTTACCAATTATCTTTTCTTCGTTGTCAAATTTGTTGAGTACCATAGTCAAATGCAAACTTTGCAAAATTACTCATTTATCAAAGTATTCGGATGCACTTTGACGGGATTTTTTCACCTGATTTCAACACTTCAATCTATTGATCTGTATACTAAAGTATTAGTGTAAAACAAAAGCAAAAAAACCATCCGGTTAGGGATGGTTTTCTATACATAATCAATGTTTATTGTTGAAACAACGCTCAAATGCTTCGGGCGAGCCAGTCTCCCACCTCAGAGGTACTGTAGGCTTTTGAATCCTCTGAGAGATCTTCGGTAACAACACCTTCAGCGAGTGACCGATTGACTGCATCCCGAATTGCCTGGCCCTCTTCTTTGAGACCAAAGCCAGTTTCGAACATCATGGCCGCAGACAAGACAGTTGCTAGCGGATTTGCGATATTCTTTCCCGCTGCCTGAGGATAGGAACCGTGAATGGGCTCAAAAAGAGATACCTCAGATCCGACAGAAGCCGAGGGCATAAGGCCCATTGATCCGGAAATGACAGAGGCCTCATCCGTAAGAATGTCCCCAAACAGATTTTCGGTGATCAGCACATCGTACTCACTTGGCCACTGAACCAATCGCATGGCCACGGCATCCACAAATTCATAGGAAACTTTTACTTCAGGATATTCATTTTCCATTTCCTGTACGGTTTCTCTCCACAGTCGGGAAGTCTCCAGAACATTCGCCTTGTCAACGCAGCACAGTCTTTTCGAACGACTCATGGCCATTTCAAATCCTTTTTTGGCGAGACGTCTTACCTCTTCTTTGGAGTAAACGCAATGATCATAGGCTGTGTTTCCTTCGTCTTCTCTGCCCTTCTTACCAAAGTAGATCCCACCCGTAAGCTCCCTGAGAAAAACCAGGTCGGTTCCTTCTATGCGCTCTTTTTTCAAGGGTGATTTGTCTATAAGCGACGGAAAAGTAAAGGTCGGACGCACATTCGCGAAAAGACCCAGCGCTTTGCGCATTCTCAGGAGGCCCTGCTCTGGGCGCACCTTGGCCGAGGGGTCATTGTCGTATTTGGGGTCGCCTATGGCTCCGAAGAGCACAGCGTCGGACGAAGCGCATATGTCATGTGTTTCCGGCGGATACGGATCTCCGACGGCGTCAATGGCCGCAGCCCCTGTAAGAGCGGGTGTCCAGGTGATTTCGTGATTGAACTTCTTTGCAACGGCGTCAGACACCTTCACGGCCTGTTCGATTACCTCTGGTCCTATGCCGTCTCCGGCCAATAGAGCAATTTTCAGTTTCATTAAAATATTTTCTAAATGATGTTTAACATTTTCTGAGTAGCCACAATGGCGGAAACAGTCTGGTCAGAATCCAAACCTCTTGTTTTAAACGAATTTCCGTCTGATTCCCAGGTGATAACGGTCTCGCAAAGGGCGTCAGAATCCGAACCCGGTGGAATGCGCACAGCATAGTCTGTCAGCTTGGGAAGCTTTTTGCCCCGGTCTTCGTATATTTTCTTCAAAGTGTTCATAAAAGCATCAAACTGCCCGTCACCCTGGGCGTTTTCCTGAACCGTCGTTCCGTCAATGCGGACCGAAACGGTTGTCGTGGGACGTAAGCCTTTAGCATGTGTCAGGACATAGGATTCAACTACGATGTCATCCTCATCCGAAGTGCTGCCCAGGACGTCGGAAATGATATATGGCAAATCTTCCCGGGTGACGACTTCTTTCTTGTCACCGAGCTCGATGATCCGCTGAGTTACCTTGGTTACTTCCTCTTCGCTCAGGTGCAGCCCGAGTTCCTGGAGATTCTTTTTGATATTGGCTTTTCCGGACGTCTTGCCCAGGGCATACTGTCTTTTTCGACCAAATCTTTCGGGCAAGAGATCATTAAAGTAAAGGTTGTTCTTATTGTCACCATCTGCATGTATTCCAGCTGTTTGAGTAAAAACATTATCACCGAGTACGGGTTTATTCTCAGGAATTCTGAAACCCGAGAAAGACTCAATCAGCTTGCTGACGGAATACAGGGATTTTTCTCTTACTCCCGTTTTGACCTCAGGCACAAAATCATTGATTACGGCAACCACACTCGCAAGAGGGGCGTTTCCGGCCCGTTCTCCCATTCCATTCATGGTAAGGTGAAGTCCATCTGCTCCGGCTCGCACTGCCTCAAGAACATTGGCCACACCGAGATCATAGTCGTTGTGGGCATGGAAATCCAGGTGCATCTGCGGATGCCGTTTCTTGATCTCTGCAATGAACTCATGGGTTTCATTCGGTGTGAGAACACCGAGCGTGTCCGGCAAAAGCAATCTTTTGATGGGTTGAGTCGCAAGAAAGTCGACGAATTCCAGGACGTACTCCCTGGAATTTCTCATGCCATTGGACCAGTCTTCCAGGTAAACATTGGTCGAAATATCCACCTCCGTCGCCTTAAGGATCACCTTTTCAATGGCTGCAAAGTGCTCCTCCGGACTTTGTCTCAATTGGTGGGTCAAATGATTCAGTGACCCTTTGGCCAGAAGGTTCTGAACCTTTGCTCCCGTTTGCATCATCCATTCTATTGAGAGACCCTTGTCAATGAAAGAAAGGACTTCGACCCGATCTATGAACCCGAATTCCCTGGCCCAATCGGTAATGTCCTTAACCGCTTGAAATTCACCTTCTGACACCCTTGTCGACGCAATTTCAATGCGATCCACATGGAGCTCTTCCAGCAAAAGCTTGGCTATGGTCAGCTTTTCAGGTGCAGTAAAAGACACCCCGCTGGTTTGCTCTCCATCCCTGAGGGTGGTGTCCATGATTTCTATTTTCTTCTTCGGCGTCATAATACAGGGCTCTTCTGTGCCATTCGGATAGACTAAAAAGGTCTTTCGGCTGCAAACTTCTCGATTTCCGGCATCATATTCTGCAGATAATCGATATCATCGAAACCGTTGAGCATGTTTTGTTTTTTATACCCGTTGATCTGAAAGAATTCCGATTCGCCGTTTGGCAAAGTAACCGACTGAGAAGGCAAATCTACTGTGAACTCAGCTTTGGGATTCTCTTCAATGGCCTTGAAGATCTGATCCAGGAACTCTTCGGAAACCTGAACGGGAAGCACTCCCACGTTCAGGCAGTTGTTTTTGAATATGTCAGCAAAGAAGCTCGAGATAACACACCGGAAGCCGAAATCATAGACCGCCCAGGCTGCGTGCTCACGTGAAGATCCCGATCCGAAATTTTTTCCTCCGACCAGTATTTTTCCGCTGTACTGGTCCTGGTTGAGCACAAAATCCTGTTTTGGACTGCCGTCTTCGTTGTAGCGCCAATCTCTGAAGAGATTGTCCCCAAACCCTTTCCTCTCGGTGGCTTTTAAAAATCGTGCCGGGATAATCTGATCCGTATCCACGTTTTCGATGGGTAGCGGATAGGCACTGCTTTTCAGTTGGGTGAATTTATCGTATGCCATGATGTTTTTTTAGTTTTTGGTTGGAATCAATTCTCTCGGATCGGTCACCTTGCCTGTCACAGCCGCAGCGGCTGCCATCAGCGGGCTTGCAAGAAGTGTCCGGGAACCAGGACCCTGGCGGCCCTCAAAGTTCCTGTTGGAGGTGCTGACCGCATATTTTCCGGCCGGAACTTTGTCATCGTTCATGGCCAGGCAGGCTGAGCATCCCGGTTGACGCAGCTCAAAGCCTGCCTCCTGCAAGATGTCCAAAATTCCTTCCTTTCGAATCTGTTCTTCAACGATGTGCGATCCCGGAACCAGCCAGGCGGTTACATTGTCTGCCTTCTTGCGCCCTTTCACTATTGAGGCAAAGGCCCTGAAGTCTTCAATTCTTCCATTGGTACAGCTTCCCAGGAAGACATAGTCAATTTTTTTGTCCTTCATCGCCTCACCTTCAGAAAAGCCCATGTAGTTCAGGGACTTCTCGAAACTGGCTTTCCCTCCACCGGAGGCCTGAGATACCGGAATGTTTTTGTCGATGCCGATGCCCATGCCCGGATTGGTTCCAAAGGTGATCATGGGTTCGATCTCATCGGCAGAAAAGACATATTCTTTGTCAAATTGGGCGTCTTCGTCGCTTTTCAAGGTCTTCCAGTAGGACAGTGCCTTTTCCCAGTCTGCGCCTTTAGGCGCAAAAGTTCTTCCCTCTATGTAGTCGTATGTTGTCTGATCGGGTGCGATCATTCCTCCTCGGGCTCCCATCTCAATGCTCAAGTTGCAAACGGTCATTCTTCCCTCCATGGACATGTCCTCAAAAACCTCTCCTGCGTACTCAACAAAATAGCCCGTTGCTCCTGCCGTGGTCAATTTTGAAATGATGAACAGTGCCACGTCTTTTGGCGTCACCCCAAATCCCAGCTTCCCGTCAATGCGAATGCGCATCTTTTTCGGTTTGGGCTGCATGATGCACTGGGAAGACAATACCATTTCAACTTCTGAGGTACCGATTCCGAAGGCAATGGCTCCGAATGCACCGTGCGTGGAAGTATGAGAATCACCACAGACTATCGTTGTGCCCGGTAAGGTAATTCCGTGCTCGGGCCCCACAACGTGAACGATGCCATTGTTCTTGTCTCCAAGCCCCCAATGACGGATACCATATTTGTTGGCATTCCTTTCCAGGGTTTCCAGCTGATTCGCTGAAAGCGGATCCTTAACAGGAAGGTGCTGGTTGATTGTCGGAGTGTTATGATCGGCAGTGGCATAGGTCCTCTCCGGGTGTTTTACCCCGATTCCCCGGCTTTCCAGTCCCAGAAAAGCCACAGGACTCGTTACCTCGTGGATGAAATGCCTGTCAATGAAAAAGACATCCGGTCCGTCTTCGATTTTTCGAACCACATGCGAATCCCAAACTTTGTCAAAAAGTGTATTGCCCATAATTGTCGTTTCTATTCGATTTTTTGTTCAGCAGATGCAAATGTATCTCAACAGTTCTGAATTTGGAAAAAAGAAGCTGTGATTTTTACAATGTTCAAAGGCAATTCAGGCTGCAACTAAAACCTGATATTGGAATCCATACCCGCCATTTGAATCAAGTATTCAATAATTCTTAAATTAAGAGGTGTACGATTGAAAGATGTAAAAATATTTGTCAGAAAAATGATGTTTTGACAATTGATTCTTCTGTTTGAATCTTGTTATGCGCATGGGTAAGAAAAAAAGAACCTTTCAAATACGATTTTTAAGCGGTTATTCTAAGGCGGATTCCTATATTTAAAGCCTCATAAAAACAATCAGTTGTTCAAATATCGAATCTTATGAAGATGAGCATCCAACAAATGACAACCGGGATATTCCTGATTGCTGGTTTTTTAGCAATACCCGTTTTTTCACAAACTTCAATTGCAGAAATCTCAATGCGAAAAAGGGCCATCGAAATTCATGAGGCTGTCATGACCCTGGACACTCACGTAGACATTGACGTAGACAATTTTGTAGCCGATAAAAATTACACCCAGGACCTGGATACCCAGGTGAATCTTCCCAAAATGGAAGAAGGAGGACTCGATGTGAGCTGGTTCATCGTCTATACGGGGCAGGGTGAATTGAGCGAATCGGGTTATGCTGCAGCGATGGACAACGCACTGGCAAAGTTCGAGGCGATACACCGTTTGACAGAAGAGCTGGCTCCGGATCGCATTCAATTGGCTTTGAATTCTGAGGAGGCCCGGCGGATTCACGCATCTGGAAAAAAAGTAGCCATGATTGGGGTGGAGAATGCCTATCCCATCGGGACCGATCTTTCCAATATCCAGAGGTTTTACGACAAAGGGGCACGGTATATGTCGCTTTCACACAACGGTCACAGTCAATTCTGCGACTCCAACACGGGTGAAGCAGAAAACGAATGGCTGCATGGAGGTCTCAGTGAACTCGGCAAAAAGGCCGTCGCAGAAATGAACCGGGTTGGAATTATGATCGACCTGTCTCATCCGTCAAAAGAGTCGAACAGGCAGATGATTGAATTGTCAAAAGCTCCCGTTATTGCCTCTCATTCTTCGGCAAGGGCCCTTAGCGACGTCTCACGCAATCTCGACGACGAATTGCTGAAAATGATACAGAAGAACGGAGGGGTTGTGCAAACCGTGGCTTTTCATCAGTACGTGGATGTCGTAAAGTTCAGCGCCAATGACGAGGCCAGCCAGTCTCTGTATAGGCAGATTGCTCAGGAGCTTGGCATTGAATACCTGCCCATGAAGGATATCGGAAAGCTTGAAGGGGAAGAGCTATCCAGGGCCTATGAGAACTATGATAAAATCATGAAAATCTCCCATGACAGGAAATCGGATATCAATGCGGCCCATCCGCCGGTTGATGTAAAGGACTTTGTCAATCACATTGATTATATGGTTGACCTCATCGGAATCGATCATGTTGGGATAAGCTCTGATTTTGATGGTGGAGGCGGCGTTCTTGGCTGGAAAGATGCTTCAGAGACCTTCAACGTAACCCTCGAGCTAGTGCGTCGCGGATACTCCGAAGAGGAAATAGCCAAGCTGTGGGGTGGAAACCTTCTTCGCGTGCTGGACGAGGTCCAGGCTGTTGCCAAAAAGCTTCAATCCAAATAGTTTGAGAAATTTCCTAAAGTCCTAGTTTTCCGGAGTGATCATGATGTGAGCGTTGTACTGGCCCGGAAACATGAGCCAGGGATGGCTCGATTCGTTGGGTGCCAGCGAGAGACCCGTTGTTTCCTGCGTCGCATAGGGAATATAGACGACATACCTGTATTTGGCGTTTTCGACGGTTTTACTCTCGTCGTCGTAATAAGCTTCTTTGCCATAATAGATGTGAAGGGCAGCAGGTGCCTCGGGCAATTTCAATTTTCCTGCTTTGGCCTCCTCGGCCCGAATGGCTTCTTTATCTTCCCTAGACTTGCCCTCTGCTTCCAACTCTCTTCCCCGAGCCATCATCGGTTCCAGGCTGATGTGGTATCCGACCACCTGGAAACCATCTTTGGACGGATTGTCCGCAATGCAGACAAAGTCATTCGTCCCTTCTCGCAAAGTCATGAATTCGCCGTCGTCTCCATAGCCGTATACCTTCGCGCCCTCTCTCATTTCCGAGGGAGCCGCCATAAGAGCAGATGCGATTTGCTGATCGGCCGTTAACTTCTGGTTCTCGGGTATGTCAAAAAACACCTCTTCAGATTCTGAATCAGCTTCATCCGTTTTCACGATCTCATTTTTCTTGTAAGAAGGTTTGACGCAGCTCGAGGCCAGGATCAAAAAGCATGCTAAGAGTGTGAGTTGTTTCATAATAGAACTTTGAGTTATTGATAGGGTTATCAACACGAAGATAACTTATTTTTAAGATTGCACAATAAATAGGAAATACCTCCGTTAAAGATCACAGAAAGCCATAGCGAGTATGGATAGCCTTGAGGGGGGCTTTAATCAAACTAACGACATTTTCTCAAATGTTCCACTACCAATGCTCGCTGTGGTTTTTTCTATTATACCAATCCGTGAGCCTTTAAAGGCAAACTCCTGAATCTTTTCCCCGTTGCGTCAAAAATGGCATTGATCAAAGCCGGAGCAATGACCGGAACCCCGGGTTCCCCGATTCCCGTTGGAAGATCCTCACTTTGCACCACCTCGATCTGTATTTCCGGGGTTTGGTGTATCCTCAACATTTCATAGTCGTGGTAGTTCCCCTGGAGAATCCTTCCTTCCCTGGCAGTGATATTCCCGAACAGTGCCAATGACAGGCCAAAGACGGCAGCACCCTCCAATTGGGCTCGCACCGTGTTTTGGTTTACAACTGTTCCGCAGTCAGCCACCGTGAAGATTTTATGGACCTTGAGTTTGTCATCCAATACCGAAACTTCCACCACAGAGGCCACATAGGAATAGAAACTGTAGTGAATCGCTATGCCTCGACCGTGCCCTTGAGGAAGATCTGTCCCCCAGGAAGAATTTTCCGCAACTTTGGAAAGCACATTCTTCATTTTAGCCGTATCCAGTTTATACTCGTTGTCAGAAGGATAGACCCGGTCGCTGCCCAGCATTTTCATTCTGAATTCATAAGGATCGCTCCCAGCTTCAATGGCCAATTCATCTGCAAAGACATTGACCGAGAATCCGTGGATGATATTGTAAACCGATCTCAACCAGCCGATCCGCACATGAGCCGGTGCCTCTCCATTTTCAAACCTCTGGTTTTCAATTTCATAGGGCAGGTTGGTCATGCCCTGTTGAAATTCAAATCCGGCGCCATGGACAACCCCGGGTATAAACGTCGAAGTGATAGACGGATAGGCCGTTCTATGCAACCACGCATTGACGCTCCCGTCCCTGGTCAGTCCACCTTTGAGATACTGGGCGCTTATGGCGTGGTAATAGCTGTGCCGGATGTCGTCTTCACGGGACCAGATTACCTGAACTGGAGCACCCGTCTCTTTGGCAAGCCAGGCAGCCTCCAAAACAAAATCAGGTTTGGACTTTCTGCCGAAACCACCTCCAAGAAGAGTAACATGGATCGTCACGTTTTCAAGGTCAATTTCCAATAATTCGCTGACCTCTTTGCGAGTAACCTGAGGAGCCTGAACAGGAGCCCAGATTTCGCATGTTCCATTTTCAAAACGTGCCGTGGCATTGGGAGCCTCCATGGGGGCGTGGACCAGGTGAGGCAGTTCATAAATCGCCTCCCTGATCTTGTCAGCCTGTTGAAAGGCCCGTTCAATGTCTCCTTTCTCCTGGATCAGTTTTCCTTTTTTGGTGACATTTTCTCTCAGGGTTTTCATGTAAGCTTCAGTATCGTAAGAGGCATTGTCCCCAAAATCCCACTCAATTTTCAGGGCTTCCTTTCCCTTGAGCGCAGACCATGTGTTATCCGCAACTACTGCAATACCACCCAGGTTGCCGAAGGGCCTCTCTACCCTTTTTATCTCAATGACCTTCGATATGCCAGGAAGCTTTTCGGTATTCGTGGCGTCAAAGGAACGAACGGTTCCAAAGGTTACAGGACACCGGGCCACAGCCGCATATTTCATTCCGGGAATCTTCACATCCATACCGTAGATGGCTTTGCCGCTGGTAAAATCATCAATGTCAATGCTGGGTAGCTCTTTCCCTATATACCTGAAGTCTTTTCGGTTCTTAAATGATGGATTTTCGGGAACTAATTGTTGAGCGGCGGCCTCGACAAGGTCCCCGAAAAAAAATCTCTCGCCCGTTTCCTCATTGACTACGTGATGTTTTTCAGCCTTGCAGGCCTCCGTTGCAACCTCCCATTGTTTCGCAGCGGCCGCTATCAACATCATTCTGGCCATTGCACCCATTTTCCTCATAGGTTCGAAAATGGTGCGAATGCTTCGAGAGCCATCCGTGTTTTGATTGCCGTAGGCATCATCTCCCGGAGCCTGGACAACTTTAACAAAATCCCAGTCTGCACCCATTTCATCCGCGATCACCGAAGTCAGGGAAGTACGCACCCCCTGCCCCATTTCACTGCGCGATGCCGTCAGGATCAACTCCCCATCGGTTTTGAGC
>Ga0272441_10007015_pt1 | contig 18527 bp, 21 predicted proteins | sample SSMProp6N_FD_193582 | JGI IMG/M metagenome (GOLD analysis project Ga0272441, IMG submission 193582) | Marine sediment archaeal communities from Little Sippewissett salt marsh, Falmouth, MA, United States - SSM-Prop-6N | ecosystem: Environmental > Aquatic > Marine > Wetlands > Sediment ... | reverse complement strand
TATTATGTTGTTGGATTCCTGCTGGTCCTTGAAGGTCATGTTGTAGGCTTGGGCGGAGTAGTAGACGTCTCTCAGGGTTGAGGTTTTACGGTGAAACGTAAGCTCATTAGAGAACATGGCAGCCCACGCGAGCTGCGTGAAAGGCTTCACGTGGCGTATGTTCCGTGCGCTTCGGGTGACCCTTCTTTCGCCTAGGATGTACTGGCGGACGTCTGGGTCGTAGTGAATGTTATCCGTGGAGCGGCTGGGCATGGTGATGGTTGGGAAGTTGCCGCTGTCCAGTTGGTCATAAATTTGTGTGCCTAGCTTCTTCAGGCTGCCCATTATCTCGTTTTTCTTCTCGGCGATAACGCCTTTATTTTTCTTCTGTGTCATACTTCTGCACGCTCTTTATCAATTTTTGAATGTCAGGACGTTTCTCTTTTCCAGCAAGGGTTGTGGAGAACTCGGCGATTCTGGGCAGGTATTTGGCGAAAACGCTGAGCCGCCGTTTCTCCCTGTCCACGTGTTCGCGTTTAGACAAGAAATGCTGGAGTTGACGGCTAACTTCGCGCATCGCGTTTGCCACTTCCTTTCGGACTTCGGGTCGGTCTGCGATGAACTCTTTTCCCACGGTTTTGTAGGGTACTTTGGTGCTGCAAATGTGCACTACTATGGCTATGGGCATGTCAGGCGAAACCTTGTACCTGCGCCAGTTCATAGCGTTTATCACCCTGTATGAAACGTCGCTTGCCTCATCATAAAGCAGCGGAATCTTGTTAGCGAAACGGTAAATAACGAAACTGCCTTTCCTTGGAATATCGCCGCCGTAGGCAATGCCCATTTCGATAATGAACGGGTGACCCGCGTAAGTGGCGGGTTTACGCTGGTTCACAACCAAGTATTCAGGGTTCAGCTCCTTTATGATTCCAGCTTTCAAAAGCTCTTCACCTAAAGGTGACAGGCAACTGGCATCTGGAGGCAGGAACTCCTTGAACTTCTTGAGGTGCTGCATCAGACTGACAATTTCTTGGTGAGAAAGCTTTTTCGGATTCTTAGACGCGGTAAGGGTTAATGGTTGACTGCAACGGGAACATTTTGGTCCCCGGCTCCAGTTTATGTCTTGATATGCAAGTTTGCCGTGTTTCTTGCAGGAAGCAGTAGTTAAGCCGCTGAACACTTGGAATTTTTGTGCGGTGATGTCGCCGACTCTGTGAAAGTGGTTTTTCAAAAACTCCTGCATGTTCTTATGCGGTGTCACGTGAATAAGCCGTTGGAGAAGCTCGACGTCAACGCCGTATGGATGTGGATCAGTCTCTTTCGGCGGTTCAGGCATGTTCTTTGTGGCTCGGGTGAACTTGTAGAGCCTGCCTTTCGGGTCAACAAAGGTCAAGTTCGCGTATGGATTCACCATGGCGGTCTGCTTGAAGTACTCCAGAATCTTGGCCCTAGCCCGCAAGTAGTCACCTTCAATGTTGAACTCCACGATTGTTCCGCGCCACTGCTCCTTGTTTATGAGCACTTTGCGGTCGAGGATTAACGGGCGGTTCCTCTGGATGTCAATCATAAGCTTGAAAGAGTAAATTTTAGCGGAGCCAGTGCTGGAAGTCACATACGCAGGCTTATGCGTCATAATCTGACCGTACAACACAGCCATTTTGCCGCCTAAACCGAAGGTACCTCTCATCTGCTTCAGCTTGTACTTTGAACCGTAAAGGACCTGACCGAAAGCCGAGGGAATAAAACGAGGCTGAATTCCGCAGCCATTATCCTCAACTCTAAGCTTGTAGATTTGAGTGTCTTGGCTTGCTTCGCCCTCGAAGGCGAGGCGCACGTAAATGTCCGGCGGTATCTTGAGGCTTTCAGCAGCATCCAACGAGTTCTCCACGAGTTCCCTGATCGCCGCGAATATGGCTCTGGACGGGTTAGTGAAGCCAGCGATGTCGCGGTTACGGTAGAAGAAGTCGGATGCACTGATTTCTTGGAAGGTTGCCTGTGCCACTTCTAGCCTCCACCATTCTGGTCCTTTCTCATCATGATTCGCATACGTTATTGTTACGCTTATTCTTTAAGTTAACTACGCTTTTCGGAGAAAATCCTCGGCTAAAGAAAGAGCAAGCTTTTAGGGTTGAGTGTTTTATGCTGTTTTTTGGTGACTTCGCTGTATGTGAAGTGTTTGCAAACGGACTATCTGCCCGGAACAGTCTATACCCCCCGTAATATAGAAACTATCTACAGTTCTGAGAAAAGCACCATTACGGGTAGACCCCCCTCCCCCTTTTCTGCATAGATTAACTATTAGGCGGCAAATATGTTCGTGCTCGTTTCTTCAACATGTTATTGGTTGCGAAAAACGTCAATGCGAACCTACCCCCTATAGGTTTCTGCATAGAATCTCTATTAGGCTCCTAATAGGCTCCAAATATGCCTGGTTAGTCAAGAAATGTTGACTAAAGCTGAGCTCTGTTTGGTCAAGAAACCTTGACAAAAACGCTTTTAATCACGCTGATGTGATTTAAATGTTAGGGGGCAAGTATGGGTAAAAGTGCTGTTGTAATGCTTGTTCTCGTCTTCCTGACAGCATCGTGCCTAGCAGTCACGCCTGCGTTATCCTCTGATGACATAGTTGAAAACTCTTGGGTTTCGAAAGCGTCAATGCATCAAACAAGATACGGCTTAGGCGTTGCTGTAGTGAACGGTCGAATCTACGCTATCGGAGGCAATACAGAGGCGGAAGTAGTAGGTACAAACGAAGAGTACGATCCAGCAACGGACACGTGGGTTTTGAAGACGCCAATGCCTACTCCAAGAAACTATTTTGCTATAGCCGCGTATCAAAGCAAGATTTACTGTATAGGTTCTGGCGTAAACGAAGTGTATGATCCCCTAACTGATTCGTGGGAGACCAAGACGCCGATGCCTACCGCGAGATATGGGGTACAGGCAAACGTTGTGGACGACAAGATTTACCTGATAGGAGGATATGACCCTAACAATTCAAGTATTCGTTCGACAATTAACGAGGTTTACGACCCTGCAACGGATTCTTGGACCACAAAAGTACCTATGCCAAACATAACGTACGGGTGCATTTCAGCGGTCATTGATACCAAAATATATTTTATATCAACATTTGCAAGTATGCAAATATACGACACCGAGACCGATACTTGGAGTCTGGGGACATCTCCTCCTGCGAGTGTCTATTGGGGAGCCGCGGTTGCTACGACTGGTGTAATGGCTCCTAAGAGGGTATATGCTCTTGGGATCTCGGGATATTCTCCAGAACATTTCGTTCGGGTTTATAACCCGGAGAATGACATGTGGATATTTGGCAAAAGTATTCCAACAACTCGTAGCGATTTCGGTGTCGCCGTCGTAAATGACGTGTTGTACGTAGTTGGAGGCTATACTCTTGTTTACCCAGATAAAGGTGAGGGTCCTTACACACCTAACCTTATTCAATACGCGATAAACGAGCAATATACTCCTTTCGGGTACGGCACTGCCCCACCGGTTATCGATGTTGCTTCGCCAGTGAACCAGACTTATAATGCGAGTAGTGTTTCTTTAGATTTTATGGTGAATAAGCCCGTTGCGTGGATGGGTTACAGTCTTGACGGGCAAGACAACGTAACCGTCAACGGCAACACCACGCTGGAGGGTTTGTCAAATGGTTTGCATAACGTTACAGTGTATGCGAGGGATGAGTTTGAAAACACTGGTATCTCAGAAACAATCAGCTTCAACGTAGAAGCGTCCTTCCCAACAGCGCTAGTTATTGCTCCCGCAGCGTCAGTAGCTGTCGTCGGCGTGGGGTTGCTGGTCTATTTCAGGAAACGCCGCAAATAAGCGTGTTGCAAGCATATTTCCCCTACGGTTTCATGTTTTTGAACACGTTTTATTTCTGCCGCAGGCGCGTGTAATAATACTCGCCGAGGTCTTTCTGGAACGTGTCCATCTTTGAGTCTTCCTTGTTAACTCTGGGTCGTCTGGTAACTGAGTCTCTGCGGAAAGTAACGTTCATCTCTTTAAGGAAGATGTTCATGCCTTCTCTCAGGCTTGTAGGCGGGTTAGCTGTGCCGTTCACGCCGGGTTCTCCGCCGAAAACCATGAGCCTGTCAGCTATGAAGTCTTGAGTTACCACGTCATGCTCAACGACGAAAGCGGGCACGTTTCTGGTTTCAATGACTCTTCGGATGGTTCGCGCCATGTTCAGCCTTTCCTCAACGTCCAAGTAGGCGCTGGGCTCGTCCAGCAAGAGCAAATCAGCTTTTCGGGACAAGCAAGCGGCGATGGCGACTTTCTGCAGTTCTCCACCACTGAGCTCCATAACGTTCCTGTCCAACAACACGTTAAGCCTTAAAGGTCCAAGAATCTCGGTTTTGTACCAGCTTGACGTGAACGTCTCTTTAGCAATGCTCATGAGGAGCTCCTGAACGGTGCCCTCGTACTCTGGCGCAATATACTGCGGCTTATAGCTAACTGATAACTCGCCAAACTTCTGCTTTTCATCTGACGCCTCCAGCCCAGCCAAAATCTTCACGAAAGTGGTCTTCCCAATCCCGTTAGGTCCAAGAACCCCTATGATTTCACCCCGCTTTATTTCACCCGGCTCCGCAACAAGCTTGAACCCTTCAAACGTTTTCTCAAGCCGCATCCAGCTAAGCAGTGTTTCGCCTGCGCCCGCGCTTACGGCTGGCGGCTTTTCGTGGAAAATGATGGCTTCTCTGCGGAACCGGATGTTCTCGTCTGGGATGAAGCCTTGCAGGTAAATGTTTATGCCTGTTCTTACGCCGTGAACGTGTGAGACAACACCGTAGACGCCTGCATCGCCGTAGAAGACGCAGATCTGATCCGACAAGTAATCGATGATAGCTAAGTCGTGTTCAGCCACGATTATGGTTTTCTGCTGCTCTTTGAGGCTTCTTATGGCTCTGGCTACTTGCAGACGTTGCTTCACGTCAAGGTAGCTGGATGGTTCGTCGAAGAGGTACACGTCTGCCTCTCGGCTTAGGGTAGCCGCCATTGCCACGCGCTGCAGTTCGCCCCCGCTGAGCACCTCCAAGGGGCGGTCCCAAATCTTCCGAAGCTCAAGGTCCTCCGCCAACTTGTCCAAACGGTTTCTCTCGTTAACTTTCTCCAGAAGGTCGCTGACTTTGCCTGAAACGGCTTTCGGAATCTTATCCACGTACTGCGGTTTATGGGCAACCTTAATCTTGCCCTCGCTTACCCTCTGGAAATACTCTTGAAGCGTTGAACCCCTGTAAAACTGGATTATCTCGCTCCACTCAGGCGGCTCCTCGAACCGTCCCAAATTAGGTTTGAATTCGCCCGACAGCACCTTCAGGGTGGTGGTTTTGCCTATGCCGTTTTGACCCAGCAAACCCAGAACAGTGCCCGGCGAGGGCGTGGGTAACCTGAAAAGCTTGAACGAGTTAGGTCCGAAACGGTGACTGCAATCTTTATCCAACTCGTCTGGAAGGTTCACTATGCTGATGGCTTTGAACGGGCATTTTTTGACGCATATGCCGCAGCCGCTGCAGAGCGCCTCGGAGATCACAGCTTTGTTGCCTTCTATCTTTATGGCTTCCACTCGACTGCGCACCATAGGGCAGAAACTAACACATGCCTTATCGCACTTTTTCACTTTACACCTATCAGTTTCCAGTACAGCAACTCGGGTCATAGCAAACTCGAAATATGAATTTAACTGGTGAGTTATAAACATGGACCCGAAAAACCACATAAAAACAACAGCGCAACTATCCTATATAGAAAAGAAAAACGTAAAAAAAATCAGTTTTCTCGCGGGATTCTACCATTCCTCTTCTTCCCACTCTTCGTCTTCGCCTTCTTCCCATTCGTCTTCCTCAAACACCATCCTGCTCACCTCCGCATGTAGTTGAATGTAGTGTAGCGTAGTCTGGAACGCTTTAAACATTTTTATTCGTCAATTGTCGTAGTCACCCTCAAAAAGTCCCGAGAAAACAAGCGCTTTACACCCATTCTTCTCCATGAAAAAATATTGAACATCAATAGCGACCGCTTCTAAATCGCGGTAAGCGCCTCAAGCTATCAAAATGGATAAATCCACGGGCTGCCACTTCTAATTTGGGATGATGTGAGGCGACGGCTTCGAGCGTTAAGCTGTGAGAAAAGCCATAAACCTACACTGACCCCTAAAACAAACCGTTAACGAAGCTGAAAACCGTGCTCAAAGAATTCAACCTTTTAGCCACAACTTCACGTGGAAACGAGAGACAAATGTGTTTTGAACTTAGCTATCTGCTTAAGGACGAAATAGGAGACGCTGAGCCGCGGGTTGGCAAAACGGGAATCAGAGGGCTGGTAGCGGCAAAAACCGCCTTCGACCCCTGCAACGTCATAAAAAGGTTCCGTGCCATCCTGCAGGAGCATCCCTACAAGTTCCGCTACGCCCTGCGAATCCTTCCCATCGAAAAAGTTGTGCCCACCGATTTAGACGAAATAAAATGTGCAGCCTCTGAACTTGCCGCCAACATCGAAGAAAACGAGACGTTCAGGGTCACAGTGGAAAAACGCTTCACCAACCTCCACTCCAAAGACTTCATAGAAGCAGCCGCAACAGGCACGAAAAGAAAAGTTGACTTGGAAAACCCTGACAAGATTCTGCTAATCGAAGTCGTCGGCGGGTTAACGGGGATGGCACTCATAAAGCCCGATGACGTTTTAGCCGTGATAAAAGAGAAAATGCTCTAGCCTAAAGCTGAGTTGCCAGCAAAGCCATTCTTTCGATGACTAGATTAACCAAAGCCTGCTCGCCATTGCTTTTTTCCATAACCGTTTCAAGTTCTGTCTCAGTTACGCCGAAGGCTTCACGGATACCTTGCACCTTCTCGTCCAGAAGTTTAAGGACGGCATCATCAGGTTTCTTGCCGACGCGTTTTGAAACCGCAGACATAAGTGCTTCAACGGACTCAGCGTTTTCACCGATTATCACTACGGCAACGTTCGCGGAGGCGCATTTCACGCCCATGAAGTCTATAGCCTTTCGAATCTGCCGTTGAGCAGACGCGTAAAGCATAGCCTCCATCGCCACGCTTTTGGATATATTCCGCTCGTTTTTGAAAGCCAGCAGCGCGTTTAAAACCGCGAAGTATAGGTGCTGCCAAGTAGCCACCAATTCAGCGTCGAAAAATTGAACATCAGAATTTTGAGGCAGTTTCTCGCGGGTTGCTTTCACGAATTCTTCAGCATCCTTGATGCCTAAGTTTCTGAAGCCCGTGATTTCCACGTATTTTCCAGCTTCCTCGATGTACTTCAGCAATTTTCCGCCTCACCCGCTTCTTTCAGGAACTCTTCAACCAGTTGTTTGGGCAAGCCAGCCTTTACAAGTTTCGCAGCATCCACGTCAACCGCGTTTTCTCCGCGTTTCTCCAAGATTTTCCTGATGGTTTCTTTTGCATCCCACGGAAAAACCACCCAACACCGAGTTTCCTTCTCGTAATAGTCAGGGGTAATCACGCTTAAGGGCTTACGGTACACAGTGGCTATTCGAACTTCTGTTGTGCCCTGCTTCTGAAGATGCTCTATGGCGAGCCGCAAGCTTTTACCCGTGTCAGCAACATCATCAACTAAAAGGGCCTTTTTCCTCGTCACTTCCGCGGAAACACCATGAGTCAGTACGGGCTTGTTTCGGGTTTCGGCAACACCCAAGTAAAACTCAACTCGCACCGTGGCAAGCGCGTGAATTCCGAGAAGGTCCGATAGAACCCTAGCTGGAACCCATCCGCCTCTTGTAACGCCTACGATAATGTCGGGTTTGAAGCCGCTGCAGCGGATTTTTTCCGCTTGGCTGAGCAACATAGCGTAGATTTGATTCCAAGTTGGCACTTCAAACTCTGCTTCGGTTTCCACGGTTCTGCCCCTTTTGTTTAAAAGATGAAACCTTTTGAAAACTTATAAGCTTAAACTTCAGCCTCGATTTTTCCCGATGCCTAGACGGTTCGTTTTCTGGTGAATTTGACGTATTTATAAGGGATGGGGAGGCGGCTCGCATCAGTTAAGCTCTGAAATAGAACATCATTATATGGGAAAGGTTTTTACTTTAGTTGTTGTATGAGAGAGAGCAAAAGCGTATAGCGTAATGCGAGGTTAAACGTTATGTCCGTATTTGCAGCACCAGGAGCATATGACCGTGCAATAACCGTTTTCTCACCAGACGGGCGGCTCTTTCAAGTTGAATACGCCATGGAGCTAGTAAACCGTGGCGCCACAATAATGGGAATACAGTCCGCCGAAGGTGTAGTTTTAGGCTCAGAAGAAAACATTGAGCCCCTTGAAGAAGCAGAATATTCATGGAAAATCTTCAAGGTTGACGACCACGTAGCAGCAGCTATAGTGGGCTTAAGCTCCGACGCCAGAGTACTAATCGATCAAGCGCGAATATACGCGCAAAGCAACAAGCTAACCTATGACGAACCCATAGACGTGGAAGTTGTAACCAAAAAGATATGCGATATACAGCAGATGTACACTCAGCACGCGGGTGTGAGACCTTTCGGTGTTTCACTGATCTTCGGCGGAGTCGACAAAACTGGGTCGCATGTTTTTGGGACACATCCCAGCGGAACCTACAGAGGCTATAAAGCCACAGCTTTGGGCGCTGGAAGAGAAACCGTGCTGGCGATATTGAAAGATGAGTACCGCGAAAACCTGAGCTTGGAAGAAAACACGAAACTTGTAGTGAAATGCTTAATAAAAGCATTAGAAGCAAGGCAATTGCCTCCCAGAATAAAAATCGCTGTCATCCCCACAGAAACGAAACAACTGCAAATGCTGGCTGACGAAAAAATCGAGAGCTATATCAAAGAGCTGGGTTCGAGCAAGTGACAACTTGATGAGTGAGAAGTACACCATTGCACGTTTAACAAAGGATAATGGGCATTTTGAAATTCTGGTGAAACCAGATAAAGCATTAGACTACCGTACGGGAAAAACCGCCAGAATAACCGAAGCATTAGCCGCTGAAGTCATCTTTGCGGACGCAAACAAGGGCACCAAGGTCTCAGAGGAGCAAATGAACAAAGCCTTCGAAACAACTGACCCATTAAAAATCGCAGATCAAATACTGAAAAAAGGCACACTTCAGCTGACAACAGAGCAAAGACGCAAGATGGTGGAAGACAAAAGAAAACAAGTAATAGACTTCATATCACGACAGGCAGTTGACCCGAAAACCAACCTTCCGCACCCGCCTTTAAGAATAGAAAACGCCATGGAACAAATCCGCTACCAAATAGACGCGCACAAACCCGTGGAAGAACAAGCCAGAGACATAGTGAAACTTTTACGGCCAATTTTGCCTTTGAAAATAGAGCAAATTTCCGTGAGTGTCAGGATACCTGCCGCGTATTCAGCAAGAGCTTATGGTTCAATCAAGAGTGCCGGCGAAATCAAACAGGACGAATGGCGTCCAGACGGCTCATGGCAAGGTGTAATAGAGATGCCTGCTGGCGCATACGCTTCGTTTCTTAACAAACTTGGAGACGTTACAAAAGGAAATGGAGAAGCGAAAATAATTTCCTAAAAAAATTGAAATGGAGGTTAATGAATTATGCCAACATATTTTGAAAAGAAACAGCTTGTAACGCCTGGAGAAATGCTTGCTGAAGGCGACTACGTAGCTGGAAACAACACATACACGGAAAATAGCAAAATCTACGCCTCAAGAATCGGGCTTGCAGACTGTAACAACAAGCAAGTAAACGTCGTCGCTTTAAGGTCATTTTATTTCCCGAAAGTAGGCGACGTAGTTATAGGCACAGTCTTAGAAGTGGGATTCAACGGGTGGACCGTAGACATTAAAGCACCCTACACGGCTCTTCTGAGAGCGTCAGATGTCCTAAGCAGACCGTTCAAACCGCAGAACGACGAATTATCGCAAGTTCTTAGCGGTGGAGACTTGATAGTTGCTAAAATAGCTTCGTACGACAGAGCCCACGACCCCCAGCTCACGGTTGGCGAGCCAGGCTTGGGAAAAATAACTCGTGGACAGATAATTAAGGTAACTCCGTCGAAGATTCCCCGTGTTATAGGTAAAAAGGGCTCGATGATTTCTATGATAAAGCAGGAAACAGGCTGCCAGATAATTCTTGGAGTCAACGGAGTTATACTGGTCACTGGGAAAAACCCGGATAACGAGGACCTCGCCATAGCAGCGATTCAAAAGATTGAAAACGAGTCCCACACAAGCGGTCTGACAGATCGCATTACACAATTTCTTAAAGAAGAAAAAGAAAAAACTGGAGGAAAAGAAGAATGAATGAAAAACCTACAAAATTAATTGATAAAAAAGGTTTAAGATTGGACGGTAGAAAAGCGGACGAGTTAAGGCCTGTGAAAATTGAAGTAGGCATCTTGCCAAACGCTGATGGCTCAGCGTACATCGAACATGGAAAAAACAAGATTTTGGCTGGGGCGTTCGGCCCAAGAGAAATGCATCCGAAACACTTGTCGCGTCCAGACCGTATGGTGCTGCGATGCCGCTATCACATGGCGCCTTTCTCAGTAGGAGAGCGCAAGTCACCAGCGCCTTCAAGAAGGGAGATTGAGCTTTCAAAGGTAATCAGGGAATCTCTTGAACCCTCAGTGTTTGTGGAGTATTACCCGCGCACTGGCGTAGACGTTTTCATTGAGGTCTTGCAGGCGGACGGTGGAACAAGATGCGCAAGCATCACTGCGGCTTCCTTAGCGTTAGCAGACGCGGGCATTCCCATGCGTGACTTGGTGGTTGCGTGTGCAGCTGGTAAAATTGAAGACAAAGTGGTTTTGGACCTGTTTGACATTGAAGACAAGGAAGGCTCCGCTGACGTTCCCGTGGCTTTCATGCCTAACTTGAACGCGATTACGCTGCTACAGATGGATGGGACATTAACGCCTGCTGAGTTCGAAAAAGCAGTGGACATGGCGATTGACGGGTGCCAAAAGATTTACGATTTGCAAAAGGAAGCGTTAAAAACAAAGTATATGCTAATCGAGCAGGAAGAGGAGGCTGAAGAGTAATGAAATCAGCATCATCATCAATAACTCAAGTGAAACTAAAACAGATAGCCGAGCAAATTGAAAAGGCAAAACGCCTTGATGGAAGAGGCTTAACCGACTACAGAGAAATCAAAGTTGAGCAAGGAGTTATTGAAAAAGCAGAAGGCTCAGCCAGAGTCTTGCTGGGGAAAACCGAGGTTCTAGTCGGAGTAAAAGTTGAAACCGGCAAGCCGTTTCCAGATACACCTAACAATGGAGTTATGACAGTGAACGCAGAACTTGTGCCGCTGGCGTCGCCTGATTTCGAGCCTGGACCTCCAGATGAAAACTCTATAGAGTTAGCTAGAATAGTTGACAGGGGCATACGCGAGTCTGAAGCCATAGACACTGAAAAGCTATGCATTGAGCCTGGAAAGAAAGTGTTCGTTGTTTTCGTTGATGTTTACGTGCTTAACCACGATGGGAACTTGATAGATGCTGCCGCCTTAGCCGCAGTGTCTGCGTTGCTGAACACGAAGATGTCTAACTACGAAGTCAAAGAGGGCGAGGTAATAATCAAGCAGGGATACACGCCACTTCCGATGAAAAACCACCCTGTAACAGTGACGCTTGGGAAGATAGGCAACACGTTGATTGTTGATCCGTGGTTGGAAGAGGAGCAGGTGATTGATGCGCGTCTGACGATGGCGTTTAACGACGACGGCAACATTTGCGCTATACAAAAGGGCCGTGCAGGCTATTTCACACAGCAACAGATTTTAGAGGGAATGAAGATAGCACAGGAAAAAGCTGCAGAACTTCGTAAAAAAATGAAGTGGTGAAAACTTGGGAAAAACAAAAAAGGTAGGTCACGCAAGAGGCTTAGGAGCCCGATACGGGTCCTCAGTCAGAAAACGGTACGTCAGAGTAACCGCGGGACTTAAAAAAGCCCACCGATGCCCACAATGCGGCTTCTTACGGGTCAAACGCCAAAGCGTTGGCATCTGGAAATGCAAAAAATGCGATTACACATTTGCGGGCGGAGCGTACATGCCTTCCACAAAACTCGGAGTCGTAGCTAAACGCGCAGCTAAAGGCACAGTCGCAGGGGAAACAACAGCCCCAGTTGCAACAGCAGAAGAAACCGAATAAGCCCACTTTTTAGTTCCCTTTTTACCTTTTTGTCATCTAACCCAGTAACGCATTTTAAAAGGCGAAAAGTCTCATTCAATAAAGGGTAAGCTTGAAAATGAAGGCTAAGGCAACTGTCCGTTTGCGGCTATCTTCAGAAAAACAGTTAACGACGCTTCTTGACGCTTTAGCACCAGAAGCTAACAGACCTGTGAATACGCGGGCTAGGGTGGTTTTGGAGAGGGAGGGAAAAATTGCGGTTCTGAAAGTGGAAGCTAAAGATACGGTTGCCCTGCGTGCCGCGTTGAACGCTTATCTGAGGTGGATAGGCGCTGCGGTGAAGGTTCTGGAAGTCGTTGAAGACACTTCGTAGGTCAGCACTGCTTAAAACGAGTTTTGGTTACTGCACGAAGCGTTTTTTCCGCGGTGGAGACACAGAAAAGTAAATCGTCGATTGTGGCTATGAAAGTAGCAAGTTTTCCTTCAGCCTTAATCTCTGTTAGCACACTGCTGTCTTTCCTTGCGGTTTTGATGGATAGTCCTGTGGGTGTTTTGAAGTTGTCTGGGGATACCGCGTTGGCTATGGCGTCGGCGGTTTTCGGGTCGCCGTACTCAAGTGTTATCGTTGCTTCCAATGGCTTCGCCTTTTAGCTGTTTTTCCACCAACTCGTTGACTGTGTTTATGAAGTTTTCAAGTTGGTCTATGGGCACTTGGGCGCCTGCGGCTACGTTGTGTCCTCCGCCTTTTCCGCCGTACTTCTCTGACGCGACGCGCATAACGTCGCCGAGGTTGACGCCTTTGCTGAGCGCCACGGCGGTGGTTCTGGCTGAAAACTTGGCAGCGTTTTCTTCTTCGATATTCGCGAAGGCTATAAGCGGCTTTTCAGGGTTCGCTAGACCAGAAACCAGTATGGACGATATGGTGCCGATTATCTTCTCGTTTATGAATGTCTCGCCGTAAACAACGTAAATGTGCTCGAGTTCCTTCATGCGTTCAGGTTTCTCCATAACCCAGCTGAGATAAGTGCTTATGCTCTTCCTGTAGTCGCCTAAGACCCTGTTGGCTTCTTCAAGCGCTGCGCCTCTATCGCCCATGCAGATGGCTATGCCTAGGCTGGGTCTGTCCAAGCGTCCCGTGGAGTTCAGCACCACAGCGAACTCGCGGGCGTCACGGAGCGGAGTCGACGGCGCCTCACGGTTTAAAACGTAAACGTTCCCTATGAGGCTCTCCACGTCAGCGTGCAGTCCCCTCGCAATCAAATGCTCCGCGAGAGCACTGGACAACTTTTTCTTTTCCTCCTCCGAGAGGTCCCTGAGAGCCCTAAACTTCTCACCATCCTTAAGCTTAATGTCCAAGCTTGCTAGGAAAGCCAAACATTTGTCTTCTTCTCCGCTTAAGCCTGGAATGAACGGGGTGGTCGCGGAGGCGAGAGCCCTCTGTATCGCACGGGTTTCTCTGCCGAAGAAAGTTAAGTCCTTCTCCACCGTAACCAGTTCGGCGGCTACAGCGTCTTCAACTATCAACGCGTTTAAGCCGTGAAGTTTTCTCTGCTCGTTCTTGTCCTGCATGTCTCCGAGGGCGCCGACGAGCGCTATGGGCGCCAAATCCACGTTCTCCGCGTTGACCGCTTTAGCCACAAAATATGCTACTCCGGAACCGCTGACTTCAGTGGCGCCGTCTATGCCGTACAAATGCGGGTTAACTTGAACGAAATTCTCGTTCTCCACGTCACCGTTTACTTGGTGATGGTCTAGAATAAGCACTTTAACGTCTGGAATTTTCTCGTTCAGCAACTCGAGGTAGCTGCTGCCGAAATCCGTGAAGATAACCAGCTGCGGCTTGTCAGCGACTATTTCGCCGATGATTTTCTCGTCAACCCACTGCGTCACCCTCAACCTGAACCGCGCGTCAAGCTTGAACAGGGCTCTGCCCATGACTCCTGCCGCGGAAACACCGTCCGCGTCTAAATGCGAGAAAACATGAATGAAACCGTCGCTCTCCACGGTTTCCACTATAACCTTAGCTGCCTGTGCGGCTGACGCTAAAAACTGTTCCGTTGGTGCCTTGTCTTCAGCCATGCTAATCCACTCTTTGCCTAAAGGGGAAATCAAGATTTAAAGCTGGTGCTAAACGTAACTCCCGTTAATAAGAAAAGGTAAAAATAGTTTTAGGCGAGCGGGCAGCGTTAAGTTATGGACGCTACTTTTGCCTTGTATTTCCACTTCTTCGGCAGAACGCCTGTTCGCTTGTAATACCGTGAAAGCTTGTGGATTCTCGCTTCTATAATTTGCATTGAGCGCTTGTTATGCAGGTCCTTCTTGTTCTTATCCATGTGGACAGCAAGACCCTGCGCTTTTTTGACTAAATTCCCCAAGTCTTCCGGCATAGACGGTGCCATTCCCGCCGCGTCAAGTATGTCACTTATGCTTTTTCCCGTTATGGGCTTCACTAGGGGAATCGCGTATTGGTCCCTTAGAATCGTGCCTATCTTGCTGAGCGAGTGCCCTTCCTTTGCCAGTTTGATTATTAAGGCTTCTACCTCTTCAGGCTGGTACTTGCACCAGTTTGGCGGGCGCCTGCTAACGGGTCTTGTTGAATGTGCTCGTCCTTTTTCCTTTTTCGGCATCTATACACCCTAAGCACTATGACCCACGGAACACGAATATTTAAAAGTAGCTGAACCCGCAGGCGCAAATATTTCGAATAGGTCCACCCTTCAGGGGTCTCCTAGTCGGTACTGAAGTTTGAAAAACGCTTTTATTTTAGACTTCAGTCTTATGTTTACTTGGTTAGGCTGTGGTGCAAGAGTTTTAAATACTCATGCTTATCCCCAAACCACAGCTTAACCCCTAAATTCTGTTTCTTTCCAAAATCACTTAGCATATAATGCGCCTTGTGTAAGCTATAAACGGGGCATATGCCTTGTCTGTTAAACCTTTAGAGCGCAGTCATTGAAGTTTTTTGTACCATTCAGCGAAATTGCGGACAGCCTTAGCACGGTGTGAAAAACCGTTCTTCTCTTCAAGGGTCATTTCCGCAAACGTCTTAGCGCTTCCGTCAGGCTGAAAGATGGGGTCAAACCCGAAACCTGACTTGCCGCTTCCACTCCGCTCGGCAACGGTTATTTCCCCGTTTGCTTCCCCTTTGAAGACAATGGGAACTTCTGCTTTGCTGTCGCAGTACACTATGGCCGACCTGAACTGTGCTTTCCTGTTTTTCACGTTTTCCATCAGCTTCAGCAAGCCCTTGTTGCCAATAGTTTTGTACGCGTAAGCCGCGTAGGGACCTGGAAAACCTTTCAGCGCGTTTATGAAAAGCCCCGCGTCCTCTACAATAACAGGCAAGCTGCATCGCTTGAACACGTCTCGGACGCTTGCCTGCGCGATTTCCACGAGACTGTCACTTTGTATTTCAGTGTCTTTCACTCTAAGCATGCCCACAGCTATGTCAAGTCCTGTCAGTATGCTGGCGGCTTCGTGGAACTTGTGAATGTTTCCCGTTGCGAAAAACACAACTTTGCCTTTCCACGGGAACTTCTCTTTACTCCTGTTTCCTCTCATCAACGTAACGACCTCTCCGTTTTATTTCACGGATTTTCTCAAAAACTTTTTCCGCGTCTTCCCAGCCCAAAACCGAAGCGTAACCCTTCAGCACATGTTTGAAGCAGTCTTCCGCAAACTGGTAATGCGTACTCTGCAACGCACGTTTCATCAAATGCAAATCCACTCCTCTCGCTTCCACTTCACTGTTTTTTTCACCTAAACCAAAATCAACCAGAAAAATCTTGCCCTCACCATCCAGAATCATGTTCGACGTAGTCAAGTCACCGTGAATAACCCCGTGACGGTGCATTTTTCCAATCAGCACCCCAATCCTGACACATAATTCCTGCTTTTCCTTCTGGGAAACATGAGGCAAAACCTGCTTCACCTGCTTGCCCTCCACAAACTCCATCGTTATCGCAGTATTCTTCATGTCCACAAAAAAAATCGTGGGCGTCGGCACCCCAGCCTTTTTCGCTTCGTGCATAAACTGCGGCTCATGCGCTGTCCTGTAACTTCGAATTTTCGCGTCCAACTCGGCAGGCCGATACCGTTTTGGAAACCGCGTCTTAACGATAACTCTTCGCCCATGCCAACTTGCCAGAAAAAGGCTTGCCTCCGCTCCCTTCTTGAGCAGCGTCTGTGAATCTACTTTATCCATGGAACCTCAACCTTGTCTATCCGCCACCGCAGCTTGACAAAACTTTCCTCCACAGGTGTGACTAAGCCGTGCGTGTAGGCTAAAACTCCAGTCCACGCAATCATGGCGCCGTTATCCGTTGCAAACTGGCGCGGCACAACATTAAACTTTGCGTCATGCTCCTCCGCGATAGAGCTAAGCATCTCCTGCAACCGCTTGTTGGCTGCAACGCCTCCTGTCAACAGAACCTCTTGTTTCTCAGTGTGCGCCAACGCTCGTTCAGTGACTTCCGTAACCATGGAGAACGCGTGCTCCTGAAGACTATAACACAGGTCTTCCAGCCTGTATTCGCCTTTGTGGAGCAGGGTGGTTGCGGCAGTAAGCAAGCCGCTTAGCGAGATGTCCATGCCTTTCACAACGTACGGCAGCGAAACAAGTTTTTCGCCGTCAGCGGCTAACTTTTCCAGTGCGGCGCCGAGCGGCATGCCCCGTTTGTGTTTGAGTCCTGCTTCTCTTGCGAAAACGTCTAGGCAGTTGCCGAGTGCTATGTCTAAGGTTTCGCCGAAGACTCTGTAGCGTGCCGTGTCGAAAGCTGAGACGAGGGTGTTGCCTCCTGAAACGTAAAGTGTCACTGGGTCTGTGGCGCCTGTTTGGAGTTTGCCTATTTCTATGTGGGCTATGGAGTGGTTTACGCCTACGAGCGGTATGTTGAGGTATGAGGCTAAGGCGCGGGCTACTGTTGCTCCGGTGCGGAGGCATGGTCCTAGTCCTGGGCCTTGAGCGAAAGCGATTAGCGACAGGTCTCGGGGTTTCACTCCAGCCTCGGATAGGGCTTCGGCTAGGACTGTGTCTGCGGCTTCTGCGTGGTGCCGTGCGGCTTCTCTGGGGTGAATTCCGCCTTCTTCCGGAACGTAGCCGCTTGACGCGTTGGCTAAGATGTCGCCTTTGAAGGTGTCTATTCCAACGCCGAAGTCATCCGCAGTTGATTCTACTCCTAAACAGCACGGCGCGTCTGATTTTTTCATCTCGTTAATCCTTCATGCAGTTTTTCTAGTTTTGGGATACATACTTTTATCTTGGAACCAACGCATATATTTAATGGAATACGCGGAACTGAGATATTATGCCGAAACGTAATGATCTGGAACAGAAGGCCCTTCACTTTGTGATACACACTGGTTATAAAGGTGTGCTTCAATCGGAATTATGGCGAGAGTTGGACGCGAGCAGCCGAGAAGGCTCTAGAGTAGCGATTAAGCTTGAGGAGAAAGGGCTTATTCGCAGAGAAAAAGAATTGCAGGGTGGAAGGTGGACTTACAGGCTTTTCCCTAAAAGGATGCCCGCGTCTATAGAATCCATCGCTGACTGCCCGTGCCTGTTATGCAAGGACAACGCTAGATGTGACCCGACAACCACGATTTCTCCGAAGGACTGTGCTAAACTTACCGAGTGGATTGTGTCTTTAGGAGAAAGTGATTCAGATGCGTTAAGTGATGATGCCTTAGGTGAAGACGCGTTAGGTGACGATTCTCTTGCCGAAAGCGTGGATTCAAGATAGAAAGCGCGATTATTACTATCAGAAGGCGAAAGCTGAAAATTACCGTTCTAGAGCCACGTATAAGCTTTCTCAAACCGCAAGTAAGTATCGTTTTATACGTAGAGGCGATGTTGTAGTTGACTTGGGCGCGGCGCCGGGCGGTTGGATTCAAGCCGCCAGAAAAATCGCTGGCAAGACAGGTTTCGTTTTAGGCGTGGACTTGAAGCCGATTGAGCCTTTCTCTCAGGAGTACATTAGAACGATTGTGGCGGACTTTACGGAGCCTGGAGCGCTACAGCAGATCATTGATTTTCTGCCTCGGAAAGCTGATGTTGTTCTTTCAGACGCGTCGCCGAACATTTCCGGCATATGGGAGTTGGATAATGCGCGGCAGATTGACTTGGCGGCTCAAGCGTTAAAACTTGCGTTGAGTCTGCTGCGTCCTCACGGGAACTTTTTTGTTAAGGTGTTTGAAGGCAACATGCTGCCGGGTTTTGTGAAGGCAGTTAAGAAGCATTTTGAAGTTGTCAAGGTTATAAAGCCGAAGGCAAGCCGTGTTAAGAGTTCTGAAATGTATCTTTTGGCGATGGGTTTGAAGCAGGTTAGCCGCGTTGAAGAGCAAAGCTAATTTTCTTCGTCTTCATATACCTGTGAAGTGTGGCAAATTTGAGGATTATATCTGCGGATTCGTCA
>Ga0272441_10007014_pt1 | contig 18528 bp, 12 predicted proteins | sample SSMProp6N_FD_193582 | JGI IMG/M metagenome (GOLD analysis project Ga0272441, IMG submission 193582) | Marine sediment archaeal communities from Little Sippewissett salt marsh, Falmouth, MA, United States - SSM-Prop-6N | ecosystem: Environmental > Aquatic > Marine > Wetlands > Sediment ... | reverse complement strand
TGGGCAGGTCGCGGATATGGCCCATACTGGCCTTGACCTGATAGTCTTTGCCGAGATACTTTTTGATGGTCCGGGCCTTGGCGGGTGATTCAACGATCACCAGAGAGGAGCCATTGGATGAGGATTTTTTTGGAGGCATTTATATATCTGTTTTATTTACAATAGATTATGTGTTATTAAACTCGATAAATCTATCCGCTGGCTTTATTAAAAGCCGGGTGCGAGATTATATAAATAGGTTACGACTTTGACAAAACCATAATTTGCCAAATAGGTAAAAAGTCAAAATCATACATTAAACCCTGCGTTTTTTAGCTAATTTCCGGTTATTTTGTTTATCAGACGCCGAAATCTATTTTTTATCCGCATGTTCATTAGCACTTTAAAATGTTGGTCAGGCCAACTGGGAGTTTCTATCGACCATTCAGAGGAGGAATCCGCACAAAAATATTGTTGTATGGGCCTGCCAAACTGGATTATATTTGTCCTATTCTCGCCCTTTAGTCTAAAAAAAGCGATATGCACAAAGAATTATAGGCAAATGGGCTATCGGTTTTCTGGAGATATAGAACAGGACTAAGGTGTAAAGGTGTGATAATATTATCGGTTAGAGGTAACAGATACTAATTAGATTGCCTCAGTGCAAAAGCCGATTTATACTATAAAGTTTGTTATTTATTTGATGATAATTGAAAATTAGTTACCGGAGTTTTCTATGTCGGCGATGAAATGGTTTCGCAAGCACAATAAGAAGTTATTGGCTATTTTTGGTGCGGTACTGATGGTCATGTTTCTATTACCCAGTTTGCCCGGTCTTACAGGCAGGGGTCGAGAGAGTCAGCGTGATCAGGTGATTGGTTACCTTACAGATGATCAAGGCGAAAAAACAGAAATTCTCGCCACAATGCGCAAGCTAATGAATCAACGTCTTGAGGTTATGCGGGAAATTGGAATCAATGTTTTATGTCGTCTGGATTACTCCAACCCACCGATTTTATCACAATTCGGAGGGCGACCGGGGGCAGTATTAGAGAGTTTAGGGCCGGGGCCGGTGACAGCTACCAGCCTGTTGTTTTTTAGCGATTTGAGGTATGCCCTTGCAGGCAGGCAGCGGTTACAGCAGCAGGCGTTAGGTTGGTCTGCAGACAAAACCGAATATGAGCACTATTTGGAATACATAAATCAACTAACCGATATCGAGATGAATAATGCCTGGTTATACTTCATGTTACTGGTCGAGGAAGCGCACCGGATGGGGGTGTATGCGACCAATGCCCAGGTTGAACAGGTATTCGAGGCGCGCAAAATAGTTATGCAACAGGGCGTGCGCCTGCAACGGATCAGTGACGTGCTGAAAAACTATCGGATGACGGAGAATGATCTGCGCCGAGCGGTGGGTGACTATTTATCCATTTTACGTTATGGACATATGGTTACCAGCTCCTGCACCGTTAGTGAGCCGCAGTTGCGTCGAAGGATACGCGATATTGTAGAAAAAGATAAAGTGGAAGGCGCCTATGTGCAGATTAATGCTGATGCCTTTCTGGATCGCACCGTTGAACCGAGTGAAAAAGAACTCGAAAAACAGTTGGCCGCATATAAACAATATGAAAAAGATGATACCACCGATGAGAATCCCTTTGGTTTTGGTTACCTATTGCCGGACCGCCTCCAGGTGGAATATTTAAGAGTTGATATTTTAAAGGCCGAGGAAGTGGCCGAGGGCCAATTTGATAAGCTTCCTGTTGCGGAACAGGAGCAAAAGCTCCAGGATTTCTGGGGCAGCCATCGCGAAAGATTTCGGCTGCATATGGCGCCGGATCCCTGTGATCCCCAGACACCCCGCTTCCGGGATCCGCCCTTTGACGAGGTCTATCTTCGGGTAAAAGATGCCTATTTGCGGAAACAGGGACAGGAAGCGGCCCAGTTGTTATTGGGCCGGGCCCAGCAGGAAATAGAAAAGCAAACAACTGCAGCAGTCGGTTCCTCAAGACAGTCGGCGCCGACGGGAAATGGGCCGGCGCCATCTGCGGAAACCGATTCTGAACAAACCAAGGCGCTTAAAGTTGATTATGCGGACCTGGCCGAGAAGCTCAGCAGCAAGGAATTAAAAGTAAACCACGGCACAACGGAGTACTTTTCGATCGAATCTGCGCCGGCGGGGCTTGATTTTGATATGTCATATAAAATGCGACATGATAAACCTCAGCGGAATTTGCTGGATATCCTCTTTGATTGTAAGCCGCTGCAAAAAGGAACGGTGAGCAAATTGGATGTACCTCCGGTCAAGCTCCAAGAGGATATTACTTCGATACTGGCCTTTGACTATGCCACACGTCCCATAGCGGCTTATATCGTGCGGATAGTTGGTGTGGATAAGCAGCGAGAGCCGGTGACCCTGGATGACAATGGTAAAGACGGTCCCTTCTCGGCGGAGAAAGCTCCCAAGGAATCGGATCCCTGTTCAGCAGGCAAAAATGAAATGGAGGGACTGCGGGCAAAAGTGAAGAACGACTGTCGCTTGCTGCAGGCCTATGATATGGCCCTGAAAGAGGCGCAAAAGCTGGCGCAGCAAGGAAGGGGCAGCTGGGACGCGGCACTAAAACAGATGAAGGAATCATTAAAAACAGAACCGAATCAGCCCGTGCCCATGTATCTTCTGCAGGAAGGCACCCTGGCAAACAAGCGGCAGCAGAATGAAGAAATATTCCAGATGCTGCAGGAAAATCCGAGGTTGAGAAACAATCCGCAATTATATTCCTCCTATATCAGAACTGCCACGGAGAATAACGTTCTAATTAACAAAGCGTTGCGCCTGGGCCAGGAACTGTATGATACGGCTGATCCCTGTTCGGTGAAAAAGGATTTCTCCAAACCTCTGCCTTTATTGGAACTGCCCGGTCAACATTGTTGTCTGGTGTTTAAGGATATGAATCTGGTACGGGCGACTGAAGAAGAGTACCTTCAGCGTAAGCCCCTGGTGACTCGGGAGATTGAAATGGATAACCAGGGGCTATTGTCACTGGTTCATTTTAATCCCGTCAATATTGAAAAGCGGATGGGATATACGGTCCGGGCCAGCCAGCAGGAAGAAACCCAAGAACAGTAACAATATAAGCAAGTGGCGCTGTAGTCACGAGTAATAATAAATCAGTGGCTAAAATTTATCATTTCATCGGCTCGGCACGTTTGATCAGTGTTTTGACGTTACTGAGCCGCATTTTGGGGCTTATCCGCGATGCCGTGTGCCTGCGTTATTTCGGCACAGCGGTATGGCATTATTTTTCGGTACCCTTTCAGATACCCAATCTTTTTCGCAGGCTCTTTGGAGAAGGCGCCCTCTCGGCGGCGCTGATACCTGTTTACTCCGAGCAGCAACAGAAAGATCCTCAAAATGCAGGTATTCTGGCCCGGGTGGTGGTTACACTTTTATTTGTGTTACTGTCGGTTATTACCCTTTTGGGGTTGGTATTGATTTATCTTCTCTGGCTGGTGAGCTCGCACAAATATGAAACCTGGCTGGTCTTGAGTCTGGCGGCTTTGATGCTGCCTTATATGATTCTGATCTGCAGCGTGGCGACCATCGGGGGGTTGCTGAATGTGCATCGTCATTTTACCGCTCCGGCGGCGGCGCCTATTGTGTTGAACGTATGTATCATTACCACGGTAATCTGGCTGCGAGATTTATTCGGAGAAACCCCCTGGCAGCAGATTTTCGGGGTGGCTGCGGCGGTGCTGGTAGCCGGGGTGCTCCAGTTACTTATGCAGTTTCCAGCCTGCCGGAGAGTGGGGATCAGCCTGAAACCGCGATTGCATCGGAGTGATTTTTCCAATCCGGCTTTGCGCAAAATCGTCAGGCTTATGATCCCTATGCTGCTGGGACTATCCGTTATTCAAATCAACACCTTACTTGACTCTTTGATGGCGTATTTTCTGTCGGGGACGGAAGCGGCGGCGTCTTTTACGGTACTGGGTCACACCATAGAGTATCCGGTGCGAGAGGGTTCGGTTGCTTATCTTTACTGTGCGGCGCGCTTGTATCATTTTCCGCTGGGGGTTTTCGGGATGGCGCTGGCAACGGCGGTTTTCCCATGGTTGAGCCGACATGCAGCGGAAAAAGACTTTGCCGCCTTTGGCGATACGCTGGCGCAGGCGTTGCGGATGATCGCTTTCATCGCTCTGCCGGCCACGGTGGGACTTATCCTGATTCGAAGGCCTCTTATAGAAGTAATATTCGCGGGGGGTAGTTCAGCTTTTACCGCGGAGGACACAGCACGAGTGGCATGGACGATGTTATTTTATGTGCTGGGTCTGGGGGCCTATTGTTTGCAACAGGTAGTGGTGCGGGGTTTTTATTCGTTTCAGGATTCGGTTACGCCGGTCAAGATTGCGGTGCGAATGGTGGGGCTGAATTTTATTTTGAATTTGATTCTTATCTGGCCGCTAAAGACGGGTGGGCTAGCCCTTTCGACGGCTCTTTGTGCAGCGGTGCAGTCGAGTATCCTGCTGATCATATTGATACGGCGGTATCAATTGCAGATTACATCCGGTCTGTTTGTTACTCTTGGTAAAACGGCAATTGCAGTTATTTTTATGGTTGGGGGTGGCTGGTGGTCGCTGCAGGTCCTGAGGGAGTTTGGGTCTCTGGTACAATTGCTGGCGAGTGTGTCATTGTGTGCGGCAATATTTGGCCTGGTGTCGGTGATACTTAAAAATTCCGAATTGTACGCACTGCTGCATCGCCACAAACTTTAATCCGCATTTCTCATTTCCCCGAGAACTTTGTAAAAGGAGATTGCCGTTGCCCCGGGGCGGGTAGCGCATTACAATAACCTTTATGCTGGAAAACACGATTGTACAAGGTGATTGTATTAAGATTCTGCGTCAGGAACTGGCCGAGCGCGGGGGGAAACCATTTGTAGATTTGATTTTTGCTGATCCTCCTTTCAACATCGGCTATGAATATGATAAATATCACGACAAGATGGGCTATGATGAGTACGTGCAGTGGTCGCGGGATTGGCTGGGGGTATGTTGTGAAGTATTGGCCGAACATGGTTCATTCTGGGTTGCCATCGGTGATGATTACGCCGCCGAGATTCGTATGATAGGGCGGGAATTAAACCTGCATTTGCGCAACTGGATTATCTGGTACTATACCTTTGGCCAACATACCAAAAAGAAATTTGCGCGTTCGCATACGCACATATTTTATTTCGTGAAAGACGAAAAGAATTTTATTTTCAACGATCAAGCCGTTCGGGTACCTTCGGCGCGGCAGACTACCTATAACGACCGGCGGGCTCATCCGAAAGGCAGAATCCCGGATGATACGTGGATACTAAGACCGCAGGAAGCGCCGGAGGCATTTGCCAGCGATGAAGATACGTGGCATTTCAGTAGGGTGTGCGGAACGTTTAATGAGCGGCAGGGTTTTCACGGTTGTCAGATGCCGGAAAAACTTCTGGGTCGCATCATTGCAACGGCCAGCAATCCGGGACAGTTGGTACTCGATCCCTTCAGTGGCAGCGGTACGACGGTAGTGGCGGCGGCCGGACTGGGACGGAGATATCTGGGTATAGACGTCTCCGAGAATTATGTAGAGCAAGGGCTCGAACGCCTGAAACAATCCAAAACCCTTTTCGATGTAGGGACCTGAAGGTGACCAGGTCAGAGCAATCCCTCTCAAGTAGGCCAGTAATTACAATAGCGGTTTTTTGTCTTTTGGCAATGTGCTTGCCGGAATGCAGGGGGGGAACTCCAGCAAAAAATGAAAAGCAACAATCTGCCACCTGCCGGTTTGTGGTCGCGGCGCGGATGCCGGGGGCTACGGCGGCCCACAGCGGGGTGGTCTTAGCGGATGGTAAAGTGCTGGTTACCGGCGGATACAGCAAATTGTTCGGGCGGCTTCCTTTTGCCAGTACGCTGGGGCGGATATATGATCCCCGGCCGAGCAAAATGGAATTACCAGACGCAGAGAAGGAATATCCGTGGCGGTTAACCGAGGGGGGAATGAATTACGGCAGGCTGTTGCATAATTCGATTTTACTGCCGGGGGGGAAGGTTTTAATCGCCGGGGGGATTGGTCAGCACGGCAGGCCGTTACGGTCAATGGAACTCTACGATCCAAAAACGGAACAATTTACGGTTTTACCAGAGATGTCGGTAGCGCGGAAGAATCCGGGCTTAAATCTGCTGGCAGACGGGAAGGTTCTGATTACCGGTAGCAGTCTGAGGGGCGATATATTCGAAGTGTCAAAAGAAGCGCCGAGCGGCTATCGGGTCAGGCAGACGAAGGGGCAGGCGATGGTAAAACATACCGATCATGCGTGCTTAACACTAAAGGATGGTACGGTGTTGTTGATAACGGGTCGCAACGACTGCCTAGAGAGATTCGATCCTTGTACGGAAAGCTTTATGTTATGTAGGGTGAAAATGCCCCAGGTATATGATGATCAGGCGGCAGCGGTGCTCTATAATGGTAAAGTTCTCATCGCGGGGGGGCAGGAAGTATTCAGTAATCGCTGTACCAATCTGGCCTGGATATACGATCCCCAAACCGATACGCTGGTAGATGGGCCGGTTCTTGTCCCTACCAGTAAGGGGATCAGACAGGACGGTGTGTCAGATCTGGGAGTGGTTGATCTGTTTTTGCCGGTGAGAGGGGAAAGCAGTTCGAAAGAAAATAAGAGTGGTCATTTTATTTTGTTTTGCGGAGGGGAATATGATCCGGGAAAGGGGCCTCAGAAAGATACGATACTGGATTCTGCCTGGATTTACGATGCGAAACGAAATCAGTTTCTGGATGTGGGGCCGATGCTAACCGGTCATGATGATTTTGCCGCGGTGGCTCTACTGGCAGAACGGGATCATTCAGGGCAGATGAACTGTCATGGAAGGGTATTAATCATGGGCGGTTATGGTGCTGATGATTTATTTCAGGCGAATTGCGAGATATTCTGCTGGAATCCTGAATGCCTATCTTCCAAATGAGTTAATAGTAAAATGGACAGCAAATGAAAATCGTTGTTGCACCGGATAAATTTAAGAATTCTCTTACGGCGGCCCAGGCGGGTGAGGCCATAGCCAAAGGATTACGCCGGGTGGAAGCTGAGGTGGAAATTGTAACTGTCCCGATGGCTGACGGGGGGGAAGGGACGGTCGAAGCGCTGGTCGGGGCGAGAAAGGGGCGGTTCTGCCGAGCACAGGTATGTGGCCCTATGGAAGAGAAAGTCGAGGCCGAATACGGTATTTTAGGGGACCGGGAAGGATCGAGCAAAACCGCAGTAATTGAAATGGCAGCAGCGGCGGGGTTGTACCTGGTGCCTTTGGAAAAGAGAAATCCCCTGAAAACCACAACCTTTGGGGTGGGGGAATTAATTAAAGATGCTGTGCAGCAGGGCTGTCGGAATTTCATTATCGGGATTGGGGGTTCGGCGACCAATGACTGTGGGACGGGCATGGCGCAAGCACTTGGGGTGAAATTTTTCGATCAGGCCGGCAGGGAAATAACCAAAGCCATGACGGGGGAACTTATGGGGGAGGTTGCCAACCTGGATATTGCCGGTCTTAGTATGGAACTGAAAGAATGTACTTTCACAGTGGCCAGTGATGTAAAAAATCCGCTTTTAGGGCCCCAGGGAGCCAGCCAGGTCTATGCCCGGCAAAAAGGGGCGAATGACCGGGATATTGAGATTTTGGAAAGGAATATGTCGAATATTATCGGACGTATCGAGAGGGTGCTGGGTAAAAAAGTACGTGATATATCCGGTGCCGGGGCTGCCGGGGGAATCGGGGCGGGGTTGATTAGCTTCCTCGAGGCTCGGATTGAACCGGGGGTTGATATAGTAATTCGATACAGCAATTTTAAGGAAATTATTCGATCGGCTGATTTGATTATAACCGGGGAGGGACAAATCGATGGTACCACGGTATTAGGTAAGACCATAGCCGGGATTGCCGCGGCGGCGGGTAAATGCTCTGTCCCGGTGATTTGTCTGGCCGGGGCCTTGGGGGAAAATTACCAGCGAGTGCTGGATTTGGAAGCAGTTAAGGCCGTTTTTTCGATCTGTCCGGGCCCTGTTTCTCTTGAAAAGGCTCTTAAAGAAGGGGGGGAACTGCTGGCTGATACAGCCGAACAAGTCCTGCGTGTGGTTTTGGCCCTACCAGGAAAAATTACGTAATAATGTTGGCCGAGCGGTGACATTTCTCTATAATTATAAGTGTATTTGTAATACCAAAATTGCTTAAAATCCTGTTTTTTTAGTTGATAACGCGTTTTTTGCCAGCCGCGACCCGGATCAGCGGGTCTTAAGGGCATCTAAGTTGATATGATAAGATTCAAAGCTTTTAATAAAGGTAAGGCCATAGATAAGATGGATCTAAACGGATCGCATCTGTTCGGTCAGGATGATATCCCGTTACGCAGCCAGTTGGACTTTTCCAATGGAGAGCTGCTGGGGTTGCGGCACAGCGATACTCCGGTTGGACTGGTGACCTTGTGGGAGGTAAATGATTTCGGCAAGGTAGTGCTGCGGACTACGCGGCTGCCGGAAAGAAATGAACCCTACAATCTAAATCTGGAGCTGGCCCGGGGGAGGCTTCTGAAGATAAGTCAGAAGCGGGAAGAATGGGGCATGATGGATTTGATCCTTACCGAAAAACAGCATGAGATTATGGATACGGCCCTGGAGAGCTTCATCACCGCCCTTAGTAACATGGATAATGGGGAAGCAGCCGCCCAGGCGGCGGACGAATCGTTGAGCTGGGCATTGCGGGTGGGTGAAGACATGTCCTTGTCGCACGCTCAGAACCAGCTCGAGAAGAGATTCAATGGTCCTGGTATAAGCCGCCACTGCTTCGGCCTCTGTCTGGACCCGAGCAGGATGGGGGACCAGAAATATCTTCAGTTTATCAAAGAAAACTTCAGCTTTGTTACCCTGCCGATCAGTTGGCGTCAGATAGAGACCAAGGAACAAGAGCGCAATTTTGATCTGATTGATGAATGGATCAACTGGCTCTCGCGCAATTATATCGCTATCAAAGTAGGCCCCCTGATAAATTTCACTCCACTGGCGGTACCGGATTGGCTTTATATCTGGGAAAACGACTTTGATCAGGTTCGGGACATGGCCTACGATTATATTACAGCGGTAGTACAGCGTTACAGCAAACAGGTACACGCTTGGGATGTAGTGAGCGGACTGAATGTGGAAAACTGTTTCAAGTTCAGCTTTGAACAGATTATAGAGATAACCCGGTCCTGCGTACTGGCGGCCCGACATGCGGCACCAAGGTCGCTGATTCTGGTGGAAGTATCGGAGCCCTGGGGCGATTATTACGCCTTCAATCAGCGGTCCATCCCGCCGATGGTTTATATTGACATGATCTGCCAGAGTGGAGTTACCTTTAATGCCATTGGTCTGAAAATGCGTTTCGGTCGATCGGGCGGCGGGATGCAGATGCGCGATTTACTGGATATATCCAGTATGCTGGACCGTATAGGGATATTCGGTAAAACGGTACATCTTAGCGGTGTCCAGGTGCCCAGCGCCGCGGATAAACGTGATAATAACAACCGGCCCGGCGATGCGGGGTATTGGCGCGGCGCCTGGTCGGAAGAAACACAGGCGCAGTGGCTGGAGCAGGTGTATAAAATCGCCTTGAGCAGACCCTATATCGAAACGGTGACGTGGCAGGACCTGGTGGACCGCGAGGAAGGTATATTACAAAGCGGTGGGCTGCTCAAACAGGATTTTAGCAGCAAGAAAGCTTTTGAGAAGCTTTGCCAAATGAAAAATAACCTTGTTCGTCCCACCCGCCATGATCATAAAAGTAAGAAACCTCCGGCAGCCAAATAGATAATAGCATCAGATCAGTAATGTTAACATTCTTGCTGATGATTAGTGTGGATTCGATTTATCCGGGTAGTTGACACGTACAGGTTACTAATCTATCATTTCTCCGATGAACTGGCAGTTTTTTAAAGGTAAATTTATTGTCCTGGATGGACCGGATGGTTCGGGCAAGAGCACTCAGATACAATTATTAAAGGAAACTCTGGAGAAGCAGGGTGTGGAGGTGGTAAGTCTGCGCGATCCGGGCGGTACCAAGATCGGGGAACAAATCCGCCGGATACTACTGGATACGGACAATAGCGAAATGTCGGTGCGATGTGAGGCACTTTTATATATGGCCAGCCGGGCCCAGCTTTACAGTCAGCATATCGATCCTGCCCTGCGGCAGGGTAAATGCGTTCTCTGCGACCGCTGGATTTCCAGCACCTATGCCTACCAAGCCGTAGCCGGGAAATTGGGCCCCCAGGAGTTTATCCAATTGGCCGAGGCTTCACTGGAAAGGACCTGGCCTGATCTAAGTATTATTATTGATCTGGCCAGCGATGTCGGCCTGCAACGCGCGGGAGAAAAACCCGATCGAATGGAACAAAAATCAATAGAATTTCATCAACAAGTACGGGAGGCATTTTTGGAACTGGCCCAGAGCCGTAAAGATTTTGAGGTGGTGGATGGTTCCGGCAAGATTGAGATGGTTCAAGAAAAGATTATTGAGGTGATAAGGGATTATGTCGGTGCTTGAATGCCGCAAACAGGAGGGGGCCGTTTTTCAATTGCAGCGGGCCCGGCGGTCAAAGCGTATGCCGCACAGCTATATCTTCTCCGGACCGGAAGGAGTGGGTAAATTTCTACTGGCCTGTCAGTGGGGTAAGTTATTGCTCTGCAGTGAACCGGTGGAAAGAAAATATCCGACAACCACCACCAGCGCGCTGGCGCTGGAGGAGCTAGACGATTGCTGCGATCAGTGTAACGATTGCAAACTGGTTCAGGCGGGCAATCACCCGGATCTGCACATCATCACCCGGGACCTGGTTCGCTATACCAAAGATTACCGCAAAGCACAACTTAAAAATTTGTCTATCAAAGTGATCCGCGATTTTGTGATCAAAGCTGCGGGGCTGGTTCCCAGCCACGGTCGAGCCCGGGTTTTTATCATCAACGAGGCGCATACGATGAGCACGGAGGCCCAAAATGCGCTATTGAAGACCCTGGAGGAGCCGCCGATGAATACCTTTATCCTGCTGATAACGTCTCAGGATGATATGCTGCTGCCTACGGTGCGGTCGCGCTGCCAATCGGTACGGTTCGGGCCGCTGCCAAATGATTTTATTTACGAAGAGCTGATAGGCCGGGGCGTTCCAACCGAGCAGGGTGGCTTCTGGGCTGATTTTTGTGACGGTCGTCTGGGGGTTGCTTTGGAATTGTCTAAGACGAATCTTTATCAGAAGAGATTGGAACTTCTGGGACAATTAGGTAACTTGAGTTATCATTCGGCGTTGGATTTGGCCCAGTGGCTGGTAGAGCAAGCGAAAGAATGGTCCCAGGTTTATGCTAAAGAGCATCCCGAAACTACCCCAAACGAGGCGATGCGACGGGGGCAAAGTTACTTTTTACAGATGCTAGCTCACACCTTCAGCATGACCTTACGAGACTCGGCAGTATGCACCAGTGAAACCTCTGCCTCCGATCCCGCCATAAGTCGATTAGCACAAAAATACTCCGCCTGGGCCTGCTCCCGGGCCGTTCGAGCCACCAACCGCACTGAAAGGCTGATACAGGCCAACGTGAATCCCTCTTTGCTTTTCGAAAATCTTATATTAGAATATATGATTCATGCCGATACCTGAAAGTGAGAGTTTGCGGTGTGGCGATGAAATGTTCCAGGCAGTACGAACCCAGAACTTAAAAATCTGTTATCTTTTTCATTGACATGTATTTAGCATCATTCTCTATCTACAGGGTGGAGTTGTAAAATACCATGAAAGTTAAGTATGAATGATAATTCCGAACAACAGGAAAATACCAACCAAAATAATACCGAGGTAAACACCCCGGAGGTTAATCCGGCCCCTGGGTCGGAAGGACAAACTGCTCCGGCATCCTCGCCCAAAGCCAAAGCCCCTTTACCCCGCCGACAACGCACTATGTTGGTTCGTTATGGCAAAATGGGCAACATGGGGCAGTTTCGTCATTCCGAAAGGGATATCCCGGCCGGTACGTCACATGTGGTTGTTAAGACCGAACGAGGTATGGAAATAGGCGAAATAGTATCGCCATTCTGTCATAAGCGCGGGTCGTGTATGATCAGCAATGAGAAGATGGACAAATACTATAAAGAAAGTGGCCCCAATTATCCCGTGAGCCGTCATGGTACCGTGGTTCGTTTCGCATCAGATATGGACCTCAAAGATCAGCGTCATCTGGACGCGGATATCAAGGAAAAGCTGGTTTTTTGCCGGCAGTTGATAAAAAAGATGAATCTGCCGATGCACCTGATCGATGCTGAGCATCTATTCGGGGGCGAGCGGATGATCTTTTACTTTATGGCGGATGGTCGGGTTGACTTCCGCGATTTGGTGAAAGAATTGGCCCATCAATATCAAACGCGAATTGAGATGCGGCAAGTAGGGGCCCGGGACGAGGCCCGTCTGACAGCCGACTTCGAAACCTGCGGACGTCAGTGTTGTTGTAAGAATTATCTTAAGGTATTACAACCGGTGAATATGCGTATGGCCAAGCTGCAAAAGGCCACCCTGGATCCATCCAAGATTTCTGGTCGCTGCGGGAGACTCAAGTGCTGTCTGCGTTATGAGGATGAGGTGTATAATGAGCTAAATAAGCGACTGCCACGACGCAATACCCGGGTTCTGACCGATAAGGGACCGGGGACAGTGATGGAAACGCAGGTGTTAACCCAACTGGTGAAAATTCGTCTGGAGAATAACGAACGGGTCATCGCCATAAATGTGGACGAAATCATGGAGATGAACTATAAGGGCCAGCCGTCCTCAGAACCGCAAGAGCGAGTTACCCAGACCGATAAGCAGGACCAGCCGGAGCCGGCGGGTGCGGAAGAACCCCCATTGATGGCAGTTGACCAGGAGAGTGCACCTGCCAAAGACGATAAAGTAGATCGACCGGAAGGGGAAAGATCGGATACCCAAGAAAAAACTAAAAAGAGACATAAAGGACGCCGGCGCCGTAAGAAAAGGAAATAGAAATAGCAACATGACCAGAAAAATTTTAGTGACTGCTGCACTGCCCTATGCCAACGGATCAATCCATATCGGCCATCTGGTGGAATATATCCAAACGGATATCTGGGTCCGCTTTCAGAAGATGTGCGGTCACGATTGTATTTATTGTTGCGCCGACGATACACACGGTACGCCGATCATGATCAGCGCCCGGCAAAAGGGTATTACTCCGGAGAAGCTCATCGAGGGGATGTACGCCGAACACATACGGGATTTTAAAGGTTTTGCTATTGAGTTTGACAGTTTTCACAGTACCCATTCGGAAGAAAACCGGCAACTCAGTGAGACTATTTTTAACCGGCTCAAAGAAGCCGGTCATATTACCACCCGGCAGATCGAGCAGGCCTATTGCGAACAGGATAAGATGTTTCTGCCGGATCGTTTTATCCGCGGCACCTGTCCGCGTTGCGGGGCGCTGGATCAATACGGCGATTCCTGCGAAATCTGTCATGCGACCTATGCAACTGTTGATCTCAAAGACGCCAAGTGCAGTGTTTGTGGCAGTGGACCCCGAAGGCGCAATTCAGAACATTACTTTTTCAAGCTTACGGATTTTGCCGAGCCGTTAAAGCAATGGCTTTCAGAAGATCGAGTACACGAGCAGGTCCGCAACAAGCTGCGGGAATGGTTTGAACAGGGTTTGCGTGACTGGGACATCTCTCGTGATGCACCCTATTTCGGTTTTCTCATTCCCGGAGAAACAGAAAAGTACTTTTATGTCTGGCTAGACGCACCGATCGGGTACATGGCCAGTACCATGAATTACTGTAAGCAAAACTCTCTGGAATTCGAGGATTACTGGTGTAATGCTGATACCGAGATTTTTCATTTTATCGGTAAGGACATCACCTATTTTCATGCCTTGTTTTGGCCGGCGATGCTGATGGGGGCACGATTCAATACCCCGACGCGTCTGGTCATACACGGCTTTCTAACCGTCAACGGTGAGAAGATGAGTAAGTCGCGTGGTACTTTTATCAACGCGGCTACCTATCTGAAGTATCTCGATCCGCAGTATCTACGTTACTATTACGCCTGTAAACTGGGACCAGGTACTGAAGACATTGACCTGAATACCCAGGATTTCGTAAGCAGGGTCAACAGCGACCTTATAGGCAAGCTGGCCAATCTGGCTTCGCGGTGTGTGCCCATGTTAAGTAAAAAGCTGCAGGGTAAACTGGGCTCGTGCCAACAAATATCAGATGAGGCGAAGGATTTGCTCAAACGCATACAGCAGGAAGCCGCGAACATCGCTGATCACTTCGAATCGTGTAATTATGCCGCTGCGGTGCGCTTGATAACCGCTCTGGCTGATGAGGTAAATCGCTATTTCGATGAGCGTCAACCCTGGGTCGTAATCAAGGACGATCCGGAAAATGTCCGTGAGAGTCTGACCGTAACCCTCAATGCCACCAGAATCTTGACCGTTTATCTCAAGCCGATATTGCCGGGCTTTGCCGAGCGGATAGAAGAGATTTTGCGGATTGAGCCATTGCAGTGGTCCGATGCTCAAACGTTGTTGGAAGATCATCAGATCGGAACCTTCCAGCGGCTGGCGGAACGTGTTGATCCTGAAAAGGTTGAGGCTATGATAGAAGAAAGTAAGGAAGAACAAATGGCCAACCAGGAAGAAAAGAAATCCTCTTCTGTGGAGCAGGAACCTTTGGCAGCGGAGATCAGTTTTGATGAGTTTATGAAGGTTGATCTGCGCGTGGCCAGGGTGATGAAGGCGGAAATTGTAGAAGGTGCCGACAAACTTTTACGTCTGGAACTGGACTTGGGGGGGACAACTCGAAATGTGATCGCGGGCAGTCGCCAGGCATATGAGCCAGAGCAACTGGTGGGCAAGCTGATGATTTGTGCGGCTAACCTGGCTCCGCGAAAAATGAAGTTTGGTACCAGCGAGGGAATGATTCTGGCTGCCGGGGCCGGAGGAAAAGAGATATTTGCCCTTACCGTTGACGAAGGCGCCCAGCCCGGTGAACGAATACATTAAGTAGTATATGGGTGTATGAGTAAATGAGTTTATGAGTTAATGTAATCTGTAATCTCTATCTTACTCTTATGCCCAAACACCCATATACTTATGAATCCTTAGGCTTACAATGCCGGACAAACCAATTAAAAGTATTGAGAATATCTTCAAGGAAGACGGGCGTTATCCGCTCGAAGCGGTGGAGTTTATAAGAGAAGGCCTAAGTTATACTGTGGACAAGTATCTTAGTGGGGAGGGGCAATTACCGGATAGTTTTTCTTCCTCCCACCCCCGGCATGTAACCGGCCCACAGTTATGTCAGGGGCTGCGCGATCTGGCACAGAAGCGCTGGGGCTTTTTGGCCCGCCAGGTACTCAATCGCTGGAACATCACCTCCACTAATGACTTCGGCCAGATTGTTTTTCTCTTGGTCGATAACGGGTGGATGCAGAAACAACCCCACGACTCCGTCGAAGACTTCGACAATGTCTTTGACTTTCAAGAGGCCTTCGACCGCTCTTACGAAATAAACCTTGATCAATAATTATCGAACGTAGGGTGAATAACACCCGCCTGCAAACGAATCATTACTGTTGGATTTTATAAACTACTTTAACCAGCCGGTTGCTTCGATTTTTTTAATTTCCGCTTCGATATCAGTTCCTTCGTAAAACGACAACCAGCCTTTTAAACGGCCGGTTTCACCCGGGTCCAGGTCGGGAAATTTTGGATCCGAGTGAAAGCAGGGACAGTCCGGGTTAGCCCACGGTCTTTTGCAGCCCTGCCAAGCGGTTATAATCCAGCGCTTACCATCTTCGGACCGGCACGCCACATAAGGGTTCGTCAGAATCTTGTTGTCGTTGGTCTGCTGCTCGAAGCCTGGGGCCATCTTGGGCATTACGCAGATCTGAACCCGCAGATTGGTAAGTTTCTCTTTAGTGCCGTTTTTCAGCCACATCTCCATTCGGACTGCCTCTTTCTGCGGTACTATATAGACGCCGAAAGATATTCCGTTGGGCAGCGTGCGCACGAAATTTAACCGCCCGTCCTTACGGCGATTCCATTCGAGCTTCTCTAGTTCGATATTCTTTTTGTTCCAAATCGTATCGATATGAGTATGGGCCAGATAGGTCAGTCCCAGATTTGACCAGATCGCCTCCGGCACATCCACTACCACGTAACTGTCCCTGTCCCATGGCGTGAATACACTTATCTTTGTTTCTCGCTGGGGATCGATCATTCCTTCTAAAAATCCTATCCGCGGATGCCGGCCCCCCGGATACGGCAGGACCAGCAGAGGCGCCTCCTGCTTAAAGGCAGGCCGAGTATCAGGCCGAATATCATATTTCTTTTGAGCAGCCTTGATCTCTTCTTCTGTCAGTCCCGTAGCAGCTTTTATCTCCTGTGTGGTAAAACGGTGGTGCCATATCATATTTTTGAGCCAGTATTCCAGCTCTTTATCATTCACCGGCCGTCGAAAGTTTCCCGCTTCCTTCATCGTTTTATCTTTTTTTTGCTTTGGTTTGTTTACCGACTGCTGAGCCTGGCCTGGCGCCACTTGAACAATTATCATCCCTGATATCAATAATGCTTTAACCATTGCTTTTTTTAAGATCGCGTCTTCCATCTTTTTTCCCTTCTAATAGTTATTTTATTCTGAAGCTTGGCTTTTACCGGCGGGCAGATAACCTTCGGCAGAGCAGGCCAAGAGGATTTCCCGGGCGAGCATAGCTGCTGTAGTACCACCATGGGCCTCAACTTCCGCTACCACCCCCACGGCCAGACATCTGCCGTCGCGGGCTTGAGCGTAGCAGACAAAGACCGAAAAATCGGTCGTGCCCGTTTTGCCGTATATTCGTACTTCGTCCTCGTCCCAGGGTATTTGTCCATCCTGTCCGGCATGGAAGGCATCATAGGCAGTACCGGCGGGTTCGTAGATGACCGAGCGCATCCCTTCCTGGACCACGCGGGCATATTTCTCGGCAGCAATACGCTGTTGCTGGGGGGGGCTTGGAGGTGAGAGGATCAAGCTTGGATGCAAAAACAATCCGCCACGGGCAATGGTGGCGGCAGTATTGGCCATTTGCAAAACCGAGCCGTCCAAGGGATGCAGACCGACACTGATGAAGCGCAGATGATAGATCGAAAAATTACCCGTCAGGGGGGCTATGTGGCCGGCGGTCTCGCGAAACGCCTCTAAGGCTCTCTGCTCGGAAATATCAGCTGGCCAGGTCAATATGGGTTTTGAGAAACCGGCCTGTTGCATCCATTGGAGAAGTTTGTCGCGGCCAAAGCGCAGACCTAACTGGATAAAATAAAAATTGCAACTAACCTGGATAGCCTTGCGAGACTGGGTGGGGCCGTGGTTATATATATGGTCCGGTTTGCCCGGCCAGTTTTTATTTTGAATATTACAATCGAAACTTTCTTGTTCATCAATCACGCCCTGGTCGAGGGCGCCTAACAAAAGGATAGGTTTACTGGTCGAGCCGGGCTGATAATTTTTTGACAGAGCCCGATTTGTCCCGCGTTTTAATTTATCCTTTGTGTCTGAGATTTCATTGATCAAATCATAATTTTCTTTGAGATAGTAAGTATTCAAATCGAACGTGGGCCAGGATACCAGGGCTTTGACCTGACCGGTGGGTACGTCTATCACTACGGCGGCACCGAGGAATTCCTGATAGGCCAGGTTGTTGCCTGCGAACACGTTCTGTATTCTTTTTTGCAGTTCGATATCTATTGTAAGTGTTACATCGGAACCAAAAACCGGCTCGATGCGGGCAACCTGATTGGGCTCGCTGGAAGGCAGGACCCAGCCGCGCTGGCCGCGCAGATAATCCTCGAACAGGTATTCGGTTCCCCAGTCACCCGTGCGATCACCATAGTAATATCCTTTCAACTCTTCCGCGGTGGGCAGTCGTCCCCGGAAAGGTTTGCTGAGCGATTCTTCCCAAAGAGATCGTAATTGACCGATCAGGTGACAGGCCGCATCTGCGTAAGGATACTGCCTTTTCTTTCCGTCGCGGATGGTAACGGGGCGATTGTGCCCGGTGTCACTGAGAAATGCCCCGACGAATCTTTCTTCAATTGCCAGAGCCGTTTCACGGTCGATTGATTCCAGGATCGGCTGAGGCCGATTCATTTCCTCGACTTCCGTTTTATATATCAGGCGCAGCCTTTGATCCGGGTCAGGCACACGTCGGGCGAAATCTTCCTCGATGGCTGTGGCGTTGAGTGCCGGTTCATATGGTACGTTGTGTCGGATATACCACAGCCGCCGGGTCCGGCTCGTCCTCCAAGTGAATATCCGTTCATTAACTTCCTGAATCGCCTCGTGGATTTTATCCATGCTTATACCGCATAATTGTGCCAACTCAGCTAACAACCGATTGGCCCGGCGGCGCTGAGGCCCGAATTTCTCCCAGAGGTCCCGGTCCGC
>Ga0272441_10007013_pt1 | contig 18532 bp, 18 predicted proteins | sample SSMProp6N_FD_193582 | JGI IMG/M metagenome (GOLD analysis project Ga0272441, IMG submission 193582) | Marine sediment archaeal communities from Little Sippewissett salt marsh, Falmouth, MA, United States - SSM-Prop-6N | ecosystem: Environmental > Aquatic > Marine > Wetlands > Sediment ... | reverse complement strand
AGCTTTTTTGCCATCCTTTTCATTTTTATCATAACACCCATAGGGCAGTTTTTGATGTCCCCGTTTATGAAATTGACCGGTGTTTACAAATACCTGTCCCCCATGTTGCTGATCTATGTACCAACCAAGAAGAAATATGACCTGCACAATGGCACTTCGTTCGACTATCTCTTTAGCTTCCGTAGAAATCGTAGAGGCGTGAATTGGCAAAGCACCCTGCTGATTTATTACATTGAAGGTTTGTTGGAGATCATCCGTGAGATCGAGAACAGTGAGGTGCCTGAATCTATAGAGATTCGAGGCAGCTCTTATTTCTTTAGCGGCAGGACGGCCCAGAGACTTGGGTTCAAAACCAAAGAAACGGGAATCTTTGAGAAGTTGAACTTCATCATCAACTACCTTGACCTGGTGTGGATGTATTCACTGTCCAAAGGAAAATTGCATTTTCCCGGGTTAAAGGACGTTAAAACGGCCACCACAACGGGCAAAAAACTAAAAGAAAAGAAGGATGACTTATTGAGGCTCAAAACCTACTTAAAAAAACAGGAGCCTTTGGCAGATCCAGCGAATGACTCCCATTCTGATAGCTAGCAGATGCTAAATCTTACCTGCCGTCTGAATCGCTATCGATTTTTATTTTCCTACTTTTATGACCCAACAACAGCTCTTCCTGATGAAATACCTTAAACTTCTGCTGGCACTGGTGCTGACCCTTACAGTTTTTTATGCATTAAACACAAAATTGGGTTCCATTCCGCCTTTGGGAAAATTCTTGAATCCCGGTTCCGGCGTTTGGCAAAATGAAACGGACGAATCAATAACGGGAGAAGTCCGCATACCCGGGTTGAAAGACAAGGTCACCGTCCATTATGACGAGCAGATGATCCCGCACGTCTTTGCGCAGAACGAGCACGACCTGTACAAGGCCCAGGGTTACCTGACCGCAAAGCACCGCTTGTGGCAACTGGAATTCCAGACCTATGCGGCTGCCGGTCGCCTGTCTGAGATCTTTGGGGAGAGAGCCCTGGACTATGATCGCTCAGAGCGCAGGCGCGGCATGGGCTTCGGCGCAGATCAGGCCGTCGCCTATATGGAGAAGAACGACACAGAAACTTTGGGCTTCATTAAGGACTACGCCGACGGCGTCAACGCCTATATCGATCAGCTGGAGCCCGAAGACTACCCGGTAGAGTACAAACTCCTGGATTACGCGCCGGAGGCCTGGTCGCCCCAAAAAACAGCTTTGCTGCTCATGCGCATGACCAAGATGCTTGCCGGAGGAGACGATGACCTGGAAATGACAAACATGCTCCGCCTTGTTGGAAAGGAGAATTTTGATCTGCTCTTTCCCGATTTTTTTGATGTCACGGACCCGGTAATCCCCAAGGAAACCGACTGGAGCTTTATCGATGTGCCGCAGACCGATCTCCCACAGCACATAGCGGTGCTGGACACCATCACAGAAACGCTTGAAAAGCCCCATCCCGACAATGGCAGCAACAACTGGGCGGTTTCCGGAGAAAGGTCCGTCACAGGAAATCCCATACTGGCCAACGATCCTCACCTGGGGCTCAATCTGCCTTCGATTTGGTTCGTCATGCAATTGAGCACACCGCAGCACAATGCTTTTGGAGCGACCATTCCAGGAGCCCTGGCGGTGATTTCCGGTTTTAACGAGCACATTGCCTGGGGGGAGACGAACGCAACCCGGGACGTTATCGACTGGTATAAGATTGAATTCAACGACGACCGTTCCCAATACAAATACGATGGGGATTGGAGAGACGTGTCCGTACGAGTCGAGGAAATCAAAATAAAGGACGGGGAAACTTTCAGGGATTCCGTGCTCTATACCCATCACGGTCCGGTGGTCTTTGACAAGAATTTCAAAGCGGACAACAAGCATTCCGGCTATGCGATGAGATGGATCGGCCATGATGGCGGAAACAACCAAAAAACCTTCATTGAGCTCAACAGGGCCCGTAACTATGACGACTACGTGAGCGCTCTGCAATACTGGAACGCACCCGCGCAGAATTTTGTCTTTGCTTCGACTGAGGGAGACATCGCCCTTTGGATTCAGGGGAAATTTGCCAACAAATGGGAAGGCCAGGGAAAATTCTTGATGGACGGCAGCCGGCCGGAGAACGACTGGCAGTCCTTCATCCCGCAAAAATTCAATGCACACACCAAAAACCCGGAACGCGGTTTTGTGAGCTCGGCGAATCAGCATCCTGTGGATGAGAATTACCCCTATTTTGTTTTCAATGACGGCTATGAAACCTATCGCAACCGGGTAATCAATGACTACTTTAATTCGAAGGAAAAGTTCAGCGTTGAAGATTTCAAAGACTTACACAACAACAACTACAACCTAAAGGCTTCCGAACTGGTGCCTTACATGTTGGAACATATGGATGCTTCGAACCTGACAGAGGAGGAGCAAACGGTTTACGAAGAGATCAAAGCCTGGAAGTTCAACAACGACATTGACGAAGTCGGGCCGAGCATCTGGAGGCAGTGGTACGGGAAATTAAGGAACTTGCTGTGGGATGAATTCGATGAGGATGACCTGGCCCTGAACTTACCATACACCTACCAAACCATCTATCTCCTGAAAAATCATGGGGACCATGAGTTTATGGATATTGTTGAAACAAAAGACAAAAAAGAAACGGCCCGGGACCTCTTCCTGCTGTCTTTCAAAGAGGTGGCTAAACGTCTCCTGGAAATCAAAGAAGAGAAAGGCGATTACCAATGGGCCAATTACAAGGGTACCTATGTAGGGCATCTATTGCAGGCCTTGCCCGCTTTCTCTCGGTTTGACATCCCCATCGGCGGAGATCGCAATATCGTGAACGCCACAGCTGAGAATCACGGACCGTCCTGGAGGATGATCGTGGAAATGACCTCACCCCCTTCGGCCCTGGGCATATACCCGGGAGGTCAGTCGGGAAATCCGGGGAGCAGGTACTACGACAATTTTATCGATGACTGGGCCGCCGGAAAATACCACAGTCTTAATTTTTTACAATCCGATGAGGTCACAGATGATATCATTGGAACCCAAACTTTAACACCTGCCAGCCATGAATAAGAATGCCGCAAACTTTATCGCAACACTCTTCTTGGCTGTGTTATTGTCAATTGTTTTACCCTGGTGGGCCGTGATGCTCGCGGCCTTGATCAGCGCTTTGCTGATTCCCTTGAAAAAAGCAACGGTATTCTTCATCCCGTTTTTGGCGATATTCCTGTTTTGGGGTGTCTACTCTTTCATTCTGAGCAGTGGGAATGATTTCACCCTGGCGAGAAAAATTTCGGAATTGTTGCAAATGGGTGGAAATCCCTATGCACTGATAATCCTGACCGGAACCCTTGGTGGTTTGGCCGCCGGCATCAGTGGTATCCTGGGAAACCAGGTTCAAGCCTTTGTAAAGAGTAAATAGCTGCATCCGACGTCTGATCCGGCATAAGAAAAGTACATTCTTCTGCCTCGCAAGATTTGTCTCCTGAGCCGGGTTCATTCAGATGGATAAAAGGGCTATAACAAGCCGAACATTTAGCATATAAACCCTTGTTATCAGTGCAAAAACGAGTAACTTTGGGTATAATACTATAAATGCTTGTTACAATGAAAAGTTCGTATTTTAAAATGCTTGTCTTAAGCAGCCTATTCATGCTCCTATTGTCTTCTTGCGGAAATGAGAAGAAAAGTGAATCTACTGACGCTCAGAACATAGTAGAACAGAACTTTACGGAGATCTCGCCGGAAGTACTTTTCGAAAATGACTACGCCAAAGTTTCAAAGGCCAGCCTTGCACCGGCAGACATTCAACCCACCCATGATGGAGAAACCCGGATAATTTACTCACTCAGTGATTACACCCTGGATTGGGAGGAAAAGGGCGAAAAAATGGGTGCTAAATCCTGGAAAAAAGGAGATGTTCATTTTCATGAAGCCGGAAAACATTCGGCATTGAATACGGGTTCATCAACAGCCGAATGGATCGTATTTACCAGGAAAGATGCAGATCTGCCGGATTGTGAAGAAAACACAATAGAAAATGACGTAAACTCGGTCGCAGCTGAATTTGCCAACGTTCTGCTGGACAATGATGCATTTAAGGTCACAGAAGTGACTTTGCCTAAAGGTGCCAGTATTCCAATGCATTCCGGGATCAATCGGATCATCTATTCGCTTTCAGACTATCAGATTGCCTATGAATCCGACAGTGATGGCAAAAGTGAAAAGCAGTTTAAAACAGGTGAAGTCCATTGGCATGAGGCATGTCAGCACGCTTTGCAAAACAACGGAGAATCAGATGCCAGGTTTTTGGTAGTAAGCTACAAGTGAAAACAAGACATTTTTTACTTGCTGTAAGTTTTATGATTGCAATCAGTTCTTTCGGACAGGTGGAGCAAAACAATGCCAATGAGCTTATGCACAGAAGACCCGTGGAAGAATTGATCAAAAACTTCGAATCGTCTGAAAGAGACGCTTATCAAAAACCTGAAAAAGTACTGGAGTATTTGGGTGATGTCGATGGTAAGAAAATAATGGACATTGGTACGGGATCCGGTTATTTTTCCGTCAAATTAGCTGACAAAGGCGCACAAGTCATTGCTGCGGATGTAAATGAAGAATTCCTCGAAGCACTTGAGAAAAGAATAGAACAGAACAATCTCAAGAACATAGAACTTCGAAAAATCCCTTACGACAGTCCGGGTCTGGCCCCTGACGAAGTGGACATGGTTTTGATTGTTAACACGTATCACCATATAGAGAACAGGAGTGAATACTTTGAAGAAGTCAAAAAGGGAACCCAAAAAACAGGGCAGTTGGTCATTATCGACTTCTTTAAAACAGAAGTTCCTGTCGGCCCATCGGTAGACCATAAAATTTCGATGGACCAGGTAGTTGCAGAGCTAAAAGAAGCAGGGTATTCCAGATTTGAGGTCAATGTGGATTTGCTGCCCTACCAGTACATCATCCGGGCGAAATAACGAAAGGAAATCTAAAGTGTTTAAAGCAATATGTCATTCTCGGGGTAGGTCTGCCCTAAACTCAGTTTGATGTTGATGATATACAATCAGAATATTAAAAGTTGACTCAGCTTGGTGTAGAGTTCAGTTTGAAACCGACTCAATATGAACGGGAGCTAGTTGCCGTTTTCAATGAACCTTGCGGAAACAACATTCAACTGGTAGAGAATTTATAAAACCAATAGTAAAAAGACCATCTTTTACTCAAGGTTGAATTCAATAAATGGTAATAGAAATGAAAAGCAAAGAGAATCATTTGAAACGTCGAGAGTTTCTGAAAACGACCGGGAAAACTGCTTTGGCGACCCTGTTTATCGGATCTCTTGGTCCAGGAGCATGGGGAGCCATTGGCCATCGTGAAGAAAATGTTTCCATCCCAACAGTGTCTTTGAATAATGGTGTGCAAATGCCGATTCTCGGATTTGGAACCAACACCCTCAGGGGGGACGTTGGCGCACGATGTGTGTCGGATGCAATTTCCGTCGGCTATCGTTTAATTGATACCGCCCACATTTACGGGAATGAGGAAGCTGTGGGAGAAGGAATTGAAACAAGTGGAATTGACAGGAAGGAGCTTTTTATAACGTCCAAACTTTGGGTCGACGACGCCGGGTATGAAGGCACGAAGAAGGCTTTTGAAACATCGCTGAAAAAATTGGGCTCAGACTATTTGGACCTGTACCTGATCCATCGCCCAAGAGGGGATGTAAAAGGTTCATGGAAAGCCATGGAGGAACTCTATAAAGCTGGAAAAATCAAGGCTATCGGAGTCAGTAACTTTCTGCCGGAACAGTTGGATGAATTAAACAGCTACGCCAAAGTGGAGCCTGTTATCAATCAAATTGAAACACATGTTTTCTTCCAGGAAAAAATAGCCTACCCTTATTTGAAAAAATCAAATACACAAATCGAAGCCTGGTCACCTTTTGCTGCAGGCAGGAATAATATATTCGGCAACTCGACCTTAGCCACAATTGGAGAAAAACACAACAAGACAATTGCCCAGGTATGTTTAAGATGGCACTACCAAAGAGGCGTGGTGGCCATACCCAGGTCTTCTCAAAAGGCGCATATGATTGAAAACCTCAATATTTTCGATTTTGAACTTTCTGATGAGGACATGAAAACCATCACAACTTTAGATCTAGATCGCACTCAATTTCCAGAATGGGGGTAAAATGTTCCTGATAGACAAGCCATATGTGTCAGATTTTCTGATCCAGACCCTAAAAAAGAATAAATATCCGGTCGTTGCCACAAAAGTTGCCAAGGAATTGATAGCTGACGCTTCTTTAAATTGGATTCGCGAGGAAGAAGCCATTGCATCCTTAAAAAACAACCCTTCCCAACGGATATATTCCAATTCGGAAAACGCCCTGAGTTGGATCGACGAGCACCTGGGAGAAAGTGAATTGTCAAAACAAATCAATTTCCTCAAAGACAAGGCAGCTTTCAGGGACCGGATCAAAACACTGTTTCCGGATTTTAAATTCCAAAAAATAAAGTTTGAGAACATTCAGGACATTTCTTCCAAAGAATTGTCATTTCCATTTGTCATAAAACCTTCCGTCGGTTTTTTAAGTCTTGGGGTCCATATCGTAAAAGATGACAATGACTGGACCCGGGCCAAACAGGAATTGACACCGGAAAACCTTAAAAGCATTTTCCCTAAAAATGTGCTTGACACTTCCCATTTTGTTCTTGAGGACTTTATTCAAGGGGAGGAATACGCTGTGGATTATTATCACAATGACAAGGGTGAGGTGATACTCTTAAACGTTTTGCATCATGTATTTGCATCCGGGTCAGACACAAGCGACAGAGTTTATTCGACTTCCAAAGCAATTATCAAACAGCATAAAGCCGAATTGGAACAGTTTCTCGGCACAGTGGGCAATACACTGAATCTTAAGAATTTTCCGGCTCATGCAGAAGTGAGAATCGATGAAAAAGGAAAAATTGTACCCATTGAAATCAATCCGCTTCGTTTTGGAGGTTGGTGCACTACGGCCGATTTATCCGGAATTGCTCTTGGGCTCAACTCCTACAATTACTTTTTTGAAAATGCCCGCCCGAATTGGGATGCTGTATTTCACGGCAAAGAAAACACAATATTCAGCATTGTTGTTTTGGACAACAACTCAGGAATTAAACCTGACGACATTGCTGAGTTTGACTACAAAGCGCTTGCCAATGATTTTGACAACCCCATTTCAATAAGGGAATTGGATATCAACGAATATCCTCTTTTTGGCTTCGTATTCGCAGAAACCGACCCTGAGAACAGAGGGGAGCTACACGATATTCTCACTTCGGATTTGAGAAAATACATCCACGTCAGAGACTGAAAACGAGTTCCCAATCTTCACGCAAACAAATGGGGAAGAATGACCTTTTACAACAACATGTATAATTCCTTGTTACTAAAGATTTTCACTTAAAAAAGCCTAATTTTACTCGCATATAACTTTAACAAGAGAGACGCATTACGATTAAAAATCTAGTGCATGAAAACAAATTAGAAATACAAATCATGAAACAAAGCATCTTTGCCATCGCCCTGCTCATTGCAATGGGTAGCTGTCAATCAAAAAAACAAGAAGAATCATCAAAGGCGGATCAATCAGCAACGACTGAAACAGTAACTACTGAAGATGCTTTTTTTGCTCCTAACGGGAGGATAGTCACGGCCGCATCCTACCCAACCGATGAAACATCCCGCCAGATTCTCAAGAGCCAAAGCCAGGTAGGGGTGAACAAATTTATTCATAAACGCCAATTGACACCCACGGATAATCAGCCCGTTGTGCGCATGAACCGGGATACGTACTATTCCATGGCTGTTGTTGATGTATCCAAAGGGGCAAGCATTACCATGCCCGAAATCCCGGAAGGAAAATACATATCGGTTCAACCGGTCACCGAAGACCACAGAATTCAGCCTATGATGTACGGCCCCGGAACTTTTGAATTGAAGACACATAGCGGCACACATGTTTATGTAATCATTCGACTTGATGCGACATTTACCGAATCGGAAGTAAAAGAAATTCAGGATAAAATGAGCATTGAGGCGAATTCTGATAGATTGTTTGAGACAGGCCCCGTAAATAAGCAGTCATTTATCGAGGTAGAAGACGCTTTAAAGGCAGCAATGCCCTCTATTGTGAAACGAGACGGAGTAAATGCCTTGGAAGGCATGTTTACTGCCCCGGGTGATGAATCCAGTCAATTATTCACTCAGGAGAAGTACCAGGTAGGTGCCGCCGTTGGTTGGGGTGGTGCTCAGATGATTGACAATATTTATGAACTATCGGGAAATTATTCAGCGGATGGATGCTATCAAATGACTTTTGAAGATCCGAAAAACATGGCTTTCTGGTCAATCACGGTCTATGACGAAAATGGATTCATGTTCAATGATCTCGCAAACTACAGTTCCAATACCGCTCAGGCAAATGAAGATGGGACGTACACCCTCAGTTTTGGTTGCGGAGAGGATGCTCCGAACAATCTGGAGATTGCCAACCCATCGAATGTATTCAACATTGCCGTTCGCCATTACCAGCCTTCAAAAAGAGTGCTCGAGGATGATTATCGCCTTGTACCCTTGTTGAAAGAAGTCGGTAAGCAATGATATTGGCTATGATTTCCTGAGTCGGCTCTATATTTCCGCTCAGGCATCATGGATATGTAGGGTGAAACAGTATACCGGATATTTAAATGAAAAGAATACAACAACATGGAATCATTGAGGGGTTTTTTAGAAATTGAGCTTGTTCACATTGGGGAGTTCGTGATACAGGTTTACACTGTGGTGACCATTTTGCTAATTATTCTCATTACGAAATTGGTTTTATGGGCAATTCGGAAAGGGATTTACAGCAGGCGCAAATTTCAAAAACTCGACAGGGGGAGCGCTTATGCCTTGTTTCAAATCATCCAATATACAATATGGGTAATTGCCGTAGGTTTGATTTTGGAGACCATCGGGGTGAAAGTAACGGTATTAATAGCCGGTTCAGCAGCATTGCTTGTTGGAATTGGATTAGGATTGCAACAAACATTCAACGACGTGGTCTCGGGAATAATTCTACTCTCGGAACAATCCATTAAAATCGATGACGTCCTGGACATCGATGGGGATGTAGTAACGATACAGAGCATTGGAATACGAACATCCAAGGCCTTGAATACGGATGATGTTTCAATTATAATTCCGAATTCATTGATTACAACGAATAAAGTTATAAACTGGAGCCATCAGACAAAGAAAACACGCTTCAGAATTGATGTTGGCGTCGCTTATGGGAGCGATATTGATTTGGTTATTAACATCCTGGAAGAGAGCGCATTCGAACATGAGGATATATCCAACCGGGAAACGATTGAAGCGAGATTGGTGAACTTTGGGAATTCATCATTGGATTTTCAAGTTTTGTTCTTCAGCGAGAACATTTTTCGGATAGGCAAGGTTAAAAGTGACATTCGAAAAACCATAAGCAGGAAATTTGCTGAAAACAATATCGCCATACCTTTTCCTCAAATGGATTTGCACCTGAAATCAAACTACACTGAACTATTAAAAAAGGATGATGATTAAAGCCTTCCTGCAAGTTTCAGAAGCTTAGCGCAACTTCATCCTCAAGACGACCAACGCGCTGAGGCTTCATTCCATAAAACGATCATGAGAACCAAATTTTTACTTTTAACGAAATTTCTAATTATTTTAGCGATAATGACAGGTTGCAAATCTGACAAATCGGAATACGACAAAATGGTCGAATTCGGGCAGGAATACACAAATGCCTGGAACAGTAAAAATCCTGTAAAAATGGCTTCATTTTACGAGGAGGACGGAACGCTTGCCGTAAACGGCGGAACACCGGCGGTCGGAAGAAAACAGATAGCAGAAACCGCTCAATCCTACATGGAAGCCTTTCCTGACATGGAATTGACGATGGACAGTTTAACGGTTGAAAATGGAAAATACAGATTTCATTGGACCTTCAAAGGAACCAATACCGGACCCGGCGGAACGGGTAATAAAGTTGATTTCAGCGGATTTGAAGAATGGACAATGAGTGCCGGGGGTCTTGTTCAAGAATCAATCGGATCTTATGATGTCTCGGATTACGAAAGACAACTGAACAAAAAATAAAATACCTGACCGATATGAAACAAATTCAACAACTCGTGCTCCTATTGCTGATCCTTGTGGGCACCTCCTGCGATTCGCCAAAAGAAAAAGTCGAATACGGAACAGCCACAAAAGAGCTGATCGCTCTTTTAGACGGTGACCCTGAATTGAAATCCATGCTCGAATCCTCTCTCCAAAAAGCGAAAGAGATAAACCCTGACAGGAACACCAACCCGGCACAGAGTCTTGAAGAATACTATGCGTTCGTCACATGGACGGAGACCACAATGCCCTGGGCCATAGTCAAAAAAGAAGAGTATCCTGAGATTTTCGACAATATTTTCCAGGGACTATGCGCCTTCTATTTCCTGATCGATCAACCCCTCCCGGAGTTGGAAGGAAAGGGCCTGGTGAACAACTCGCTTCAGTATCATGAACCTTTTGCGAAATGGCTTGTGACATTCAGCAAATCCTGGGGCGCCTATCTCGATACCGAGGATTCCTGGAACGAGCAATACTATCAAATGGCTTTGAACGATCCCTATTTTGGCCTGCAAAATGGCTGGTACGAAGATCCTTCCCATTGGAAGACATTTAATCAATTCTTCGCCAGATATCTGAAGTCACCCGATATGCGGCCCATTGCAAGTCCTGACATGGATTCGGTAGTCGTGTCATTTGCAGACTCTCAACCCCAGGGCGTTTGGCCCATAGATGACAGTTCGAACCTGGTGGAAAAAGACGGGGTTCCCGTGAAGTCTGCCACCCTCAGGTCGATTTCAAAATTAATCGGTGATGACAGCCAGTACAAAGACGCCTTTGCCAACGGCACCTTTACCCATTCCTTCCTGAATGTCAATGATTATCACAGGTATCATTTTCCGCTGGGCGGCACCATCAAAGAAGTCAGAATCATTCAGGGCATCAATCCCACGGGGGGTCAGCTTTCGTGGGATCAGGAAAACAAGAGGTATGCGTTCAATCCTCATGCCAAAACAGGATGGCAGTCTGTGGAAACCCGCGGATGCGTCATTCTGGAAACTGCCGATTACGGACTCGTAGCTCTTATGCCGATTGGCATGGTAGCGGTTGGATCCGTGAATTTTGAAGACAATGTCAAGCCGGGAACTACCATAAAGAAAGGAGACATGCTGGGTCATTTCGCCTTCGGCGGCTCGGATTTCATCATGATCTTTCAGGACGGCGTCACTTTCACCCTTGATGCTCCTATGGAAGATGACGGCCAATCCTTCAAGCACATGCTTATGGGTGAAAGATTGGGATACGTGTCGAAAAAGAACTAACTGCACAGCTCATCCCATTTGATGAGGATATGCGAGGCTACGATTTTGGAACTTTAGAATCTCTTTCTTCTGAACAACTCCCTTGTCTATATTAATTGCATGGTGAATTGTGGCATTTTTCCTCCAACCTTCAGGCCCTTTGAGCACTTTTGGAAGATGAACAATCAATGCGGCCGAAATTGACCGAGTTGCGCTCTCCCACAAATAGCTCGGTGTGTGATCGACAGCGTAGTAGTCTACACCATCAACTGTGAACATTGGATCCTTGAATGTAGTAGGCTTCGCAAAATAAAATCCCATCCCTTCATCACAGCTCACATCTATAATCAAGCAACCTTTTTTCAGACAGGATTTTTCTCCAGCTGTGACAAAATCCAAAGGGTCGTTCGGGTCTTGATACGTGCCATTGACAATGATTTCTGATTCGCCAATTAAATCGGTCAGGGGTCGTTCTGATCCATCGTGTTCAACCACCAACATTCTGGCTCCCCCTTTGGGACCTTTTTTAATTCGGACATAATGCACGTCGAGAACTTCTTCCCGAACTTCATGATCCGGCCTTTGAACGCAAATGGTTATGTCTCTAAAGCCATGGGCCTTCAAAGCATAAATGGCTCCCCTGCTCACTGCTCCAAAACTAAAAATGATTACTTTCCGCTGATTTCCATAGTGGCCATCGATTCCCTTCAACTGCATAGCATGAAGAATTGCACAATACCCGGCCAATTCGTTGTTCTTATAAAAAGTATGCCTACCCTGTCTGCCACTGGGAGACCAAACAAACATATCCTCAAAAGCAATCAAAGTCAGTTTGCGATCAATAGCCGATTGAGTTATGTCACTTTGCTGGGCACAATGAGGATATCCCCAAAGAACTCCTTCTTCTTTTAATTCCTCTAAATCAGAAAGAACAGGTTTGGCTATGACAGCCCTTCCAATATCCGTTAAGATTTCACTTCTGGAAGCCAACCCACCCGAAAGCGATGCAATTTCAGCGTCGTCCATTTTGAATGGTTTGCCATAACCCTTTTCAAAGATCAATTGCTTTCTGATCTCATGAGGAAGCCTTATTAAATGATCCGGATGAATAGGCAATCTGCGTTCGTCTTCTTTATGCGAAGTTCCAATTACACCAAGTGTTTGCATAGATTATTCTTTAAAACTGTCGGGACTGCTTATTAATAGAACAAGCTATGAATCCCATTGGATGTAATAATTAGAAAGGGGTGGTAAAGGCATACATCAAGCGAATCACCAAAATTTTCAATTGTGCGGATGGCTTTTTAAAAAACCATAAATGAAGTAGAATCGAAGAGAACTACACTTCAAAGATACCACTTATAAACTGCAAACCCACTGCTATTCATATTTTAGAGCTTTGCAACCAACTAAGAATCAGAATGAACGTATTATTCACCTTCAGACTTATTGGATTGACTTTCGTAACATGCTCAATCAAAAAGGACAATGAAATTGAAAGAATAGTAAATCCAAAGGAAAAAAATCCTTACGATTATCCGTATCTTCATGCTTGAACTATGGCACATGTAGTAAAAACCCTTTCCGATAGACCTGATACCAAAAAATAAAGCATGTACATAAAACCTGTTTACTCTATAAAAATTGTACTCCTATGGACGAGAAGGTATATCTACTTTTTTTTCCTGTTGTCCATAATACCTGTTATACTGTATGATTTTTTTGATTTGAAGTGGTTGTACCTGCCCTGGCTGCCAATTGGACTTATTGGCACATCTCTCGCATTCATTACCGGATTCAAAAACAATGCATCATATGAAAGGCTTTGGGAAGCTCGAAAGATCTATGGAGGAATTGTAAACACTTCAAGGCTATTAGCAACTATGGTCAATGATTTTATTACGAATGAATTTGTCAAAGTACAGAGAACCGATGATGAGTTTTTTAAAATAAAAAAGACTATTGTCATGCGTCATATAGCGTGGATGACGTCTCTAAGATATGCTCTAAGAACCAAAAAGCCCTGGGAAACCATTTTGAGCAGTAAGTCAAATAAAGAGCATCAGGAAACGATAGAAGTTAAAGAGCATGAACTCCCTCTGGAAGAAGAACTGCATGGATATTTAAATGAAGACGAGAAAGAATTTGTGCTGAGCATGACAAATAAACAGGCAGCCTGCCTCAATCTTCAATCAAAGCATTTCAAGGAACTAAAATTAGAAGGATTGATTGATGACTTCCGACACATGGAGTTCAAGAATATCATTGGCGAACTGTTTGCATTGCAAGGTAAAGTAGAAAGAATTAAAAACTTTCCATACCCACGGCAATTTGCTACGTTAAACCTATTTTTTGTTTGGATTTTTGTGGTACTCTTGCCTTTCGGATTGATGCACGAATTTCATGAAATTGGTCTCACTTTGGCTAGAAATGAAAATATGAATTTCATAAATCGTCGAATTGCTGAAAATTTTGTTTGGATGACTGTTCCAACAAGCCTTGTTATTTCATGGGTGTTCATACTTATGGAAAAAGTAGGTGATGTGTCTGAAAACCCTTTTGAAGGAACCAGAAATGACGTCCCAATTACTAGCATTTCAAGGGGCATAGAAATTGATATCCGGGAAATAATTGGAGATGACAAACAGGCAATACCAAAGCCCCTTCCACATTATGGAGATACTGAAATGTAAAAGAAGATATCAGACCTCGACAAGGTGTGGTAATAATTTCAAAAAAAAGAATTTAAGTCTCAATGAAGCTCTACATCAAATACATGGTAAGCCAGCGCTGCAAAATGATGGTGAAGGAAGAGCTGAAAAAACTGGGAATTTGCTATGTAGTAGTCGATCTGGGAGTAATTGAGATATTAGAGGACATTACAGCCGAGCAGCACGAACAATTGAAGATAAACCTGCAGAAATCAGGCCTTGAATTGCTGGATGATAAGCGCGCTATTCTGGTAGAGGGCATAAAGAATGTCATTATTGACATGATCCACTACAGTGATGAGGTGCCGAAAGTCAATTATTCAGACTTTATCAGTAAAAAAATGGGGTATGATTACACCTATCTGTCCAATGTGTTCTCAGAAGTAAAAGGCATAACCATTCAGCAATTCATTATCCTTAATAAGATCGAAAGGGTAAAAGAGTTACTCCTCTATGACGAGCTCTCATTAACGGAAATATCCCACCGCCTGCATTACAGCAGCGTTGCTCATTTATCCAATCAGTTTAAGAAGATTACGGGCCTCACCCCTACTTTCTACAAAGGAATAGCTGACAAGCGCAGAGGAAACCTTGAGAATATGTGATATATGTAACCCTTTCTCTCACTTGTGTAATGAAGGAAGCTGAAGTAAGCCCCATCTTTGTGGTGTTGTGAAAATTCATTCACAATGTAAATTAAAGCAAGATGGAAAATTCCAAAAATAAGAGTACTGAGTCTTTCAAGATCACCGGAAACTGGGAAAACCAGTCCAAAGAACTGAAAGGTAAGTATTCACAATTGACGGATGCCGACCTGAAACTTGAAGCAGGCAAAGAAAACGATTTACTAGAGAGAGTTGAAACTCGTTTGAATAAAAATCGTGAAGAGGTGATCAACATCATTAGGAAGGGTCAGCCCAAAATGGTTTAAGCCCGGTCTTGACCAACTAATATTTCAATGGATGGGTTCTACTTGAATCCGTCCATTAAAACCATTAAAACCAACGTCATGAAAGCAAATCTAAAGAATCACGAAACATATTCAATCAGAAACAGCTATTTCTCAAAATTTAAGGACCGCAAAAGAATCAAATGGTCAGATCATAGAAACTATGGCTACTAGATCACGCCTGATGTTCCTCTAATGAATTCACGCATAACCCCCTCAATACATTGAAACATGGACCTATCCTACATCTACATCATTGTGCCTTTCACTATTATTCTGCTTGCAGGCATCAGAATAGTGAGGCCTACCCATAAGGGTCTTATCGAACGGCTTGGCAAGTACCGCAAACTTGCGCAGCCGGGTTTTCACTGGATCATACCGCTGGTAGACCGGCTGTTCCTAGTGAATATAACAGAGCAAATGGTAGATGCAGAACCCCAGGAAATTATAACGAACGACAACCTGAATGCCAGTGTGGATGCCCAGGTTTACTTCCGGGTGAAGTCAGATGAAGGCAGTGTAAAGGGTTCCACATACGATGTAAACAACTATCAGTACCAGATCGTTAACCTTGCACGCACTACATTGCGGAACATTATAGGAACCCTTACCCTGAAGTCAGCCAATAGTGAAAGGGGCAAGATCAACATGGAGCTGCATGAAACATTGCACAAGGAAACCAAGAACTGGGGTATTGAAATCATCCGGACCGAGCTGAAGCAAATCGACCCTCCTTCAGACGTTCAGGAAACCATGAACAAAGTGGTAAAGGCTGAAAATGAAAAAATTGCTGCCATTGACTCAGCTACGGCAGCCGAAACGGTTGCAGATGGAATAAAACGAGCTAAAATTAAAGAAGCAGAAGGCTACAAACGCGCGAAGATCTTGCATGCGGAAGGCGAAGCAGAGGCAATTAAGCTCGTAAACGAAGCCGCCGACCAATACTTTGTGGGCAATGCGCAAATGTTACGGAAGTTAGAGGCAATGGAAACTGCGCTACAGGCCAACTCCAAAATTATTGTTCCTAATGGTTCTGACCTGGTAAACGTAATGGGTGAAATGGCCGGGATCGTTCCGTTAAAAAAGAAGCAACAGAGTTCTCTAATTCGGGAAAACAATTTGTAAGTGATCATGAAGAAGGATCAAAAACTGGAAAATTGCGGGGGTATTCTTATTCTAAGAGCAACTAAGAGTACACATTTAAATGTGTTAGCCAAAAGCGAGAACAAAAATGAAATATTGAATAAAATCCTTGTTACTACTATGGAAATCAAGGATGATTTCCCTGAATTATACCAAAGCTTAAACGAAACTCCCTTATCTGATTCAAATGATAATACAGCGATTGATTTAAATGATTTAACGGATTACCTCAATACAATTCAAATACTGTTAAAAGGACAGATACGCATGAGAGCATTTCGAAAACGACGAAAAGACATTGAACCTGCCTGACGGCCGACAGCTCCATAAAACAAACCAACGTGGGTGAGCTCCTGCTCAAACCCAAACCACCACAGCCATTTTAGCCCACTAATCTTTTTGGCCATAGACCTCTCTATACTCACATCTCATCCTGACTCCAATTCATTCACTTTTTTCTTTATAGGGCCACTCTTACCTGAGGCAAAACTATATAACTAAAGGGCGGACAGATTAAACTTGCATAATACTGTCCGTTTAGCGCGGAACTTGCTTTGAATGCAACCGGGCAATTTTTTTCAAATGGATGACGATATCCCGGTGAATGAATTGAAGAATTGCATCAGAGCCAATTTGACGTATCATAAGATTAAACAATCGCCAACATTGGGAATTTGAGAATATTAACGTTGCCTTTCAACGTATATAAATCATTGCTCATCCTCGTCTACATGTAAAAATCCTAAAGGATCTTCTATTCAGTTTTTATTTGCTAAATTGTGTTTTTTACTATGCATCAAACTTCGTAGTCGGAAGGAGGTAAAAATCAAAAAATTAAACCATGGAAAATATTTGGATAATTCTCATCACAATAGCGGTTTTTTTGATTTGGGTCTTACTTTTCAATAGAGTCATGAGGGGCTATGTCAGTGAAGAATTTGGCAAAAAGTGGCTGACAGTTTGGGGAAATAAACTTTATTTCTGGCAAAGTCTGATCTTCATGGGCATGGCGGGAACGGTTCTAACCCTGTATTTGTTGAAATGGGGAGGGGTTTTGAATTTTTAGCATTCCTGGATTAAAATGAAACTTCTAGCTTTCAAATACTTCTTTCTGGCAGCAGCCATTCTGCTTTATTCCTGCAGTCGCACTTTTAGCCGATTGCCTCAGGAAGAAAACAAATATGGGCTTTCAACTGAAGTTGATTTGAAGGATATTGCCCACAGTCAAAAAATTGAAGATTTTTACAATGGTGGGAACGAGGGATTTTTCCCCGGAAGGGAGGATGTGCCGATTTATTACAGAATCTATGAGCATCCGAACGTCGAAAAAGCAATCCTTATTTCATCAGGAAGAACTGAAGCTGCCATCAAGTACAAGGAACTGATTTTTGATCTTTTTCAGAATGGGTATTCCGTTTATATTCATGACCATAGAGGGCAAGGGCTATCCGGAAGAATGACAGAGGATCCTCAAATGGGCTACATCGAAAATTTTCAGTACTACATCGATGACATGAAATACTTTCATGACGCGTATGTAAAACCCAAGGACCACGAAAAAACGTATCTGTTGACCCATTCCATGGGAGGTGCCATCGGAATGACCTATTTGGAGCAAAATCCAAATGATTTTAATGCTGCCGCATTCTCCTCCCCTATGTTGGGATTGAAGCCCCCAATTTGCAGCATTGTCAAGGTGATGGACGGGGATTTGCCGAAATACGCCATGGGCGAGTCGCAATACGACGATGACAAAACCACCTTTGAAGGAAACACCTTGACGGGCTCTGAATTGAGGTATGGCCTTATGATTGATGCTTTTGCAGAAGTGCCTGAAGCGCAACTGGGAGGAGCCACGTATCACTGGGTTCACAAATCTTGCCAACAGTTCAACTACATATTCGACAATATTGATAAAATAAAGACCCCATTCATCCTTTTTTCAGCAGAAAATGAGCAAATTGTACATCCCTATGCGCACCAGAGATTTGTAACGGCCGCCAAAGAGTCAGGAAAAGAATGCGAGGCCTTTGAGGTTGAGAATGCTCAACACGAATTGCTGATTGAAAAGGATGAACAACGAATAGCCACCATAAATAAAACTTTGGATTTCTATTCGAAATACTGATGCTATGTCCGACGTTCGGCGCTCAAGTCTTATGATCACAAAAAAGTACTTTCATACCTGACCGATGATGTTTTGACCACTACGGGTAATGGATCTTTGTTGTGTGGAAAAAAAGAATTGGAAGCCTACATTCTG
>Ga0272441_10007012_pt1 | contig 18534 bp, 18 predicted proteins | sample SSMProp6N_FD_193582 | JGI IMG/M metagenome (GOLD analysis project Ga0272441, IMG submission 193582) | Marine sediment archaeal communities from Little Sippewissett salt marsh, Falmouth, MA, United States - SSM-Prop-6N | ecosystem: Environmental > Aquatic > Marine > Wetlands > Sediment ... | reverse complement strand
GCAAAAGATGGAAACACTGGTGAGCTTTATATCGTCCAGGCGCGTCCTGAAACAGTTCATTCACAAAAAGACATGGCAACTATGCAAACCTATGTTTTAGATGAAAAAGGTAAACTACTAGTTGAAGGTGAAGCAGTAGGTAGCAAAATTGGACAAGGGCAAGTAAATGTTATTCATGACGCTAAAGACATTAGCAAATTTGAGAAAGGACAAGTCCTTGTTACAGATATGACGGACCCAGATTGGGAACCAATCATGAAAATTGCTGGCGCAATTGTTACCAACCGGGGTGGACGAACATGCCATGCAGCAATAATTTCACGAGAACTTGGAATTCCATGTGTAATTGGAACCGGTGACGGAACATCACAAATACCAAATGGCGCAGAAGTAACAATTGATTGCTCTGAAGGCGTTGGAAACATCTACGAAGGAATGCTAAAATTCCATGTAGATGAGTTAAAACTAGACAACTTACCAGATACAAAAACACAGATTATGATGAATGTTGGAGTTCCTGAAAAAGCATTTCAGCAGGGGCAAATTCCAAACCATGGCGTAGGCCTAGCACGTGAAGAATTCATTATAAACAGCCATATTGGAATACATCCATTAGCACTCATTGAATATGAACAACTTAAACAAAGAACGAATGAAGACCCAAAGATTGCTGAAACCATTCAAAAAATAGATGAAAAAAGCGTTGGATACGATAACAAAACAGAGTTCTTCGTAGACACTCTTGCAAGAGGGATTGCAAAAATTGCAGCAGGATTTTATCCAAATGATGTAATTGTTAGAATGAGTGATTTCAAGACCAATGAGTACTTCAACTTAATCGGCGGATTTTTGTATGAACCAGAAGAACACAATCCAATGATAGGATGGCGAGGAGCAAGCAGATATTATGATAAGAAATACAAAGCAGCATATGGCCTAGAATGCAAAGCAATAAAAAAGGTTAGAAATGAGATGGGTCTAACCAATGTCATACCAATGATTCCATTCTGCAGAACACCAGATGAGGGAAGAAAAGTCATACAAACAATGAACGAGTTTGGTCTTAAACAAGGAGAAAACGGACTAAAGGTATATGTAATGTGCGAAATCCCAAGTAACGTAGTTGTAGCTGATCAATTCTCAGAAATATTTGATGGATTTTCCATAGGAAGCAATGATCTAACACAATTAACACTTGGTCTTGACCGTGACTCAGACCTTGTCGCCCACATCTTTGATGAGAGAAACGATGCAGTGAAAAGACTGGTAAAACAGGTAATAGATGTTGCACATGCCCACGAACCACGAAGAAAAGTAGGAATCTGTGGACAAGCACCATCTGATTTTCCAGAGTTTGCAGAATTTTTGGTTGAATGTGGAATAGATAGCATATCACTAAACCCAGACACGGTTGTAAAAACAAGGCTAACAATTGCAGAAGCAGAACAAAGAATTGGAAGAAACTAAAAATTTTCTTCCAAAATTTTATTTTTTTTACCTGTAAAATTTTAATAATAGATATTGTTATATAATACTCATGGAACTAATACCACTCATAACTTTAAAAAAGAGAACAATACTTGACACCGATCAAAAAACAACAGATACAAAAGAAATAAAACAACTCAAAGAAGACGAAAAAATCTATGTTTTGGACCAAGATGGCATAGAAAAAGATAAGCCAAATTTGTGTCTATTTCAAAATATTTCAAGTAAGTATGGACTCTGGATTGATTCAAGACCTATAGATCTAGGAGACGTTGTAGATTCTTTTATGGCAGGAGCCGCATCAATAACAATAAGGAAAAACTTATGGGATAAACTTGATATTAAAGAAATCAGAGAAATAACTGAAAATAATGTTTTTTTTGAAATTGATATAAAAGATGCAGATCAAATGCATGAAAAAGACTATATTTTAGATCAAGCAGATGGTTTTGTAATTTTCAATGACAAAGATTTTATCGATTCAGATAACAAATACAGTGTTTTTCTTAAATCAATATGTGGTAAAAATAAAACATATGCATATGAGTCAAAACCAGAAAATATTAATTATTGGAAAAATAAAGGCGCCCATGGCCTATTAATAGACATAGAAAAAATCGAGGGGTTCAAAAAAAGATGGCAAATGATGCAGAAATCACAATAGCCTTTATTTTCAAAAGAAGTGGAAAAAAAGAACTAAGTAAATCTGAATTCTATTTACCTTTGTCTATGGAGTTAAAATGGTTTTCTCCACAGGAAGCAAAGGACTTTGTAAAAAGCGCAATTAAACAAAAACTTATAATTGAAAAAAATGAACTACTAAAGCCTTCTTTTAACATCGATGAAATAAAAATCCCCATAGGTTTTCAACCATCAAAACAAATTATCGAATTAAAAGAAATACCGATAACTGAAGAAAAAAAAGATATTCTGGCAGATATAGTTAAAAAAATTTGTGAAAAAACAAAATTTGATGAAAAAATAATATTTGAAAATATTAAAAAAATTGAAAATGAAAAAAATATCACACCTGAGGTTGCAGCATTATTAATTGGAATAGAACATAACATCGAATTAACTGATTATTACAATAAAATAAAAAATCAAATTTATAAAAAATAGAGAAGAATTGGAACTAATAATATTCCCATGCAATGGCTTCTACGAACACCCCATTCAACAGGCAATAAGCCAATTAATGTTGCAACAATTAATATCAAAATACCAAAAAACCCTGTAAAAAGAAAAACAAGAATTACAACAAGTGATATTGTAATTTTTACAACTAAAGCATAGGGAACATTTGCAAATTTATTTGCAAAAATTTTACCAACTTTTAGAGTTAAATAATATGATAAAGTACCACCCAAAAGCAAAGCAATTAAAAGATAAGTAAGATTTGCTGGCATCAAAATATTTGTCCATTCAGTTACAGACATCAACTCAGTTGCTGCTAAAGTTGCCCCACTTCTCGACCTAAGTATAATAAATAATACTACAACAACAAAAAATGCACAAGCAGTGTTAACCGCTGAAAGCGTGATAATTGTTTGTCTTTTATCTGACTCCCCGCGTGCATTCATCGCAAGAATAGTCCCTGTTGCTGATGTTATGCCAGGTATAATTGAAACAAGAATGCCACCTAAACTACCTGTAATAACTGACAAAGACGAAGATTTTTTAGTTTTTCTATCAAAAATAGGTTCTTTAATTATTTGTTTTGGAATGGTTGGTTTGGTCATAAGTGACTCTAAAAGTGTTGGAGTTCCAAAAAGACCAGCCAGAGCTGGAAATAACACAGGAGAAGAAAGGCCAATAGGTGATTCAACTGGCACTTTGAAAATAATTATTCCAAAAATACCAGATAAAATAAAAACAAACAATGCAAAAAACATTCCTGTAACAGCAGGGGTTATTCCTTTTTTTCTAAAACAATCAATTTTTCCTTTTTCTGTTGCTATCATTAAAATAGATATAGCGAGCAAAACCCAAAACATTATTTCACGAAGTGTTTCATAAAAAAACAAAGGCTTACCAATTAAGAAACGAATAGGCAAAATCAAAAGGAAGCAAAAAATAATTGCACCATAACTACCTATGGCAGACAAAGCTACGGCTTCATAACCTTTACCTTCTAACAAGAGAGAATGAGCAGGTAAAACAGATAGCGCCATATCGCCATCGGGCGCTCCCAGAAAAGTTGATGGAATGACATCATGAAATGTATGGCTAATAGATGTAGATATTATAAATACACAAATTAAAACTAAAATAAAATCTTCAGATATGCCATAGTCATACAAAAAACTAAAAGATGCAATAATAACCCCTGATAATGATAATAAGATAAGGGCGATATTATTTACATGCAAACCAGGCAACAAGCCAGTGGCAATACCAGTTATCACACCAAGAACACAAAACAAGATAACAAGGAAGAGGGGGAGTAACACAAATCATTAGGCCTCCTCTAAGTTAATAATTTTATGTGAATCATCACAAAGATCTAAAACATATTTCAAATTCTTTTCATCAAAATAGAACTTACCAAAAATACAAACTTTTTTCCCAGCATATAAATCGACATTATCAAAAGGATTGAAAAAAACTGTTAAGAAATGTTTTTCATCTAGATCAACTAGATAAAAAAAGGAATCCTCTAATGTTTCAACATAACCAGTAACATTTACATTTAAACCTAAATATCTATCAGGGTTTTCTGCAAGTTGCCACAAAGGAAAGGATATGTTTTGCCATTTCTCAATTATTTTTACCCTACGAATATCATTTACCATTATTTCCCAACTATTTTTGTATTTTTGAACCTGGCCAGTTGCTTGAATTTTATCTCCATATTCAACATCGATTTTTCCTTCAATAAAAACTACGACTTGGCTGTTGTTCTCCTTAATAGTAATTATTTGGCTTCCGTATTTGTTTACGCTGTAATCTGAAACAAATCCTTTTGTTGTGATTTCTTTACCTTCAAATTTTGATATTTCATGTAAATCAATAACTATTGGTTGTGAAAGAAGTGAAAGTAGATATAAAAATAAAATTCCTAAAAATGCAAATATTAGTGAGAAATGTTTCAATTTCATATAGCGCATATATCTTTATTTTTTAGATATATATCTTATGTTACGAATATGCCTATTAAATATTTGATTTGTTTTAATTTAGATTTTTTTGTATTTTAATATTTGTAGAAAAACTTATAATAATATATTGTTCATTTAGCCCTAAAAATTCATAATCCTTTGGTGGGAGTAAAATGACACATAAAGAAGCAGAATTAAAGATATCAGAAGCATTTCAACAGGACGTTGGTTATGGTAGAGCACGAATTGATCATCAAACAAGAGTAGGTTTAGATTTATCAATTGGTGATGTTATTGAAATCGAGGGTACAAAAAAAACAGCTGCAGTTGTTTGGAGAGCGCATCCTACAGATGAAGGAAAAGGCATTCTTCGAATTGATAATCTTACTAGAAAAAATGCCGGTAGTGGTCTAGGTGAGCGAGTTAAAATTAGAAGGGCAGAGATAAAAGAAGCAAAGGATGTGACTCTTGCGCCTTTGATATCAAAGGGCCAACAAATTCAGTTTGGAAGTGGCATTGATAATCTCATTAAAAAAGGATTGTTGAAAAGGCCTCTTACAAAAGGAGATAGTGTTATAATTCCAGGTATTGCTTTGTTTGGTAGTAGCCTTCCTTTTGTTATTATCAATACAACACCATCTGGTATTGTTTCAATTAATGAAGAGACCATTATCAAGGTAAAAGAAGAAGCAGCAAAAGAAATAGAAATGGAAGGGCCGCGAGTTAGCTATGAAGATATCGGTGGGCTTCATGAAGAAATTCAGAAAGTTAGAGAAATGATTGAGTTGCCTCTTAAGCATCCAGAACTTTTTGATCGTCTTGGAATTGATCCTCCTAAAGGAGTTTTATTACATGGGCCACCTGGAACAGGTAAAACACTTATTGCTAAAGCCGTTGCAAATGAGTCAGGAGCAAATTTCTATACTATCAATGGCCCTGAGATCATGTCTAAATTCTACGGTCAAAGTGAGGAAAACCTTAGAAAGATTTTTGAGGACGCAGAAAAGAATGCCCCATCAATTATATTTATCGATGAAATTGATGCAATAGCTCCAAAGCGTAGCGAAGTGCATGGTGAAGTAGAACGCCGAGTTGTATCCCAGATGCTTACATTAATGGATGGTTTAAAAGGCCGAGGAAAACTTATTGTTATTGGAGCAACAAATTTACCTGATATTTTAGACCCTGCTTTACGTCGTCCTGGTCGTTTTGATAGAGAAATTAGAATTGACGCCCCAGATAGAGATGGCAGAAAAGAAATATTACAGATACATACACGTGGAATGCCTATGGACAAAAACGTAAAACTTGAAGGTTTGGCTGATATTACATATGGTTATGTCGGTGCGGACCTAGCTGCTCTTGCTAGAGAATCTGCTATGAATGCTTTAAGGCGCTATTTACCTGAGATTGACCTTGAAAAACCAATACCAGTTGAGATATTAGAAAAAATGGAAGTAACAATGGAAGATTTCAAAAACGCCCATAGAGGAATTGAACCCTCTGCCATGAGAGAATTTTTAGTAGAAGTCCCAAAAACGTCGTGGGATGATGTTGGTGGTCTTGAAAGCGCAAAACAACAGCTACAAGAATCAGTTGAGTGGCCCCTTACAAAACCAGAGGTTTTCAAAAGAATGGGAATTCAACCACCCAGAGGAGTATTATTATATGGACCTCCAGGGACAGGTAAAACACTTCTTGCAAAAGCAGTAGCTCATGAATCAAAAGCTAACTTTATTTCAATTAAAGGACCAGAAGTTATGAGCAAATGGGTAGGAGAATCTGAAAAAGCAGTTCGAGAATTATTCAAAAAGGCAAGACAGGTTGCTCCAACAATTGTATTTTTAGACGAGCTTGACTCTATCGCACCAATGAGAGGACGAGAAACTGGAACACATGTAACAGATAGTGTCGTAAATCAACTACTTACAAGTATTGATGGGCTTGAAAGCATGGAAGGTGTAGTAGTAATTGGTGCTACAAACCGGCCAGATATTATTGATCAAGGGCTACTAAGACCCGGTAGATTTGATCGCTTGGTTTTGATTCATTCACCTGATAAAAAGGCACGTCTTGAAATATTTAAGATTCATACAAAAGGAATGCCATTAGACAAAGATGTAAATCTTAAAGATTTGGCTGCTGAATGTGAAAAATATTCAGGTGCAGACATAGAAGCATTATGCAGAGAAGCTGCAATGCTTGCTATAAGACAAGATGAAAAAGCCAAAAAAGTTAATAAAAAACATTTTGATAAAGCAAAAGAAGCAGTACGTGCATCAATTACAGATAACGTAGTAAAATTCTATGACAAAATGTCTGAAACTTTAGGGAGTGGAATAGCCAAAAAGGATAAAAGCGAAAAAGATATTCAATATATGTAATATAATTAAATAAAAAGGAGGGAAAAAAAATGAAGATAACAGAAAATGAGCTAAGAGGAAAATCAGTAATGAGTGAAGAGGGCCTATACCTTGGAGTCATGAGAAACTCTACAGTTGACAGCAAAACAGGCACACTAGAATCAATACTTGTAGAACCTTCTGATGATGTAGATCCTCGTCTTTATCATCTAGACAACCAAGGTCATCTTGTATTTCCTTTTACATCAATTAAATCAGTAAAAGATGTAATTATTATTGGGGGTTAAATCTCCCCTTAATATCATTTTTAATATCAAAACAAAAGACTTATAAGATTTATTTAAATTAGTTTAATATTGGATGAGAGATGACAACGTTTTAAAAACATATGAATTTGTTTTTTTAATTTTACTTATTGTTCATTTTTTTATTCTGGTTTTAAACGAAATATTGCCGTTATCTTTTTATCTAGAATTAACCTATGGCTTCCTTTTATATGGTTTGCTTGCTATGACAATAGCCTGGGTAATTTTATTAAAAGTAAACGACGTAAAAAATCTAGAAGGAATACAAATTGTAGTTTTGTTTTTTGTAGTGCCTATTTTAATGAGATTAATTTTTACAATAGGAATACTACTTGGTTTTGTATTTGGATTTAGTATGTTGTGGTTATTTGGAATTTATGCTTTGTTTGCTGGAATTATATTAATGTTCTATTATGCTATAAAAAATACTGGAAAATATAGCAAATTAAATTTAAATAAAATTGATGTTATGTTTATACTAAGTGCAATAGCTATTATTTTGATATTAGCTGTAAGCTATCTTTAGTTAACGTTTGTCTTTTTTAATTGATCTCAAATATACTTCTATTGTTTGACCCATACGCCATCCAAAATAACCAAGGAAAAATGCCCAGAAACCACCAACGCTAAGTGTTGCTATATCAGTAAGAAATTTTTCTTTTTCTGATGTGAAAAAAATATAAATTGATACTATCACAGTGTAAATGATTATTAAAATAAAAATTACTTTTACCATAGTAACTGTTGCTTTGTATGTTGTAGATGCTGTTCTTTCTACAACTTCAATTGCCTTTCTTTTTTGTTTTTTTGGCTCCTCATCCATTTTAAACATAATCCTTTTAACATGTTTATATATTTTGTTATAAGATTTTTTTACTAACAGGGACCCCTTTATTTCGTTTGGAACATTAAAAATTGTAAGTATGCAATTTTTGTTTAAAATAAACGTAAGTATTTCCAGAAAGTTATTAATTTTGTACTATTTTAATTCTTTCATTTTTAAAATTATATTAATAAAAAATTTAAAGATTAAAATATACAATTAACTACTTTCCATTGGAAATTAAGGCCCCTCTCTTCCACTGGAACAACAGGAGAAAATAAGGAGAAAAATATTTTGTTTTTTTCAAAAATATTTAATATGGCCTTGTCTATATAGTAGGTTCCCGGGAGGTTAGGTTTTACGGCTAAAAACACAGTAGGCAGCGATATATTTGGACGTCTATTAATGTCTGAAGGTTTATTTGTGAACCGTGAGGCAATGCGTCCAACATATACGCCAGAAATCCTCCCTCATCGTGAAAAAGAAATCGGTAATCTTGCTACTATTTTGGTCCCAGCATTGCGTGATGAAACACCTTCAAATGTTTTTATTTATGGAAAAACAGGGACTGGAAAAACTGCCGTCGTTAAATTCATCGGTCAAGAACTTCTAAAAAAGGGAAAGGAAACTGGAAAGAATGTAAAATTTATTTATATTAACTGTGAGGTTGTTGATACGCAGTATCGCCTGCTTCAAAACATTGCAAATCATTTTATAGATGAATGGAGCGAGCGTATCCCATTTACAGGATGGCCTACTGATGAGGTGTTTGCAAAACTTAAAGCAATGATTGAAAAACAAGGCGGCGTTGTTGTAATAATTCTTGATGAAGTTGATAAGCTTAAAGGCGACGAAGCTCTTTATAATCTTTCTAGAATAAATACTGATTTAAAAAATTCAAAGGTTTCAATTGTCGGTCTTTCTAATGATTTAAAATTTACTGAGTTTTTAGATCCTCGTGTAAAATCCAGCCTTGGTGAAGAAAACATGATTTTTCCACCTTATGATGCTGGTGAGCTTCAAGATATTTTGTATCAACGTGTTGACATTGCTCTTAAAAAAGATACAATTGACTCTGAAGTAGTTCCTTTGTGTTCGGCTCTTGCCGCCCAAGAACATGGTGATGCAAGACGGGCACTTGATTTGTTACGTATGAGCGCTGAGCTTGCAGAAAGAGCTAAAGATTTAAAAATTACAAAAAAACATGTTAAACTTGCTCAAAACAAAATTGAAATTGATCGTATTATTGAAGTAGTGAGAACATTGCCGACCCAGTCTAAATTGATACTATTGGCTATTCTTTTACAAGAAAAGCATAATGAAAAAAATGATACTACCGGTGCGATAACTACGGGTGAAGTTTATGAAATCTATAAAGATTTATGCAAAAGGACTAGAGCAGACAAACTAACGCAGAGGAGAATAGCAGATTTAATTTCTGAACTTGACATGCTTGGAATAATTACTGCACGTGTAATATCAAAAGGGAGATACGGTCGCACTCGTGATATTAAAATGTCTTCATCATCAGAGGACATTATTAGAATTTTACATGAAGACGAAGTTTTCAAAGAACTTTCAAATTATAAAATCCGTGCACAAACACGTCTGATGTAAGAGTTATATTTGCCCCATAAAATATTTATATCTATTAGTTGCAACTCTAATAACATGGCTGGAGAATTTGTATTGATACCTGGTGGGTTGTTATTTATTCTTATTGGCTTATTAGTTTACATAGAAAGAAATCATTACAAAGACACAGGAATATTTAATCCATTACTAATAAACATTAAGAGAGAAGAGGACAAAAAACGTTTTAATTTATTAATTGCTTTTGGTGCCATTGGAATTATTGTTTATTTAATCGTAGGTATAATATTAACAACATTGGGTTTATATCTTGTTTTTGTAAATTAAAATTAAAACAATAGTAAATGGGGGAATCGGGCAGTTATCATCTTTATCATGACTTCTAATGTTTTACGTAAATCGTATTTGGTTCCCCTCAAACTCCAAACACCATTTATCGAGGAATCGGCAATGGAAGACCCATCCTTTACCCTAAACTATGGTCTACCAAATTCCCCCAAACTTGAATACATCATTGCATAAATAAAGTTTTACAATTTTTTAAAAAATTTTTTTAATGAACGCGCATGTAAATAAAAAGAATGCCAGCAATTAAAGGCTGGTGCAATAAATAAATTGATAATGAGTGCTGACCAATCCATGAAAAGATTTTAGCGGGTCTATATTTTGAGAGATCAGGCATTCTAAACATTCTTTTATCGCCACTGTAAAGCCAATCTCCAATTGTAATTCCTATGAGGGTTACTCCAAACCATGGAATTAATGGGAAATAATCAATAGTGAATCTCCAAACATCCATTTGATGTAGACCAAACATTAAGTGAAAGAAACTTGGGTTTGTAATATGTAATTGTCCGAAAAGCGTCCATGCAAATAAAATTATAATGCCAAACAAAAAATTGTAATTTCTATATTTTAAAAATGGAACGCACAATATTATTGAAAGCCCAATACAATGTAACACACCAAACATTACTACTTTTTCAGGGATAAATATCATTGAAAGAATTGTTAAAATCATACCTAAATTAAATATTTTTAAACCTCTAAGAATCAAACCTGTATAATATTCTTTCTCGTCTTTTTTTGTGCTTAACTCTGCCTTCTTTTTACTTACAATTAAACCTACACCCACTATTATAAAAAACAACGGTGGAACTATTTTTTGAAGAACAGAGTATACTGCGTTATTCATAGAAACTAAGTTGAAATAGTCTAAGTCCCAAAGAAGATGGCCAAAGATCATTAGAGTTATTGCAAGACCTCTAAGTAGATCGATTTCGATGAATCTGTTTGATACATGTTTGTGTATAATCATCTTTTTAAGGTCATTTAGTTCCAATATATCACCTTTTCTGTTTTTATCATCCGCCTCTTATGTTATAGTGTAACGTGTTAACTCTTGACATTAATTATATATAAAGATATGGTGTTAAAATGTCAAAATGAAAAAATTACAAAAAAAGAAGAAAAAGGAGATTTTATTTTTTGTTTATTCTGTTTCGTCGTATTCCAGCATTATAATTGTTTTACCAAGAACAAATGCCCAATGGTATCTGCTTTCACCATTTATTGTGACGTTTATATCTACAAATCCAACGCCAAATAATTTTAATGACTTGGTGTATTTTGATGAAATATCGAATTCTGTAATAAAGCCACTAACATGGTAATTCATTAACCCAAAAAATCTGCCGACTGCGGATACATAATAATTTACATTTTCAGCTTTTTGATTTCCATGATTGAATATTGATACATTTAATTGTTGCTTAATTCCGCCTTCCATATATACTAATAAATTAGGATTTCCTGTATTATTAACTAATATTTCTTTTGGGGTAGCGTTTGTATAAGTATCTTTAGATGCTGTGAGATTGAATGTTTTATTGCAATCGACCATAGGTGCAATAAAAGTCACCATGCCTGTTTCATTAGTCACGTTAACAGCTAACTCTCCAAATTTGACTTTTGCTCCTTGGATAGCTAATTCATCGGCTTTATTTACAACCATAACTGTAAAACTTTCTCCCTCATCAATAATCATTGGGGAAATTATTTCTAACATTGAGTTTAAAACAGTAACACATGACTCATATGGTTTATACAGTTCTTTTTCTGCAGTAATATTATATAAAATGTCGACTTCGACATCTGGTGCTGTAAAGTTCGCATATCCGTTGATATCAGTAACTACTGATCCGATGTCATCAACTGTAACAAGTACGCCTTTGATTGGTTGCATTGTACCTTCAATTACTGATTTTAATGAAATTAATTCGTTTTCAAATACAAACGCAGGAGTTTCTTCTAGATATATTTGTGGTTTGTCTAAAACCATAATGCTGCGAGTATCTGGGGAGAAACCTTCTTTTTCAGCTGTTATCATAAGTGCTACGTCGCTAGCAACTTCTGGTGCAGTTAAAACTGCAGCACCTGTTTCATTAGTTATCTGAACATCCAGACCTCCACCAATTTCAACAGTTACTCCTTCAACTGGCGTCCCCTCATTATCTTTATATACGGTTACATTGAATTGATCTCCTTCGTATACTGAGCCATCTGAAACAGTCAAATTTAGAGACCAATCTGTAACTGTTATAACTTCAGCCATTGTGTTTCCATCATATTCAACATCAATATTGATAACACCTGTTATATCAGGAATAATTGTAAACGCTACAACTCCTGATTCATTAGTAGTACCGTTAGTATCAACACCACAGCCATATATAGAAACATATGTATTGTTTAAAGGATCCAAAGAACCATTAGTAAGAAGTATCTCAACTTCAGTAGCTGATCCAAATACTATGTATGCTGGATTAACAGTTACAATATATTCTTCAGCGCTTACTATTTTTGTAGGTATAATACTTACTAACAAAATAAAAGTAAGAATGCCTATTTTCACAAACTTGAATGATTTTTTATTCATATCATCACCATTTCATATTTTTTCAATATTTCTTTACTTTATTGCTTATATAACTTGTTTTACAACTCTTTCCATTATTTTTATATATAATTATGAATTTAAATAATATATAAGTTTTATAGCACAATTTTTCATGTTAAAAAAAGTTAACTAAGCACAAAAAGGAGGCTTAAAAAAATCCAAAACTACATCTATAAAATCAAATTCATGTGGTATAATTTCATAAGAAATTTTTTTACCATCTCTAACAATTGTTTTTCTCCTTGTACCAGCTTTATTTCCAACAGCACCTATTTTATACATATTTTTTAAATACTCACTGTATGCATCTATGAATTTTTTATCACTCATGCTGTTTTTATGGGTAATTAATAATTTATATATCTTTGAATGAAATTTATTTCCTTGGAATTTTTTCTTATAAAAAATTTCACGACCGACAACTTTTCTTTCAATAAGTGCATGACGTTTTGCTCCTGAGTATGCAAAGATGTTACCATTTTCAACGGGGGCCTCTTCAATAATGCCCATACTTATCATCTTTTTTAAATAATAAGAAATTGTAGCCGGATCGACTTCTAACTCCTCACTTAATTCTTTACGTGTGAATATAAAACCAAAAGTTAAATGTAAATAAATTTGACAAGGAATTTTTTTTCTAAATAAAGCCAATAATTCTTTATCTTCTTTGCTTACTTTCCCTGTGATAAATATTTGTTTTTTATTTTTATATTTTTTTTCTTCGATTACATCTAATTTTTTAAGATAATTTAGATGGTGTCTAACAGTTCCTAAAGGAACATTCATTTTTCTTGATATTTCTCTTACATGCAAACCTGGATTTTTATTAATAAAGCTATACAGTTCTTGTCTGATTTCTAATTTTAATATATTATCTTTTGATAACATGATTATTTATCACACCAATTTTATATTATTAAATAAATCTATTCTCAAAAGTATTTATAGTTTTTGGCTTTGTTTAATTTCAAAATATCTGCTAAAAAACAAAAAATTCTATAATGATAATTCTCCTTTTCTAAGAGCCTCTACTGGTGATAACAATGATGCTTTTTTAGCAGGAATGGCTGCTGCAATAACGGCTAATGTTATAGGTAAAATTATCGCTATTAAAAGTGTTAACCAATTTACTATGAATCCGATTTTTAGCTGTGTTCCGGCAACAAATTCAACGCTTAAGCCGTATATATTTACAAGATGCATAACAATTATAGACAAAATTATACCTAAAAGACCTGCAATAAATCCAATAATTAGACCTTGGTATAAAAATATTTTAAAAATTGTCCTATCGCGAGCGCCAAAAGCCTTTAGACTTCCAATTTCTCTGGTTTTACGCATAATAATGCTGTCCATTACATATTTTATTGCCGCACCACACAGAAATAAGGTTACACCAATACTTCCCCATAGCATTATTGTTACAACGTCTTGCATAGAACCTGCGATATAAATAAGGAAATCATGCCAGCTGAAAACTTTTAGATGTGGAACTATTTCTTCTAACTCACTTCTAACATGTTCGGAATGACCAATAGGATCTAGTTGATGCAAGGGGTCTGGTGCTCTTACTATAATTACATCACCTCGATCTTGATCTACTTTTATATTTTTATATCCCTTAAAAGTTCCAATTCCCGGTATTTTGTAGTCCTCTCCAGATACTTCTCCATATCCTTTAATTTCACGTAATGAATCAGCATGCATGAACCACATTAGCGCATCAAGAGTTGGTGTGCCACTTTCATATAATCCAATTATTTGTACTGAAATCGTTGCATAACTTGCTGATTTTCCTGCAACACTCAACGTTAAGGACATAGTCTTGCCAACCTCTATTGAAGGATGAATTGTTGCAGCGGTTGCACCAACTATAATTGGATAAGGTTCTTCTTCTTCGTTTAACTTATCACCTGCACCATATACAAAATCAGGAAGATTACCTGGGCCTTTTATTTCAATAAAAAGGGGAGTATGGCCCCGTAGTACCGGATCTGTCTCCCTAAAATATCTCCCTTTAATAATTTTATCAGCAATACCTGAAATCTCATTGTCTCTAAATGGATCAATTCCTTGTATAGTACAGGCATCCACAACTTCGTTTGCAGCACCTAGCCCATAGGTTCCTTGAGCCGTAACCCGTATGCTCGTGCTATAACCCGGAAGTTGCCTTTCTATACGTCTGGAAAGATCACCTGCTCCTCTCAACTCAGGTTCTGTTCCATATAAATCTCGAATAGTACTACTTGGATCCACAATTACCGCATCAGAGGTAATTACCTTTGTTGTATCATCTACAACTTGCATCATATAATTAAGATACGCATTTTCTAGCATAAAAGAAGTCATTGTTAAAGCAATAACAATGATAATTATAGCATAGATTCTTTTATGTTCTTTTAATTCACCAATGGCAAAACGACTACTAACTCCCAGGAGAAACACCCCCTGAAAGTGGTTTTTCAAGCATTTTTAATATCTTTTTAAAATCCTTAGTATTGCCATTCGTATCACCAACAATTTTACCATCTTTAATAGCAATTGTTCTTTCCCCATATCGAGCAATATCCATTTCATGTGATACAAAAATAAAAGTTGCATTTCTATTTCTATTTAATTTTACAAGCAGATTCATAATTTCTTCACTGCTTTGTGAATCCAATGCCCCAGTAGGCTCATCGGCCAAGACAACGACAGGTTCATTAATCAAAGCACGTGCTATTGCAACACGTTGTTGTTCTCCTCCTGATAAATGTATGCCCTTGTGGTCACAACGATGTAGAATACCAACGTCTTTAAGCAAAGCTTTTGCTCTTTTTTCTAATTCGGACTGATTCTTATCCATAATTAAACCAGGTAAAACAACATTTTCTAGAACAGTCAACCTAGGTATTAAATTATAACTCTGGAAAACAAATCCTAGTTTTTCACCTCTAAACATTGCAATTTCTTTTCCACTTATTTTTGTAGTGTCTTTGCCATCAATGAATATATTGCCTTTTGTTGGGCGGTCTAAAAGCCCCATACAGTGCAAAAGAGTAGATTTGCCACAGCCCGATGGGCCAATTATTGAAACAAACTCACCTTGAAAAATTTTTAAAGAGACATTATCCAATGCATTTACAACAATTCCATACTCATCATATTTTTTAACCACTCGATCGAGTTTGATGATAGGTTTCTTTGTTTTGGACATAATGTCAGCTATTGAAAAGAGACTACTAATATAAATATTTAATGATAAATATTAATGATATTATTAATAAAAGGAGAAAAAAAGATATTTAATGGGTTTATCCTACATAATGAGCCATATTTTTATCATCATCTTTTTTCTCATTTTCTTTTGCGCTTAAAACATCAATTAACAATATAACATGCAAAGGAACAATTCTAATTTTTCCCATCATGTCACCATGATTCGCGCTAAGTTCCATTAAAAGACCAGTTTCATCAACACCAATATTTATGAAACCCTTAAAAATCCCAGTTGTTTCAAGTAATATGTCTTTTCCACCCAGAGAAGTTATTTTATATTCTGATCCCTCTGTTAATTCCATCTTTTTTTTATCATCATTCATTTTACATCCTTCCTTTTCTGATCAATTAGCTTTTGCAAATGCTCAACGGTCTTACCGTAATTCTCTATTGCTACTTTAAGATGCGCCTCGACAAAGTTCCAAGCCTTTTGAATATTTCCATATCTTAATCGATAGGCTTTTTTATTCTGCTTGGTTGATTCATCAAAAACCTGTATTTCTTCTAATATATCAAAACCCTTTAACTTGTTAAGATGTCTATAAACCGTTGGTTTTGATGTATCTAGTTTTACAGATATTTCATCAACATACCATGCTTTGTCAGGATGTTTTAAGAAAAACTCTGCAAAAATTTTGTATGGTATATCTGGATTTGAACCTTTTGATAGATAACCAATTTGTTCGAAGAATTTTTTTGCAACAATATCTGGGTCATCTTCACCAACCATAGGTGTATTACTAACAATTTGCATCTCAAATCCCATAAAACCACAACCTCTTATTTAGAATACTACAAACAATTTAAATATATTTGCTTAACTTTGAAAAGGATAAAGAATAAAAAGTATTGTAAAAACCTTTAATAGTTATAATATTTGAAGATACTTTTCAATTTCCCAGGGAGTTACCTGAGTTCTGTATTTATTCCATTCTTTTTGTTTCACATGTAAAAAGTTTTCAAAAATATGGTCGCCAAGTGTTTCTTTCATTAATTCACTTTCCTCTAAAAAGGAAAGAGCATGACCAAGACTTTCTGGGAGATGACGAATATTATTTTTCTTCATTTCATTTTCTGACAATGCATAAATGTTTTTTTCAACTGCATTTGGAGGAACCATTTTCTCTTCAATTCCTTTTAATCCTGCCGCAAGCATAACAGCAAACTGTAAATATGGATTGCCAGATAGATCTGGGTTTCTAAGTTCGCATCTTGTCTTATTTTCTCGGCCTGTTGGAATTCGGATGAGTGCGCTACGATTCCTATTTGCCCAGGAGATATATGTTGGAGCTTCGTAACCAGGTACAAGTCTTTTATATGAGTTAACAGTTGGGTTTAAAACAGCGGTCATTTCCTTTATATATTTCAGCAAACCTGCAATAAAACTATAGGATAATTTACTTAGACCGTTTTTGTCATTAGCATCATAAAAAGCGTTTTTACCATTGTTTTTAAACAGCGACAAATGTGTATGCATTCCTGAGCCATTTAAACCGAACAAGGGTTTAGGCATAAATGATGCATGAAGATTATGTCGTCGTGCAACTACCTTAGTAACATATTTTAACGTAATTACTCTATCTGCTGTTGTTAATGCATCGGCATAACGAAAATTAATTTCATGCTGACCATCTGAAACCTCATGATGTGAAGTATATGTATCAATTCCAAAAGAATCTAGTGCGATAGAAATATCAGCGCGAACGCCTTCTGCTAAGTCCCTATGAGATAGATCAAAATAACCGGCTGCATCATTTGGGATAAGAGTTGAATCTTCCCCATCTTTTTTAAATAAAAAAAACTCGCATTCAGGACCTGTATTGTAAATATATCCCATTTTTTTTGCTTTATTTACTACTCTTTCTAAAGCATATTTTGTATCTCCAATGAATCTTTTACCATTAGGTTCATAAATGTCACATATAATGCGTGCTGTTTTTCTTTTATCAATTTCTTCAGGAAGTATTACAAAGCTTTTAGGATCTGGTTTTGCTATTTTATCGGATTCTTCAATTGTTGCATATCCTGCTATTGATGATGCATCAAAAGGCATACCATCATCTAATGCTTCTTCTAATCGACTTGCAGGAATAACAATGTTTTTTGGCATTCCTAGAATATCAACAAATTGCAATCTAATAAATATAACATTATTTTCACTTGCAATTTTTAATACATCATTTTTGTCTTTTATTTGGAAAACCATATTTCTCCTCCAGCTCCATTAAAACACGGTACATATCATATATATTATCTTTATTTAAGATTTGATATTAAATCAAATAGTCAATAAAGTTTTAATAAGGGTTAATGATAACGTGAGCACCCATTAGTGGGAGGTTTGTTAATGAAAAGTGTAGAAATGTTCATGGAAGATATTATTGCAAAAAATCCAGGTGAAAAAGAGTTTCATCAGGCAGTACAAGAAGTAGCAGAAAGTATTATGCCTTTTATTGATAAGAATCCAAAGTATAAGAAGGCAAAAATTCTTGAAAGAATAGCAGAACCAGAGAGGGTTGTCATGTTTCGTGTACCTTGGTTGGATGATAATGGGGAAGTCCAGATAAACAAGGGATATCGTATTCAAATGAACAGTGCAATTGGACCATACAAAGGCGGTTTACGTTTCCATCCAAGTGTTAAC
>Ga0272441_10007011_pt1 | contig 18535 bp, 12 predicted proteins | sample SSMProp6N_FD_193582 | JGI IMG/M metagenome (GOLD analysis project Ga0272441, IMG submission 193582) | Marine sediment archaeal communities from Little Sippewissett salt marsh, Falmouth, MA, United States - SSM-Prop-6N | ecosystem: Environmental > Aquatic > Marine > Wetlands > Sediment ... | reverse complement strand
TTGGCTCCTTTACCCGTCTGCAAGAGGACGACGAGGATCAATACGATACAAACAAGGACATGCAGTGTACCGATGATAATCTGCAATTTTTTCTGGTCTCCTTTTGTTAAGTATTATCGAACCGGACGATGGCGGCGAACGATTCGATATCGAGGCCTGCGCCTCCCACAAGAGCGCCATTGATGTCGGGCTGGATCATCAACGTTCCGATGTTGTCCGGTTTGACGCTGCCGCCGTAGAGTATGGGTACCTGAGCAGCCTGATCACGATCATGGAGCGTGGTAAGTACATTTCTAATGAATTCGTGTACTTCCTGCGCCTGCTCCGTGGTGGCCGTCTTTCCCGTACCGATTGCCCAGACCGGTTCATAGGCCAAAGCGAGCCGTCTTATATCACTTGTGGGAATATTATTCAATCCCTCTTTTAACTGTTTCTCTATAATGTCGAAGGTCTGTGCCGCCTCCCGTTCAGCCAGGGTTTCCCCGATGCAGAAGATCGGTTTCAGGTCATAGCGGAGTGCGGCCCGCAGTTTTCTGTTCACCCGTTCGTTGGTGTCGCCGAAGAGGGTCCTTCGTTCGGAATGACCGATGATGACGTACCGGCATCCACTGTCGGCAAGCATGGGGGCGGATATCTCGCCGGTATAGGCCCCCTGATCCTCCCAGTGGAGGTTCTGCGCCGCCGGAAAAATGGATGAGCCGCGTAACGCCTGCGCAACGGCGCTGAGGGCCGTGAAAGGCGGGGCGATCACGACATCACGGTCTTTCAGTTCCGGAAAGCGGCCCGCCAGGTCACGGGCGAAATCGACCGATTCGGTGATCGTCTTATGCATCTTCCAGTTTGCGGCGATAAGGGGTCGTATCATAATGGTATTACCTCAATGCGCCGCCCATGTAGACGGCGAGGTCCACCATCCTGCAGGCGTACCCGCTTTCGTTGTCATACCAGGAGAATACCTTGATAAAAGTTCCGTCGATGACTTTCGTGAGCGGTGCGTCGACGATGGAGGAGTGGGGGTCGCTGGTAAAATCGACCGATACCAGTTCTTCTTCGCAGAAGGCCATGATTCCTTTCAAGGGACCTTCGGCGGCTGCCTTCAATGCGCCGTTGACTTCCTCGACGGTGACGGTCTTTTCGACCTCCACGGCCAGATCGACCAGCGACACGTTGGGCGTGGGGACGCGGAGGGCAAGTCCGTCGAGCCGTCCCTTCAATGCGGGAATCACTTCCGCCACGGCGGCGGCGGCACCTGTCGACGTAGGGACAATCGACATGGCGGCGGCACGGGCCCGTCGCGGGTCCTTGTGCGAGCCGTCAAGAAGCCGCTGGTCCATGGTGTATGAGTGGACCGTCGTCATGAGTCCCCTGACGATGGAGAAATTTTCCTGGAGTACTTTTGCCACCGGTGCCAGGCAGTTGGTGGTGCAGGATGCATTGGAGACGATATGATGTACCTCCGGGTTGTAGGACTGCTCATTGACGCCCATGACAAAGGTCCCGTCAATGCCTTTTCCCGGTGCGGCGATGATGACCTTTTTCGCTCCCGCGTTCAGGTGGCCGAGGCATTGCTCGCGCTTTCTGAATTTGCCCGTGGATTCAAGCACGATATCGACCCCGAGGTCCTTCCAGGGAAGGGCGTCGAGATTGCTTGTCTCGTTCGTGACGAGAACTTTCTTTCCGTTCACGACGAGGGCGTCGCCCTCGACGGCTACATCGGCGGCGATCTTTCCGTGTACCGAATCATATTTTAAAAGGTGCAGCAGTGCGTCGGCCTTCGCCCGTGTGTTTACCGCCACGATTTCGATATCATCTCTTCCGAGGCCGGCACGGATAATGTACCGTCCCACGCGACCAAATCCATTTATTGCTACTCTAACAGCCATGATGAACCTCCGGGGTCACTGTGTTGAAAAAATACTGTACAATCGCGATAACAACTCCTCCCGCCTGTGTGCATGCGGGATTTGGATAGTACTATATGCAGCGGTATAGTCAAATAATTTTTTCCGCACCAGTGTATCAGGAGAAAAGCCGGGTGTAAATCCGTGCTTGACACAAAAAATAAACATTTATAAACTATCTTATTTCGTTGAGGACAACTGGGTATTTATGGTATTTCGTCGCCATAAGATAGGTAGTATCTGCGTCATGCTGATGGTCTCCCTCTTGATTGTCATTCCCGGAGGGGGGGAAGGTGCGGAAATGAATAAAAATATCAGAAAACCGGCTCTTGCGGGTGCATGGTATCCCGGTGACCCGGTAACTCTGAGATCAGAGATAGAGAATTTCCTGGAAAAGGTGCCCGACAGCGGGGACGTGCCGGGCAACATTATTGCGATGGTCTCACCGCACGCGGGGATCGTCTATTCCGGGCAGGTTGCGGCGTATGGATTCAACCAGGTGGATCCGGAAAACTACGATTCCATTATTGTCCTGGGACCAAGCCACCGGGCGAGATTCAAGGGCGCCGTCATTTTCGGCGGTGAGGGCTACGAAACGCCCCTGGGCGTAGTGCCGGTTGACCGGGTTCTGGCGGATGAGATTGTTGCCGCCGGCAAGAATACCCTCTCCTTTGTCGAGGAAGACCGTACCCCTGAGAATTCGATCGAGATCCAGGTGCCCTTCCTGCAGGTCGCCCTGAGAGGTCTTCCTTTCGTCCCCATTCTGATGGGGTCGCAGGATCTTCAAACATGCATGAACATTGCCGACGGAATATTTGCCTCAACGCTTGACAAAAGGGTCCTGATTGTGGCAAGTTCCGATTTCTCGCATTATCATGGCTACGATAGGGCCATGAAAATGGATTCGCGTGCTCTTGAACATATTGAGATGCTTGATATAAATGAGTTTATTCGCTGTGTGTCGAACGGAAGTTGCGAGGCCTGCGGTGCCGGCCCCATTGTGGTGGCCATGATGGTGGCCCAGAAGCGGAATGCCGTCGGGAAAATACTCGCCTACGCCAATTCCGGCGATGTGACGGGTGACAAAAGCGGCGTGGTGGGGTATGCATCGGTCGTATTCTATACGCCGGATTCGGAAGTTTCGGAGACCGGCAAAGATGAGGATATCGGTGTCGATGAGGGACTCAGTGATGCCGACAAGCAGGTGCTCCTTGACATTGCGCGGGAGAGCATTTCCTCTGGGTTGACCGGCGAGGCCATTCCGTCATTTCCCATTCACTCTCCCGTTCTGGAACAGCATAGGGGGGCCTTTGTCACCTTGAAGAAGAGGGGACAGTTGCGCGGATGTATCGGGTTTATCGAAGGAAGAAAGCCGCTCCATGAAACGGTAAAAGAAATGGCCAGAGCGGCGGCCTTCAAGGACCCCCGTTTCAGACCGGTTACAAAGGGTGAGTTTGATGATCTCGCCATAGAGGTATCGGCCCTGACACCGCTGAAAAAAGTGGCGGATGTAACCGAAATCGAAGTGGGCACACACGGAATTTATATTGTAAAGGGGGTTCGTTCGGGGTTGCTCCTCCCCCAGGTGGCAACGGAGTATAAATGGGACCGGATGCGCTTCCTGGAGGAAACCTGCCACAAGGCCGGGCTTCCTTCGAACGCATGGAAGGACAGGGAGACAGCGATATATATCTTTTCGGCGGATGTCTTTGGTGAAAAGGATTAAATGTTTTCTAAAGATGAAATGGTTCAAAATAATCCTTGACAAATCCCATGATGAAAAGTAAACTTTCCCATTTGTGTACCTAAGGTGATATTTACATATCACGGCTTTTTGAAAATATTTATAGATATTGAACTCTTATGTGTGCTGGCGTAGCTCAATCGGTAGAGCAGCTGATTTGTAATCAGCAGGTTGCGGGTTCGAGTCCCATCGCCAGCTCCACTTGATAATGAGAAACGAGGAGGGGTTCCCGAGTGGTCAAAGGGAGCAGACTGTAAATCTGCCGGCGAAGCCTTCGGAGGTTCAAATCCTCCCCCCTCCACCATGAATTATATTTTTTGAGTGCGGGAGTAGCTCAGTGGCTAGAGCATCAGCCTTCCAAGCTGAGGGTCGCGGGTTCGAATCCCGTTTCCCGCTCCACTTTTCCACCAGGAGTGCTGTCGTATCAGAGGAAGGTTGGAACGTTCGGTTAGCCCACGTAGCTCAGTCGGTAGAGCACATCCTTGGTAAGGATGAGGTCACCAGTTCAATCCTGGTCGTGGGCTCCATTTCAGCGAAAGAGAGTGTGGGATGAGAGATATCGTGACGCTTGCATGCAGCGAATGTAAGCAGAGGAATTATTCGACGACAAAGAACAAGCGGACGATGAAGAATCGTCTCGAGCTGAAGAAGTATTGCCGTTTTTGTCGTACGCATACAATTCACAGGGAAACGAAATAACAACGTATGTTTTTGGTACAGGCCAGTAGCTCTAATGGATAGAGCACCGGACTCCAAATCCGGGTGATGGGGGTTCGAGTCCCTCCTGGCCTGCCATTTTATTTTGCCGGGTCTTTCGAATGGAAAAAGTGAAAGAAATATTAAATAAAATAAAACAGTTTCTGAGAGAATCGAAAGTCGAGCTCAAAAAAGTCACCTGGCCGACGCCGCGACAGGCGCTTGCCTCAACATCGGTAGTTATTGTTGTTGTGATAATCGTCTCCTTCTTTCTCGGGGCGGTGGATTTGGGACTGACCAAAATCGTACGATTAATTTTAGGTTAAGATAATGGCATTTCACTGGTATGTCGTTCATACCTATTCGAGTTTTGAGAACAGGGTCAAACAATCCCTGCAGGAGCGCATTGCTGCGGCCGGCATGGAGGACTATTTCACCGATATCCTCATTCCTGAAGAAGACGTGGTGGAACTGAAGAAGGGTGAAAAGAAGACGTCGAAGAGAAAATTCTTCCCCGGCTATATTCTCGTACAAATGGAAATGAACGACGATACATGGCACATCGTGAAGAACACCCCGAAAGTGACCGGTTTCATCGGGGTGAACGACAAACCGACGCCCATACCGGATGAAGATGTGGAAGTACTTAAGACCAGGATCGATGAAGGGACTCTGAAACCGAAACCGAAGTTTGAATTTGAAGTGGGTGACCACGTGCGGGTTATTGACGGACCCTTTACCAATTTTGACGGCATCGTTGATGAAGTCAAGCCGGAAAAGGGGAAGTTGCGGGTTATTGTCAGTATCTTCGGCAGATCGACGCCCGTGGAACTTGATTTCATACAGGTCGTGCAGAATTAACTGATGTAGTGTGTCTGGGAACGTTGAACGGGTAGAGAAATTTTAATTGTAAGGGGATTACAATGGCGAAAAAGGTTATCGCGAATATAAAACTTCAGATTCAGGCGGGAAAGGCGACACCGTCACCGCCCATCGGACCGGCCCTCGGTCAGCACGGTGTGAATATTATGGAGTTTTGCAAGGCATACAATGCCCTGACTCAAAGTCAGGAAGGGACGATCATTCCGGTTCTCATCACCGTGTATGCCGATAAGTCCTTTACGTTTATCACGAAAACGCCGCCCACCTCGGTATTGCTGAAGCAGGCGGCAAAGATCGCCAAGGGCGCCGGTGATCCGAAGAGGGACAAGGTCGGCAAGGTGACGGCCAGGCAGTTGAAGGAGATCGCCGAGCTGAAGTACAAGGATTTGAATGCGGTGGATCTGGAAGGTGCCCTCAGGATAGTGGAAGGCACGGCGCGGTCAATGGGTATTGAAACAGTCGATTAAATCAGGTTCGGAGACAAAGCAAAATGTCCAGTAGAGGAAAAAACTATTTAGCGGAAAGAGAAAAAGTTGAACCGGCCACGCGTTACACATTGCGTGAAGCTGTTGAACTAGTGGTATCGACTGCGCGGGCCAAGTTTGATGAAACCGTCGATGCGGCACTCCGGCTCGGAGTGAATCCGAAACACGCCGACCAGATGGTACGCGGAAGCGTCGTGCTGCCCCACGGACTTGGAAAGTCCGTGTCGGTCCTGGTCTTTGCGAAGGGGGACAAGGAAAAGGAAGCCCTTGACGCCGGTGCCGATTACACAGGGTCCGATGATCTTATTGAAAAGATCAAGGGAGGGTGGCTTGAATTCGATCGCGTGGTTGCGACCCCCGATATGATGGGGAGTGTCGGTAAACTTGGTAAAATTCTGGGGCCCCGCGGTTTAATGCCGAACCCCAAGGTGGGAACGGTAACCTTTGACGTCAAGAATGCCGTTCAGGAGCTGAAGGCCGGTAAGGTCGAGTTCCGTGTGGAAAGGGCTGGAATCGTCCATAGTCCCGTGGGGAAAGTATCCTTCGGATCTGAAAAGCTGGTAGATAATATTCTTGCGTTGATTGATACGATTGTAAAGTTGAAACCTGCGTCGAGTAAGGGAACATATCTCAAGACCATTTCACTCTCCACCACCATGGGGCCGGGCGTCAAAGTGGATACGGTGGATGTCAGGAACACTTTAAGAACAGGTTAAGCAACAGGGTAGGTTAACAGCAAGTCAGAGACAGCAGGTACAGGGCGTTTAATCGACTTTAAGATCGGCCTGCCGAGACAGTCAAGGTGTTTTATATTTCTTCCTGTATAGCGGTCTGACTTTCAAGTTATTTCAAAGATAAATGAAGTACTATGCGACAAGAACATATTGAAAGGAGGCCAGATATTGGATCGAAGCGCCAAAGAACAAGTAGTTGCCGAACTTCGTGAAAAACTGAACAAGACGAAATTGGCCATTCTTGCGGATTACAAAGGCATGAAGGTGAAACAGATGACCGAGTTGCGCAACGAGTTGCGCAAGGCGGACAGCGAGATGACGGTCGTCAAGAATAACCTTCTGAACATTGCAATGCAGGATTCCGATTTCACCCCGCTCGGCGATCATTTAAAGAATCCCCGGGCGATTATCATGAATTACGGTGACGTGGTAGAGCCGACGAAAGCACTGGTCGAGTTTGCCAAAAAGAATGCCGAACTGGAGATTATTACCGGTATTCTCGACGGAAAACTGCTTACACCGGACCAGATCAAGGTCCTTGCCGAATTGCCGAGCAAGGATGTCCTGATTGCGAAATTCCTCTCTCTGCTGGTGGCGGTACAGACACAGTTTGTGACTGTTCTCAGCGGGGTACCGAGAAGTTTCGTGCAGGTGCTTGAGGCATATCGATTGAAAAAAGAAGAAGAAAATTAATTCTATACAGGAAGGAATACGAGAAATGGCAGCAGAAAAGAAAATTACGAAGGAAGATGTTGTACAGTTTATTGAGCAGATGACAGTGATCGAACTGTCGGAACTGGTTAAAGAACTGGAAGAGAAGTTTGGTGTTTCCGCAGCGGCCCCGGTAGCGGTAGCCGCGGCAGCGGGACCGGCGGCAGCAGCGGCCCCGGCTGAAGAAAAAACGGAATTTGATGTTATATTGACGGGATACGGTGAGCAGAAGATTCAGGTTATCAAGGTTGCACGCGCCGTGACGGGTCTGGGCCTGAAAGAAGCCAAGGAACTTGTTGAAGGCGTTCCGAAGGCCATCAAAGAGGCTGTTTCGAAAGACGAAGCCGAAGATATCAAGACGAAGCTTGAAGAAGTCGGTGCAACTGTGGAGATTAAGTAACACCACAACTTACCCTTTAAAACATATACATGAGCGATAGCTCATGACAAGGGGTGCAATGGAAACATACAGAAAAAACTTTGGTCGTATAAAAAAGATTGTTGAGATTCCCAATCTCATTGAAATACAGAAAAAGTCTTACGCAAAGTTTCTGCAGGCCGGTGTGTCTCCCGAGGAAAGGGGGAATTTCGGTCTTCAGGGGGCTTTCAAAAGTGTCTTTCCCATCGTCGATTTCGGTGGGAAATGTTCACTCGAGTTCGTGAGCTACAAGATAGGGACGCCACGGTACGATGTTAAGGAATGTACCGAGAAGGGGATGACCTTCAATGCGCCTTTGCGAATTGTGGTAAGACTCGTTGTGTTCGATAACGGTCGTGGAATCGAGCCGAAAATTATCAGGGACATCAAGGAACAGGAAATATACTTCGGAGAGATTCCCCTGATGACCGAAAACGGCACCTTCAACATAAACGGTACCGAGCGGGTGATTGTAAGCCAGCTTCATCGTTCGCCGGGCATCTTTTTCGACCATGACAAGGGAAAAACTCATGCGAGCGGAAAACTGATCTATTCTGCACGTATTATTCCTATCAGGGGCTCCTGGCTGGATCTCGAATTCGATCCGAAGGATCTCCTCTATGCACGAATCGACAGGCGGCGGAAAATGCCCGTGACCATTCTGCTTCAGGCCATGGGCTATTCGCCGGAAGATTTGATGCGTTACTTCTATCGCATCGAACGGGTCTTTTTGCGGGACGGGAAAATGTTCCTCGCTGTCGATGACGCGCTCCTCGGTGAAAAATCGCCGGAAGACATACGGGATGAAAAAACTGACGAAATGATCATCAAGAAGGGCAGAAAGATTTCCAAGGTTGCCCTGAAAAAGATGGTTGATGCGGGTATTGATACGGTTGAGGTGAGCGGGGAATATATCGTCGGCAAGGTCCTGGCGGCCGATGTCAAGGATCCCGAAGGGGACGAGACGCTCTTCCGATGTAATGACGAACTTACCGATGAAAGTGCCGCCCTGCTCTTCGAGAAGGGGATCGGCGAGATCCATCTGATCCAGCTCGATGAAGAAGGAACCAACGCCTATATCCGGAACACGATGGTGCTGGATAAGATCGAATCCGAGGAAGACGCGATCATCGACATATACCGGAGGTTGAGACCGAGCAATCCGCCCACTCTCGAGACGGCGCAGAAGTTCTTCAACAGCCTTTTCTTCAATCCCGACAGCTATGACCTCTCCGACGTGGGACGGGCCAAGATCAATTACAAACTTCGCCTGCGGGACGTATCCACCGACATCGGCATCCTTCGGAAGGAAGACGTCATGGAGGCGGTGCGGTATCTCATCAATCTGAAGAACGGCGTGAACGAATACAGTGTCGATGATATCGACCATCTGGGAAACCGGCGGATTCGGTCCGTCGGCGAACTGATCGAAAACCAGTACCGCATCGGTCTCGTGCGCATGGAACGGGCCATCAAGGAAAAGATGAGCCTTCTTGACGTGGAGACCATGATGCCTCATGACCTGGTGAATGCAAAACCGGTGACGGCCGTGGTCAATGAATTTTTCGGCAGCAGCCAGCTGTCGCAGTTCATGGATCAAACGAACCCCCTCTCCGAGGTGACCCACAAGCGGCGTCTCTCGGCACTCGGCCCGGGTGGTCTGACCCGGGAACGGGCGGGTTTTGAGGTTCGTGACGTCCATAACACCCATTACGGGCGTGTCTGTCCCGTGGAAACGCCGGAAGGTCCCAATATCGGCCTCATCGTTTCACTCAGCACCTATGCCCAGGTAAATGATTTCGGGTTCATTGAAACACCCTCCGTCGAGGTCAAGGAGGGCAAGGTTCTCGATGAGATCGTCTATCTGACGGCTATCGAAGAAGAAGACCATGTCATCGCCCAGGCGGACAGTCCCCTCGATACGAAGGGAAAGTTCACCGACAAACTGGTGACGGCGAAAAAGGGTGGTGACTATGTAACGGTCGATCCGAAGGAAATAACCCTCATGGACGTGTCGCCCAATCAGCTGGTGAGCGTTGCAGCGGGGTTGATACCCTTTCTGGAGCATGACGATGCCAACCGTGCCCTCATGGGATCGAACATGCAGCGTCAGGCAGTGCCCCTGATGAAGCCCGAGGCGCCTCTCGTGGGGACGGGGATGGAAGCGGTTGTTGCCCGGGATTCGGGAACGGTGGTTGTCGCCGAGCGTTCCGGTGTTGTGGAAGATGTGGATGCATCACGTATCGTCATCAAATGCGACGAGATAGAAAAGGAAGGCTTCGGAACGGGTGTCGATATCTATAACCTCATCAAGTACCGTCGCACGAACCAGAATACCTGTTTTAACCATAAGCCGATCGTGAATAAGGGCGAACTGGTCCGGAAGGGAGATATCATCGCCGACGGTGCGTCTACCGATAATGGCGAGCTGGCGCTGGGGCGGAATGTCCTGGTAGCCTTCATGTCCTGGGGCGGCTATAATTATGAAGATTCGATCCTGGTAAGCGAACGCATCGTGAAGGACGATATCTATACGTCGGTGCATATCGAGGAATTTGAGACGGTTGCACGGGACACGAAACTCGGGAAGGAAGAAATCACCCGGGATATTCCCAACGTGGGTGAAGAAGCGCTTCGGAATCTCGATGACAGCGGTATCGTCAGGATGGGTGTATCCGTTAAGGCGGGCGACATCCTGGTCGGCAAGGTGACGCCGAAGGGCGAGACCCAGTTGTCGCCGGAGGAAAAACTCCTGCGGGCCATCTTCGGGGAAAAGGCCGGTGATGTGCGGGATACGTCGCTGCGGGTTCCTCCCGGTGTCGAGGGGATCGTGATCGATGCGAAGATTTTCAGCAGAAAGGGTGCGGAAAAAGACAGCCGGGCCCAGAAGATGGAAGACGAGGATGTCCAGAGCCTGCTGAAGGATCGGGATGATGAAATCAAGATCATCACCGATAATGTCAGGAAAAAGATCATCGATCTGCTTGCGGGCAAGACCGCCGTATCCCGGCTCATCGATCCCAAAAAGAGGAAGGTACTCCTGAAGAAAGGTGAGACGATCACCGCCGAATTCCTGAGCACCGTTTCCTTCGATATCTGGGGTGAGATCGCCATCGACGACTATGAGACGGAAGAGAAAATACAGACGATCAGTACGAACCTCGCCAAAAAGATAGAGGATGTGGAGACATACTTCGCCGAACGGGTCGAAAAAATGAAGACGGGCGACGAACTTCCTCCCGGGGTCATCAAACTGGTGAAAATCTACGTTGCCATCAAGCGAAAGCTCTCCGTGGGCGATAAAATGGCGGGACGGCACGGAAACAAGGGAGTCCTGTCGCGGATTCTCCCCGAAGAGGATATGCCCTTCTTTGAGGACGGAACGCCGATCGATATCATCCTGAATCCGCTTGGTGTTCCCTCTCGTATGAATGTGGGCCAGATTCTTGAAACGCATCTTGGATGGGCGGCAAAGGAACTGGGTGAAAAGCTGCAGGAGATGGTTGAACATCACTTTAAAGTGGATTCCGTGAAGAAAGAACTGAAGAAAATATATTCCTCCGATGAATTCGACAAATTCATCGATGGTACGGGAACCGGAGAGATAGAAAAACTGGTCGGGCGCCTGAAAAAGGGAATTCCCATGGCGACCCCCGTCTTTGACGGAGCCCAGGAAGATGAAATCAAAAAAATGCTTGCCATGGCAGGGTTGCCCGAAGTGGGCCAGGTGACGCTCTACGACGGCAGGACGGGGGAACCTTTCGAACAGCAGATTACCGTGGGCATGATCTACATGTTGAAACTCCATCACCTGGTGGACGACAAGATCCATGCACGGTCTATCGGTCCCTATTCTCTCGTGACGCAACAACCCTTGGGTGGAAAGGCGCAGTTCGGAGGCCAGAGGCTTGGCGAAATGGAAGTATGGGCTATCGAGGCCTACGGAGCTGCCTATTCGTTACAGGAGTTTCTCACCGTCAAATCCGATGATGTGGCGGGGAGGACGCGGATGTATGAGGCAATTGTTAAGGGTGAACATACGCTGGAACCTGGGCTGCCGGAATCTTTCAATGTTCTGGTCAAGGAACTGCAGGGCCTTGGTATTGATGTGGAATTGATTGAGGATGAATAAGGCGCCAACGGACAGCCCTTTATGGGTAAATTACAAGGAATAAAGGGAGAATAATCCAGTGGAAGATATTTACGGTTTTTTCGAAAAACCAAAAGATCCCATACGGTTTAATGCGATTCAGGTATCGCTCGCTTCACCGGAAAAGATCAGTTCGTGGTCGCACGGTGAGGTAAAAAAACCGGAAACGATAAATTACCGGACCTTCAAACCGGAACGGGACGGTCTCTTTTGTGCAAAGATCTTCGGTCCCGTCAAGGATTACGAATGCCTCTGCGGCCGATACAAGCGCATGAAGCACCGGGGGATGGTCTGTGAAAAATGCGGTGTCGAGGTTATCCAGTCAAAGGTGCGCCGGGTGCGCATGGGACATATCGTTCTCGCGGCGCCGGTGGCACACATCTGGTTTCTCAAGAGCCTGCCCAGCAGGATCGGAAATGCACTCGATCTGACGCTCAAACAGCTGGAAAAAGTGCTCTATTTTGAATCGTGGATTGTCCTTGATCCGAAGGATACGCCCCTCAAAAAGAAAGATCTCCTTTCCGAAGAAGAATATATCGAAGCGCGTGAAACCTACGGAACCGGCAGTTTTAAGGCGGGTATCGGTGCCGAGGCGGTCCGCGAACTGCTGGAGGAAATCGACCTTGAAGGATTGGACAGTGAGCTTCGGGTTGAACTCATGGAAGCCACTTCCGACACCAAGCGGAAGAAACTGGTAAAGCGGTTAAAGGTTATCGAGGCACTGAAAAAGTCGGGCAACAGGCCGGAGTGGATGATACTGACGGTACTTCCCGTCATTCCGCCCGATCTGCGTCCGCTGGTTCCGCTTGACGGAGGGCGATTCGCCACCTCGGATTTGAATGACCTCTACCGGCGGGTTATCAATAGAAACAACCGCTTGAAACGGCTTCTCGAATTAAACGCCCCCGAGATCATTATCCGCAACGAAAAACGCATGTTGCAGGAATCGGTGGATGTGCTCTTCGATAACGGCCGCAGAGGGAGAGCCGTTACCGGCTCGAACAAGCGCCCGCTCCGGTCCCTCTCGGACATGCTGAAGGGAAAACAGGGCCGGTTCCGCCAGAATCTGCTGGGGAAACGTGTTGACTATTCGGGCCGATCCGTTATTACCGTCGGTCCCAACCTGCGGTTGCATCAATGCGGACTTCCGAAAAAGATGGCGCTTGAGCTTTTTAAGCCCTTTATCTACAACCGCCTTGAAGCGAAGGGTTTCGTGACGACGGTGAAGAGCGCCAAAAAAATGGTGGAACGGGAGGATCATCAGGTCTGGGATGCCCTTGACGAAGTGGTTCGCGAGTATCCCGTCATGCTGAACAGGGCGCCCACCCTCCACAGGCTCGGCATTCAGGCCTTTGAGCCCGTGCTGATCGAGGGGAAGGCCATTCAGCTTCACCCCCTCGTCTGTGCCGCCTTCAATGCCGACTTTGACGGTGACCAGATGGCCGTTCACGTGCCCCTTTCCATTGAGGCGCAGGTGGAGGCGCGGTGCCTGATGATGTCAACCAACAATATCCTGTCGCCGGCAAACGGAAAGCCGATTATCATACCCAGTCAGGACATCGTCCTGGGCATTTACTACATGACCAGGACCCGCGAATTTGCCAAAGGCGAGGGGATGACCTTTGCCGATACCGACGAAGTCCGGAAGGCCTTTGATGCGGGCGAAGCGAGCCTCCATGCGGCGGTCAAGGTCAGGATGAACGGATCGCTGGTAGATACATCGGTGGGGCGGGTGCTCCTCTTTGAGGTCATGCCCGAGCAGGCTCCCTTCGAGGTCATCAACAAGGTAATGAACAAGAAGGAACTGGCAAATCTGATCGATTACAGCTATCGGAATTTCGGTGCCAAGGCGACGGTGATCCTTGCGGACCAGTTGAAGGATATCGGTTTCAAGTTTGCCACGATATCGGGGCTCTCGATTTCGATCAACGACATGGTGGTGCCCGCCAGTAAAGAGGATATTGTGGATAAGGCAAAGGCGGACGTCCTCGAAATTCAGAAACAGTATATGGATGGTCTGATCACCGATGGCGAGCGCTACAATAAGGTCATCGACATTTGGGCGCATGCGACGGAGAAAGTCGCCGATGAGATGCTCCGGGATATCGGCATGGAAGAAAAGAGTGCTCCCGACGGTCAGAAAAAGGAAGTGGAAAGCTTCAATTCGATCTATATGATGGCCGATTCGGGTGCCCGGGGCAGTGCCGCTCAGACGCGGCAGCTTGCCGGTATGCGTGGTCTGATGGCAAAGCCCTCGGGGGAGATCATCGAGACTCCCATTACGGCAAACTTCAGGGAAGGGCTCTCCGTGCTTCAGTACTTTATTTCGACCCACGGCGCCCGGAAGGGCCTCGCGGATACGGCGCTGAAAACGGCAAATTCGGGGTATCTGACGCGGCGTCTTGTCGATGTATCTCAGGACTGTATCATCACCGAAGAAGACTGCGGAACGCTCGACGGCATCGATGTGTCGGCCCTTGTCGAAGGGGGCGAGATCATCGAAGCGGCCGGTGAGCGGGTACTCGGTCGGGTGGCCCTCGAAGATATCAAGGATCCCTTCACGGGCGAGGTGCTGGTTCTTGCCAATCAGGAAATCGACGAAGCACTTGCCGAAAAGATAGATAAATCGGGGCTGGAAAAGGTGCTTATACGGTCGGTGCTCACCTGCAAGTCGAAACATGGTGTCTGCGCCCGTTGCTACGGACGTGACCTGGCGCACGGCCATCTCGTGAACATCGGAGAAGCCGTAGGTATTATCGCGGCGCAGTCAATCGGTGAACCGGGAACACAGCTGACCATGAGAACCTTCCATATCGGTGGTACGGCAAAATTTGAGGAGCATTCCACGCTGGAATCGCGGCATGACGGCGTCCTGAAATTCGTTAATCTCCATACCGAACGAAACAGCAGCGGTGCCTCCATCGTCATGAGCAGGAGCGGTGAAATCCACGTCCTCGACGAAGAGGGAAGGAACCGTGGAAAATACCCCGTTCCCTACGGAGCTCACGTCAGGATCGAAGAAACGCGTGAGGTCAAGAAAGGCGATATTCTGGCGGAATGGGACCCCTATTCGATTCCCATCCTCTCCGAGGTCGACGGAACGATGAAGTTCGGCGATATTGTCGAGGGAAAGACCATGCAGGAACAGCTCGACGAAGTGACCGGTCTTTCCAGGAAGGTGATCGTGGAATACCGGAATGTGGACCTGCGTCCCCGTGTATCCATCAAGGACAAGGATGGAAAAACGGCAAAAGTTCCCGGGTCCAATACGATCGCACGGCATCTGCTTCCCGTGGGTGCCAATATCGTCGTGTCGGAAGGTGACTTTATCAAGGCCGGCGATATCATCGCCAAGATACCGCGAGAAACCACCAAGACAAAGGATATCACCGGTGGTCTTCCCCGTGTCGCCGAACTGTTCGAAGCGCGGAAACCGAAGGAATACGCCGTCATATCGGAAATCGACGGTGCTGTTTCCTACGGCGAGGGCGTGAAGGGAAAGCGGCGCATCATTATTACGCCCGACGTGGGGGACTCGAAAGAATACCTTATTCCGAAGGGGAAGCATATCAGTGTGCAGGAAGGGGATCGTGTCTTTGCCGGTCAGTCCTTGATGGACGGAGCCAGCAACCCCCATGACATTCTGACCATCAAGGGAGAAAAGGAACTGGCACGGTATCTCGTTGACGAAGTACAGGAGGTCTACCGGCTGCAGGGCGTCAAGATCAACGATAAGCATATCGAGATTATTGTGCGCCAGATGCTCAAGAAAATCCGCATCCACGATCCCGGGAACACACCCTTCCTTGCCGATGAGCAGATCGACAGGATGATCTTCGAGGAGGAAAACGAAAAAGCCGTTGCCGAAGGCGGTCTGCCCGCAACGGGTGAGCCGGTTCTGCTGGGTATTACCAAGGCATCCCTCAGCACGGACAGTTTTATCTCCGCCGCGTCCTTTCAGGAAACGACTCGGGTGCTGACGGAAGCCGCCATGTCCGGTAAAATTGATTATCTCAGGGGACTTAAGGAGAACGTCATTATGGGACGACTGATTCCTGCCGGCACGGGTATTCCGATTTATAAAAAACTGGGAATCAAGGTCGAGGACGAGGACGAAAAAATCCTTGAAGATGAGGAAATAAATACCCCGGAAAACGAGAAAAACCTTGACATACCGGTGGTGAATTGATACACAGTGCGAATTTCTGCGTATGGATAATTTAATCGCGGAGTGAATGTTCGTTTGGAGGAGTAATGCCGACAATAAATCAACTGATTCGCAAAGGAAGAGCGAAGGCAAAAAAGAAAACCGCGGCACCGGCACTTGCCGAATGTCCCCAGCGACGGGGAGTCTGTGTCAGGGTATATACGACGACACCGAAAAAGCCCAATTCGGCTTTGAGAAAGGTGGCGAGGGTGCGGCTTACCAGCGGTTATGAAGTTACCTCATATATCCCGGGAATCGGACATAATCTTCAGGAGCACTCCGTGGTGCTCGTGCGGGGTGGCCGGGTAAAGGATCTTCCCGGTGTCAGGTATCATATCGTAAGGGGCGCGCTTGATGCGATGGGTGTTCAGGACAGAAAACAGGGCAGATCAAAATACGGTGCCAAGAGAGTAAAATAACAGGGATAGGTACATGCCAAGAAGAAGAGAGGTCGCGAAAAGAAAGATACTGCCGGATCCGAAGTACAACAGTGTGCTGGTTGCCCGGTTTATCAACAACCTCCTCAAGGGGGGGAAGAGGAGTGTCGCTGAATCGATACTCTACGGGTCCTTGGATATCATCGAGCAGAAGATGAAAGAGGAACCTCTGGAGGTTTTCGACAGGGCTATGAGCAACGTCAAGCCGGTTCTGGAAGTGAAGTCGAGGAGAGTCGGCGGTGCAACCTACCAGGTCCCGACGGAAGTTGCAGCCGAGCGAAGGATCGCCCTTGCAATCAGGTGGATAATAAAGAATGCCACATCACGTGCCGGAAAGAGCATGCGGGAAAAACTTGCCGCCGAGTTCATGGATGCCGCCGAAAACAGGGGGGCGTCGGTAAAGAAAAAAGAAGATACGCACAAAATGGCCGAGGCCAACAAGGCCTTCGCCCACTATCGTTTTTAATAAACATCCCGTCCTCTTTTCCCCGATCGACGGGGAGGAGATGAGGGATGGAGCATAGAGAGCGCGGGATAAACTAGTCGAAGCCTTTTTTGATTATCATCAAGGCTTCATGGCAAAGTATCTCGGAGAACAGGTTCTTTCACATCAATAAATCATACACGTGATACGAGAGGCAACGCTTGCGTTGAAGATTACTCCCGTGCTATGCGGATCCGCATTCAGGAAGAAGGGAGTGCAATTCCTCCTCGAGATAATGATCCTTTTCAGCACAGGCCTTCAAGATCATGGCCGCGCCCCCTGTGGGGCAGCTGATCTGCCTGAAAGTCTATTCAGGTGTGTTGGAAACCGGTTCTTATCTCTACAACTCAAAAAAAACAGAACGAACGGATCGGGCGGCTTTTGAAGATGCACGCAGATCAGCGTGAGGAGATCGGTGAAGTCCGTACTGATGGTATTGTTGCTGCGGTAGGACTGAAAATGATGGCAACCGGTGATACGCTGTGTGCCGGCAGTCATCCGGTACGGTCTGAAACACTTGAATTTCCGAGCCCGTCATCGTCATTGCCATCGAACCGAAGAGGAAAGCCGAATCAGCAGATGAGGCCCACTTTCCGGGGCAGGATTGATGTCGCTGCGGGAAAGACAGTTCCATGAGAACTGGCAATCGTCGGTCTCGAGTCACGTCCTGCATCAGAGGCCATTAAGACGATAGTTCAACTGGCGGTGATGTTCGGGTAGGCGACCGATTTAAGGTCCGGGATACAAGGAAGAGCGGTTTTTTCGATGAGGTTTTTTTGTTATAATACCTTGTCTGAGGATCTGGCTCGGGATATAGTTGAAAAAAGAAGAAGCGGATAGATAAATAATTAACTTTAGTAATTGAAAGAAATAAAAAACCTTTTTTAACCAAAAGGAGGTAATGGTTATGGCGAAGAAGAAATTTGAGAGGAGAAAACCCCATCTCAATATCGGAACAATCGGACACGTTGACCATGGAAAGACAACTTTGACGTCGGCGATTACAAAACACTTGGCGAAAAAAGGAATGGCCGAATATATGGCCTTTGACCAGATCGACAACGCGCCGGAGGAAAAAGAACGAGGCGTGACCATCAATATTGCGCACGTGGAGTATGAAACAGACAAGCGGCATTATGCCCACGTCGACTGCCCCGGCCATGCTGACTATATCAAGAACATGATTTCGGGAGCGGCCCATATGGACGGCACCATTCTCGTTGTGGCCGCATCGGACGGTCCCATGCCGCAGACACGGGAGCACATCCTCCTGGCCCGCCAGGTGCAGGTGCCCTCAATCGTCGTCTATATGAACAAGGTAGATCTTGTTGATGATCCGGAACTTCTTGACCTCGTGGAACTCGAGCTGCGTGAGCTGCTGACGGAATACAAGTTCCCCGGTGACGATATTCCCATCATCAGAGGGTCCGCATTGAAGGCCCTTGAGAGCGACGATTCGGATGCGGAAGATGTGAAGAGCGTCTGGGAGCTGATGGAAGCGGTCGACTCATACATCCCCGAACCGGAACGCGATCTGGACAAACCATTCCTTATGCCCATCGGTGATGTCTTTACCATCTCGGGACGTGGTACCGTCGTCACAGGTCGAGTGGACCGCGGCATCGTAAGGACGGGAGACGAAATCGAAGTAGTTGGTATCAGGCCGACATTCAAGACGGTATGTAC
>Ga0272441_10007010_pt1 | contig 18536 bp, 13 predicted proteins | sample SSMProp6N_FD_193582 | JGI IMG/M metagenome (GOLD analysis project Ga0272441, IMG submission 193582) | Marine sediment archaeal communities from Little Sippewissett salt marsh, Falmouth, MA, United States - SSM-Prop-6N | ecosystem: Environmental > Aquatic > Marine > Wetlands > Sediment ... | reverse complement strand
ATGGCTGGGCCAACATGGACTCGATGAGTCGAGCGACCCGCTCCAGGTGCTGGGCAACAAGGGCCCGAGGACGTACGACTTCCCGGAGATGTTCATCAAACAGGAACTGGCCTGGAAAGGCATACGTGCCGAGAGCGTGCCGGGGCACGCGACATCGATCGATCCTCGCGCTCAGCAACAGCCGGCGACGGAAACAAGAACTGCGGCCACAAGGACCCCGCCATCGCCGTCCAGCGTCATTCGAACTGCCGGTAGTAATCCTCGACGGTCTTGAAATCGATGGTTGCGTCGGCAGGCATGTCGAGCCGCTCGTAGAGCTTGGCGCGGGCTCGCATGTCGGCCAGCAGGATGGCACGGGCGTGAACGGCTGTCTCGCCGGCGATCTCCCGGGGCACGACAACCACGCCGTCGTCGTCGCAGCCGACGATGTCGCCGGGCTGCACCTGTGCGCCGCCGCAGCCGACGCGGGTCTGCACCTCAACGGTCTCGATCCGGCCGGGGATGATGGTGCGACCCCGGGCGCGGGCGCAGATGGGCGTTTTCTGCAACGCGACCTCGGCTGTATCGCGGCAGTACCCGTCGGTCACGATCCCCACTGCACCGCCGGCCATGACGTTGAGGCTGTTGGCCGACCCCCAGAAACCCACCTCGCCGGCGCCGCCGGTGTCGGTCACAATCACGTGACCGGGACGAATCTGGTCACCGTAGCTGATGTGGCCCACCTTCCGAAACCAGATGCCGTGGGCGTCGACGATCTCGTCGGTGGTCTTGAGCGGCCACATCGGGCGGTTGGCCGGCACGCACCGCACGGTGAACGCCACGCCCCAGAACTTCATACCCGCCCAGAGCGGACGCACCTCGGGCGACATCAACCCGACGTTGAAATAGCCAAGCCCGTCCATCGCGTCGACCACGTCGACCACGCGGAGGTATTTGTAGAGCTTGCGTATTTCGAACGGGTCCACGTCCTGCGGCGATTCTTCCTTGGGCATTCTGGTGTCCTTCGTTACAGAAAATGTCACGCCGCGCGGGGCTCGCCTTTGCCTGCGCTATGACGTCGCCGCAGCGCCCTGACGGTCCAGATCAGACAGCAGCTTGTATTCCACGCCGTCGACCAAAGCCTTCCACGAGGCGTCGATGATATTCTCGCTGACACCGATGGTGCCGAAAAGCTCGTGGATCTGCTCGTCGATGAACTCGATCATCACGCGGACCTTGGCCTCGGTGGCGGCCTTGGGGTTGACGACGCGGACTTTGTAGTCCAGCAGCCGCACGCTGTCCACAGCCGGATAGTGCACCCGAAGCGCCTTCCAAAGTGCCTTGGCGAGCGAATCGACCGGGCCGTCGCCCTCGGCCACCTGCAACTCGGGGTGTGAATTCACCCGAAGCTTGACGATGGCCTCGGAGGTCTGGATCTGCCCTTGGAGGTTGAGGATGACGGCCCGCCAGTGGTCCAGGTCCCAGAATCGCTTGTGGCGCCCCAGTTCGCGGCGGCAAATAAGCTCGAAGCTGGCCTCGGCAGCCTCGAAGGCGTAGCCCTCGTTTTCGAGATCCTGCACGCGCTCGAGCAGCTTGCGCAACATCTTACGGTCATTCTCGATGCCGAATTTGCGTCCGATGGTCGCTGCGATATTGCTGGCGCCGGAAAGCTCACTGACCAGCACCCGCCGATGGTTGCCCACAGCCGACGGATCGACGTGCTCGTAACTCTCGACGACCTTGCGGACCGCGTGGACGTGCATGCCGCCCTTGTGAGCAAACGAGCCCGTGCCGACGTAAGGTTGCTTGGACGGCGGGATCAGATTGGCCACCTCGTAGACGTACCGGCTCAACTCGGTGAGTCGGGCAACGGCGCCGTCGATCAGGACGTCGTAGCCCATTTTCAGAGCGAGGTTGGCCGCCACCGTCGTCAGATCGACGTTGCCGCAACGTTCGCCGATGCCGTTGATGGTGCCCTGAACATGGAGGGCGCCATGCTGCACGGCCATCAGCGAATTGGCAACGGCCAGGCCGCCATCGTCGTGCACATGAATGCCAAGCGGCACGGACAGGTGCGGCTTGATTGCGTCGATCATGTCGGCCACCTGCTCGGGCAGCGACCCGCCGTTGGTGTCGCACAGCACGAGCCTGGTCGCGCCGGCCTCCTGGGCCACAAGCAGCGTCTTGAGGGCATAGTCAGGATTGGCCTTGTAGCCGTCGAAAAAGTGCTCGGCGTCGTAGATGACCTCACGTCCAGCCGAGGCACACAACTCGACCGACTCGCCGATCATCGCCAGGTTTTCCTGCTCGGTGACACCCAGCACCTCGCTGACGTGCAGGTCCCAGGTTTTGCCCACAATGGTGATCACCGGGGTCTCGGCACCGATCAGCGCCTTCATGCCGGTGTCGTCCTCGGCCTTGACGCCCCGACGGCGGGTCATGCCGAACGCCGCGACCTTGGCGTGCTTGAACGACTGGCGGCGGATCTCCTCGAAGAAGGCCACGTCCTTGGGGTTGGACAGGGGGTAGCCGCCCTCGATGTAGTCCACCCCCATCTCGTCGAGCCGGGCGGCTATCAGCAGTTTGTCCTGCAACGACAACGAGACCCCCTCGCCCTGCGTGCCGTCTCGCAGCGTGGTGTCGTAGATTTGAACGCGTCTTTTGGCATCACTCATGGTTCGATCCTCACTGGACTGCACCCAAGAAAAAAGCCCCACCCGCGACGGGAAGGGCTTGCATGCTTCCGGCCTGTGGCCAGCCCTACCCGTCTTGCTCCCGAATAATGATGATAGCCTCGATGGCGGCGCGGACCATGGCCACTGGGCTGGCGACGATCGACGAATTGGCCATGTTACCGCTCATGATCGCTTGAACCACTATAGCGTACCTATCGTCCGCGTCAACGTCAAGATCAAGCCCCCGGACGGGACGCGGCAGATGATTGCTCCGACAGCCGCGCCCCGGCGACCAGCCGGCCAGGAAGGCACACCGGGCCACGGGCCCGCGATCTTGACCGGCCGCCGCCGCCTCAGCTAGCATGGCGCCATGCTCCGCTACAAGCCGGATCGAGATGCCGTGAGAAAGCTCGCCGAGAACGGCAACGCCATCCCCGTCTACACCGAGCTGCTCAGCGACAGCCTGACCCCGGTGAGCGCATTCGCAGCCGTGGCCCGCCATACCGACCACGGTTTCCTGCTGGAGAGCGTGGTGGGGGGTGAGAACATAGCGCGCTACAGCTTTATCGCCACCAACCCACGCGAGCGGTTCCAGGCGGTCCGCAACGAGATCACCATCCAGCAACCCGGCGGGGTCGAGCAGAGGCAGGCGGACGACCCGCTGGCCGTTCTGCAGGAGCGACTGGCCAGTTATCGAGCGGTGCACGTACCCGGGCTGCCCCGCTTCGTCGGCGGGGCCGTCGGCTACGCCGCGTACGACATGGTGCGCTACTACGAACCGCTGCCCGATTCCCCGCACGACGATCGCGGGCTGCCCGATCTGCTGTTCGGAATTTACGATACGATGATCATTTTCGATCACGTGCGAAAGACCATTCTGGTGGTCAGTCACGTGCACGTCGACGAGGGCGGTGTGGATGCCGCCTACGACGCAGCATGCCGCCGGATCGACAAGATGGTCGCGGCGCTTGCCGGCCCGCCCGTAGCCATCGGACCCATCGACGTGGCGGGTGAGCCCGAACTGAAGTTCGAATCGAACGTCCAGCGCGAGCAGTTCGAGAAGGCGGTCGAGGCCTGTCTGGAATATATCCGGGCGGGCGACATCTTCCAGGTCGTGCTGTCACAGCGACTGTGCGTAGCCACCAAGGCCGATCCGTTCAACATCTACCGGGCCCTTCGCGTGGTCAACCCTTCACCCTTCATGTTCTACTTCAAGAGTCCCCAGGTGGTGCTGGTTGGGGCGTCGCCCGAGATCATGTGCCGGGTGGAAGACGGGGCAGTGGTCAACCGCCCGCTGGCCGGTACGCGCCACCGGGGACGCACCGAACAGGAGGACCAGGAGCTGGAGAAAGAGCTTCTGGCCGATCCCAAGGAGCGGGCCGAACACGTCATGCTGGTCGATCTGGGGCGCAACGACGTGGGTCGAGTGGCCAGGCTCGGGTCGGTCAAGCTGACCGACGTGATGGTGATCGAACGGTACAGCCACGTGATGCACATCTCGTCGGAGGTGCGCGGCGAATTGGCCGACGGCAACACGGCCTTCGACGCGCTGCGTGCCGCCCTGCCGGTCGGTACGGTAACCGGAGCGCCCAAGGTGCGGGCGATGCAGATCATCGACGAGTTCGAGCCTACACGGCGCGGGCCCTATGCCGGAGCGGTAGGCTACGTCGACTTCGCGGGCAACATGGACACCTGCATCGCCTTGCGGACGATGGTGATTCAGGGGCAGAACGCCTACGTCCAGGTCGGCGCGGGCATCGTGGCCGACTCGGTACCCGCCAATGAGTATGAAGAAACAATCAACAAGGCCCGCGGCCTGCTCAAAGCGATAGAAATCGCCGAAGCGGGATTCGATTGAACCCGCGCCCATACCTTCCTGCTATGGCTTTTCGGGTTGGCGGTCGCCAAGGGTCGCTTTCACCACACTGTAGTCGGCTGCTGTGACGCGGTCGCTGCCATTGAGATCCGCCCGAACCCCGCTGCGCTCGCCGAGGGCGAATTTTACGCAGCTGTAATCAGATGTGGTGACCCGGCCGGTGTTGTTGCAGTCGCCCCACAAAACACACAGGTCCAGAACGAACGACTGCGCGCACAGGTCGCCGCCGGGCGTGACGCGATACCACGTCTGGTTCGTCAGTTGGGCGCCGTTCTCGACGGCTTTCAGCGTTGCTCCCGAGGGATCGTTCGGATCGAGTTGATAGATGAACCTGTCGGTCACGTCCGCCCCACCGATCTCGGTGATCGTCAGGGGATCTACGCCCACCGGGAGCATGACCGCTCGATCAAAAGTCAGCGAGATGAAGTTATTCTGCATCTTGGGCAGCGTACCGTCAGCCGGCGGGTCGCTGGAAACCAGCGCGGGGCCTACGTTCTGGCAGAGGACCGTTTTGGCCCCCAGCGCGTCGAGGCGACCGTGGCCGAACACGTCGTCAAAGCCGGACGGGGGCAGATCAATAGCCCCGCCGGCAAGGGCATCGGCGATGTCTTGCGGCGTAGCGGCCAGGTCGACCACGTCCAGCAACAAGGCCGCCACGGCGGCAGCGTGTGGCCCGGCGGCGGAGGTGCCGAAGAACGTGGATGGAAACCCGCCTGCGCCCGTGACCGACACGCCGTCGATCGATGCACAGAACGGCGTCGGTCGAATCTGCGGGCTGGGGAAGGCAACCGTCGACGGTCCCCAACTGCTGAACCACTCGATGTCGTCGTTGCCCGCATCGGCCGAATCGATTGCCCCGCAGGAGATCACCTCTGCCACGGCGGGATGACCGAAGATGCTGTCGCCGCACGTGGCGTCGTCGTCGCTGAACGGCAGCCACGCAAAGATCTCCAGCGTCTGAGGTGCGGCCAGGCCCAGGTAATTCCCGACAGCCACGCCGATATTGTGGTTTACGGTATCATTGTTCACCCAAACCACGAACTCCTCGGGATCGTCGTTGCCGTTCTGCTCGTTCTGCCCGCCGACGAGGCCGCCGCTCAAGAGCACGTCATCCGTAAAATCGTACAAAAGGAGATCATAGTCCTCGCCGCTGGCCCCGAATGGCTCGTCCCACTGCAGGAAAACGACCAGCAATTCGTCCGGATATACCCAGATGTCGAGATTGTCGTCGAGGTTCGGGTCAGCGTCGAAGTCGTGCAGGTCCCACGCGGGCAAGGCTCCGGCAAACGTATATAGCCCCTGATAATGAAAGCCACAGTCGTTGCCCCCCGCCGAGGCGTACACGCGGTTGCTGACGGTGACGGCGTTTCGCGCCGCCAGGGCCACCGCCCCATCAGCAAAGAACGGCTCGCCGTAGAACCCCAGATCGTCGACGATGACGTCGCAGTTGGCCGTATTGGCAAGCCAATCAATGGCGCTGACCATCTCGGTCGACGTAGCCGGTCCGGCAAAAAACAGGCTGGCGCCGGGGGCCAGGTCATGGACGATCTCGAGCATCGCCGTGCCTTCATCGCCGGACCCGCCAAGGGTCGGATGGATGGTGATTGATGCCGGCAGATCGCCGCTGGCGATAGCCGACGCCCGACTGTCCACGCCGTTGGAGATGACACCCACCTTGACACCGGTTCCGTCATACCCGAGAGCCCGAAGGTCGTCCGCGTTGAGGATCGCATCACCCTGCGTACACACCGAGCCTACGCAGCGAGTGACGGCATAGTCGGGCGGTGCAATGCGTCGCACGAACGGCAAGGCCGCAACCCGCTCGAGCTGCTCGGGCGACAGCCAGCCCTGCACAACGTTCATCTGCTTGGACGCAAGCTCGGGACGGAGACCGGCCTCGCTGAGTCTTTGGATGTTCGCATCGGTCGTGCCGTCCGCGTCGACGTACACGTAGCAGTGTATATCACCCTGCGGGCTGACGCGTAGGACGCGGTCCACACTTAGCGCAGCTAGCTCCCGGGGTTGAAAGGCTCGACTCCGGATCGCGTGGACCCGCTCGCCGACCCGCAGAAGCATGCCGTGCACTTTCCCCAACGAACCGACCACCGTCTGTCCCGGCGATTTGACAGGCGACGCAGGCGGGACGGCAATTCCGGACACGTTGGTGACATCAGCCACCGCCGGGTGCGAACCTATACCCCGGGCCTGGGTCGCGGCCTCACCGCTAACAGCCACACAGATCAAAGCCAGCACAGAGGTTCCAACGATTACGCGTGCGTTGTGACGCATCAGCTTACCTCCTGTACAAGGCGTGCAGTCTGCCGGGTTTGCCCTTTTGCGGAGACGGCGCATACGCCAGCCTGAGTGCCCGACGGCTCGGCGACCAAACCGTATACGCCCGATAACTTGCCGGATAGGGAAAATCGGGATTCGAGCATTGGCTTTCCCCACCAGGAACCGAATACCGATTCACGAATGACAAATTAAGTCTATCTGTTTGGGTGGGCGGGGTCAACCCCAGCAGTGCCTTCCAGCCTCGAATCGTCGTGCTGACCGCAACCTGTGCACGGGGCTCTGGCCGCCAGCGGTCGCCCGAGAAACAGCCGATCACGGTCCTTCCAAACGTCCTTCGGGTGGGAGATAGGATACAGACAGAAGGCACCCAACGAACGATCGCAGGCGGCGGGCCCGGTAAGCGTCACACCTTCACGCCCGAATCAGCCGCGACCACTCGCGCCGTCAAAAATCGGTAATCTCGTCGTCGCCGAGAGGGATGACTTTTTCGGGACTGACGGGGTGTTGGCCAGTGCTGCCTTGGGTGTTCGTCTCTGCCATCGCCAGGCGCTTTTCGTCTTCCTTGCATCGCCCATGGTGGTGCCACGTGCTCGGGCTGCAATGGGCCACACCGGCCTCGTGGGAGGATGAAACCATGGGTTGCGTCTGCGACAGGGCGATACCATCTTCAGCGGGCTCTGCCTTCACAGCGCCGCCGACGACATGGACCAGCACGTTCACCATGTCCTGGAGTTGGACGGCCTGCGCCGACAGTTGCTTGCTCGCCGACGCCGACTCCTCGGCATTGGCTGCATTGCTTTGCGTGACATGATCCATCTGAGCCACGGCCGTGTTGATCTGATCGATGCCCTGCGCCTGCTCGTTGCTGCCGGCGGCAACCTCACCGATCAGGTGCGTAACTTCCTGCACGCTTCCAACGATCTTTTCGAAGATCTCGGCTACGTCCCTCGATACTTCCACACCGTTTCCGGCGTTGCTCTGCGACTCTTCGATCAGCGTAGCCGTGCTATGAGCCGCCTCGGCGCTGCGCTGGGCGAGGTTGCGGACCTCTTCAGCCACCACCGCAAAGCCCTTGCCGGCCTCGCCGGCTCGTGCGGCCTCGACTGCGGCATTGAGCGCCAGCAGATTGGTTTGAAAGGCGATCTCGTCGATGGTCTTGATGATCTTGGCCGTCTCGTCCGAGGAGTCTTTGATACGATCGATAGCTTGCGACATGCGGGTCATGGCTTCGCCGCCGTGTTGCGCGGCCTGGCGGGCCTGGTCGGCTGTGGTGCTGGCGTGCCGGGCGTTGTCGGCGTTCTGCCTGGTCATTGAGGACATCTCTTCGAGCGACGAGCTGGTCTGCTCCAAGCTGGAGGCCTGCTCGCCGGCACCTTCGGCCATATGCTGACTGGACTGCGAAACCTGGTGGGAAGCGGTCGCCAACTGGTGCGACCCCGCGGTCAGCCCGTCGATGATCCGATGGATCGGCCTGGTAATGCCGCGTGTGATAACGAACGCGAGTATCGACCCCACGAGGATGGCGAACACGCCGCCGCCGATCATCAAGCGTTTCGATCGCGCGATGGTCTGCCCGATGGTGGCGGTCTGCATCGCGCGCAAGTCGTGACACGCTTCGTCGAACTCGCGGGCGCTGGTAGCCATATTCCGAGCAGCCTGTTGCTGCTGCCCCCACTGGCTCGCCCACACGTCAAACGCCGCCCCGTACCGCTGGGCAGCAGCTTTCACCTCGCCGATCCGATCGCGCGTCTGCTGCGGCGCGGTTCTCGCGGCGAGATCGTCGCAAAGCTCGCAAACCCGCTTCAAAATGCTGTCGTGCTCCTGCTGATATTTCGCGGCGCCGCTTTGCGTGAATTCCATTTGGTGGATATGACACTCTTGGGCCAACCCGACCAGCCGATGGGCGGCATCGGTCCAGAAGAGCCTGTCACCCGCATTCGGGTGAGCCTGAGGTTCGCCTTCCGCCAACTGCGCCCTTTGCTCGACAAGAAGGGTTTCGCACTCGGTGAGGAACTCGCGAGCGCGTTGCTCCCTATGCCGATCCGCACCTTCCCGCTCCTTACACACAACCGCCCACGCGCCGAATGCCTGCTTGTAGGCCTCGGCGCTGGCGCCGACCCGGGCCAATACGTCGCGGTCGCCGCAGCGCTCGATCTCCGCCAGTGTCCCGTCCACCTGCTCGAGAGCCTTGGTCGCAACGCGAGCGCTTTCCTGGTGGTGCTCTTGCCCCTCGCCAAGCGTGAAGCCCATCCCCTCTCGGTGTCCATCTCTGGCGTCGTCCATGCGGCGATTCACATCGTCGGCTTTGCCAACGTCCGTGGCCACGCCGGTCAGCCCGCTGTAGCCGACATATCCGACAATACCCGTAAGTATAAAAACAACGCCGAAACCGCCGCCGATCTTCGTGTTCAGCCTCATGTTCCCAAACATTACTCGTCTCCCACGTCTTCCGACGCGGTATTGGCTTACCGAGTGCCTCTCGCTCGCCTGTGCACCATGGGCTTCGGCCAGGCCCGCCGGACGCCCATCACCTATCGCGACGCGAAGGCTTGGCTGTCCGCTTTATCGACATCAACATGGGCGACGATTAGCCGATTCGACGGCACGGAATAGCAATCACTTCTTTCCGCCCTGTAAAGTCCTATAGAACATCGACGAGGTGACTGAGACGTGCTTATCGGCCCTGTGAAAACCCCAGGCTGCGTCGCAGTGTGTCGTGGGAATGGCTCCGGTCACGGGTCAGCCGCGTGGTCGCGGGCCGCCTTGACCCTCGTACCAAGTTTCTGCTTCAGGGCCGCCGCCACCGCGGGCGGTACCAGATTGGCCTTGCGCCACGAGCCGAAGCCGCCCAGCGAAACAATCTCCTTGATCAGCGTGCTGCTGGTCAGGGCATGATCGTGGCTGGTAAGCATGAACAGCGTTTCCACGTTGCCCACGAGCAGGTTCGTATTGGCCTGGTGCAGTTCGCCGCGCAGGTCGACCATGTCGCGAATGCCTCGAAGGATGACGTTAGCCTCCTTGCGCCTCACGAAGTTGTACGTCAGCCCCACATAGGCCTCCACACTGACGTTTCGGAACCCGCTCATCAACGGCTTGATCATCTCGACGCGCTCATCCTGCGTGAAGATCTCCTCTTTGGCCGGATTCTGCCCCACCGCCACGATGAGATGATCGAAGAACTTGCGGCCACGTTCGATAATATCCAGGTGACCGTAGGTGATCGGGTCGAACGCACCGGGGAACACCGCAATAACCTTCTTGTACCTGCCCATGGAACGCCCTTCCTGACGGTGTTTGGCGACGAGGCCATTCTAGGCAGCGCCCGACCCACTTGGCAAGACATCGATCTTGACAGGCGCCGCCCCGTACGCCAACTTGCCGTCATGTCTACCCCGCGAACCGTTCAAGCCGCTGACCTGTCGGTGGACCTGGCCGGGCTCAAGCTGGCCAGCCCCCTCATGACCGCCTCGGGAACGTCCGGATACAGCAACGAGTATGCCCGATACCTCGACTTCCGCGCCCTGGGTGCGTTCGTGACCAAGTCGATCACCATGCACCCGAGGCCAGGCAACCCCCCGCCCCGGATCGTGGAGACACGAGCGGGCATGCTCAACGCCATCGGGCTGGCCAACATCGGGCTGGAACGTTTCGTAGCTGAGAAGATACCCGAACTGGCCGCGCTCACCTGTCCGGTCATCGTGAATGTGGCCGGCCATTCGGTGGAAGAGTACGTCACGCTGTGCGAACGGCTGGGGGATCTGGCACCGGTTGCCGGGATCGAACTGAATGTCTCTTGCCCCAACGTGTCCGATGGAATGATGTTCGGCACCGACGCGAACCGCCTCGCCGAGCTCGTGCGGGCGGTGCGCCCCGTCGTGCGACGCGGCGTGCTGATCGTCAAACTCTCGCCCAACGTGACCGACATCACGCATACGGCCGAGGCCGCAGCCGACGCGGGGGCCGACGCCCTGAGCCTGGTCAACACGTTCCAGGGCATGGCCATCGACGCCGAAACGTGGCGCCCCGTGCTGGCCAACCGTACGGGCGGCCTGTCGGGCCCGGCGATCAAGCCCATGGCGCTGCATATGGTCCACCAGGTCTACACGAAGGTCGCTCGCGATCGGCGGCTGCCCTTGATCGGAATGGGCGGGATTCAGACTGGGTCCGATGCGGTGGAGTTCCTGCTGGCGGGCGCTTCGGCCCTGGCGATCGGAACTTCACTGTTCATCGATCCGGGCACCCCACAAAGAATCGTTGAGGGACTGCAAGCCTATCTGGGTCGCCGCAACCTCAAGAGCGTCAACCAACTGATCGGCCAGTTGAAGACTTGACGGGCTGGCAGATTGCTCCAGGATGGCCCGACCAAGCTGCCGTCAACCTTGCGTCGCCAGCACGCGGACCAGTTCGACCACGCCGCGAACCGCGAGACTTAGCAGGAGCAACGCCAGCAGCGTAGCGACGGCCAGGCTCAGCACCGGCCACCATCCGTGAACCATGTCCACGGCCGCCGGAAGCGCCGTACCCAACACCGCCGCCACAACCCCCAACAGCACGATGGCACCGATCGACCCGCGGAGGTTACCCGGAAACGGGGCCATGCGGACCGTCAGGCACACGACCAGATAGACGAATATAGCCGTCGGGATCTGAAGCAACTCGGCGGTCCAGACGGCCTCAAATGCCTGCTGGGCGAGCGTGATCAGGCTGCGCAGAAGATCCCAGAACTGCCCCATGGTCACCGGCAGACTGACGGCCAACAGATCGCGCCCGAGCTTGCCGGTGATATCCGCACCCAGACTCCGTGAGGCGACGTAAAGCGCCACGCCGCACGCTCCCAGAGGCAGCATGCCGATCAGGACCGGGCCGATGACGGGAATCCGCGGCTTGGGATTGTCGTCCTGCTGGGGCTCGGCCGTCTCATCGTCCTTGATCACTGTGGTGTTGTTGACCGTGCCGCCACTAACGAGCACACCCATCACATAGCCTATCTGAGCCACGAGTGTTCCGGGCAACAGCAGCAGGTTCACCGTGCGAGGCTTGACCAGCCCGCTCCAGATGTGATGCACACCCCACGCCGTGAACACAACCACCAGCAACCATAGCGTAAGTGCCGCATATAACATAACTTACCCCGAAAAGAGCGCGCGGAGCACAACCACTCGGTCCGGTCTTTCTTATCGGTCGTCGGCGAGCAAACAGTTGAGATGGCGGTCCGGCTGGCTAGCCCACCTCCGCCCGCAACCCATCGGCCAGGCCGGCCAAACGCTCGGGCCTGAACAACCCGACGAAATACTCGCGAGAGTCGGCCAAGCGATTGCTGGCAAGTCGGCGGCCGACCTGCTCGACGCGTTGGGCAAACCGCTCCGGCAGATCGGGTGCCGTGCCGAGCAGTTCGCCGTTGAGGCGGTGGATTTGGCCGAACGTTTCGCGGCGCGCGACGTGGTTCGACCAGTCGTGGTCTCGCAAGTGATCCGATCGAAGGACGGCCTCGTGCCTCTGTCGGATCAGGTCGGCCACGAGGCTGGCAGAGTCGTCCTCAAGATATCGCTGAGGGTTGTACGCCAAGTCGCGCTGTCGGCGGCGTGCGCGATCGAGATCGTCCTGCCCCACGTCGAACCGAGGCAGCGGCAAGCGCAGTGTGGCCGACACACAGATCATGCCCGGCAGATCGACACCGAAGTAGCGCTGAACCAGGCGATCGGTTATCCGATCGTACTTGGCGCCACCGATGCCGTGGATAAAGACGTCGCAACCCAGCAGCCTGGCCCAAGTCGTCAGACTCAGCGCCCGAGGCCGCAATGCGCGAGTGGTTGCATTCCGTATGGCTGGTAACGCGGTCTCGACCCGATCCAGATCGTCAATCGCCACGTCGCCCATGCGATCGGCACCCGCCACAAGGGTAACCTTACCGCGGCCGCGGACGACAAACAGGCGCTGCCTCGCCTCTTGCCGATCGTAGGTCCACACCGGCAGTTCCACCCGGTCGGCCCGGCACAAGAGGTCGGGCACGGGTCGTTGCGTGCCCCGGATCCCCTGCTCGCGACGATAGTCGGCCAGAGCGGCGTTGTAGCACTGCACGAACCGCTCGGCGTCGCAAATCATCAGCGCCAGCAACGGTCCGCCCCATACTTCGCTGACACGGTGTTCCATCATCTCGGCGCCGAACTTTCGATCAATGGCGCCGCGGCCCGCGATCAGCTGCTCGACGAAGTCGCGCGGCTGGGCGACGCTGCCGGCCGCTTCCAGAAACATGGGCATGAGCGTCTCGTCGAAGCCATGCCCCATCGCCCGTCTGACGTCGTCTCCTATCTGCTCCAGTTCCTGCCGGGACAAGGCAGGCAACTGCTCGAAAGCCCACCCCGCACGATAGGGGCCGAAGCCCACTTCGTGCGTTTCGACATAGTCGCTCTTGTGGGACGGAACGGTAAAGGTGGTCTTCTTGGGAACATCGTTGTCGACGACCAGGTGGAACGCCCGCGCGCCTGCACGTTCGGCCAGACGTTGGGTGACAACGTGCTTGGCCCACACACCGGGATGGATGAACTCCGGCTGATGGCCCGTACCGATTACCGGCTCGTCGGCCCGACCGACCAAGTCGGCGCGGAGACGACGCCGCAGATCCTGGACGTTAACATCCAGCACATCAAAGCGGTACGAATCCAGCAGGCGGCGGTTCTTCTCCAACAGGGAAAGGTATTGCCCCGGCGCGGGCTGTAAGAGCGTCTGACCGTCTCTGGCAGGAGTAACCAGCGCGTTGAAATCTAAAGCTTCTGACATGGCCCGCAGCAACAGGCGGCGTCCGACCGGGCAGCCTTCGCATCGGCCGAGAACGCAGCATCGCCCAACTCTCGGTAAAACACGTCCAGGTAATGCTGCAACCGAATGGCGGGATCGTCAAGCGTGCCGCCGAAACTGCGGTGGGGATCGTTGTAAATCAAGCGTACCGAAATCTCCCGAACACGCAGCTTCGCCCGGACGGCCTGCACCCAGAACGGGATGGGAAAGGCATAGCCGGTCTCGGTCAGCCTCAGACCATACAAAGCGGCGACGCGACACGCCTTGTACCCGCAGAACGCATCCGTGATGGGCAGCCCGAGCACTTCATTGATCAGCTGAGTGATCTGGGCGTTGATCCGCCGCCGATCGGGTGGCGGCAGGTCGTCGGCCGGCGTACCTCGCATGTAACGGGACCCGCTGATCACATCGGAGTCGTCGGCAGCCGCTGCGGCCACGAAGTCCGGGATGCGGCAGGGCTCGTGTTGTTCGTCGCAGTCCATCGTGATGATCCAGTCGTAGCCGCGGCGGGCGGCGTACGCGAACGCATCAATCAGACTTTGGCCGTAGCCGCGATTCGTCGCATGACGAATCACCGCGATCTCAGGCTGCTCGGTGAGAATGCCGGGCGTGCCGTCCGTCGAACCATCGTCGACGACCAGGATGTCGGCAATGTACCTGCGCACTTCAGACAGGACGCGCCGCAGGTAGCGGTCCTCGTTGTAAACGGGAATTGCCAGCAGTGTCCGCATCGCCACCTACTACCCACGTGCGATAGGCGCTCGATTACCGGCAAGACGTACCGGCCTGCCTGAACCCACCTATGATAGGCCAGCGGCAAGGCAAGTCAAAGCGCCACCCGTTGCGCCTACGCAGGCCGAATTCGACAACCCGGACACGCCCGCCCACAACAGCTACCAACACGCCGCACCAATGCCGGGATGACGGCGGCGTGCGTGCTTGTCAGGCCAATCGCTCGAAGGCCTTGATCACGGCGCTTCGGACCTGCTCGATCGTCCGAGCGTTGTCGTTGCATAGCTCGTCGATTGTCCGGCGAGCCCATGCAAGGCGGTCGGGGGCGACCATGTCGGCATGCCCGTGCGGGCCTGACGAGCGTGAACCGAAGATCTGCCGGTGCCCATCGACGCCATCGCTTGCCCACACCGTGTCGATATGACGCGACACGTCCCAACCACGGCGCCGAACAGAAAGGAAAAACATCAGAGCGACCCCACGTAGCGCCGTCTCGGGCACCCGGTTCGTCTCGCAGATCTGGTGGCGCGCCTGCTCGAACGTGTCGGCGTGCAGGTTTGTAGCCAGCATGTGGCCCGCGCTCGGTAGATCGAAGTACGCTCGCAGATTCTCGCCCCAGAGGTAGGCGTAGTACTGCCCGTCGCCGATCTCGTGGCAGATGTAACAGCGCCGAGTTTGCCGGCCTTGTGCGCCCCGCCCCTCAGCAATAGTCGCCGCGCCGTCGGCGGCCACCAGTTCCACGCCGGGCGGCACGAAGTTCAGCAGCGCGCCCATGACGGTCGTTTTGCCGGCCCCGCCCGGTTGGGCGCCCACCAGGAATGAGGCCCCATCGCTGATGGCCGCCAAGGCGTAAGCTGCCAGTTCGGTCGTGAACGTACCCGCCTCGAGCAGATCGACAATCGAGAGCATACGCCCCCCGCGCTGATTGCAGCGGTCGATCTGCTCACAGTGTCGACGAACGTCTTCGGCGGTCATACAACCGCACCGCATGTGTGTGCTGGAAAGCTGAAGATACCTCCCGTTCGGCCTGGCGCCATCGACCCCAGTTGCCGGCAAACCGATTCGCGGCCCATGCCTCTACCGACCATAGCGCATCCCCTCGTCGACCATCGCCAGGTAGTTGTCCAACGGAATGTAATTAGCCACGCTGTTGCCCGTGCCCAAACAGTAGCCGCCGCCGGGGTGGCAGACGTCGAGCGTGTCGCGGACCCGTTGGCGAATCGCCGACTCGTCGCTGCGACACAGGAAATCCACGTCGATGCCGCCAATCAGCGAGAGTCGCTCCCCCCAGGCTCTCTTGGCGTCACGGACATCTTCGATCGTATCCTCGAAGCTGTGCTTCGCGTCGATGCCTACGTCGTCAATCAGATCCTCCATAACGTCCGACAAATTCCCACAGGAATGCAGCAGGTAGGGTCGGCCGGCCGCATGGGCCTTGGCCGCGAGCTGCTTGTGCCCGCTGAGCACGAGTCGACGAGTATCATCCGGTGAGATCAGCAAACCCGTCTTGAACCCCATATCGTCGCTGCCCCAAACCGCCTGGACACGATCGAATTGCAGATACAGATCCACCTCGGTCCGGTGGAAGGCGAGGATTCGCTGGTGGACGGCCTCCACAAGGTCACGCTGATCGTACAAAGCGAAGCAGAGCGATTCATACCCCATCAGCCAGCTCAGCAACTCACAGAAGTGCCCCGTGCCCCCGGCGATAATGCACATGTCCTCGGGCAGGTTCTTCTCGTACCACTCCAGGTCGCGCGTGGCCGAGGGCGTCGATGGGTCGGGCCACGGGTAGGCGTCGAACCCCTCCCGGGCTGCCAGCGGACCGGTGTGCTCGTCGGTGTAGCGGCGTCCGCCCTGGCGGGCGAGAGCCGCTGTGTCATCGGTGGTCAACAGATCGAACTGCCACTGAACGTCGGACAGGCTGACGTACACATAGTCGATCCCGCAGAACCGCTGTACGGCGATGTACTTCTTTTTCTCGAAGTCCGGGTCGCTCGGATCAAGACGCTCGGTCAGGCCGAAACGCGCCGCAATCGCGTCGCGGACCTCCGCGTCATGGAACAACTCCATGAAGTACACGCGGTCGGGCGTGTCCTTCCGCCGAATAGCATCCAACAAGCCCTGCCAGTTGGGTTGGAAAGATCTGCTCAATAAGGTTTTCGGCTCCACGCTGCTAATCTCCCTAAGCGAACTACCTTCGATACGGACATCAAGTCAACATCGAACCGGCAATCCGATCGGGTGTCGCGCCGACATCATATCGTTTTTCAGCGCGGCGCCCAAAGAAGCATCGGGCCAAACAACCGAGTGGCCGAGATGCCCAGACAATGTGCGCTGGTCGAGGCGGTACGATGGGCCCTGAACCGCGCCCCCAAGATCCGCCACTATCGACACGCACGCGAAGCGATGGACAAGAAGTTCGCAGGCATGAGCGGTGTACACACGATCAACAACGCGTGCCTGACGATCTGGGGCCTGAGCATCGGCGGGACGGATGTGACCAGGGTGATCGGCGAGACGGTAGCCATGGGCATGAATAACGATTGCACCGCCGCTACGGCCGGCAGCATTGTCGGGGCGGTGGTGGGCAAGCGTGGCGTGCCCAAACACTGGTATCGCCACTTCAACAACACGGTGCACTCGTACCTGATCGGGCGGCGGCGCTTCACAATCCCCGGTCCGACGAGCCGGTTCGCCAAACAAGCCAAGGGCGTCTTTGGCGATTGACCGAGCTGTAATCGCTTTTATAGCAAAGCCTTACGGCGCGAACCTTGGGCGATGGGTGGACCCTCTCGCATAGTCTCCAGGGCACACCGACACCTCAAGCACCGCGCGCTTCGCGGCGGCGCCAGCCATGCTGCGTGCTTGGCAAACACAGTGGACAACCCCGGCCGATTGCTGTATCAAATAGGTAGATTCGACGCCGCGGGCGCAGCGCCGTTTGCTGCGTTGCGGCGTATCGGGTCACGTCGGCTGGATGTGTTCGATCGGCCGATCGGTGCGGGCGTAATTCAGCGGTAGAATGCCAGCTTCCCAAGCTGGACGTCGAGGGTTCGAATCCCTTCGCCCGCTGTGACAAGGACTTACGCATTTCTGCAGTTCGCCGACGGTACGAAGCAACCCCTCTGAGGACCCCGAAAACGCGGGCGATGACTGCCAGCCTGTAAAGCTGGGCCGTCATCGATTCCGATCACCGTTACTGCGTCATAACTCGCCTGTGGTGCTGGGTTTCAGTGAATAGGAATTGCGACGTCTCGCCGAGTGGGTCAGTCGGGTTGAGAGTCAGATGAAGTTGGCGAGTCGGCGCAGCAAGTATGACTTCTATACTGGACAGCCGGGCGTCGTGCAGCGAGGTTTGGATCAGAGCCGCCAACCTCCCGGCTCAGACCGCAGAGAGCGATGAGCAAGGAATGTGTTCCGCCGCTAACACTTGCCGCCCGTCAAGGACTTCTGGAGCCGAACCAACACCAGTAACTTAAAGGGGATCTGGAAAAGATTGCCCGCATGCTCTCGGACCTAATCAAAGGCCTGGACAAGAGAAAGCTTTGAGCTGACGCCCGCTGATGGCTACCAGCACCGTACAAGGCAGAGTCTTGTAGATGACTGAGGTCGTACAGGTCAGTCCCCAAACACGGCCAAGGGTGACAACGAGCCGGCCGACACACCAGTTTTAGAATCGTCCAGCCATCCCGAATGGACCGGGTAAGCGGCGATGTCGCTGACGTTACCACCAGTTGGCTGGTGGAGCGGTGGGCGGGTGTCGGTCGAACGGGCTGGCAAGTTGCTCTTGATAGCCGGCGTTCGGGGTGGACCAAGGCGCAGATTCACCGGGTGGCGCGACTGAGCGAGCTTATTTATCATCGCAGTTGAGGCACCAGACCATACTGATGGTGGCCAGACCAGCTCGTAGTTGAGCCAGCCACAGGCACCCCTGACCCGCCGGTGGTACACACAGCACTGGGAAAGGCTACGCCCCTGACTCTTTTCTCGCCAAGGGCGCACCATTCTATTTCGCACGATCTACCGGATCCGGCAGCACAGTGTTGGACTACTGGCCAGCCAGCTGTGCTACCTCCGTCGGCGTCAGTTCACGATCGTAGACTCGAACGTCATCGATCTTGCCGTCCAGCGGGAACTGGCCAAACCGCGCAACGCGACCGATCCGGAATAGATCCGCCGTT
>Ga0272441_10007009_pt1 | contig 18537 bp, 15 predicted proteins | sample SSMProp6N_FD_193582 | JGI IMG/M metagenome (GOLD analysis project Ga0272441, IMG submission 193582) | Marine sediment archaeal communities from Little Sippewissett salt marsh, Falmouth, MA, United States - SSM-Prop-6N | ecosystem: Environmental > Aquatic > Marine > Wetlands > Sediment ... | reverse complement strand
TTCAATTCATTTATCCCTGATGCGAATTATCGGCTGCATGTAGGTATACTGGTTGCCATCGCTGTAGCTCTCCTGGTCTACTATCTGCTGTATTATACCCGGATCGGTTTCGAAATACGGGCGGTTGGAATGAACAAGGATGCCGCCAGAGCTCAGGGGATCTCCATCGGCAGGAGTATTCTGTTCGCCCTGCTTATTGCTGGTTTTCTGGCCGGGCTGGCCGGAGTGAATCAGGTTGTCGGACTGGATCACAAGTTATATCAGAACCTTGCCGCCAATTACGGATGGAACGGTATCTCAGTGGCGCTTCTCGCCGGGAGCCATCCGATAGGAGTGATCTTCACAGCTCTGCTCTGGGGAGCTCTCGATGCAGGCGGTCAGTACATGTCCAGAGTTACCCAGACCTCCAATTCGATTGTAGAGATCATCAAGGGAATCATCCTCTTTCTCGTAGTGGCAAAGTACATGTACGCCTATGTGGGTAACCGCATCAAACGCGCCCACAAACGCAGGCGCGCGGAAGCAAAGGAGGCTGTGTAAATGGAAGGCTTTTTCGGAATTTTCAACACACAGTTGCTGGTAGCCATGGTCCGGTTGTCCACCCCGATCACCCTGGCGGCGATCGGAGCGGTTATCTGTGAACGGTCAGGGATAGTGAATATCGCGATGGAAGGAATCATGATCATGGGGGCTTTTTTTGCCGCCGTCGGTGCTCTTATGACCGGAAATCCCTGGATCGGCCTCCTCATGGGAGTGGTGGCCGGCGGGGTGTTTTCCCTCCTTCACGCGGTGGCCACCATCTCGTTCCATCTCGATCATGTGGTATCGGGAGCGGTTATGAATATCCTTGCCTTCGGTCTCACCCGTTATTTCATGGTTCTTTTCTTCGGGCATCCCGGTACTACCGATGCTATCCCGAAAGGTCTGGGAGAGATGGAGTTCGCAATTCCCCTTCTTTCCAGGATTCCCGTTCTCGGACCGGTTCTTTTTCAGCAGACGCCGATCGTCTATATTTCCTTTTTGATGATCATACTTTTTACCTGGATCATGAAAAAGACGAAGGTCGGCCTTCATATCCGGGCTGCCGGAGAGCATCCCCTGGCCCTCGAGACTATCGGTGTCTCGGTATACAAAATGAGATATCTCGCGGTCTTTATTTCCGGCCTCTCTTCGGGACTGGCCGGGGCCTACCTCTCCATTGAAAACAACGCCTCCTTCACCGAAGGAATGACGAACGGCCGGGGTTTCATCGCCCTGGCGGCCACCATATCCGGGGGCTGGAATCCCATCGGAGCATTTATAGCCTCTCTTTTCTTCGGTTTCGCCGATGCGCTGCAGGTCCGGTTTCAGGTTATGCAGGTCTTTAAAATTCCGGAAGAGATATTCATTATCTTTCCTTACGTAGCCACCATTATCGCCGTTGCCGGCCTGGTTCGAAAATCCCGGCCCCCCGCCGCCGATGGTGAAGATTTCATAATAGAGCAGGAGAGTGAATAGAAAGGTTTCGGAGAATCATAAGAATTGATTTTACCTTGGATCAATATATAGGGTATAATGATCCAAGAGTGGGATAAATGAATATCTATTGAAATCCAAGGAGGAGTTTTTATGAAAAAAGGTTGGAAAATTCTGGTTGTGTTGCTGGCCCTTGCAGTCATTTTTGCCGGATGTCAGAAAAAGGAGGAGGCAAAAGAGGCAGCTCCAGCAGCTGAACCTGTTGTGGCATCCATGGCTACCGACGTTGGTGGACTGGGTGACAAATCATTCAACGACGGCGCGTATGAAGGTCTGGAAATTGCCAAAGAAGAGCTGGGGGTCGAAATCAATGTAATCGAGTCAAAACAGCAGACCGACTACATCCCCAACTTGACTGGTTTGGCTGAAGATGGGTCGGACATCGTATTTGCCGTAGGATTCCTGATGGAACAGGCTGTGAAAGAGTCCGCCGCCAATATGCCCGACACCTACTTCGCGGGTATTGATATCGAAGCCATGGAAGGTGATCCTGAGAACTTCCAGGGCATCCTGTACAAGGAAGAGCAGGCCGGTTACCTGGCCGGTGTCGTTGCCGGTATGATGACAAGGGAATATGCCGACAGGTCCGACAGGCTCAACGACGACAACGTTGTCGGTGTCGTTCTCGGTATGTTCATTCCCCCCGTAGAGCGGTATGAAGTCGGTTACATCCAGGGAGTCCAGAGCGTGAATCCCGACTGTAAAGTCCTCTCTGTTACCTCAGGCTCTTTTACCGACCAGGCAAAGGGTAAGGAAGCCGCCCTCGCAATGATTGAACAGGGTGCTGATATTATCTTCCAGGTTGCCGGACTTACCGGACTTGGTGTTATCCAGGCTGCGAAGGAAGAGGGCGTGTGTGCCATCGGCGTCGATGTCGACCAGAGCCCGGTTGCTCCCGAGGCTGTTATTACTTCAGCCGAGAAGAAAATCCCGAACACGGTGTTTCTGGCCGTTGAATCCGTCGTAAATGATAATTTCAAAGGCGGTACTCAGGTTTACGGCCTTGCCCAGGACGGCGTAGGTATCTCTCCCTTTCACGAGTTCGAGGATGTAGTACCACAGGAAGTGAAAGACGCGGTAGAGAAGGCCAAAGCGGACATTCTCTCCGGCGCGGTCACTGTTGAACCGACCCGTGCTGCTATCGGCCGATAGTATATCGAGCTGATTGACCGAGTGTGGAAGCCGGCAGGGTACAGCCCCGCCGGCTTTTTTTACAGAAAAAAGTGGAGAGTCTATATGCGTACTGATGCTCTATTGAACAGTATATATACAGCTTCCGATTTCATCCGACAGGAATTATCAAATCGGCAACCTGAGGTTGCGATGGTTCTGGGCTCCGGACTGGGTGCTCTGGCGGAGAGCATTGAAGCACCTGTCTCTATTGATTATTCGGATATCCCCCATTTTCCGGTTTCAACCGTTCCCGGACATGCCGGCCGGATAGTATTCGGAATTCTGGAAGGGAAAAGTGTCCTTGTGTTTCAGGGTCGGTTTCATTACTACGAAGGCTACAGCATGGATGAGGTGGTTTTACCGGTCAGAATCATGGTACGGCTTGGAATAAAAACTCTGATTCTCACCAACGCAGCCGGTGGAATCAATACTGCTTTTATTCCCGGAGATTTGATGTGTCTCTCCGATCATATCAAACTGACCGGACTCAGTCCCCTTCGCGGTCCGAACATCGATGAGTTTGGTCCCCGGTTCAACGATATGTCGGACGCCTATTCCGGGGAGCTGCGGAAAATCCTCCACCAGGCCGCTGACACAACGGGGGTATCCATCAAAGAGGGTGTATACGCCTATATGACTGGTCCGAGTTTTGAGACCCCGGCGGAAATAAGGATGCTCCGGAATCTGGGAGCCGACGCTGTGGGAATGTCAACGGTACCGGAGGTCATCGCAGCCGCTCATGCGGGCCTGAAAGTATTGGCCATCTCTACTATTACCAACATGGCGGCGGGAATTCTCGATCAGCCCCTCAGTCATGAAGAGGTCATGGAAACAGGGCAGAGGGTGAAAGATAAGCTGCTTGCCCTGATCCGTGAAGTACTCCGGCAGATCTGAAAACAGGTTATTCGAATTTATTTAAGATATTCCGAGAGCGTACATATTCGCTGATAAAAAGAATCAGCCGACCGGCGGAGGTGTGTATTCGCCGGTTCTGTTTTTCCCCTGGATGACTATAAGTATCTGGGAAGCAAAGATGGCGATGATTCCGATGCCGGAGAGAAGGGAAAGCTCTTCCCCCACGAAGAAAATACCTAAGAGTGCGGCTGTAAGCGGTTCTGCGAGGGTGAGGGTTCCGGTAGTTGAGACTTTGACATATTTCAAGCCTCTCCCGTAGAGCATGTAGGCCAGGGCTGCGGAAATGAAACCGAGATAGGCCACGGTCAGTATGCCCCTGACAGACCCGAAAATCCATCCGGTCTGCATAATGAACAGAAAGGGCAATAGATAAATGGTACCGATGAGGAAGGAAAGTCCAATGATGCTGTCGCTTGTATGAGATTGTATCAGTCTGCGGGCAAGGAGTGTGAAGAGGCTGTAACTGAAACCGGCAGTGAGGGCGAAAATGATTCCACGGCTGTCAAAGCGCACTGATTCTCCTGTATCGAGGGTGAGAAGAATAAGCCCGACAATAGCTATGCTGGTGGCGGTAATCCAGAGGGTGCTCAGTTTTTCCCGGTCGAACACAACACCGAGGATACCGCTGAAAATAGGACAGCTTCCGATGGCGACCATAGTACCGACAGCGACTCCGGTATAAGCTATACCGGAGAAGTAGCTGACCTGGAAGAGGGCCTGACATAATCCGGTCAGGAGAAAAATCGGCCGGAGAAAGGCCCGCCAATCTGAAAAATCTCCCCGTAAAAATGCAGCAGCCGATAAAAGGAGTCCTGAAAGCAATATGCGAATTGTTCCGATAACAGGAGGAGTTGCCGCGGCAGGAGCGAGGGTCTGTACTGTTCCGGAAGTTCCCCATAATACGGCTCCAAGCAGAATGAGGACCTGGCCGGTAAAAGGGGAATAAGATCCAGATTCAGGCACTTTCCTTCAGCTCCCGATATACACTATGATTGGATGAGTTTAGATGGAAGAGGGAAACAATGCAAGATTATTTGATTCGAAATATCGACCTCGCCCCTGAGGGGCGAAGGAAAATTGACTGGGTTCGGATGAACATGCCGGTCTTGAACAGGATAGAGAAGGATTTTCGGGCGAACCGTTATTTCGAGGGGGTACGGATTGCCATATCCGTTCATCTTGAAGCAAAAACCGCTTATCTGGCCGAGCTTATGCAAGCCGGGGGAGCGGAAGTCGCAGTGTGCGGCAGTAATCCGAAGTCAACCAAAGATGATGTGGTTGCCGCCCTCGCAAAGGAGGGTATAAAAGTATATGCCTGGTTCGATGCGTCCCCGGAAGAGTTCAGAATGCACCAGCGAGCCGTTCTCAGTATCAATCCGAACATTGTCATCGATGACGGCGGGGATCTTGTGCATCTGCTCCATACCGACGATGAACACCGCCTTCCGGATGTATGGGGAGCCTGCGAAGAGACAACCGCCGGGGTCTTGAGAAACCGGGCACGGCAGAAATCGGGTGATCTGCGTTTCCCCGTACTTGCCGTGAACAGCGCGCTTTGCAAGCATTTGTTCGATAACAGGTATGGAACCGGTCAATCGACGCTGGATGCCCTTATGCGATCAACGAACAAGGTTATTGCCGGGGCGACGGTTGTCGTAGCAGGCTACGGGTGGTGCGGAAAGGGGATCGCCCTGCGGGCCTCGGGTATGGGAGCCAGGGTAATCGTAACCGAGGTCGATCCGATCAAAGCACTGGAAGCCGCGCATGAGGGATACCAGGTTATGACCATGAAGGAATCGGCGGCTTTTGGGGATTTTTTCATCACAACCACCGGCACCAAAAAGATCCTGAGTACGTCACATTTTGAAGCTATGAAGGATGGAGCCGTGCTCGCGAATGCCGGACATTTCTTTGAAGAGATCGATACAGCGGGCCTATCCGCCCTGGCGGTCGAAAAAAAGGAAATGCGGGAACATATCACCGGTTACAGGCTGAAGGACGGCCGCTGGGTACATGTCATTTCCGATGGAAAGATTGTGAATATCTCAGCCGCTGATGGACACCCCGCTGAAATAATGGATATGAGCTTCGCCCTGCAGGCCCTCGCCGCGCGTTACGTCGCTGAACACCGGGATAAACTTGGGCCGGAAGTGGTGAAAGTACCCGATGAGATCGATCATGAAGTCGCACTGTACAAACTGAAGGCCCTGGGAATCAGCATAGACCGGCTCAGCGCTGAACAGAAGACATACTATGAGGAAGTGGAAAAATAATACTACTTCTCACCCGTTCGAAGCTTGAGTTCGTCGGCACATCGACCGGCTTCTTCAATGATCTTGTCTTCTCCGGGAACCCGCCGATTTTGCATGAGAATATCACCATCGCAGATGACCGTATCGACGGCCGATTCACTGCAGGAATAAACCAGATTCGAAACCGTATTATAACGCGGGGTCATACTCTGGTGCGCCGGGTTGATGAGCAGCAAATCGGCGAAGGCTCCGGCTTCAATGGATGATGAGAGAAAAGGATATACCCGGGTTTCTCCTCCCGAAGCGAGGGAGAAAGCCTCTTCGGATTTCATCCTCTCAGGATTATTGAAATGATGTTTCTGCAGGAGAGCAGCTATTTTCATCTCTTCGAACATATCAAGATTGTTGTTGGAAGAGCACCCGTCTGTTCCCAGCATCATCGGAACTCCCCGGGCGGAGAGTTTTTCAAACTGAAAGCAGCTGCCTGCAGCCAGCTTCATGTTTGATACAGGGTTGTGCACCACCGTTACCTGATGATTGGCCAGAATATCCATTTCGGTCTCGGATAGCCAGACACAATGAGCCGCGACGACATGCGGACCGAGAAAACCGATGCTGTCCAGGTATTCTACCGGCCTTTTCCCATGTACTGCAAGACAATCCATTACTTCCTGTTCGGTTTCAGAAATATGTATATGAACAATCAGGCTGTTTGACCGGCTGAAATCGGAAATCCAGCGAAGGGTCGGTTCAGACACCGTGTAGACAGCATGGGGCGCAGGTGAGAGCATAAGTTTTTCGCTGCTTCCCGCAAAATCCTGAAAATTCTGTTTTGTCTGTTCTATTGCCCGGGCCGCTGTCTCCGTATTCATCTGATCGAGAATCGTCGACCCCACTGCCGCTTTCATTCCGGCATCATGAAACGCCTTCCAGGCTTCTGAAAAATGGAAATACATATCATTGCAGAAAGTTGTCCCTGTTTTGATCATTTCCAGCGCCCCCAGCCTGGTTCCCCAATAAATATCCTCCGGCCTCAGCTGCGCCTCCGCAGGCCAGATTTTCTGTTCAAGCCATGGCTGCAGCTTCATATCATCGGCAAAACCTCTCAGCAAGGTCATCGCGGCATGGGTATGGCCATTCTTCAGGGAGGGGACAACAAGCATACCGGCTGCATCAATAACCGTATCAGCCGAAAGATTATCCGAAACCTCGGCAGCTGGGATTACATCTATAATCTTCCGATTATCTATGGAAATTGTAACAACTTTTCCGTCAATCACACCATTTTTTATAAGAAGGTCCATTACTTTCCTCCATATCCAAAAATATGGTAGCATGAATCCACTCTGCTGAAAAGCTGAAGCTGGAAAGGAAGGAAAATGAATAAAGCGGCAGTCATCTTTGACATGGACGGGCTCCTCTTCGATACCGAGAGGCTCTATCTCGATATGAGTGCAATTTCCCAAAAACAATTCGGAGTTGAAATCCCGCTGGAACTCCACCTCCAGACCATCGGATTGAGACTGGCGGATTCCACAAATCTGTATCATTCAAAATATGGACCTGATTTCCCGGTCGACGCCTTTATGCGCAGAACAAAGGAGATGGTATATGCCCATATCGACCGAAACGGTATTCCCATCAAACCGGGAGCCGAAGAGCTGCTGCAGGAATTGCATGGCACTGATATCTCTGTGGTTCTGGCCAGTTCAAGTCCAAAATGGATGATCGAAAAGAATCTCAGTCTTTCAAGTCTGGATTTCTATTTCCACCTCATTGTCAGCGGCGATGAGGTCCCCTCGGGCAAACCGGCTCCCGATATTTTTCTCCGGGCCGCGGAGCTTGCAGGAGTTGAGCCCCGGTCCTGTTTCGTAATTGAAGATTCCAATAATGGGATCCGGGCCGCTTTTGCAGCAGGGATGATTCCTATCATGGTCCCGGATGTGAAGCCCCCGGATCCTGAGGTGAAAGAGATGATTTTCAGAGAATGCAGGGATCTGTTTGAGGTGAAGAACATTCTTAAAGAAAGAATCTTATAATAAACGGATATTCCCCTGCCGGTGTCAACCACATGGATATGCTGTTCCGCAGGGACCTTCCGAATCACCGTATAAGGACGATCTGTTACGACAGGAATGACCGCAACAGGCTCGCCCGGGTGCAGCTGCCTGCCTTTGCCCTGCAGTAGAGAGATCGTGCAGGCCGTTCCCTGTTCTTTTCCGAAGAACCATAAGCTTTGGGGGAGGGAAAACCCTTTACATTTATTTAATTTAGCGTTACCAATTATAGAAACATTTTTACTCTATTTGTTGATAATTGCAGATGGAAAATACAGGGAGATTGGCAATGGATGTTGATGTAAAGAGCTTGCATCCGCTGGAGGTAAAGACTCTTCGGCATGTAAAACCGGGAGAGGAAATTACTGCGGATCGGCTGGTGAAAGAACTCTCGTTTAAAATAGGGCAGTGTAACCAGGCTTTCAGCTGGTTGGCTGCGAAAAAACTGCTGGTTGAAGCACGCAGAACACAGAGGGTTGTCTATGAACTGACTGAACTCGGAAATTCATTTGCCAAGGATGGTTCTCCTGAAGAGAGAATACTCTCCCTCGTAGAAAAAGAAGGACCGATGAAAATGACGGCGTTATCCGAAAAGCTCGGACTTGAGAACAGGGATATCGGTTCGGCCTTTGGACAGCTCTCAAAAGAGGGTGTTCTTGCAATGGATGGGGAAAAGCAGGTAAGTTCTACCGGCGCGGGACTCTCCTCCCGGATGAAAGCTGTCAGGAATCTCCTTGAGAAAGCGGTGAAAAACGGCCAGCTTGAACATGACGGACTTGTTCCGGAGGAACAGGAGGCAATAGCAAAAATCAGTAAAAAAAGGGGCGCTTCAGGTGTTCCCTTTAAGGCATCCGACCGGGAGGATGTAGTATACACCCTGAGTCCCGATGGTGACAGCGTCCGGTCCACTTTGATCCAAGCGGGAGTGACCGGAGAGGAAATCGGAGCGCTCACTCCTGAGATGCTGTCTCAGGGTTCATGGAAGGGAAAAGCTTTCAGAGAGTATAATATTAATTCACCGGCCAATCGTGTGCTGCTGGGCAGGAGGAATCCGTACGGTGAATACCTGCATTGGGTGAAGGACAAACTCACTTCTCTGGGATTCGAAGAGTTCGATGGACCTCTGGTGGAGACGGAGTTCTGGAACGGTGATGCATTATTTATGCCCCAATTTCACAGTGCCCGGGATATTCACGATGTATATTACGTAAAAAACCCGAGTCATGCCCGTGAAATCGAGCAGCCCTATCTGGATCAGGTAGCGGCGGCCCATGAAAACGGCTGGAAGACCGGCAGCCGGGGCTGGGGATACAGTTTCGACCGGGATTTTACCCGGCGGCAGATCCTCAGGAGTCAGGGTACGGTTTTATCGGCAAAACAACTTCCCAAGGCCAAGGTGCCGGGGAAGTATTTCGGAGTTGTCAGGTGTTTTCGATATGACCAGGTGGACGCGACCCATGGGGCTGACTTTTACCAGACTGAGGGGATCGTTCTCGGTGAGGATGTGAACCTGCGGACGCTGCTCGGTCTTCTCAAGATGTTCGCCGAAGAGATTGCCGGTGCCGAAGAGGTTAAATACGTTCCGGGTTATTTTCCATTTACGGAGCCGTCCATAGAAGTACATATAAAACATCCTGAACTGGGATGGTTTGAACTGGGCGGCAGTGGAATATTCCGTCCGGAGGTTTCTCAATCCCTCGGGATCGACGTGCCGGTGCTTGCATGGGGTCTCGGTATCGACCGGATGGCCCTGATGCATCTGGGACTGAATGATCTGCGGGAGCTTTTTTCATCTGATATCGAAAACGTGCGGCTGAGGAGGAATCAGTAGTTATGCCCAAGATTGAAGTATTCAAAGATGCTTTTTATTCATATACCGAGAAAAAGTACACCGAGGAACAGCTGGAAGAGATCCTCACCGTTGCCAAGGCCGAGCTGGACGGGAAGGACGAGGAGAAGGGAATTCTCAAGATCGAGCTGAATGACACCAATCGTCCGGACCTCTGGACCATGAATGGTCTTGCCCGGCAGCTGAGAGTATACCAGAGCGGTAAGATACCGAAGTACGATTTCTTTTCCACTGCCGATAAAAAGCTCGATTACGGTGACCGTGTGGTGAACATCGATCCCTCGGTTAAGGATATCAGGCCTTACGAGATAGCTGTTGCAGCGAGGGGAAGGAAGATAGACGAGGCCACGCTGAAGGATATCATTCAGACCCAGGAAAAGATCTGCTGGAATTTCGGACGCAAGCGGAGATCCATCGCCATCGGGGTATTCAGAAGCGATCTGCTCCAGTATCCCATCACTTATCGAGCCGCCGATCCGGACGAGACCCGTTTCGTTCCTCTTCAGATGGATAAAGAGCTCAGTCTCAGGGAGATCATTCAGCAGCATCCCAAGGGGATCGAATACGGCCATATCGTAGCTGATTTTCCCGCATTTCCCTATCTGGAGGATGCCAAGGGAGATACCCTCAGTTTCCCTCCGGTTATCAACAGTGCATATACCGGAGCTGTTGAGGTGGGAGATGAAAATATTTTTATTGAGATGACCGGAACCGAACTTCGGGATCTTATTTTGACCACCAATATACTGGCCTGTGATCTCGCCGATGCGGGCTTCGAGATTCTTCCCGTAAAAATAGTATTTCCCTTCGATACCGAATTCGGACGGGAGATAGTCAGCCCCTTTTACTTTCAGGAACCCATTGAGATCGATCTGCCCGATGCAAGCAAGCTTCTGGGAGTGGACTTCAGTATGGATGATGCTCTTCAGGCGCTTGAGCGGATGGGGGTCCCCTCGGAACAGACCGGCGACAACAGTCTGACAATACAGGTACCTCCCTACCGGAATGACTTTCTCCATTCCGTGGATGTGATCGAAGATATAATGATAGGACATGGTATGTCCAATTTTGAGCCGGTGATGCCGTCCGCTTTTACCGTTGGCCGTATCACCCCTGCCGAAGATTTTTCCCGGAAGGTCCGCGATATCATGATCGGTCTCGGTTTTCAGGAAATGATGTATAATTATCTCGGATCGAAGCGCGACTATATTGATAAAATGGAAGTTACAGGCGATGAGTTTATCCAGATTGCAAATCCCATGACGGAGAATTACGAATATGTACGCGCATCGATTCTACCGAACCTTCTGAACAGCGAAAGCGTATCAGCCCACGCCGTGTATCCTCATCATATTTTTGAAGTCGGCAAGGCTGCATATCTGGATGAAAAGGATAATTCCGGAACCATTACCCGGAATACTCTCGGTTTTCTTTCGGCTGACGGAGAGATTGGTTTTAATGAAGTTGCCGCTCATGTTTCAGCTGTATTCTATTATCTATCAAAGGATTATTCTCTTGAGGAACTGGATGACCCCCGTTTCATCAGCGGCCGGTCGGCCCGGGTTATCTATGGAGATCGTGAGGTCGGCTTTTTCGGAGAGGTTCATCCCAAGGTTCTGGAGAATTGGGGAATCCAGGTGCCGTGTACCTGCTGTGAAATTGATCTCGATACCTTAGCTATGGAGAAGTAAGATGGAAGTAAAAATCGATGCTGTTCAGCTGGAATGGGAGGAAGAGGCGAATATTATTGTGGGGCAGTCCCATTTTATCAAGACCGTTGAAGATATTTCAGAAATAGTCGTCACCTCCGTACCGGGGATAAAGTATGGTTTGGCTTTTTGCGAGGCTTCGGGACCGGCGCTCATCAGGACTTCCGGAAATGATGATGACCTGGTCCGGCAGGCGATCGCGTGCGCGGAAAGGGTTGGAGCTGGGCACAGCTTTTTTCTTATCATCAAAGGTTCCTATCCCATCAATATCCTGAACCAGATTAAATCCTGTCAGGAAGTAGCCCGGATATTCGCGGCCACCGCCAATCCTCTGCAAGTACTGGTCGGTGAAACCGGCCAGGGCAGGGGAATAATCGGTGTGGTTGACGGTTATTCTCCGAAGGGTGTGGAAACTGCTCAGGACAGGAAAGAAAGGGAACAGCTGCTGCGGAAGATCGGCTATAAGTTCGGCTGATCTGTTCCATCCTGATCCGCCTGGGGTCCGCTTACACTGATAATTTATCCTGCTCTCTTCAAGAAACCTCAAGCTTTTTTTACGTATACAGAAAGGAATGCCCGCTTTACTTGAACTCACGGTGAAACTGTAGCATAATTGTTACATATTCCATTTAGAGAGAATAAGATGAAAAAAATTCTTGTGATTGATGAGTCCCCTCTTTTCAGAAACTATCTTGTGAAAAAACTAAGTTCCTTTGAGTTTGATGTGAAGCAGGGAACGAACGGTCTGGACGGCTGGGTGAAGATGCGCAATGAAATGCCGGACCTGATCATCATGGATTATTACCTTTCCAGAAAGAGCAGCGGTGAGCTGCTCGAGGATAAGAGTAAAAACAGAAATGTGGAACCGATACCCGTAATCATGATTGCCTCACAGATCGACAGACGGAAGGTTGTTGAACTGGCAAATTTCAAGGTAAGCAAGATACTGTCAAAGCCTCTGAAGATGGAGCAGTTATTCAGTACTATATCCTCTCTTCTTGGTGTTGAGTTCAAGACTGATGATACTCCCTGTGTTATCGAAGCGCATTTCAATGAAAATATCCTTTTCATCGAAATTTCTCAGGGTTTGAATACAGAAAAAATAGAACAGCTGCAGTACAAGATTGATGAACTCCTTGAATTATACCAGGTGAGAAGTCCGAAGGTCCTCATCATGATGAGCAGCCTTGAATTGCCCGGAGACCATACCGGCAAGCTGATTTCACTCCTGGAAGTTATAAAAAAATATGCTCAGCCGAACAGCAGCAGAATCAAGATCCTGACCGGGAATAAGGATATTAAGCGGGTAATCGAAGCAGATGAGGATTATAAGAGTATACTCGTATATGACAGTCTGAATAAGGCAATGGATTCCCTCCTCGGATTGCGGACGGATACGATCGCTCATGATGAAGTGGTCCGTGAAAAACTTCTGAAATCCACGGCACCGAAAAAAGAACAGTCAGAATCAATCCAGTTACGCTTCGACAGCCAGCAGGCTGGTCCTCAAGAGACTGCATCTTTGCAGGACCAATCCCGGGAGGGACAACTGACGGCGGTTTTCGGCAGTGAAGCCGAGGTTGCCATTGTTGACGATGATATTGTTATACAGGAACTGGTGAAGACGGTGTTTTCGGAAACGAATTGGAAACTGAAAACATACGAAAACGGGAAAAAGTTTATTGAAGACAAGGGAAATCATGACTTCTCCCTGGCTTTCCTCGATCTCATGATGCCGGAGATGAATGGATTTCAGGTCCTGGAATATCTAAAACGGGAAAAAGATACTATGCCGGTAATTGTTTTTTCCGCTCTTTCAAAACAGGAAACGGTGATAAAGGCGGTAAGTTACGGAATAAAAAGTTACCTTACCAAACCTCTCAAACCTGAACAGTTATTAAGGAAAGCGGCTGAAGTCCTCAGCCTTTCCTTCTGATGGATCTTCCCACAAAGGGGTTAGAGAATGAGTTCTGCATTACTTCGGTCTATCTTCAGTGAATCCCCGATTGCAATCGTAATAATGACAAAAGAGGGAAAGCTTTTATCCGCGAACCGGGCTTTTCTCAACCTGGCTGCTGTAGACGATGTGCAAAAGATGAAAATAGAGGATATTTTCATACCCGAGGATATAGAAGCCTACCGGACGGCTTTCGAACGGATGGCATCGGGTGAAACAGATTCCTTCGCCCTTGAGCTTCGCTCTAAATCTTCCACAAAAAAACAGAAATGGATTCGTCTGACCCTGTATCCGGTGAAAGCCTCACAAAAGGAGATCCTGGTAGGCTTCTTTGAAGATGTGACGATTTCGAAGGAGAGAGAGGCGGACCTCCGAAGGCAGAAGGAAAGCTCACAGAAGGCCCGCAGAGCTGCAGAAAAGGAAACCCAGGTCAAATCTGATTTTCTGGCCAATATGAGCCATGAAATTCGAACGCCTATCCATACGATCACCGGAATGAGTGAACTCCTCGGCGAGACGAAGCTGGATCCCGAACAGCAGGAGTATGTGGACCAGATAGTTTTCTCCGCTGATGTTCTGCTCAGTCTGATCAACGATCTTCTTGATTTCTCAAAAATCGAAGCCGGTAAACTGGGGCTTGAAACCATCGAATTTAACCTTCAACAGATGGTTGAAGACGCGGTTGATCTGGTTGCCCTGGAGGCGCACAAGAAGGGACTTGAGACCGGTGTTTTTATCGAAAATGATATTCCGACGTCCGTAAAAGGAGACCCTGTCCGTCTCAGGCAGGTGATCGTCAACCTATTCAACAACGCTGTGAAATTTACCCAGGAGGGAGAGGTTGTTATAACCGTCTCCAGGGAAAACGATCAGGACAACTGGATGTATCTTCGGTTCAACGTACAGGACACCGGTATTGGAATACCGAAGGAGAAACGGGACAAACTCTTCAAGGTGTTCAGTCAGGTTGATTCTTCCACAACGAGAAAATTCGGGGGAACAGGCCTGGGGCTGTCGATCTCGAAAAACCTGGCTGAATTGATGAAGGGACATATCGGGGTGGAAAGTATCGAAGGAGAAGGTTCAACCTTCTGGTTCACCGCCCGGATCGAGAAACAGGGTGAACCGGATTTTTATCAATCCCTGGAAAAAAATTATTTTCAGCAGAAAATACTCCTGGTGGATGATAATAAAAGGCTGCGGTTTTTTCTGCGGAGTTATCTGGAGCAGTGGGGTTGTACTGTTGAAGAATCCGGGGATGGTCCTGCAGGTCTCAATCTGCTGAAAGAGGCTCATAAAAGGGGTGAAGATTTCGATATCTGTCTGGTGGACCTTCTGATGCCGAAGATGGATGGCTGGCAATTTGCCAGTGAGGTGAATGCGAGTGAAGGTCTTTCTGAGACGGCCCTGATTCTGATGAGTCCTACCGGTAAAAGCGGCGAAGAAGCGAAAATGAAACTGCTGCGCTGGTTTCAGGGATATATAAGTAAACCCGTGAAAAAGAGCAAGTTATTCGAAGTGCTTTTCAGCATTGTTAATGCCGAAGATTCCGGACTTGCCGAACTGCAGGTATTGGAGGAGGAGGAACCTGTCGAGCTGGTGGAGGAAATTACCGGCGGCATGGTCCTGGTAGTGGAGGATCATGAGGTGAATCAGCAGCTCTTTAAAACGATCCTGCAGAACATCGGTCATGAAGTTCATATTGCGAACAACGGGCTTGAAGCGGTCAAGGCGGTAAAAGGACAGGATTATGACCTCATCTTCATGGATGTTCAGATGCCTGAAATGAATGGATATGAAGCGACCGAAGAAATAAGAAGAATCGGCATTCAAACACCGATTATTGCCGTAACCGCGAGTGCCCTGCAGGGGGAAGAGGAAAAAACCAAAGCCTCGGGGATGGATGATTTTCTGGTTAAGCCGTTCAAGAAAAAGGACCTCCTTCCTCTTTTAGCCAAGTGGTTTCATAAAGATACTCAGAAGGATCAAGCACCGGATTTGATTGGGGAGCTGCTGGAAACCGAAGATCTGGAGGATCTGGAAGAAGTGGAACTGCCCTATGAATCAACGGATCCCGTTTTTGATCTGGATGACGCCATGGAAACCTTCATGGGTAATGGGGAGGCTGTGAAAAAAGTAGTTATCGGGTTTATCGAAAAGGTTGAAACACAGTTGACCGTAATGGAAAATGCCCTGGAGAAGGAAGGCTTCGATACCCTGCGTGCCGAAGCCCACTCTATCAAGGGGGGAGGACTGAATCTTTCAGCGGTACGTCTTGGACGGACAGCAGCTGCGCTGGAAAAGGCTGCCCTGGAAAATGAGAGACAGCAATCCGCTCAAATCATTCAGCTGCTCAAGGAAGAATACAGACATTTCTGCATGGAAACGGAAAGACTCCTGGAGATCAGGATTCAAAACTGATATATTCCCAGCCTGATTCTTTCAGAATACTGCGAATCATATGTTTCATGTTTTCCTCTGTTTTTTCGAGGATCCCTTCCTGTATCACCCTTGACCTTATTTTCATCTCCACGTAATCGGAAATATGTTTCCATCGCTCGGCATCGAGTTCGATATCCGGGTAGCTGTAGTCCGAACTGGTCTCATCCCGGATGATGAAATCGGTAATCACCGGTTCCGGCAGAGAAAGAGAAACTGCTCCCGTGCTGCGGTTGGAGTGTACTCCGCTATCAGCTGCAGTTTCGGGGTTTGAAGAAGCAGCCCAGGGGCCTCCTTCCAGTTGGTAACCTCCCTTTACCCTGGTAGTAATCACTACAAATCGGTAGTCATAACTGCCTATGCGTATCCCCGAGTCCAGACAAAGTCGGTACAGTTCTGCGGCATCTTTCTCCATATTTGTTACTTCCGCCCCCTGCTGTACCCTCCGGTATGCCTGCTGGAGGTCTGCGTTGGGAGGTATGAAATCATAGGGAAATACGCTTTTGTAGGTATACTCGACGGTATTGAGAAGAAAAAGAGGCCGCAGTTCCTTCAGGATACTTTCAGACTCGGAAACTGCAGCATGCCTGGTAAAGGGCAGCTCAATATTTATTCCGAGCCGGGGAAGTACAAGGGCGCCTGATATATAGATGAGGGTCAGGAAAAGGGCAAGAAACAGCATAAACCTTATCCATATCGGAATCAGGCGGTAAAAATTGACGTTCTTCCCTTTTTTTCCTTTCATGGGGCTTCCCCCTGGTTCGGTGATCCCCGGAATCTGATTTCTACTTCCTTCATTCCTGCCTGGGCCAGAACACTTCGGACAAGGGAATGGGCGTTCAATTCAGCCTGTTTCAGGACTCCCCGGGAGATGGCGTCTTCCCGGATTTTCACTTTGCTGCGGAATATCTCGTCATAGTAATCGAGCCGGTTGATCTCACCTCCGTATTCACGTTTGAAATACTGGTGAATCGTTGATTCGTCCGCATCGATGAGAAGGACCTCAACTGCGGGAAGGGTGATCCGTTGTTTCCCGGAAGGGAGTTTATCAATGAAAATATTCTTATTCAGGTCAATCCCTGCCTGCAGACGTACATCGACCGAGAAAAGAAGCTGAGTGTCCCGGTGTTTGATACCGAGAAAGCTTGCCTCATCGGCGATATATATTATATCCCGGTATATATATTCATAGGTCGGAAGTTCGAGGACTGATCGGATGTGTTCTGTAATCTTCCCGTCAGAAGGCTGAATCTTTTCTGTCGACTCCGTACAGCTGACAAGCGGGATAGTCAGAACGGCAATGAGAAAAGAAATAAAAAGGGTTGCGCAGATGCCTGAAGGTTTTCTCTGCATAACAGCTCCGATGGCAAAAGCTATAATCTTCTTGCATTGTAACGTTCAAGGGCCCATTTTGTATATGTCCGTACCTTTTTATGGGGATCATTTTTCAGTTCCTCCAGAATGGCTTTCCCTTTGTCCGAATTCAATTCATCCAGAGCTTTGACTACAAAGGTACGCACCTCCTCATCCGGATCCCTGGCGGCCTGGATAAGCCCCCGGTACGCGTTCCGGGTGCCTGTTTTCAGAAGAAAAGCAGCTGCTTCTCTGCGCACCGATGGGTCGCGGTTGGAAAGATGCCTGATGCGTGCATCAATCGAGCCTATGGATTCTAGAACTTCCACCGCAACAGGCCGCAGACTGTCCGCCGCATCGACCAGCGCGGCTTCCAGAACATATTCGGCCGACTCTCCCATGCTGCGTAATGTTTCCATAAGAAGCTCCCGATTCTGATGGTCCGCCTTGCTTATATGGGAAAGGAGCCGGAGAATCATGCGGGACTGCTGTTTTTTTGAAAGTGAGAGAAGAGCTTTTTCCTGAAGCTCTCCGCCGTGGACAACCTGTTCCACAAGTATATCGACTGATTTCTCCTGGCTGCTTTTACTGAGTCCGTCAATGATTGAAAGCTTGACGGGAATCATTTCATTGCTGCTTTCGAGCACCTTTTTCAGTTCATTGAAGAATTCGGATCCGCCGTGCTCGGCAAAGGCTCTGGCCGAGTTTATCCGCACGGCCTCAACCGGATCATGAAGCAGGCTCAGGCATAATTTCTGATCTTCCTGTGTACCATGGGCCATCAGGGTCCATGCGCAGGCGGACCGCACATCGGGATCACTATCCTGTAAGGCCTGTATGAGCTCCTTCTTGAAGAAATCAAAAAAATCCGGGGGGATGGAACCGATAAGGCGTGACCGAAGACGGGAATCGGTACTCTTCAGCAGTCCGCTTACCCTTTCCTTGTAGTTCTTCGTAAAATGCCTGGCCAGAAGTGAGGAGTACCTCGAAGCCTTTTCCACCGACAGAAGCGGCAGGTGTTCCAGAACATGCTGAATCGTGTAGGGAATTCCTATTTCGCAGAGAATCCGCAAGGCCTGTTCCTGAACGGCAAGTCCGACGGCTGCTTCATCTCCCTTGATGATTTCGAATAAAGCAGGCAGTGTCAGGTCCGGTTTCAACGCCGCCAGCGTTGTCCTCAGCAATCCCTGTACCGGATAGGAACGGTCGCCAAGGAAGGAAAAGAGGGTCTGTATATAAACGTGGGCCCTATCTTCCGGCAGAAGGGGGAGAATCCTTTCCTGCAGAGAGGCGTCGGATTTATGCAGCGACAGTTCAT
>Ga0272441_10007008_pt1 | contig 18538 bp, 16 predicted proteins | sample SSMProp6N_FD_193582 | JGI IMG/M metagenome (GOLD analysis project Ga0272441, IMG submission 193582) | Marine sediment archaeal communities from Little Sippewissett salt marsh, Falmouth, MA, United States - SSM-Prop-6N | ecosystem: Environmental > Aquatic > Marine > Wetlands > Sediment ... | reverse complement strand
GGGTCTTTTTGTCCAGCCGCGGGTCACGGGCGTTTACACCCGTGCTTCAATTTCACCGAGCATCCGGTTAAGACAGCGCCCAAGTCGTTGGACCTTTCATGCGGGTCAGAACTTACCTGACAAGGAATTTCGCTACCTTAGGACGGTTATAGTTACCGCCGCCCTTCACTGGGGCTTCAGTTCGCCGCGTTAACGGCTCCCCTTAACCTTCCAGCAGTGGGCAGGTTTCAGACTCTATACATCCTCTTTCGAGTTAGCAGAGTCCTGTGTTTTTGCTAAACAGTCGCTCAGGCCGATTCTCTGCGGCCATCCGAAGATGGCACCCCTTATCCCGAAGTTACGGGGTCATTTTGCCGAGTTCCTTAACCGAATTTCACTCGTCCACCTTAGTATTCTCTACTTGCCTACCTGTGTCAGTTTTGGTACGGACTCTTTCTAGCTCGCTAGAGGCTTTTCTTGCCAGATGATTCCGTCTCCCTTCGCCCTAAAGCGGGCTCGCCATAACACCTCGACGTAACGGGGGAACGGATTTGCCTATCCCCCCTACCTTGGTGCTTGGACGCACGTTTCCGTCAGTGCGCGGAGAAGAACCTTCCGGGTCCCCCCTTTGCTCAAACGCTAGACTAGAGGCGCAGGAATATTAACCTGCTGTCCATCGGTTACCCCTTTCGGGTTCACCTTAGGTTCCGCCTAACCCTGGGCGGACGAACCTTCCCCAGGAAACCTTAGGCAATCGGTGGCGATGATTCTCACATCGCTCGCGCTACTCATGCCGGCATTCTCTCTTCCGTCTCGTCCACCAACCCTTCCAGGTCAGCTTCAGCCGTGAACGGAATGCTCCTCTACCGATCATCACAAAGTGATAATCCCGCAGCTTCGGTACTATGCTTAGCCCCGTTAAATTTTCGGCGCGTCGCCGTTAGACTGGTGGGCTATTACGCACTCTTTAAAGGATGGCTGCTTCTAAGCCAACCTTCCAGCTGTCTCGACAACAACACTTCCTTTCCCACTTAGCATAGATTTAGGGACCTTAGCTGGCGGTATCGGGTTGTTTCCCTCTTGACTACGGATGTTATAACCCGCAGTCTGACTCCCACGAAACGATCAACCGGTATTCGGAGTTTGACTAGGGTCGGGAGCGAACCCCCTTCCCCGACCAGTGCTCTACCCCCGGTAGTCTTCACGTGAGGCTAGCCCTAAAGCTATTTCGAGGAGTGCCAGATATCACCAGGTTCGATTGGTTTTTCGCCCCTAACCACAGGTCATCCCCTAACTTTTCAACGTTAGTGGGTTCGGTCCTTCATGTACGGTCAAGTACACTTCAACCTGCCCATGGCTAGTTCACCTGGTTTCGGGTCTACGACATGTGACTCTCGCCCTATTCAGACTCGCTTTCGCTTCGGCTACACCTTCGTCGGCTTAACCTAACGCCACATACCGTAACTCGCCGGCTCATACTGCAAAAGGCATGCGGTCACACCTACTGAGGATCTCCGAAGAGATCCATGGATGCTCCCACTGTCTGTAGGCAAACGGTTTCAAGTTCTATTTCACTCCCCTCCCGGGGTGCTTTTCACCTTTCCCTCGCGGTACTGGTTCACTATCGGTCAGTTGGTAATGTTTAGCCTTGGAAGGTGGTCCTCCCAGCTTCACGCCGAATTTCACGTGTTCGGCGCTACTCAAGAAAGCTTCCAGGGTAGTTCAACCTTTCGTCTACGGGACTATCACCGTCTGTGGTCGCTCTTTCCAGAGACATTCAACTAGATATCGCTTTTAACCCTGCCTCCCCCTGCATGAGAAGGATGAAACTTCTTACAACCCCAAACGAGCAACGAATGCAGTCTTACACACGTCTGGTTTAGGCTCTTCCCGTTTCGCTCGCCACTACTAAGGGAATCTCTATTGATTTCTTTTCCTCCGGTTACTGAGATGTTTCACTTCGCCGGGTTCGCTGAACGCACCTACTCATTTCGGTACGAACTCCTAGGGCTTCACCCTAGGGGGCACTCCCATTCAGAAATCCCCGGATCAGAGCCTGCTTAGCGGCTCCCCGAGGCTTATCGCAGCTAGCCACGTCCTTCATCGCTTCCAACTGCCAAGGTGTCCGCCGTCTGCCCTTACTGCGCTTACGCGGCACACACTCTATTCACTTGTCAAGGAGCAGCGCAGCAACCTTCGCTGCGCAGACGCTAATACTAACATTGTTCAGGAGCGCCTGTCAAGGCGCACTCTTCAAACAACGTTCGCAGACTTTACACAAGCCCTTGCAGGCTGTCAAGGAACTCCACGAAACCCTCTTCCATACAGGCATCCACACCTCTAGGCTACCGTTCTCTTGGAACTTCCCTCTCGTCCGGAACCACCACGTTGTCGGCAGCCAACGCAGACGACTCTCATTGCGAGTTCAACCATCGTCGCATCTCGACACGGAGGAGGTCTTCCGTGAGCTTCTCAAGGCAACCGCCGCATTCGATGTCTGTTCGGTCAAAGAGAGACACATCCAGTTGATGCATGCATTGCACGGCCAAACGCCCTCTTCATCTCGTTCTTGCCTGCACCAGCGTTCCCTGGAGCGCAAGATCCGCACGCGTTCCCCAGGAAGACACGGCGCTAGGGCGAACGCGTTTCCGTTCGGTCCTGAAGAAGAGGAGCGCACGCAAGGGCAAGGCGATCCAGCACGGCAAACTCCAACGTTTCTCCCCGAGCCGTTCCATCAACCGAAGCTGCGCCTAGAATTCCAGCGATTTGAGATGTATCCAAGAGGTCCTGCAATGCACGTCGCACCATCTTGCGTCGGTTGCGATACAGGGTTCGTACGACTTCGAAGAACACGCCTTCGCTGGCTTCGAACCGCGGATTCGGGAGAAACGACATCTCCCAGCCTGCGGAGTCGACTTCCGGCACTGGGAAGAACGCGCCCCTTCGAATGCGCTTCAGGCTCGAAATCTCTGCATAGGCATGCACAAAGACACCCAAAGACGACCCTTGCTTCCCGGGGCTGTTCGCGATCTTGTCTGCAACTTCCCACTGTGTGATCAGGCAAGCCGTCGAAATCGCGTCACGGGAATCGACAAGGTGACTCAAGATAGGCGAAGTGATTCGATAGGGAAGGCTCCCGACGACAAACACCTTGTCAGCGCCAAATCTCGCCCTGAAGTCAAACGTGAGAATGTCCTGCTCGATAACTTCCAGGTTACCGTGTCTACGGAATCGCATACGCAGGGAATCCGCGAGTCGTGCATCAACCTCTATGGCAAGAACGTGCTCGACAGATTCCACCAGCCCTTGAGTGATCGCGCCCAAACCGGGGCCAATCTCGAGCACAACATTCGGTTTCGCCTCCTCCACGCGCTGCCGAATTCGCTCCACAACACTGTGGTCAACAAGGAAGTTTTGCCCGAGCCGTTTCTGCGGGCGCACGCCGAGTTCACGCAAAAGCGAACCAATGACGGCACGATCCGTGAGGCGCTCAGGCACCAAACCACTCCTCAATCCAGTTCTGAATCGCCTCGATGACACGCGCATCCACCGGCTCCTCCAGGTGTCGATAGTTGAGGTTTGGCTCCTCAGGATGGTAGCGAAGCAGGTGGTTGAGGTCGGGAAGCACAACAACCGTGACATCCTCGTTTCCTGCCTCGACCAGCAACTGCTCGATCAATGCAGCTTCGGAAGCAGGGACTTGAAGGTCCTTCTCTCCGGAAACAATGAGCACCGGCACGTCGATTCCTGCAAGCGCAACGCTCGGATCATCCCTGTAGTGCTCGCGAAGCCATGTGAGCGATAGCGGTGTTGCCATCAATCGTAAGGCTGCCTCTTCTGTTAGCCACGGCAACATCCCCGTGAGCTGCTCGACGCTGTAGTCGCTCCACTCCCCTTCCGAGGTCTTCACGAATTCGATGTAGGAATCTTGTTGGGCCAAGGCCGAGTTCAGCACTTCATCCTCGAATCCCTGCATCTGTAGCATGGTCGCCACCTGCCATCGGGTGACTTCCGCCAAGGAACGAGCGGCTCCCGACAGAAGCACAACGCCGGCAATCCGCGGATCCGCAGCAGCAATCTCCGTCGCGAGGTACGCGCCTTCGGAATGCCCAATGAGGATGACGTGATCCGCATCGACGCCGGCATGTGCCCGCGTTGCCTCAACCGCCGCGACAGCGTCTTCAATGAGATCTGTACGGGACGCAAGCGAGTTCACGCCTTGAGATTCCCCAACGCCCCGCTTGTCGTACCGGAGCGATCCAATGCCAACCTGCGCCAATGCGACGGCAAGCTGCCGGTACATGTCCATCTCCATGATGATCGTTCCCGAAGCGAGATCCACGGCATTGCCGTCCCGATCTACCGGCCCGGAGCCATGGAGAAACACGGCCGTCGGCACGGCTGCCGTCTCATCCCCAGGGAGCAACAGGGTTCCGGACAGCAGCAACGCATCGCTCTCGAACGTGATTGAGGCTTCTGTGCCAAGGACTGGCGCCTGGGGTTCGACCGCTTCCTCTTCTGGCAGCTGAAGTCCATCGGGCAGTAGGTCAACATCATACGCAATCGTTCCTTGTGTACGGTTGATCAGCCCAACCAGGCGACCGTCGTACTCGAGCATGACGATTCGTGTGTCGCCTACCCTCAGATCGAATTGCTTTCCCTCGTACACCTGATCGCCAGAGATGAACTCTACCGAATTCGGACCCTCCATCTTCCCAGGCAACGAGAGCAGCGCTTGTGGCACGGCCGCCGTGAATTCCCGATCGAGCATCTCCGTGCGAATAGCCATCAGCATCACGGCGTAGTGCGAGATCAGATTGTTGTCCAGCAATGCAAGATTCGAAACGTCAGTCACTTTCGCGTTCTGCGTCATCAACCCCGCGCGCACTTCCATTTCCAAGCCCGTGATGCCCAGTTGCGCAGACACGATTTGCGCGCCTGAGGCTGTCTCCGCAGCCAACTGATATTGGATCGGCAGGAAGTCCCGATCGTACTGGGTCTGCTGCGCAAGCTGTACAACTTGATCCCCAACGACAAGTTCGCTTTGCGAGATCAGCATGTATCCATCTACCGGGTGGAAGAGAAGTGTGTAGGACTCGTCCAGCAACCGAGCGCCGTCCTTTTCCAGAACGAGTCGCCCACGGTCCACCAGCTGGCTCGGATCCTCAGTTACAACCTCTTGCTGGATATCGCCGGGACCGATTGCAAGCAGCGCAATGAACCCAAGCACAATCGCGAGAATCAGGAACCATTTCGTGTACATCAGAACCCCCTATCGAAGCAGGCCAAGTATAGCATTCAGCCACGCCTGCAGACAGCGCTACTTCCACCGCGTCAGAATCTGCTCACGCTTGAACAGCCGGATCGCGATCCAGAGCACAACCGCGCCCGAAACGAGCAGAACGCCTCCCTCGAGCACGACCAGGCGAAGATCGACGAGCGTCTTCATGCTGCTGTAGACGATCAGCGGAATCAGCCCTGGCAGGATGGCGAAGCTTGAGAACTGGTAAGCAGCTCGGGCGTCACTTGCTCGAGAGGATACGATCATTGTGACGCCGACGGAGAACAAAGCGAGAAGCGGAGAAAGCCCAAAGATCGAAGCCAGCCATGGCACTGAGAGCGTTTGGATCAAGAATCCCCCAACAAGGAGCCGTGTCACGAGTAGGAACAGACCGAAGCTCAGCCAGTTGACCAACACCGCCGGTATGGCGCTAGCCAGCGCCTTGCCGAGGAAAAGCTCGCCATCCGTGATCGGCGTCGCCAACAGCGGTTCGAGCGTCGTCTGCTCCTTCTCCCCGACGATCGAGTACACGGCAATCGCCAGCGGAATCACTGCAGGCAGCACCATGAAGTACATCAAGCTTGTGTTGAACAACACGATCTGCGCTGTCGGATCCTTTGCCGACAGGTCAGTCGTCATCATGAACGTCGAGATCCCGACAAGCATCAGCGGCAGCAGGAACACTCCGAACAGCACCATCTTGTTGCGCATCGACTCGCGCCATTCCTTCAACAGCAGCACCCTAAGCCGTGTCATGATCCCCCTCCATCAGGTCAAGGTAGAGATCCTCAAGAGAGACCTTCAGCTCGCTCACAAACTGAACCTCCGCCCCGAGCTCGACCAGCCGGCGTATCAATGCCGGGTTCTCCCTCGTCGGGTTAGAAAGCGAGATCAGCAGCCTGCCGTTCACCCATTCCGTCTTGCGGATAAACGGAAGATTGAGCTCGTCCTCAATGCCAGGCCTTGGGTTCTCAAGATGCACCACCGTTCGTCTGCCATACATTGTCTGTTTGAGCGCCTTCGGATCCCCAGCAGTTAGAAGCCGTGTCTTGAATAGCGCTATACGATCGCAAAGGCGATCGGCTTCATCCAGATTGTGCGTGCAAAGGAAGATCGTCCGATCCTTGGACTTCAGAGATTCGATGAGTTCGCGCACGGTCTTGGCGGCCTCCGGGTCCAGTGCTGCAGTCGGCTCGTCAAGAAAGAGCACTTCGGGTTCGTGGAGCAATGCGCGTGCCAACGCCAGCTTCTGACGCATTCCTTTCGAGAAACTGCCTGCCAAATCGTCGCGCCGATCCCACAGTTCGAACAGCTTGAGATACTTCTCCGCTTGCTGATCCGGTTTTGCAACCTGGTAGAGATTCGCGAAGAACATTAGGTTGTCCCAAGCGGATAGGCGCTTGTACAGACCCGGCGTCTCGGTCAGCACGCCAACTCGTTGCCGGAGTTCGCTGTTGTTCCTTGAAAGCGTATGACCAGCAACTGTCGCGCTGCCAGCACTCGGCGCAATCAGGGCCGCCAACATGCGCACCGTCGTCGTCTTGCCTGCACCGTTGGGACCGAGGAACCCGAAAACTTCTCCCCGCTCGACGTGCAGATCCAGCTGGTCCACAGCTGTCAGGTCGCCAAATCGTCGCGTCAACCCTGTTGCCGTGATCATGTCTCCACCTCTTCTTGAGAACGAAGCCCGCCAAGGACTTCCAACACAGCTGCAAGACGTTCGGGATGCGGCGAGCCAATCAATACGTCACGGCGTTCGCGAAGCTGCAGTTGAACGCCGGTCCTCCCGGCGAGATAGTAGGCCGTCACGCCGCCGGCCACTCGAATCCCGTAACCACCGAAATCTGCAAGGGGAGCGAACGATCGGATTCGAATGGCAGCAATTTCCGCAAGCTCACATCGGAAAACTCGTAGGCCTGCCAATCCATAGCGGATGCTGACACCGCCTGAATCAACGCGCGTCCGCTGGCCTCCATAGAACTGCATGAGCACCAGCCCAACCAGTGCAAGGATCGAAGCACCCAGTAGGCTTGTCGATGCCAGGACCCCCGCGGAGATCCACAAGACTACTGGAATCCCAATCGACAGCCAGGTTACGTAGCGTGGATTCTGCACATCCCAATAGGTCACAAACTCGCCCCGGGCCACACTCGCGGAGAGCTGCGATTGGAAACCTTCTCCGACTTCCGCACATTGCGGTGCAAAGGGCGAACCTCGAAACGACCGCAGCCACTCGAGGACGATGCCGGAAGCAAGCGCCCCGCCCAATCCGAGAAGGAACCATTCAAGCGGAACGCGATAGACAGCTGCGCCGTCTTTCGCGAGGTGCAAGAATGTGATCTGAATCGTGACCAGGAGCCCCAGAACCACTTCATCCAGCAAGCTAAGGAAGTTGAAGCGTTTCTTGGTTTCTTGAGACGCCCAGAGTTCATCAATCAAGATACTCAGCGCGACGAAGAACAGCCCCAGCCCACCCACGAGTGCGAGCGTGACCCACGGGGACCCCCAGGTCCGCGGCTCTCCGCTCCAACTGATCTGCAGCGGCACGGCATCCGACAGCTGGGAAGCTGTGATCAGGAACCAGCCAATGAACCCTGCCCAAAGGAGGAAGGCGGGCATGTGTGTCCAGAGGGGATGGTGCAGCCGACGTCTCATGATGCTTCCTTTCCATGCGGGCGCGCTCCGCGCGCTGTGAGCGTTCGAAGCTCTTCATCCAGCAATCGATGCAGATCCTTCTTCGACGAACCTTGGAGGAGCCCGTCGATGATGAGTTCGCGAACCCGAAGGGCGAAATCATCGGAGAAGGCTTCACCTTCAATCGACGCCGGCAGCGCGGCAATTCGTGCCTTCTTTCCCAACCGCACACGAAGGAGTCCTTCCTCCGCCAACACCTGGTAGGCACTTCGTGCCGTGTGCAAGCTAATGCCCAGCGAATCTCCCAGATCGCGTACGGACGGGAGTTCGTCTCCGGCGTTCAACTCACCGACAAGGATCTGTTCCTTGATCTGTCGCACGATCTGAAGGTAGATCGGGTGGCGGTTCCCTTCGTCTATCGATAGGAGCATGACTCACCTGCCTGTTATAGAACAATTATAACAGTAAAGCAAGATCGTTCAAGCTTCAGAGATCACCGATTCATCGAGCATCGCAGGAGGGTTGGGTCCGCTGCGGTTTCGGAATTCCCTCGTCCCGAGGCAGACAGGATCCGCAAGGGCGACGATCCTTAGGGAGCTCGCACGTCGGACTCATGACACATCGCAAACCCTTCGTGTTACGCAAATCTGTGTGCCACGATCGTACGGACAGCTAGATGTTCTCGTATTTCGATCGCTCTACGGCATCCGCGAGCCGATCCTCTCCGGTCTTCGGCATCTCGGCTTCGGCGGCGGGCGCAGCCACGGCTGGCGTTGACGGCTTCACCCACCCAAACTTCCTGGCGATATACTTGAAGTTGAGGGTCCATCCCCCTAGGCGCGGAATGAACAGACGATCCTCGTCGCTCCAGATGCGTGGACTCATCGTGTTGCCCTCCATTCCGATTTGAGAATGCCCATGAGGTGTGTGTCATGGTACTGACCGTGCCGGTAGTAGGCTTCCCTTCGTGTGCCTTCCAGAACGAACCCGGATTTCTCGTACGCCCTGCGTGCCCGCTTGTTGAACGAGAAGACCGTTAGGTAGATGCGGTGCAGATTCAGTTCCTCGAAGCCGTACTCAAGCAGCAGTTTTGCCGCCTCTGTGCCATGTCCGATTTTCCAGGCGTCCGATTCACCGATGAAGATTCCGAAGCCGGCATTCCGATTGGTGAAATCGGCGCGATCCAATCCGCAGTTCCCGATGTGCCGGTCACCATCTTTCAATACGATTGCGAAGTGGGTATCTCGTTCGTCTTTGTACTGCTTGGAAAGCCATGCCTGCTCCATCTCACGACTCATCGGTGTCTTCCGCCCGAGGTACTGCAGAAGCTCCGGATCATTGATCCAACGGAGACAGCGGTCCAGATCCTCCATGTTCAATGGCCGTAGGTACAGGCGCTCGCCTTCAAGGAACTTCATAGTCAATCGCGTCACCTCCAAAAAACGACGGGCTCCGGGACGCCCCGGAGCCCGCACGACTCAGTTCGCAATTGTGTGCCCCTCGCCTAGAAGAAGATCGGATACAGCGGGAACAGCGAGGCGAACACCAGGGCAATGACCGACATCAACTTGATGAGAATATCAAGCGATGGCCCGACGGTATCCTTCAGCGGATCCCCGACCGTGTCGCCGGTCACAGCCGCAGCATGCGCTTCTGAATTCTTTCCGCCGTAGTTGCCCTCTTCGATGTACTTCTTGGCGTTGTCCATCGCACCGCCAGCGTTGGCACAGTAGATGGCCAACTGGATCGCGGAGAGAAGTGCGCCAATCAAGAATCCTCCGAGCGCGAACCGACCGAAGATGAGTCCAAAGAGGATCGGCGTCAACACGGCAATCATTGAAGGCAAGAACATCTTGTTCAGTCCGCCATGTGCCGTGATCGAGATGCAACGGTTGTAGTCCGGGGTCTCTTTGCCGTCAATGATGCCGGGCATCTCTTTGAACTGCCGCCGCACTTCCTGAACGAGAATGTCGGCGGTTCGGCTCACGCCACGAATGAGGAGCGCGGAGAACACGTAAGGGACCATCGCGCCAAGCATCAAACCAGCAATCACGAAGGCGCCCACTTGGATGATGCTTCCATCCGGCGCCGTGATCGATCCGACGATCGGAAGCTGAGGCAGCACGACTTCTGCGGCTGAACCGGCAGCAGACCACATGTAAGCAGCAATCAAGCCCAGTGCGGCAAACGCGGCCGAACCAATTGCGAAGCCCTTTCCAATGGCTGCGGTCGTGTTTCCAATCGAGTCAAGCTTGTCCGTACGCTCGCGTACGCCGGGTTCGAGCTCCGCCATCGAGGCGATACCGCCCGCGTTGTCCGCGATCGGCCCGTACGTATCCACAGCAACCGTCATGGCCACAAACGAGAGCATGCCCATCGCCGTGAATGCAACGCCAATCAGACCCCCGAGTTGGTAGGAGATGATGCTTGCAGCCGCGATGATGATGACGGGGATGAAAGTAGATGCCATGCCCAGGGCCATGCCTTCTGTGACCCCTACCGCAGGACCGGACTGGTTCATCTTCGCCAGTTCTTTGGTTGGCTTGAAACTTGAGGAGGTGAAGTACTCCGAAGCGAAGCCGATACCGACTCCGGCAAGTAGTCCGAGAATCACTTGGATCGCAACGGTGTAGGACAATGGCGAGATCCAATGGATGATGACAAAAGTCAAGATCGCAGTCAGACCGGCCGCGAGTCGCGTTCCGTTCATGAGCACGGACTGCATACCCTCTTGACGCCGGCTGAAGCGGATAAACAGGATGGCCAGCAAGCTGGCGATGATGCCGCCGCCGACAATCAGGAGGGGGATCGCCAACACCCACCAATAGTTCGCTTCCGTCAATCCGGCCGAGAGCCCGAGTTTCTGGATGATGCCAGGGAGGTTGGCACGGCCGACGTAGATGTACATCACCATAACCATGACGGAAATGATGGCGCCCACGAACGACTCGAGCAGATCAGCGCCGAGTCCTCCGACGTCGCCTACATTGTCGCCCACGTTGTCGGCGATCGTCGCGGGGTTACGAGGATCGTCTTCCGGAATCCCCATTTCAACCTTGCCGACCATGTCCGCAGCCATGTCTGCAGCCTTCGTGTAGATCCCACCACCGACACGGTCGAAGAGCGCGACGAGTGAGGCGCCCATCGAGTACGCACTGACGATCAGCGCGCCGCGGATGACCGTCACATGCAGTAGATTGTCCGTCGTAATCGAGAAATCACCCGGGACGAACCATCTCCGGAAGATCAGAACAACGACGACAAGTCCGAATAATGCCAATCCCGCCACGGAAAGCCCCATGACGCTTCCACCAGAGAACGCCACATTCAAGGCATCCTTGAATGACTTCTGCGCAGCGTGTGCCGTGCGAGCATTCGCATGCGTTGCCGCATTCATCCCAATGAACCCGGCTGCAAGGGACAGCAATGCGCCGATCCAGAAGGCAATGGCAACTTGCCAATAGAACAGGATCCAAAGGATCACGCCAATCACAGCCATCGTGATCAGCATGACCTTAGCCTCGGAGATCATGAAGGTGAACGCGCCGGATCGAATATAGCCCTGAAGCTCCTTCATCCGATCGCTTCCCTGCTCCTTGCGCACAACCGAGCGGTTGAACAGGAACGCGCTCAGCAGTGCAAGCACCGAAATGATGCCTGGGACGACAATCAATGCATTCATGGGTTCACAGCACCTCTTCCTCGTAGTGGGGGCAGCCCCTCATTTTTCGCAAGACCGCTCCTTGGGGATCCCGACTCTGGAATCCTCAGAGAGCTTGCAAAATCACGCGCATTGTATCGATCCGACCGTTCGATCGCAACGTATCTGAGGCCGCTTGAACGCTGTCCCCGCGAGGTTTCCGTAGATGGGAGCCCTCGCAGTTCGTCACGAACGCGCCGGTCCCGGTGTCAAACACACAGTGGCAGAGACAGACAGCTGTCCGACCCCGTCCTGACAAACGGACGACTCGCGAACGGCAGGGGTCCCACCGGAGGTTACGCCCAATCGCTATTCTCAACGTGTGATTGTCAGAATCGAACAAAGGAGGACGACAATGAAGAGAGCGCTTTCTGTAGTGGTGATATCCGCCCTGTCGCTCCTTGTTTTCCTGTCTGTTGGCTTTGCCCAGGAAGAAGGCGCCCCGGCGGTCGCGGAGCTGCTCGACCAAGAGCTCACGGCAATGGAGTCTGCTTTCGGAAGTCTGGAAGCCTTCATGGCTGAACTCATCACCGAGGTCAAGGGAAACATGGGGGACATCGACGCGTTCAATGCAGCGGTCGATGACCTGCGAGACATCGTGTCTGCAGTATCCGTTGAGATCAAGGCCGCAGAGGGCCAGATCATCGGTCTTCGCGAAGATGTCGATGCATTGGGTGAGACGCAGCAGGAACTCAAGGTTCGTGTAGTCGCCCTGGAGGCTGGGCTGTCCGAGTTGTCCGCATTCGTGGATGAACTCAACGCTCGCCTCACGGTTACAACAGCCGATCTTGACATCCTACGCACAGAGTTCGATGAGTTGATCGCAGACTACACCGGCCTGAAGGATGCATTCGCAGCTTTCCAGGTCAGCGTCTACAGCGACATCGATGCCCTGCGCGATCGTGTGTACGGCGATCTGGAGACCCTTCAGACCACAGTGTATGGTCAGATTGAGGGCGTCCAAACGGGCATCTACTCCGACCTCAACCAGATGAACGACACGATGACGACAAGCATCAGCCGGATGAGCGACGCTTTCACAACTGACATCTCGATGTTACAGGCGATTCTTGATGAGCTCGGCGGACGCGTCCAGGCACTCGAGGACGAGGACGTGGGGACTTTCAAGAAGAAAGTCATCGATCTCGAACGCTCGATGGCTGCACTGGCCATTCGTGTCGACAACAACCGAGCCAAGCTCGAAGGTTTCGACCATGCCATCGCCGGCCTGGCAGATGAGATGAGCGCAACTCGGGAATCCGTGATTGCCGCAAATCAAGAACTGCTGGCCGAATACGACGCCCGTATCCTTGCACTGGAGTCCGTTGACGTTCAGTCTCAGATCGACACGCTGTACTTCATCTCCATCGTAGCTTTGCTAGCTGGAGTCGGTGCACTGATCTGGGGATTCCTTGGTAACAACTAATGCGGATGCTATGATGAGGGGACTGTAAGCGAGAGGGGCTCTACGCCCCTCTCGTTTCCTTTGCAGTCGAGTGTAACAAATGTTATATTGGTAAACAGATTGAGGGGGCTACGGGATGGATCAACTGGGATTGCGTCTTCAGCGATTCCGACTGAAGAACGGATGGAGCAAACGCGCCATCGCTCAACAGCTTGGGGTCTCCATACCTTCCATCATGCGCTGGGAGGAGGGCACGTCCGTTCCCAACGACTACAACCGCTACAAGATCGAACAACTCCTGAGCATACCGCCCGATCAAGACGAGGTAGATGAATCCCAGCTCGATCTATTCGCGCAGCCCCAATCGGAGAGAACGAGAGCGAGCTCATGACACGCATAACAAAGGTTGAACTTGCAGGATTCAAGTCGTTCCGCAAACAGACGGTGATTCCCTTCTTCGAGGGAATGACTGCTGTCGTCGGGGAAAACGGCTCCGGGAAGTCGAATCTGTTCGATGCAGTAAGCTTCGTCATGGGGCGCCGGTCATCCCAGCTCAGGGCTGACCGTTTCGAGCACCTGATCTTCAACGGCGGTGATCGGCACAAACCATCCGATTCCGCAGAAGTGCTTTTGCATCTGGACAACCAAGACGGGGAGTTCGACCGTTTTCTCGAGAACGGTCACCCAACACCTGAGGTTACCATCGGGCGCCGGATCACAAGGAAGTCCTCGACCTACACGTTCATGGGAAAGAACTGTACGCGGGCGATGCTTGACGAGGTCCTCGAAGCTGCGAAGATCGATCCAGACGGCCAGCAGCTGATCGCTCAAGGCCGGATCACCGAAATCATCCGACGCACACCCGTGCGACGCCGAGAAATCCTCGACGAAATCAGCGGCATTGCCACCTACGACGACAAACGCAACAAGGCGATTGCTGAGTTGAAAGACGTGAAATCGAAGCTGAACACACATCGCGTCATTCTTGCCGAGCGAAGACGCCGACTCCTGGGCCTGCAACGTGAACGCGATGCCGCGCTTGAATACCAGCGCATCAATGAGGAGCAGATACAGCTCCAGGAATCAATCGTCCACAAGCAGCGCGAGAAGATCCTTGAGAAGCTCAAGCGTGCCCAGGAAGAGCGCAAGGGCATGGACACACGCATCGAGGAGTTCGAGAAAGAAGTCGGGCGCTTGGATCTCGAGATCGAGAACAAGGAATGGGAGCTCGAGGGGATTCAGGAGGACTTGTCCGGAGACCAGCAGCTGAACCTGGTGAAGAATGTCGAACGGATGCGCTCCGAGATTCAGCACAAACGCGGTGAGATCAGCTTCAAACAACAGCAGATCAAGAATCTGGAAGAGATGATCCAGGAGATCGCCCGCATGAAAGCTGCCGAGGCTGCGCGCACAGCCTCAGCAACCCCGGGCGGACGTCGGGCGAACCCGGCGGTCGAAGCGCTGTTGGAGCGGAAACGGGGCGGCGTCTATGGAACGATTTCGTCGCTTGCGGAAGTTAAGTCAGGATATGAGGTCGCCTTTGAAACCGCGGCAGGTGGAAACTTCAACGACCTGGTCGTTGACTCTCGTGAAACCGCGATCGAGTGCATCAACTTCCTGAAGGAGAAGCGGCTCGGACGTGCCCGCATTCTGCCACTTCGCAGGCTCGTGACAATGCGCAAGAGCTTGGCATCCGCGGAAGCGCTGAAGCGACCGGGCGTCATTGACTACGCAATCAACCTTGTCGACTTCGATGAGAAATACCGGCGCGCCTTCGAGTACGTACTTGGGGATACCGTGGTTGCGGAGAATCTGGAGGCGCTGCGCGATATCGACGGCGTCCGCGCGGTCACCCTTGACGGCGATCTGCAAAGCAAGGGCGGCGCGCTCACTGGCGGATGGCGCCCTTCGTCTGCAAAGAAAGGAAAGGGCCAAGCGAAACCCAAGGATTCCGGATTCGATGTCACACAGCGGAGGCAGCAGATCTCCAAGATCCGCAAAGAGATTGACCAACTGGAAGAAGAAATCGCTCAGCTGAACGAGAAACTCGAAGCAGGCGAGAAGGAGTTGTCCACCCAGCAGGAATCCAAGGATCGTGTGAAGGGTGAGGCAAGTACGCGAAGCACGGAATTACATGAGCTTCGCGAGAAGCGCCGGGAAGCGTATCAAGGACTCGAGAATCTTCGTCGAGCACTCTCTCGCTATGAGCGCCAAGAGGCCGAGGCGCAAGCGGAAATCGATTTGCTTCCCCCAGAAGCAGAACGCCCGCCCGAGCACTTCATCGATGAGCCGTTGTCCACGCTCGAGAAACGGATCGAGCAGAACAAGCGCAAGCTCCGCAGGCTTGAGCCCATCAACATGCGCGCCATCGAGGAATTCGATGCCTATGAAGCCGAGTACAACCTCTTCAGAGAGCGTGTCGACGCCCTGGAGACGGAGAAGCAGGACATCGAACGGTTGATTGGGGAAATCGAGGAGAAGAAACGACAGCGGTTCATGGAGACACTTCAAGCGGTCGACATCGAATTCCGCCGGATCTTCCAATCCCTGTTCGAAGGAGGTCACGCTTCACTGGAACTCGATGTCGAGAATGACATCTCCTCCGGCCTGTTGATCAAAGCCAACCCTCCGGACAAGGAACCCCATATCATCGATTCCCTCTCCGGAGGCGAGCAAACGCTCGTCGCAACGGCGTTTATCTTTGCATTGCAGGAATACCAGAAGTCGCCATTCTTCATCCTGGACGAGGTCGATGCAGCTCTCGATCTGATGAACACATCGCGGCTGTCAAAAATGCTCAGGGACTATGCCCAGAGAATTCAGGTGATCGTTGTCTCTCACAACGAGGAAACGGTTCGTCACGCAGATCGGGCATATGGGGTGACAATCAAGCATGGAGTGTCAGAGATCCTGGCACTAAGTTTGAACTAGAAGGAGAGCGATACGTGGATACGGTGCGAGTTGCCGAGATTCCAATTGAGGAACTCGTCAGCGAGACCTGGGAAGGTGTGCTCACCCGGCTGACCTCGGACATGGATCCGTGGGATATCGACTTGTCGATTCTTGCCCGCCGGTACCGAGCCTATCTCCAGGCACTACGCGAAATGAACTTCGAGATTCCGGGGCGCATGGTGCTGACCTGTTCAGTGCTCTTGCGGATGAAGTCCGACGTGCTGCTCGCCATGGAACACGCCACGGACCGTGACGGTCTGATCTCGCAGTTGGAGGAGACCATCGACGAGGAATTCACATGGGAGGAACCCACGGATCCGGACGCGTTCACACTACCCGTCCGAAGGCGCCCCCATCGGCAGGTCACCATCGGAGACTTGACCAAGGCGCTCAGGTCGGCCATGAAGGTGAGCCGCCGACGGGCGGAGCGGTTGATCAACTATGTCGAAGAGGAATCGTTCGATCCGTTTGAGAACTTCGAGATTGGCGGCGCCGACTTCTCGGACCGTCTCCTCTCGTTGCTCTCCAAGATCAAGGACTTCCTAACCGGTCGCCGCGTGCTGAGCTTTTTCCGTTTGCTGGATCGTGGTGACAAGGATGAGCGCGTTGAACGGTTTTTCGAGATCCTCCATCTCGCTGCTGAAGGCGAGATCGACTGCTCTCAGAAGGAATTCCTCGGCGATATTCTGATCACGCTCTCCCCGGCAGCGGACGAAGCGACCGGATGATGCAACTCTAGTCACATGTCTACTCTAGATACTCACGAAAGAGATCGTGCGCTGGTCGAGGCAGCGTTGTTTCTGGCACCCCAGCCACTCACCCGGCGAGGCCTTGCCAAGATTCTCGAAGGCGTCCCGCTCGCCTACATCGATCGGATGCTCGAAGAACTACAGGTGGAGTATGCCAAGCCGATGCACGGCATCGAGCTCCACATCGAAGAAGGTCGAGCCATGCTTCGCGTGAAAGCCGCGCACGTGAATGCGGTCGCACATCTCGCACCCCAGCAAGACATCCCGCGACCTGTGCTACGAACACTCGCGGTCATTGCGTACAACCATCCGATGACCCAGGCCGATGCCGTGCGGGTTCGTGGTAACAAGGCCTATGGGCACATCCAGGAATTGCTCGAGCGCGAACTGATTCGCGCGGAGGATCATGGGCGAACGCTCTTGTTGCACGTAACCCGAGAGTTTCTCCGGCACTTCGGGCTGAACAGCGTCGAGGAATTCCGGTTTCATTTCTCAGCAGCCCCTGAGGAAGTCGAACTGGAGTCTGAAGAGGACACAGACGCAAGCGAGCAGTCTCCGGGGCACGGCGGGACGGAAGCTTCTGGAGCCGAGGGAGAAGTGCAGCCCAAAGCCGATCCCACGCAGTCTCCACAAGAGACACCCGCCCGTTCCGAGACTGCCCAGGCGGAGAGAGGCAACGCCTCTCAGGAGGCTGCTGTGGAGGACCCGTCGCTACGCGACGCCCGGGCCGGAGACATAGACAGCCGGACAGCAGAAGAAGATCCGCAGGCCGATAACGCGCCTGCAGACCCCGAAGCTGCGGAGGAGGTAGAAGATGGATAAGTGGGAATGCACAGTATGCGGATACATCTATGATCCATCAGTCGGAGATCCCACAACCGGTATCAAGAAGGATACCGCGTTCGAGGATCTTCCCGAGGGCTGGACATGCCCGGATTGCGGTGCATCCAAGGACCTCTTCGAACTGGTGTAGATGCCGTTCCGAGTTCCGTGTTGCCAGACGGCTCTAGCTGTTGCCTGCTGTAGCTTGGAACAGGTTCTCCCCGTACAACTTCGATAGGAGAACGGTCGTGCGTTAACGTTCTCCCAAGCTGCCCCTGCGAAAGCAACCTGGGCAGCCAAACCTGGAAAACACCGCGTACCTCAAGCCCTTGGAGTTCGCCGGTTGGATAAACCCTCCCGAATCGGTAGGATATAGCCGGGTTGATCTTGTGCGGCATCTTGCAGATCTGTCCGCAAAGCCTGATTGATAGGTCCTTACCGGTGCTGTTACCGTACGGTTGACAATACCCACCTAAGTTGGTAGGATTTTATTGGTGATCCCGTATGGACAAGATGATTTATCTCGACAATAGCGCGACAACGCCGGTGGCGTCTGAGGTTCTCGATGCGATGGCTCCGTTTCACAACCAGCGCTTCGGCAATGCATCGAGCCTGCATGCAGCCGGACGCGCTGCACGCCGAGCAATCAACGAGAGCCGATCAACGGTCGCTGAACTCCTCGGAGTTGACGCTGAAGGGATCATCTTCACTTCCGGAGCAACCGAGGCCAACAATCTTGCGCTATTCGGCAGCGTCTGGAGCACGGAACACAAGCACATCATCACATCGAAGATCGAACACGATGCCGTGCTTCACTCGGCGCGTTGGCTTGCAAAGCAAGGTTGTGAGGTCACCGAACTCGATGTAGATGATCGCGGTCGTGTCGATGTCGAAGCGGTTCGAGACGCAATTCGGCCGCATACAGCGTTGGTCTCGATCATGGCAGGGAACAACGAGATCGGCACCCTCCAACCCATCCGGGAAATCGGCACGCTCTGTCGCGAACGGGGAATCCG
>Ga0272441_10007007_pt1 | contig 18541 bp, 18 predicted proteins | sample SSMProp6N_FD_193582 | JGI IMG/M metagenome (GOLD analysis project Ga0272441, IMG submission 193582) | Marine sediment archaeal communities from Little Sippewissett salt marsh, Falmouth, MA, United States - SSM-Prop-6N | ecosystem: Environmental > Aquatic > Marine > Wetlands > Sediment ... | reverse complement strand
TGGGGTAGCCGCACTCGTAGTCGACCGACGCCATCCCGATCGCCACGCCCTTCTCATTCATCCCGTCAAAGGTCAGGAACGGGGCGTCAAGCAGCGGCAGCAGTTCCTCGACCGGCGCTTCGTCCAGGCGATCGATCCACTCTGGCTCGATCAGATATCCAATGTCGATTGACATCACAGATCGGTACCCTTCTTCCGGCTCGAGGGACACGACGAGGATCGGGCTGTACTCCCAATCGAAATTGCGCCCAAGCACCGCCTGCTCCGGATCCGCCGCCGCGGCGAACAACGAACAGGACCAGCTGCTGTCGCCTGTTGACTTGCTCGCCTGCCCGGTATTCCCCTCAAGCTCGCGTTCCAGTTCCGATGCGCGGATGTACGGCCCGACGTAGCGCATTGTGTACACGGGATAGTCGTCGAGCTTCTTGAGGGTGGACAGCGTCGCCGTCACATTCTCGGGGATCTCGACGAACCCGGCTGCCTCGAGCCCATCTCGAACGGCTTTCTCCTCGATTGAGGCATCGACAGTACTCGTCTGTTTCACCACACGCGGCCGATCCGATGGGTCGGTGGGTTGAATCACGTTTGCCACCTGGCTCCCATAGAATCCGATCGCCACACAGAGCGCAATAACGGCGCCGGCAATCCACCACCGCATTGCCTCGGTCATGTCATCCTCCTTTCCCCATTTGCCCCCGAGTCCAGATCCGACATCTCGGCAGTTTCCGCTTCAGCGGCCGCCTTGGTATCGCGATACGGCGGCCATCGGGTCACCGCCCCTTCCCGACCCTTCTCGTATTCACGCTTGCAGATCCGATCGATGGCGTCATCGATCCACTCAAGATAGGCGTACCGCATCCGAACGGCTGAATCGAGCGTCAGCCAATGGAAGAAATCAACCCGTTCCGGCTCGTCGTGCTCGTACATCTTCTCCAGTCGATACCGTTCGGGGAACGAGGCCAACACACCCAGAATGCGCCTCTTCTTCTCCGTGAGAAGCCTGATCGCCTCTTCGTCGCTCAGCAGCCCGGCGAAGAAGAGCTGCACGAGGAAACCATTTCGGCTGGGCGGGCCTGATTGACAGTCCTCCATCCATCGATAGAACGCGTCGCGCCCCGGCTTGGTGATGCTATACATCTTGCGGTCCGGGCGGTCCGCTTGAGCGATGATCTCCTGCGAGACCCACCTGCGTTCTCGTAGCTTGTCCAGCGTCCGATAGATGCGGCTTTGATCGGCGTACCAGAACCCAGAGACCGACCGATCGAACCGCTGTTTCAGGTCGTAACCGGTTCGCGGTGCAACTTCGAGGAATCCGAGGATCGCGTATTCGAGGGACACGGCCCCCTCCTTATAGGTGTGTATGTACTTGCTACTATATGCGCGCGCATATATGCTGTCAAGTACGACTGCCCCCCGGCCAACGCTCTGGGACACAGCTGGACAGGGAAACGGATCATCAGACAAGAGAAGGAGGACCTCGTGATGTTGAAATCAGACTCTGGCAACGTAGCGGCAAGAGCTGCTGCGGTGGTGCTCATTGGCGTATTCTTTCTTGCTTCCTCTGGGTCAATACGAGTCTATGCGCTTGACGAGATGGTTGGACCCTATCTTGGTCAGGCAGAGCCGGGGCGCACGCCTCGGATGTTTGCTCCGGGCGTTGTGTCTGTGAGCGCCAACTTCGAACACAGTGCTGCGGTGTTTTCACCAGACGGGCAAGAGCTCTACTGGTGCACAAACGTCAACAGTAGGGCCACGCCCCCAGGCCAGGGGCAGCAGCTCTACTTCATGAGGCAAATCGATGGCGCATGGACCCCACCCGAGGTTGCTCCTTTTGCGGGTAGCATTGCAGGTCCGCAGCGCCCGGTCTTCTCACCAGATGGCGCGCGTCTCTACTTCGAGGGTTTCATCAGCCCGAGCAACATGGACAACATCGATATCTACGTAGTCGAACGAGATGGGGACGGCTGGTCCGCGCCCGTATCTGTCTCCGCACTCATCAATACGAGAGCTATCGAACGCCTGCACTGCGTGACCGCTGATGGATCGCTGATCTTCTCTCGGTATCCCTATACGAGGCAGGAGAAGGTCTACATCTCCAGATTCGTGGACGGTATCTTCGTAGAACCCGAGCAACTGCAAGCCCCGTTCGATTCCGATGCCTACGAACTCGCCATCGTGATCGCTCCAGACGAGTCGTACATGCTCATCAACATTACGCGAACTGGATTCGAAGACGAGCTCTACATCAGCTACAGGGAAACCGACGGCAGCTGGACAGAAAGGATTCGAGCCCCCTACCAATGCGGCGGATTCTTGGCACTCTCACCTGATGGCGAGTACCTCTTCTTCCTCGGTGAAGGCATCTACTGGGTTGATACGTCCTTTGTGGAGGAGCTGAATCCCACACCTGCGGATTAAACCAGCTAGACGAGCTGCGGTGATTGACTGGCCTTGCGGATGCACGGCCGACGGCAAAGGCAGGCTGTCTTTGCTTCAACGCGACAGAGCAGAAGGAGGAACGGAATGATCTGCAGCTTGATTCAGCGATATCACTACGACACGGTTGCGATAGGGATTGGCGTGTGTGCTGCGGTCGTTTGTCTTTGGTGTTGGGGCTTCCCGCAATGCAAAGCGTGCAACTGCCGATTTCCCGTGACATGAAAAGCTGCGAGTCTTCTGCGGATCGATGGCATCTATTTCATGGGTTCGGGGGACCCATACCCTCATTCCGCAGGAACAGCGATTTGTGCTCATTCGCAAGCATCGAAGCTTCTTGCCACGTATCTTCACTGTGGAACGGGGTTCTCATCCGTGGGATCGGCGCACGACAAGCGGTGAGACCAATTCCAAACGCTAACAGATTTGCATCTGGTAGTGCCAAACGCTAAACTGATCGCATATGTACTTGAGGAGCGAGTGGATCCAACGGATTGAGCAAGCATTTGATGAGCGATCCATTGTCTGGTTGAAAGGCGTTCGTCGTGTGGGGAAAACGGTTCTGTGCCGTTCCTTGCCCGATGTGGCGTACTTCGATTGTGAGCTTCCACGAACACGACGGTTGTTCGAAGATCCTGAAGGATTCCTCAACGACGTGCGCGGGAAGAGGATTGTCCTGGATGAAATCCATCGTCTACCGAACCCGTCGGAGATTCTGAAGATTGCGGCGGATCATTACCCGAACACTCAAGTTATCGCCACCGGATCTTCTACATTGGGTGCCTCAGAGAAATTCCGCGACACACTGACTGGGCGCAAGCGAACGGTATGGCTTACGCCGATGACGCTGGCTGACTTGAACGCGTTCCAGCAAGACAACCTGAAGCACCGGTTTCTGCGCGGCGGCCTGCCGCCGTTCTTCCTAGCCGATTTGATACCGGAGTCCGACTACCAGGAGTGGCTTGATTCATACTGGGCCAAGGACATTCAGGAACTGTTTCGGCTGGAACGTAGAGCGTCATTCCAAAGGCTGGTTGAACTGATGGCTGCGCAGAGTGGCGGCATCTTTGAAGCGACACGATTTGCCGGGCCGTGCGAGATCAATCGCCAGACGGTCACGAATTATCTCGCTGTGCTCGAAGCGACCTTGGTCGCTCACATTGTACGGCCGTTCAGCACGCGCCGTTCGACTGAGATTGTCTTAGCACCGAAGGTCTATGCCTTCGATACGGGCTTCGTCTGTTACGTGCGTGGGTGGCATGATCTTCGTGCTGACGATCTAGGCGCCTTGTGGGAGCACTTCGTGCTGAATGAGATCCAGGCGTCAATGCAGAAACAGCAAGTCCACTATTGGAGAGACAAGAACGGTCACGAGATCGATTTCGTCCTCCGAGGGCGAGGTGTCGCTCCAGATGCCATTGAGTGCAAATGGTCCGCTGGTGAGTTCGATCCGAAGAACCTCCTCGCATTTCGCCGCCAGTATCCGGTAGGTCGAAATTGGGTCGTCTCAGCTGATGTGGATCAATCCTACATGCGCCAGATCAAAGGTGTTGAGGTTCGAACCACAGGCCTGCAGGGATTGGTCAATGAGCTTACGGCCTCCACAGCATAGATCGCGAGTCGTGAGAAATTAAGAGATTTCGGGATCGAGTCCTGCAAAACGACACCTGAGCCTCCTGAATTCGGGGGACACGTACACTCATTCCGCAGGAACAGCGGTCTTTGCCATTCCGCAGGAACAGCGGTCTCTGCTATTCCGCAGGAACAGCGGTCTCTGCTATTCCGCAGGAACAGCGGTCTTTGTTCATTCGTAAGAATCGGGGCCTCCCACCATTCCGCAGGAACAGCGATTTGTGCTCATTCGCAAGAATCAGGGCCTCCCACCATTCCGAAGGAAAAACGGTTCCTGTTAATTCGCGAGAATCGCATTGTCTGACGCCCCCTCAGTTGCACAGGCCCTCTCTGCTCACTACGCTTGGGCTAGATCTCTGTCGCGAAAGGATGGAGCATGAAGCTACGCGCTGTGACGATCACCGGGGCAGATGACTCGACGTTCCACAAAGACCTTGAGACGGTTTCGCAGGAGTTTCCGTTTGTCGAGTGGGCTATCATTCATAGTACGGACGACGGCGTTCCGCGACATCCGTCATCCGAGTGGCGGCGTGAGCTATCGGCGCTATCCGCTGGTTGCTCTCTGGCCGCGCACCTCGAATGGGATTTTCTCCAGCGACTTGCCGTAACCCCAGCGCTGGCCGAGGAGCTTCGCTCGTACCCCCGGATTACGTTCAATATCTTTGGGCGACACACGGAATTCCATCGGGAGATATGGCCTTCGATTAGTACGGCGTTCATCGGCGCCGAAATCTCCATTCAGGCCGGAGAGGTTGATTCGGCGGTTCAGTCACTGCTGGCGGAGATGGCTGCTGATCATACGCTGAGCGTGCTGCTGGACGCGTCAGTTGGCCGGGGCATCGTTCCGGGAGAGTGGATTGCGGCACCGTCAGGTGTGGTCTTTGGCTTTGCTGGCGGTCTTAATCCGGACAACATCTCCGCTGAACTCGAGAGGATGGCCTCGACTGTGGGGAATCAGACGATTTGGATCGATATGGAAACCGGCGTGCGAACGTCCGATGACCTAGCGCTTGATCTGTCCAAAGTACGCAGATGCCTGGCTCAAGCCCAATGCTATGTCTAGGCTGCAGTCCCCGTCTCTATCAGTCGACAGTCGGTGATCCGGCTCCGCCAGTTGCCCTTCTACTTTTGCATCCCTACGCTATCCCTAGCCTCCATCTGTGAAAGGACTCTTGCATGAATGAATCGGTTCTACGACTTGCGTTTCGAATGGTCAACGCCTATCTGGTTCGCGCTGACGACGGCTTCATCCTCATTGATACAGGCTTTCGATCCAATCGAAAGGCATTGGATGCGGCACTGATCGGTGCTGGCTGTAGCGTCGGCGACTTGAAGCTGATTGTGATCACGCATGGAGATGCCGATCACGCAAGCAACGCCGCGCACATGCGCCAGAAATATGGCGCCAAGATTGCCATGCATCGGGCTGAGGTTGATGCTGTCGAAAGCGGCGACATGTTCCAGAGCCGGGGTTTGCTTTCGCCAATGCGGCGACTACTGAAACCATTGATGTCTCTGTTTAGATTGAAGAAGAGTGAGCGATTTACACCCGACGTGCTGTTGGCTGAGGGCGATCGGCTGACCAAATACGGCCTCGACGCCACCGTATTCCACGTTCCCGGACATACCAGGGGATCGCTTGCCGTGCTGACGGCAGACGGTGCTTTCTTCAGTGGGGACTTCATGGAGAACCGGATTAAGCCATCGATCGCTACGTTCGTGGACGATGCAGCCGTCTTACGGACCGAGTTTGACCGGATCAAGACGCTGAACATTCAGACCGTTTACCCCGGGCATGGCAAGCCGTTTGCGCTTGAGGAGATTGGCTGACGGGCCGAAACACGGGGACACGACCCATATCACAAGGATCAACCCGTGCCAATTCCCCTTCAGCCCATTGCTTCCGTTACCCCGACTCGCCTGTGATTCGCAGCAGAACGTACCCCTCGTTTTGATCTGCCACACAGACGAATGGTAGGACCCCCACGTGCAATATAGGCTTCGCCAGTGTGAGGGAATGAGAAAAGCCTGACGGGATCGCGCGGATTGGTGATATCCAGCGTGAGGCCAGTGCTTGGTGGACCAACACCCGCACTTGTTGAAGCCCGCGGTTCCCGGTACTTCGCAGCACTCGAAGCGCCGAATCCAGTAGACTAATCACTCATCGCGATTCGCAAGGAGGAAGACGTGAATTCAGCAGCAAAGGCTTACTGGATGGGGATCGAGCAGAGCAATGCATTCATCGAAACCTTCACGACGGGCATGGAAAGTGAGGATTGGTTGCAGAGGCCGGCGGGAGCACCTAATCCTGCGATCTGGATTCTCGGTCACTTGGCCCATTCCCGTGCACGATTCCTTGGGTTGCTTACAGGAGAGACGGTCTTGGAGGCAGGTTGGGAAGAGCTGTTTGGAATGGGCGTTGATCCTCAGGATCCAGGCAATTATCCAGATGCAGAGGCGTGTCGCGCTGTCTTGGATGCGCGACTCCATGACTTGAAGGATTACTTAGAGACGGCCAGTGAACAGGATCTGGAAGGGCCTCCATGCATGCCTTCGGAATACTTCAAAACCAAGAGCGCGGTGCTTGTTCTTCTCACCCATCATGAAGCCCACCACACAGGCGCACTATCAATGATTCGGCGAGCCCTGGGAAAGGACCGCGTGATCTAGCGATTTGAATTGGCCGATTTGAGCGAAATGTCCGTCTGTAGGCCAAGAAGCAGAAGGAGTATCGCATGGGCAGATCTCGATTCTTTGGATTCCTGGCTTCGGCAATCTCCATGTAAGGTAGATGCTGCTCGGCAGCCACGCAGTTGAACCTGCCTCTTCGGGGCCGGTGGACGCACATCAACTGGCAAGAAACAGGGCTTCGAAATGTGAGGAGAACATACCCTGATTCACCAGAGTGAGAGACATCTCCTATGCAACGTCATGGCAAGAACGTGAGCACAAGGAGGGATGCGTCGAGGATCTCAAGGTCAGGACATTCGTTCTTGATCTACTCGATCTGCTCCTGTAGTCTCAGGGGCAGCGTGGGCGAATCTATGCATTCATGCCAGGTTCGCGGCAAGACGCAACAAGCTGCGCAAGAAAGGAGTCTCCTCATGGGCGACAAGATGGGCAAGAAGGACAAAGCCAAACAAAGCAAGCAGAAGGATGCCAAGAAGGCAAAGGACGCGAAAAAGAAGCAGGCCAAGCAGGCAACTCGCAAGTCCTAGCTCGCTCCGAAATTATCCGCATCTTCTGGGAATCTCATAGCAGATCGAATGGGCATCATTTCAGGTCTGTGCGACTGCATTTTCTCACGGTTCCGTCTACAATGGATTGGAATTCGGGAGACCTATCGATTGGGCCGACGTCTCCCTCTTAGGATGCGATTCCAGGCGGGTGTAACAAAAAGGATTGGTTTGCGAGGACAAGAAATGCCACTGACAAACGAACGCGTGATGGAGCTGAGAAAGGAATTCCCCGCACTGCAGCAAACACTCGATGGTCGACCGATTGCCTTCTTTGATGGGCCAGGCGGCACGCAGGTGCATGGTTCGGTAATCGATGCATTCGCCCGCTATTACACCGAGGCCAACAGCAATGCGCATGGTGCATTTGAGTTCTCGCGCCGCACGGACATGACAGTGACCCTGGCCCAGGAGGCCATGGCCGATTTTATCAATGCCCGACGTCCTGACGAGATTGTCTTTGGCTCCAGCATGACCGACCTCACCTTCAATCTTAGCCGAGCCATTGGACGCGTTCTCTCCCCTGGAGACGAGATTATCGTCACGCGATTGGATCATGATGCCAATGTCGCGCCGTGGGTGGCGCTGGAAGAAGTTGGGATCGTCATTCGGGTGATCGATTTCGATCCAGCAAACTGCACGCTCGATATGGACGCCCTGAAGGTGGCCATTGGTCCGAAGACCAAGGTTGTCGCGGTTGGCGCGGCATCCAATGCCGTTGGCACAGTCAGTGACATCGCTCAGATCACGAAATGGGCACACGAGGTTGGCGCGTGGATGTTTGTCGATGCCGTCCAGTTTGCGCCGCATGCGCTGATTGACGTTCAACAGCTGGGCGTCGACTTCTTGGCCTATTCGATGTACAAGATCTTCGGCCCCCATATGGGCGTGTTGTGGGGGCGTTACGAGCTGCTTGATCGTCTGCCTGCCTACAAGGTCATCCCCGCCGCGGATGTGCCACCAGACAAATTCCAGATGGGTACACCCAACTTCGAGGGCATGGCCGGTGCGACAGCGGCCATCAACTACATTGCCTCTGTCGGGCGTCGCTTTAGCGACGTGGCGCCAGACGCATCTAGGCGAGAGCAGATTGTGGCGGGCATGACGATGATTCATCAGTACGAGATGAGCCTCGCAGCGCGGCTGATCGACGGATTGCAGACGATTCCTGGCGCACGCATCTACGGCATCACAGACCTAGCGCGGTTCGACGAACGGATGCCAGTCGTGTCGTTCACACTTGAAGGCCATGCGCCTGCTGACATCGCTCAGCGGCTCGGTGAAGAGGCCATCTTTGCTTACTACGGGCACTTCTATGCCATTTACGTGACCGAGCGACTGAATCTTGATGCATCAGGCGGACTGATGCGCATCGGTATCAATCACTACAACACGGCAGATGAAGTCGATCAACTGCTGTCCGTCATCCGCGAACTTGCTGGCATATCCGCTTGAACGGGAGGTCAGACATGGAGCACATCGAGGACGACCGCCGGTCGACGGAACTCACTGCGCAAGAACAGAAGGACGTCGTCCGCGAAGGCTACGACAAGCTCTCGTACGACTACCGATCCGATGCCACACCCGATGACTACGAGAATTACCAAACGTGGGTTCAGCTTCTCGTCGAGCAACTCCCCAATGGTGGGGCCGCCCTCGACATTGGCTGTGGATGCGGCTTGCCGGCCACTAAATTGTTGGCTGAGCACTTCGATGTCACCGGCGTTGACTTCTCGGAAGTGCAGATTGAACGTGCCAAGGGACTGGTCCCCGCGGCCAGGTTTCTGTGTTCCGACATCTGCGAGCTGACCTTTCCGCCCGAATCGTTTGATGCGGTCGTGTCGTTCTACGCAATCATTCACATGCCTCTGAGCGAGCATCCCTCACTTTTCGCGAGCATTGCACGATGGTTGCGGCCCGCTGGCATCCTCTTGGCGACGATTGGATTTAACGAGTGGACGGGGATAGACGATGCCTATCTCAACGTTACGGGGGGCAAGATGGCATGGAGCCACGCTGACGAAGCGACCAATGTGCGCTGGTTGCAGGAAGCAGGTTTGCATGTCCACTGGACACGTTTCGTGCCCGAAGGCGATAGCGGGCACACCCTGGTTCTTGCTCGCAAGGCGGCGGTCTCTGAGGGATGAAGTGAATCCGACGAGAATTGAATTCATCGATGCCTATGACTGGACGGATATTCTGCGTGCGAGCTTGGCAGAGGGGCACAACATGATCGCTCGGTTGCTGGCAGATTTTCGTGGTGGAGTCAACCGTTTCGATGTGCCGGGAGAGGTTCTGTACGCTCACCTCTCAGGCCAGGTCGTGGTGGCCGTTGCCGGATTGAATCGTGAATTCGAGCCAAGCTATCCCAGAGCAGCCCGCATCCGCAGGCTGTTCGTTCTGCCCGAATATCGAGGACTTGGATTGGCTTGCAGCCTCGTCGGCGAACTAAGTCGATGCGCTGTCTTACACTTCGACACACTGACAGTCAACGTTGGCAAACTTGATGCGCGGGGCTTCTACGAACGTCTCGGATTTGAAGCTGTTCAACATCCGGGGATCACGCATGTTAAGGAATTGGCACCAGAGCACGTCGTTCACACGGGCACTGAATCCGGAACATCGCAGAGCCTGGTGTAGTGGGGGCAAGGCCGCTCAAACAGCGGTAGATTTCGGGGCATGGTTCTCTCGAAGCACTGAACGAGCCGTCCTCTGCGATCTCAACCGGAAGCCGGGTCGAGAGCCCCAAGGACATCTTGCACTGCTTGTATAGGCAACGTGATCAACGACTGCGGATCACGGTTATCAAAGCTCCTTGCTCAACGCCGAGACGATTGTTGTAGATGAGTAGACGACGGCTGCGATTCATGCGTTCGTGCTTCGCAGCAGGGCGTGTGCGATAATACGGTCTCGCTTCCACGGAGTGAGATGCGTGCGTGCTTGCGGCTCGGCGTGTCCTCTTCGCTTGGAGGCTGCTACGGGAAGGGGTGCTGCAAATTGACTAGGCAAGATCAGCATCCGATTCTCCAGCGCTACGCCTGGGTCGGTAGGCTCCCCTTCTACTATGGTTGGGTGATCGTGTTCCTGGGCGCGTTCACCATGTTCTCCACTACGCCAGGGCAGTCTGATTCGTTTGCCATGTTCATGAATTCATTCGTCAACGAGTTTGGATGGAGCCGCACGTTTGTCTCTTCCCTCTACTCAGGTGCAACCATACTCTCCGGCGTTCTGATGTTCTTCGTGGGGCGTGTGATCGATCGCATGGGATCCAAGTTCGTCGCCATTCTCTCTGCGTCGATTCTGGGCGCAGCCTGCGTGCTACTGAGCTTCGTCGCGTCGCCGGTGATGTTGTTTGTCGGGTTCTTCTTCGCACGGTTGAGCGGAAAAGGAGCGTTGGATCTGTCCTCCAAGACGCTTGCTCCCAATTGGTTCATCTCGCGGAGAGCGTTTGCGATCATGTTGGTGGGTCTTGGCGGAACCCTGGGCGGTGTGCTGTTCCCCCTGCTCAACAACTACCTCATTGTGACCTTCGGATGGCGATTGGCGTATCGCATTCTTGCCGGAGGGCTGTGGTTGGTCTACGTGCCGATTGCCCTTCTACTCTTGATCAACCGGCCTGAAGATGTGGGGATGACGCCTGCGGCGCACAAACGCGCCGTGCCGCTTTCGAACAACAGAGACGCGGAAGCGACAGTCGGTCACGTGTCAGCGGTGACTACGTGCGAGATTGCCGTTCTTGAAGAGCCGGCTTTCAAGCAATCTCAGGCCATTCGCACGTCGGCATTCTGGATTCTGACCTATGTCGTATTCCAGAGTTCATTGGTGGGCACGGGCGTTGTCTTGCACTTCGTGTCCATTCTTGAGATCCGTGGATTCTCCATGGGATTTGCTGCCGCCATCATGGGGATCAAGCCGCTCGCCGCCATCATCACAGCGGTCCTTGCTGGGCTGGTGTTGGATCGCATTCGCCGCCTTCATGTTGTGCTGGCTATTACCTGCTTCATGCAAGTGGCATCGTTCCTACTGCTTGCGTTTCTTCAAAGCGCGACCATGGCGTATCTCTACGCCATTCTCGGAGGTATGGCAGGGGGCATTGCCGTTATCTGCATCGGCGTGCTCAAGCCGAATCTGTTCGGACGGCGATACTTAGGAGGGATCCTCGGTGTCACGGCTGCGCTCAATGTCGTCGGCTCGGCCATTGGCCCCATCCTGTTCGGCGCAGCGTTTGACTTGCTGCAGGGGTATGTGCAGATCATCATCGTTTCATCTCTCCTCCCGCTGCTCGCTGGGATTCTTAGCCTGTTCGTGCGCAAGCCTGTTCTGCCCGCGTCTTCCTAGTGAAGATGACAGGAGGAGGCGCCCCGCTGGGTTGCTTATTCACTAGAGGCTGCCCCATGTACGCCAAGGCTACTATAGAGGGGCACACTCATTCTCGCGTAGCGGGGACCTTAGGAGAACAACGGATAGGACGCGATCCGGGAGCGCGACATGATCGGCAAAGTGAGGTCCGCTGGTGGCTCTTGTGGCGTTAGAAGCCAGGGAGTTGCTGCCGGCCGTCCTGATCTGAAGGAGGAGCGAGTATGAGAAGACAGACGATCCATCACGTAGTCAGCATGGTGTTCGCGCTGCCGTTGCTGGCAGTTGGTGTATTGATGGCAATTTCTGAGCCAGAGTTTCTGAATCCCTGGAACGATGCCTTCTTCGGAGGTCTGTGGCTTGTCCTGTGGTCGATGCTATTGGCCGGTACGGTCATCCCTCTCAATAGCGTGCTGGCACTCCTGCGAATGCGGCAGACGAAGAACTGACGAGCATCGGTTCACGACGGGATTCAGCATTCGCTGCTAGGGTGCGGCGGTGTGGCGGGAAGCTTTAAGCCAGTCTGGAACGGACGCAGGAATGGTAACGGGCTGGAGTTGTACTCGAAACTGGGCCAGGCATCAGGCAGTCTATCCAATTGGGTTTGCAGATATCGTCATGTCCTGTGCCCATTGGGGGGCCTACAGCTCCTATTGCGCAGACGGCTGGCCTCCGTTCTGCCGTCGTTTTGCTGTGTACATACGTGCGTCGGCCTCGGAGAGTACGGCTTCAATCGGCGTATCGTCCACCGGGTTCCAGTACGCGCTACCGATAGCCAGGGTGACGGGGAACGGGATCAGGACGTTGCTTTCGTTGCGCTTGCTCACGGCGGCGTTAATGCGCTCAGTGATGGCTTCGGCGCACTTGCTGGTGGCTTCCGTGAGAGTGATGAGAAATTCATCGCCGCCATATCGGACGACAACATCGCTTTCGCGAACTGCGTCTCTCAGCAAACCAGCCACGGACTTCAACACAGCATCGCCGGTCTGATGCCCGAAGCGATCGTTGATTTCCTTGAATCGATCAACATCGATCATCAGGAAACAGATCTCGTGCTCGTAGCGTTTGGAGCGTGCCAACTCTTGCTCGATCACCTGGTTGAAGTAGCGACGGTTGTACACCCCTGTGAGTGAGTCGTGGTTGGCTTGCATGATCAGAGTTTCCTGAAGCCGAATTCGTTGGGCGGCTTGAGCCGTGTGTCGAAGAAGCAACTCAAGAAGCCGGACATCCTCTTCAGTGAAGGCGTTGGGTTCCCGAGACAATACCTGGAAGATGCCGACAGACTCTATGGGTGCACTGATCCCGGATTGAAAGTCCTCCAGAGCTGACCGAGCGTCAGGCACTTCGCTTTGCGTACCAAACACAATCGTTTCTCCGCTTCTGAACGTGTTCGCCGCAACGCTCTTCTCATTGATGGGGACAATGCTCTCAGCCTCGAAAGGCACGCCATCTGAAGCTGCCTTGATGACGAAGTTGTTCCCCTCGATTGCGATCAGCGTGCAGTAGGTAAACTGCAAGATCTCGCGAGCTGACTCGACGGCCACCTGATAGACATCGTCCTCTGTCTCTGCCTCAACGAGTTGAGTTGCTGCCTCGTGTAGACGTTCTACTTTGAGTCGAGCTGTTTCCAGGCTTCGCTCGGCCGCCAATTGATCGCGGATGTCGCGAATAATGGCTAGCAGATGAGGAGCTCCTTCAAATACGAATCGACCACCATGAACCTCAATATCGAATGGCGTACCGTCCTTACGGAGGTTGACGGAACGTGCGCGGAAGTGCCCGGAGTTATCGATGGCCGTCCGAAAATTCGAGAATCCATGGAAGTAGTCTGCGTGGATGACCTCACTCGCTGAAACGCCGATGAGGCCCCCAGGAGCATACCCATACATGCGATAGGCGTTGGGATTTGCCTCAACGATCACGGCATCTCGATTGAAGATGAGAACTGCATCCGTCGTCGACTCAAAGATGCTTCGATAGCGCGTTTCGCTTTCGCGAACGGCGGACTCTCTGTCGACCCGATCGGTGATGTCTCGGTTGATGGAGATGTGGACTGGCTCTGGTCCCATCTGGAAGGGAACAACGAAGACCTCGTCCCAGTAGAGTGTGCCGTTCTTTCTTCGCTTTTGCTGAACGAAGCGGACACTCCCCCCCGCGCTGATGCTCTCAATGACCGCCGCAGTGCCGATGTCCGGATCTTGTACGGGGAGATCCTTGCCGAGATCCTTCCCGATCAGCTCGGCATTGGTGTATCCGGTTTGCCGCTCGGCAGCAGCATTGCAGGCAAGAATGCGACCTGAGCCAGTTTCGACCAAATAGGCGGCATCGGCCATGCTCTCGAATAGATGCTGAAACTGCACCTCCCTGGGAGGTGCAGAGGGCTGTTCGCTTCCTTCCCGATTTGCCGTTTCTTCTCTCATGTGTTTTGTCCGATCAGTCTTTCACATTGAATCACTTTCTGGGCTACGTGTAAAGCCTCTCTGCTGTCCACGCTAATCGATGCAGCGGTGCAGTAGAGCAGTGACCTCCAACCACGTGCCTCTTGCGATGATTCCTGCGGAGGATCAGGTTCAGACGGCAAACTGCTTGCACTGGAGGTGAGGCGCTGCGTTGTCTTTGCTTCGGTTGGAGTAATTTGTGGGTATTTTGTCAGCTCTGTTCTCTGCTGAGCGCAATTCGCTACTCCACGTGATTCACGTGTTTACCTAAGGTGCAGCAGGAACTCGATGTTTGGCAACTCATCCAAGGCGACGAGTTGCTTTGAGAACGCCTGAGCTCAGGCATTCTCTGGCCAGCGAGCTGCTTCACCGGAGGTGCAAGAGGAACTCGATGTTGCCTTTCGAGCCTTCGACAGGAGATTGCATCTGCTCGATCGTGTGCCACGGGGTTTCAGTGCGAATGAATGCTTGCACGTCTGATAGAACGTCCATGCGGGCTGTTTCATCCCTGACCACGCCGTCACTGGGTAGCTTGTTCTTGCCGACTTCAAACTGAGGTTTCACCAGCGTCACGATCCTGCCATCCGGAGCGAGGATCTCGACAAGAGGGGGCAGGATGAGCTTGAGGGAGATAAAGGAGACATCGATGACGATGAGATCAATGGATTCGCCAATGTCTTGAGGCACCAGGTATCGCGCGTTCAAGCCTTCGCGGACGACAACCTTGGGATGTTGCCGCAGCCGGGGATGCAACTGGTCGTGTCCGACGTCGATGGCGTACACCTTGGCGGCGCCGTGCTGCAATAGGCAGTCGGTGAATCCGCCTGTGGAGGCACCAACATCAAGACACACCAGGTTCTGGGCGTCGAGTTTGAATTGATCCAGGGCGGCGGCCAGTTTGTCGCCGCCCTGGCTTACGTATTGCTCAAAAGACAGGATCTCAATCTCAGCTTCGGGATCAATCGGATGGCCGGGACGCGTCAGGATGCGACCATCGACCTTGATCCGACCGGCAGCGATCATCCGCTGTGCCCGCGATCGACTGCGGATCAATTGCCGCTGCTTGATGGTCTTGTCCAGTCGCTCCTTCATCCTGCTGCTGTGGCGACCTCCTGCCGCGTCTCGACATAGGCCTCGAGCCCAGCTTTGAGGACCTCCACTGCGCGTACAAGCTTGGGTTCTTCGAGCACGTAGGCAATTCGGATCTCGTCATGCCCAACGCCTTCAGTGGCGTAGAAGCCGGCTCCCGGGGCGACCATTGTCGTCTCGCCGTCCAGGTTGAAATCGTTCATCATGAACTTGACGAACGACTCCGAGCAGTCGATCTGGGGAAGTTTCACGAAGATGTAAAATGCGCCTTCGGGTTTGCGACACACGGCTCCGGGAATCGTTTGAAGTGCGTCAAACAACGTATCTCGGCGCGAATGGAACTTCTGTCGCATCTGCTCGATCTCGGCTCTGTAGTTGGGGTTGTTCAGGAATGCTATGAGTCCAAGTTGCTCAAACGTCGGGGCGGAGAGCCGGATCATGCAGAGCTTGTTGATGGACGTTATTACGTCTTGATTCCGACTGACAATACAGCCGATACGTGCCCCGCACGCCGACAGGCGTTTGGAGACGGAGTCCACGAGGATGGCATGCTCTTCTAACCCTGGGATTTCCAGCACGCTCGTTGTGTGACCGTCGTACATCAGTTCGCGATACGGCTCATCGGAAATCACGAACAGATTGTGTCTCTTCGCGAGCTCTCCAATCATTTCCATTTCTTCGTGGCTATAGGCAACGCCCGTTGGATTGCATGGCGTTGAGAACAGAATGGCTGCGGTTTTGGGAGTAATCAGCTGCTCGATCTCTTCCATTGGCGGGAGGTGGAAGCCATCTTCGATACGAGTCGTGATCGGGACAACCTTGATGCCGTTCATGGTGGCATGTCCGGCATAGTTAGGATAGAACGGCTCAGGGATGAGCACTTCATCTCCAGGATTGCAGGTTGTCTGGAGCGCAAACGCAAAGGCTTCAGAACCTCCGATGGTGACACGAAGTTCATTTGCAGACAGCTTGACGCCCATGTCGGCGTAGAACTTCAGCAAGGCATCGATTGTCCCCGGCATTCCGGGAGCTGGCGCATAGGACAGAACATCGATCTCCGCGTCACGTACGCCCTGCATGAAAGAACTGGGCGTTGGAATATCTGGCTGGCCGATGTTGAGATGATAGACGTGAATGCCGCGTTTCTTGGCGGCAACGGCGAGTGGAACCAGTCGCCGAATGGGCGAGCCTTTCAGGGCCTTTGTTCGCTCCGATACACTACGCATGATCGTGAACCACACCTCCGTGGCGTTGGGAAGGTCTTCGCCTCTACGGCCTGACCTTCGAGCTTCCTAGTTTTGTTGCGTATTGTCCACGATGGATGGCAGCAACTTCAATGCTTTGACGGCTTATCCACAGAAACTGTGGACGGCTCCTCGCTGGCCCGCGGCATGGCGGTGGCCAGCATGATCTCGACGAGGTTGTCGTACTCGATTCCATAAGTAGCGGCCGCCCGAGGGAGGTCCGACAGTGGCGTCATCCCCGGCAACGTGTTGACTTCCAATACATAAGGAGTGCCGTCCTCACTCAGTCTCAGATCGACTCGGCTAAATCCGCTGCACTCGAGTGCGCAATGGGCTTGAAGCGAAACGGCTTGTACCTGTCGAGCCACATCAGGCGGTAGCGGTGCCGGTGCCAGGAACTCCGCTTGTCCGTCCGTATACTTGGCTTCGTAGTCGAATAAGTCACCCGGGAACCGGATCTCAATGACGGGAAGAGCGACTTCGTCGTCGTCGATACATAGGATACCAACGGTTAGCTCTCGCCCGGCGATGAATGGCTCGATGAGCAGTGAGTCGAACTTAGCCAAAATGGATTGCGCGGCTGGCAACAGGTCGGCCGCAGTCTCAGCCCGATGGACAGCGATCGTCGACCCGCCGCTTTGAGGTTTCAGGATCATCGGGAACATGAGTGCACTGATGGCCTCCTGAAGGCTGGCGTCAAGTGAGTCCGCACCAACAGGAATGCCTGCAGGTGTGGGGATTCCCTTGGAGCGGAAGATGGACTTGGCTTGCGCCTTGTCCATCGCTCTTGCACAAGCCAGCGGACCGGAGCCGATGGTTGGAATGCCCATCACGCTGAGCAGTAGCTGGACGGTACCGTCTTCGCCCGATCCTCCATGAAGGCAGTTGAACGCGACGTCGATCCCTTTCAATCCAGAGACGAGGTCATCGAGCGAGTCGATCTCGATCAGTCTCGCCTGATGCCCGAGTCTCCTAAGTGCGCCGAACACGCCCTTGCCTGAGAGCAAAGAAACGTTGCGTTCAGGAGAATCGCCACCCGCCAGTACGCCGACTATCTGTTCCACGATTCACGGCCTCCCATCGCCTTGCATTACGATAGTTCATTGGGTAGTATTCCGTCAACGAAGAAGTCAGACGGAAATAGGGATTCGGGCTCTTCATAACAGTAGTTGACAGGCCCGACTACCCCCGTTATACTTCCTCGCTGCTTGTTGGTCTTTGAAAAGTGGATAGCGTGATAGTTGTGTTCTTTGCAACACCTGATTCGATGATTAACCCATCGATTTTCGATTTATAAGGATCAAAAACTTTTAAAACTGAGAGAGTTTGATCCCAGCTCAGGATGAACGCTAGCGGTGCGCTTAACACATGCAAGTCGTGCGATCGAACCAGACGGATTTCCCTTCGGGGTCTGAAGACTGGTCACGGAGCGGCGAACTGGTGAGTAACACGTAGCTAACCTGCCCTCTTGACGGGGACAACCTACCGAAAGGGAGGCTAATACCCGATGTTGTGCGGAGTCTATGATTCCGCTCCAAAGACGGTCCTGCCGTCGCAAGGGGAGGGGGCTGCGTCCTATTAGCTTGTTGGTAGGGTAATGGCCTACCAAGGCAATAATGGGTAGCTGGTCTGAGAGGACGATCAGCCACATTGGGACTGAGATACGGCCCAGACTCCTACGGGAGGCAGCAGTGGGGAATATTGGACAATGGACGAAAGTCCGATCCAGCGACACCGCGTGGGGGATGAAGGCTTTCGGGTTGTAAACCCCTTTTCTGGGGGAAGAATAAGGTTGGGAGGAAATGCCCATCCGATGACGGTACTCCAGGAATAAGCATCGGCAAACTTCGTGCCAGCAGCCGCGGTAAGACGAGGGATGCAAGCGTTATCCGGAATTACTGGGCGTAAAGGGCGTCTAGGCGGTTGGATAAGTCATTTGTGAAATCCCAGGGCTTAACCCTGGAAGGTCTTGTGATACTGTCCAGCTTGGGTGTAGGAGAGGAGAGCGGAACTCACAGAGTAGCGGTGGAATGCGTAGATACTGTGAGGTACCCCGATGGCGAAGGCAGCTCTCTGGCCTACTACCGACGCTGAAGCGCGAAAGCGTGGG
>Ga0272441_10007006_pt1 | contig 18544 bp, 15 predicted proteins | sample SSMProp6N_FD_193582 | JGI IMG/M metagenome (GOLD analysis project Ga0272441, IMG submission 193582) | Marine sediment archaeal communities from Little Sippewissett salt marsh, Falmouth, MA, United States - SSM-Prop-6N | ecosystem: Environmental > Aquatic > Marine > Wetlands > Sediment ... | reverse complement strand
CGTAATCCAATTACTGCTTGCAAATTCCGTGTGAATCCCTAAGATATCGCCATGCAGAAACTTCTGAATCGGATCATCTGTGGCGATTGCATGGAGGTGTTGAGTCAGGTCGGTGAACCCTTCGCGGACTTGATCTTTGCCGATCCGCCGTTCAATATCGGCTACAAATACGACAAGTACTACGACAAGGTCAAAAAGAAGAACTACATCGCCTGGACGAAAGAATGGATGGCCGTTTGCAAAAGCGTTTTGAAACCGCACGGCTCGTTCTATATTGCCATCGGCGATGAGTATGCGGCGAACGTGAAGATCATCGGCGATGAGATCGGCCTGGTGATGCGCAACTGGATCATCTGGCACTATACCTTCGGTCAGCAGACTAAAAACAAATTCGCCCGGGCGCACACGCATATCTTTTATTTCGTGAACGATCCCAAGAATTTCACTTTTAATGACCACGCCGTTCGCGTGCCTTCGGACCGACAGCTCATCTATAACGATCGGCGCGCCAATCCCGCCGGCAAGATGCCGGATGACGTCTGGAATGGCGACTCGCGCGTTTGCGGCACGTTCAAAGAGCGGGCCGGTTGGCATCCCTGCCAGATGCCGGAAAGTCTGCTCAAGAGGATCGTCGCGGCCAGCTCGAATCCGGGAGACTGCGTACTCGATCCATTCAGCGGTTCGGGCACTACCGCGGCGGCGGCCTGTCAGATGGCGAGAGACTACGTCGGCATCGAGATCTCCGAGACATATGTTGAAAATTCAATCGAACGTCTGGCCGCATTGCAGAACCGTCGCTCGGATAATCTCTTTCTCGATGAGACGGAATTGTATGAGATTCAACGATTGAGCCGGGATATGCAGATGCCGCCGCGTGATATTGCCGCCGACCGGACTCTCTTAAAGATTTTTACCGATCAATTCACGGTGCGGATGAACAATCAGAAGCGCTATAGCATGAAGGAAATCACAACGGCGTTAAAGGATTTGGAATGAAGAATAAAGAAGTCAGAGCTCTCCATTCACGATCCTCGATTCTCTATTCAACTTTGCCGTTTGTGGCTACAGCGATCATGCTGACGGTGATTCAGGCGCCGATCGACCTCTCGTTTCTGGCGTGGGTGGCGTGGGTGCCGTTTGTTGTGGCCTGTTCGCCGGAGGCGAAGCCGCGCCGGCTGTTTTTTGTCGGCTACGTGACGTGCCTGCTCTATTGGATGGGCAATCTGTACTGGGTCGCGCCGGTGACGATTGTCGGCTGGCTCGTCTTCTGCATCTATACGGCGTTGTTGTGGCCCGTGCTGGCGCTGTGTCTTCGTTATTGTCGGAATAAGCGGGTGCCGCTGTTTTTAGCATCGGCGGTATTGATCGTCGGCATCGAACGGATGCAGGGCTTTTTCTTAGGCGGCTTCTACTGGCGATTTCTGGCGCACAGCCAGTATCAAAATATCACGATTATCCAGATCGCCGACCACTTCGGGGCTGGCGGCGTCTCGTTTCTCATTGCGATGGTCAACGGCCTGCTCGCAGAATTGATCATTGCCACTCGATCCCAAAAGACTGTAGGGTGGGGCTTGCCCCACCTTAAGGTGATCGGTGGGCTAAAAGCCCACCCTACTTTACTGTTCTCTGTGGGACTGGTCGGGGCCGCCCTGATTGCCAGTATCGTCTATGGGCGATGGAGAATTCGCCAGGCGGACGAGTTCGTCAAGCCCGGGCCGATGGTCGCTTCGTTGCAGTCGAATGTTCCACAATCCGTCAAGCGTTCATTCGAGTCGGGACAGGAGCTGTTCGACGGCTTGATGGAAAAAAGCAAAGCCGCCGTGCAAGCCGGGGCCGAGCTGATCGTCTGGCCCGAGACGATGGTTCAGGCCATATTGGATACGGAGGTCTGGCCCTGGTTAGCTTCGGCCGACAAGCACAAGGCCCTTGACAAAGCCCTGAGAGAGCATGCCGAGAACAACGCCTATGTGCTGGTGGGCGCCTACGGTAGTGAGGTTCGGCAGGAAGGGACCGAGCTTTATCAGGCGCGGTACAACTCGGCGTTTTTCTATCGGCCCGACGGCACTCAGGATGACAAACGATATGACAAAATCCACCTGGTGCCGTTCGGGGAAGTGCTGCCGCTCAGAAGGAGCATGGCCTGGTTCTATGAGCTGCTCATGAAGATCAAGTTCATCCCCTACAATTTCGATTATTCGCTCGACTACGGCAGTCATTATACGATTTTTACGATGGCCTCGAAACAGGCCGAAGAGCCATCGCCACGCTATAATATTCACAGGTTCGCGGTCATCATATGTTATGAGGGGACGGTTCCCTACGTCGCCCGGAAATTTACCTTCGAAGATTACTGGCACGGGCGCAAACGCATCGACTGGCTTGTCAATATCAGCAACGACGGCTGGTTCGTTCGGTTCGTGGATGATAAGGTTCAGCCCAGTATGGAGCTGCCTCAACATGCCGCGGTATGTGCTTTCCGCGCGGTTGAGAATCGTCTGGCCATTGTGCGAAGCGTCAATACCGGCATCAGTTGCATGATCGACAGCCTCGGTCGCATCCGGGATGGATACGTCCAGGGGACGCTGCCGGAGGAGGCGATGGCCCGGACGGGGATGGCCGGATGGTTTATGGATCGCGTACCGATAGACACCCGAATCACTTTTTTCAGCAAATACGGCGGATGGCTGGATTTCTGTTGTGAGTATAGTGTGATTCTGCTCATAATAGTCATGCTTTCGAGTTATGTAAAATTGAAGATTCGAAATCGAAGCGTTCGTTTGTCAAGGAAGTCACATGGAAAATAAGCCCGGCAGGAAAGCCGTTCCGACATATCGTATTTTGCTTTTTGCTTGTTTGGCTGTTTCGATCTCCGGGTGCGGGGACACGTCCCCGCCCCTGTTGTCGGCTGATCCGTCGACGAAGGTCGGCGCCCTCGAGCAAGAGGCCCTGCAAATCATCCAACAGGCCCTGGCCGATCCGGATGCTGTGGCGCGTGTCAATGCGATCGAAGTCGTCGGGACGACCGGGCGCATCGATCTGATGCCCGGCGTCCAGCGGTTATTGCAGGATCCTATTGTCCCGGTTCGCTATGCGTCTTGCCTGGCGGTGGGGGACGTACCGTATGCCTCCGCGCAAAGGATGCTCTATCCGTTGCTCCAGGACCGGGATTCCAACGTGATTATTGCCGCGTCGTATGCGATGGGCCGGCTGGGTGCGACGCAGTATCTTGAAGTGATTCGCGAAGCCATCAACAATCAAGATCAGGAAGTCCGGGCCAACGCCGCCTTTCTGCTCGGTAAAATCGGGGATAGAGGGGCACTGAAGTTGCTCAAATGGGTGCAGGAGGACAAACATTCCAGCGACAAGGTGAGGTTCCAGGCGCTGGAGGCCCGGGCCAAACTCGGCGACGAAGACGTCCTGCAGAGGCTGTGGGCTATCGTCTTAAGCGCCTTCGCCGACGACCGGGTGATGGGTATCCGGGCCCTGGGCGCGCTGGGCACGAGAAAGGCCCAGGAGATTCTGGTGACGAAGCTGGACGATCCGGTGCTGGAGGTCCGGGTGGTCGCCGCCGAGCAGCTCGGTATGCTTAGGGATGCGACGGGAGAGCCGGAGGTGCTCGACGTGTTTGAGAAGAATCTCACCGCCGGTATGAATCGAGTCGCCGCTGAGCGGGTGAATGTGATGGTGGCGCTGGCGATCGGCCATATTGGCACACCGGCCCTGACAAAATATTTGCCTCAATTGCTTAAAAATGAGTCGAAGTACGTCCGTATTGCCGCTGCTAAGGCCGTTTTCCAATCCAAAATGAGATAACCTGCCCTGAAAAACCGCATGTTATCAGACGCGGATATCTCTCGCTTCGACTCGGGATTTTAATTTAGGCTATTTGCCAGATTTAGCTTGACCTTTCCAGGTTTTAAGCGTAGAATTGTAGTATATATATCGGTGCCGGACCGTGGATATGGTGTTTCCAGGCCCGGCGCCAATTAAGACTGGACGTTGATAAACCGTGAGACCTTGTAGGTCCGGTAAGGTATCCTTATATGAATTTCACATCCCATGTTCGGGATTGATGAGAGGTGTCGTGAAAAGAAAATACCGTTTCGGTGAAAGGAGGTTGTTTTGAGTACACTGACAAAGGTTTTAATCGTGCTGCTGACGCTCGCCTCAATTTTTCTTTGTGGTATTGTCGTGACGTACGTTGCGAACGCGGTGGACTATAAAGAGAAATACGAAAGCCAGAACAGTCGGTACCAGTCCGCCATCCAACGGGCGGATAATGCCGAGAGCAATTTTAACCGGCTTAAAGAGGAAACGGATCAGGCGAATCTGGGGTTAAACAATCGGCTTGCGGCGCTGGAGCAGCGCATCAGCAGTTTGAATGCCGATCTTAAAAAAGCTCAAACGGAGCGAGATCTGGCGCGTCGTTTGAAGGACGGTCGGGACGAGGAAGTGGCGGCTTTCGCCAAAACGGTCGAAGTGAACAATCAGCTTCGAGCCACCGCCGAAACGGAGCTCAAACAAACCCAAGCCAACCTGATCCAGGAAAAGGCCGAGCACGAGCAGACGACAGATGCTCTGATGACCAAGATGGCCATCATCGAGGATCAGGGAGCGAAATTGAAACAACTGCTCGAAGAGAAGACCGAACTGCAAAACAGGCTCAATCAAACCTTACAGCAGTACGGCAAGATTACCGCCCCGGCCGAACCGGTCACCGCGATGAAAAAGCCGCCCCGCGTGGCGCCTCCGGTGAAAGATATCGACTTGCAGGGCGTGATCACGGATGTGGATTTGCAGGAACGTCTGGCGGAAGTGTCCATCGGCACCGCCGACGGGGTCAAGGAGGGCATGCGATTCCATACCACTCGCGGCGATCAATTTATTTGTGATATTGTCATCCTGGACGTTCTGCCTGAGAAGGCCACCGGCTGGTTGGAGCTTCTTGAAGATGGCGTGCAAAATCAGCCGAAGGTGAATGATAAGATCAGCACTAATCTGTAACAAGGCAATGGCGAATCACCCGTTGCCAGACGAGGTTGAGTTATGAGTCCTGCTGTACAGAGTCGCGTTAGAAAAATAAGCGTACCCGACAACATTTACACCGTCATTCTTGCTGTGGCCTTTTGTGCCGTTCTGGCCACGGCGGGCTACGTCGCTTATGAGTGTTTTACACAGTACGAAACACTTTTTTCGATACCACAATAGCTCAATTATTGCTATTGACAATACCGCTGGGTACAAGTATATAGAGTTTGGCCAGTCGAGAATCTCTGGCTTTTCGTCAGGATTCGTACGGTAAGCTAAAAGATCCGCAAAATTGAAGGTTAGGCATACTTTTGGAAAGAAAAAAATTTGTTTTTTTGATTTTTTCTTTCTAAAATAAGATGCGTGACAATTTGCTCAATCGAATAACAGTTTACGTGATAATGTGTTATGATGCGGACCTCGATTATTTTTAGAAAATCGTGAAACGGATTTTCTAAAATAATATATGCCTAACCTTTAATTTTACAGAGCTCAAGGAATATACCAGAAAGGAGTCTAACGTGCTACTGGACACGGTCCTGGGTTGGTTCAGTATGGATATGGGTATCGACCTGGGGACTTGCTCTACCCTCGTCTGTGTCCGCGATAAAGGGATTGTCCTCAACGAACCCTCCGTCGTCGCCGTCCGCAAAGGCACGAATATCGTCCTGAATAACGGAGAAGCCGTCGGCTTGGTGGCGCGCGAGATGCTGGGCAAGACGCCGGGCTCGATTACGGCGATTCGCCCGCTCAAGGACGGCGTCATCAGCGACTTCGAGATCACCGAAGCGATGCTGGGCTACTTCATTCGGAAAGTCCACGGCCGGGGCGGCCTGGTCCGACCCCGCGTGGTCATTGCCGTGCCCAGCGGGATCACCGCGGTCGAGCGACGCGCGGTGATCGACAGCGCCGAACGCGCCGGTGCCCGCAGGGTGTACCTGGTCGATGAGCCGATGGCCGCGGGGATCGGGGCGGGGCTGCCCATTACCGACCCGACGGCTTCGATGATTGTCGATATCGGCGGCGGGACCACCGAGGTCGCCATCATGAGCCTGGCCGACATCGCCACGTCCGAGTCCATCCGCATCGGCGGCGATGACATGGATGAGGCCGTCATCAACCATCTCAAAAAGACCTATAACCTCCTCATCGGCGAGGCCCGGGCGGAAAGGGTCAAGATCCAGGTCGGCTCGGCGTCCCCGCTGGAAGAAGAATTAACGATGGAGATCGCCGGCAGGGACACCATCTCGGGCCTGCCGAGAAAGATCGTGATTACCAGCGAGGAAATCCGGGAAGCCCTTCGCGATCCGATCGCCACGATTATTGATACGGTGACGGCGACGCTGGAAAAAGCCGAGCCGGAGCTGGCGGCGGACCTTATCGATAACGGCATCCACATCTGCGGCGGCGGCTCGCTGCTTCGGGGAATGGACACGGTTCTGGCCAACGCCACCGGCCTGCAGGTGCACACCGTCGAGGATCCGCTTAGCAGCGTCGCTCGCGGGACCAGCGTCTATCTTGAGAATCTGGAACTCTGGAAAGATACCATGGATCACAACGAGTACGGATGGGAGTGATAAGGGAAAGTGAGCTAAAGTGCCTAAAGTATAAAGTGCCTAAAGTTAGAGTATCAGATTTTCGTGTGGATTATTTCAAGCTCTTTGGTCAATCATGTTGATCCATAACTTTAGTCACTTGAGATCACTTTAGTCACTTTAAACTTGATATAACGATGGCAAGGAAGCAAGCGAAAGTATCCAGGCGAATGTTGTTTACCTGGTTGATGTTGGCCGGGTGCATCCTGCTGTTCGCCCCGCAAAGTCTCACGGGCAAGCTCCAGCTTGCCTTCGTCGATATTTTTCGCTGGCCGCTCAGTCTCGGCGGCAACGTGGCCCTGACAGCGCGGACACAGCAATCCTATGACGGCGATCTCGGCGGTGGTGAAGCGCGGTTGCGCAATTACATCGTCAATCTTGAGCAGACGCTGGATCAGCAGCGGAAAAAGTTTCAAGGGTTGTACGGCAAATATAATACGTATGTCTGGGAGGGCGCCGACTGGGTCTCGGCGGGCGTGATTACCAGAGCGGTTGACGGGCCGCGCAACGAGTTGACGATCGATTATCGCAAGAAGAAAGGCCTGGCCGAAGGCCAGTATGTTTTAGGCGGCGAGAGCGTTGTTGGGACGATATCCGATGTCTTTCCCCAGATGCGCACGGCGCGGGTCAAGCTTTTCACCGACGCCACGTCCAAGATACCGGTTCTCCTTGCGGGTGTGCCCAATATTTTGAAAGGCGGCGACGGCCCTTTCGCCCGGGTTGAGCAGGTCAAAACCAAGGTCGAGGTGGGCGAGGAAGTCTTCGCCCTGAGAAAAGCCGGTTTCCTGGATGCACCGATCATTGTGGGCAGGGTGTCTCGATGCGAAAGAAATCCCAGGGAAGCGTCAGTGTGGGACGTGACGGTCGTGCCCGCCTGCGACATACAGCATCTCGAAGACGTCGCCGTCATTATTATGAATCCGAAAGCCGGATGAGGAAATCGAATGCGATGGCTTCGTTTTGTGATTCTTATTCTCGTGGCCACTATTTTGCAGAAAGGGATGTTGGCGCGTTGGGACTACAAGCCCGATCTGCTGATTGTTCTTTTGGTTTTTTTTGCCGTCTATAGCCATACGTCGGAGGCGATCATCAGCTCGTTCACGATCGGCTTTGCCGCCGACCTGATTGGCTCCCCGCTTCCCATGGGACCCCACATGATCAGTTTCGGCCTGCTCGGCACGCTGCTGGCCTACGTGCACCGGGTGGTCGCCATCCGGAGAAAGCCCTATCAGGCGCTGGCGATTTTTGTCGTTGGATTAGTTGCGGCCGTCCTGACGCATCTGCTCGCGTTGGTTTTCAAGCGGGAGCCGTTGCCGGAGAACGTGCTGACCGCGGTCTTGTTGACCTCGCTGTTTTCGAGTCTGGTGGGGCCGTTTTTATTCCCTCCGGCCGCGTGGTGCGTGGGCATCGAAATGAATCGCTTCCAACGGCGATCAAGGCGGTAAACGCGCATGTACAATCGGCGAGTGACAATCTTTATTCTCTTCAGTGCGTTGCTGCTGATCGTTTGTTTGGTTCGCCTGGGCCAAATGCAATTGCTCAGCGCTTCAACCGTTCAACAAGAGATCGAGCGGCTCAAGGATCGCATGGGCCGGTCCAGGCAACTGAGTACCGTCCGGGGCAACATCCTCGACAGAAACGGCCATGTCCTGGCAACGGATGAAGCCCGGTTCTGGGTGCATATCAATTACACGCTCAGCTCCTTCCTGGACGATCGCATCCGGCGAATCAAGCTCGATAAGGCAGATCAATCCGAATCGCCAACGGCGCTCACGAAGGCGAAGGATGAGATTTTCGACCGGCTCCAACAATTGCAGCAGATTATCAACATCTGCGCGCAGCTCAAAGCCGTCGATCCGGAGGAGATCACGAACGAGATTCAGAAAATCAACGATCTGGTCTGGAACGGCCGCATGTTTCAGGCGTGGCGCAGACAATTTCCGAATTCCGAGGTTTTAAGCCGTTATAGCGTCGAGAGCGTTCCATTGGCCGTGGCAATGGCCGATTTCGAGGCGAAAGAGCCCGATCAGGAAAAGCGATTCGAGTTGGCGAGCAAAGTCGATATCGCGGAGATGTATATCGACTGGCCGCTGCTGGAATTGAAAACGGATGATGATATTTTCGCCGCCCAGTTGGAGTTCATGAACACGGAAGGCGTTCGCATTATCGCCAAGGAGGACCGGTTCTATCCGTATGGCCCGTCCGCCGCCCACACGATCGGGTGGGTCGGACGGGCGAGCCAGCCGCGCGACAAGGCGCTTTTCGAAGGGGACGGGCTTTTGCGTTACTTAGACGGAGAGCTCTGCGGGCGGGAGGATGGCGTCGAGTATGTCTTCGAGGCGGTCCTTCGCGGCCGACGGGGCCGGATAAGCTCCGATATCGACGGCCGGCTCGTGGACCAGACCGCGATTCAATTGGGCAGTGACGTGCAATTGACGCTGGACATCGAGCTCCAGCAAACCATCGAGGATTATCTGACGAACTACGCGCACGATCCGAATTGCGGACCCGGGATGTCGGCCGTCGTTATTGAGGTTGCCACGGGCGAGATTCTCGCGCTCGTCTCGCTGCCGAGCTACGATTTGAACCGCGCCCGGTACGACTATGGCGACTTGGACGGCGATCCCGACAAGCCGCTGATCAACCGGGCCATCAATAAGCAATATCCACCGGGCTCCATGATCAAGCCGATCATCCTTATCGCCGGGCTGGAATCCGGCGTGATAACTCCTGAAGAGGAAATCTCATGCCCGCCTGAAGCCGCCCCGGCGAACTGGCCCAATTGCCTGATCTATCGCACGTCTCGTGTCGGACATGACAGTCGGTGGGCTAATTTCGCACGCAACGCGATTAAGGGCAGTTGCAACATTTACTTTTCACGACTTGCCGATCGCGTAGAACCGAGGATACTACAAGAATGGCTTTTCAAGTTCGGCTACGGACGGAACGCCCTTTCGCTGCCCGCCTCGCTGATCGTCGCGGCGAAGACCGATGTGGTCAGGAACTTCAACCAGGCCGACGGTTTGATCTGCAGCGGTTATTCACGAGGGCCGATTCGGACCTTCGAGGACGTGCCGGCGCTTCGAGAGACCGACCGCAGATGGTTCGGCATCGGCCAGGGGAACTTTCGGATCACGCCTTTGCAGGCTGCCAACGCCATGGCGGCTCTCGCGCGGGACGGTATTTTCATGCGGCCGAAGCTGGTCTCGATCCGCGATCCGCGATATGCGGTGGTCGATGCGCGCCCGTCGGGTATCGATCTGGGTATCTCGTTGGAAACGATGGCCGTCATTGATGACGGGATGCACGCCATCGTCAACGAGTACGGCGGCTCAGCGAACAGAGTGTTCGAGCCTTATCTGCACTTGCTGACCCAGCAGGACGTGAAAGTGTTTGGCAAGACCGGCTCGACGGAGCGGCCCGAGCACGCTTGGTTCGGCGGTTTCGCCCGGGACAGCGCGGGCCGGAAGATCGCCATTACCGTCGTCGTCGAAGGCGGCCAGCGCGGCTCCACCGACGCTGCCCCCCTCGCCCGCGACATTCTCCAATTCTGCATCGACTTCGGCTACATCGGAAAATCCCTCTTTGCCGATTTGCCATAACCAAGCAGCGTTACAACAAAGACAAGTCCTCGTAGGGTGGGCAAATTACGTTTTTTGCCCACGCGGAAGCTACGAATAAGTCTGCAAGAATCTTCTGGAAAAACTACGGTGACCGTTTATACTTTTTGACAATTGAATATTAAATCAAAGGGAGAGCTTCAATGAACTGTCCGAAATGTGGAGCGCAAAATCCGGACGATGCGCAAATATGCGGATCATGCGGTTACAATTGGACGAAGCTGGACGAAGCTAAGCCCGAACTGAGTAAAGGGGACTGGATAACACCGGTCATTGGGATAGTACTTGCGGGATTGGCGGCCGGTCTGGCCATTTTCCTCAAACCGACTTGGGCCTTTGTTGCCGCACTGCTGGCCTTCTGTTCTGCGATCTCAGATATCAGGAGAAACTGGAACAAACGGAAGTTCAGGGGAAAAGCCGTTGCCGCCGGTATTCTCGTTCTATCATGTCTGCAAATGCTCATTCTTAGCTACTTGCGCATCGACGCGTCCCCCATTTCTGATGATTACACAATAAGTGATCTCAGATCGGCTCCACCGGAATGTAATCGGACCTACGAGCTGCTCGGCCAGCTGACTGACGTTGACCTCAAGGTGGATAGCATATCTCCGATTGGACTGCACGCCCAGCAGATTCGCCGGTTGGAAGAAATCAACGATCTGCTCAAAGAGAAGGATCTTGGAACCATAACGCTAATCCTTCAGGATAATGACGGTGAAATTATAGATATATGGAAAAATGCGGAAAAGGGAAGGGAAGTTATATCAAAACTCAACGAGTTTCCGGAAATAGCTGACCTCGGGGAGCCCAATATGGAGATTGAGAGATCATGGTTTGTCAGCTTAAGACATCTGACTTATCTGCACCGCAACTATATATGCCTACAGAGCATTCGGGGCAATCACAAGACCGCTGTGGATACGCTTTTGATTTATGAGTCATTTGTTAGAAAGCTTAGCTTGAACGCACGCTCGCTGATCACGAACTTGGTGTGCATCGCAGGCTCTGCTATAACCATCAACACAGCAAACTTCATCATTAACAATCCCGAGACGCCGCATGAATCATTGCTGCTTCTGAGGCAACATATGGTTCCTCTATCGCGCGAACGTACGTCACTGAGAAACGCTTTGATATCTGAATATCTTATCTGGAAAAAGGAATTTTTGAAGATGTTTGATGACGTTCGCGCGAAATACAAATATAGAGCTATTTCTCCTTTGAAGTTGAACTCGTCGTTGAGATTGTCCAGAAATTTCGTCGATGAGTTAATTGCGGCTGAAGAAAGTGTAACTCAGACAAAGGAATTCAAAGTCTGGCCCACTCTCTACCCCAACCTGCCAGTAGAGATAAACCATGACGGCAAGCTGCCATTGTACTATAAGATATACAATCCCTTCGGCACCCACATAATTCGCATCTTTGTCCCTGCTATCCAAAAAGTCTTACTTACACGAACCAAGCTGCAAATACATTCCGACCTCCTGAAGATCGTATTGGACAAGAGACTTGGTAGGGAAGTCAGCCTTAAGGCCCGCGCGTTTGGTGATGAATATATCGTTGATGTTGAGAATCAGAAAATCTTCAGTCCCGGGCCGGATGGGATAGCAGGAACGAAAGACGATATCACGCTGCGGATTAATCCGAAGGTCCTCGGATTAATTTCACAAGAGGAGAAAAGTGAATAATGAGAAACAAGCGAATTTACGAAGAGAAGTAGATGGGATATAAATTTACGAAGCGAAAGACAAGCCGGCTGGCGATTCTGTCGCTGGTGTTGGGGATTTTGAGTTTGTTGTTCTTTGTCCTGGCGGGAATTCCGGCCATCATTGTAGGGATCGTTAGTCTGCTCAGAATCAAACGCAGCGGTGGTACCCTCAAAGGCAAGTATATCGCGCTGGTGGGGATGAATATTTCGATACTTTTCATGTGTATCTTTTACCTGCTCTGGAGCCGGGATGCGCCGCCGATACCCAACGATTATACCATTGCCGATCTTCGCTCCGCCCCGGCCGAATACGCCGAGAGCTTCGAAATCCTTAAAAACTTGGTCGACGAGGATTGGAACATACCGGGTTCTCCCGCTATCGGCCTTTCGGATGGTGACATTGACATGATTGCCGAGATCAGGGGCGTTCTGAAGGATGGAACGGAGACGGAAATTGCTCAGATCCTCAGGTATGATTCGAAGGATATAAAAGCCGCGTGGGCCGGCAGCGAGAAGGCCAGGGACATCATCCACCGGCTCAACGAGTTTCCTGAAATCGCCGACCTGACCGAGTTGGGTGTCAACATCAGGATCATGCGTTATAAAAACTTGATAGAACTGGTCCGTCTCTTTCAAGTCTATGCCCATCTGCAGACCAGCCAAGATGATATCCATGCTTTCACTATCGAGTTGATCGAGTTGGACTCCGTATTCCGAAAGCTCAGTTTGAACGCTCGGCTGTTCATCGAAAGATTCATCTGTCATCTATGTTTAGAAACCGACATAGATACAGCAAATGCTATCGTGAATCATTCGAATACTTCAGGAAACACTGTTGAACTCCTGGCAAAACAGTTCACACCACTGACAGAGAAGCAATTGTCACTGCGGAACGGCGTATTGTCCGAATATCTTCTTACAAAGAACGCTGTTTCGGATAGCTTAGGCGCAAGCCGCAAAGGAAAGATGCCGCTTTTCAAGAAAAATTCCACGTTGCGTGTATATAAGAATTGTTGTGATGACTGGCTGGGTGCAGCGAAGCAGGACGGAGAGGCCGCAATAAAAAGACTTTCCGCGTGGCCGGATCATTATCCTTTCAAGGAACCTGATCCACTCTCAACTCGAGGATCGCTGCCTTTGATCTATTGGTGCTACAATCCTCTTGGCTCGATGTGCTTACGTAGGTTGGGATTTTTCTACAATGCAGGTCCCAAAAGGAGCTCTGATTTACCAATACACGCCGATCTTCTGCAAATTATTCTGAACAAGAAGCGTGGCAAAGAAATCGACCTGAAAGCTCATGCTTTCAGCGACGAATATATCGTTGACATTGCGAACAAGAAAATCTTCAGTCCCGGGCCGGATGGGAAAGCTGGAACCAAAGACGATATCACGCTGCGAATCAATCCAGAGGTGTTGGGCTGGGGGGATTAAGAGAAACTCGTTCGTAGTGACGCAAACGGACGCTAAGCTATTATAGGCTTATCGGACGGTGAAGTTTGTTGAGCTCGTTTTGGAGGATGTCGAAGAATCGGTTGTTGTTGGGCCAGAGGATGCGGTCGTCGGTGGGGAGGGGCTTGTTGATCTCGTCGAGGAATTCACCTAACCCTACCTCGTCGAGGATTTCGGCGGATATTCCCAGGCCGAGCTTTTGGATGTAATGGGCGTTGATGATCTGCTCATACTGCCCGGCGACCGGTAGGAGGAGCATCTTCTTTTTCAGGGACATGCACTCGCTGATGAGAGAAAAGCCGGCCGAGGCGATCACGCCCCGCGCTCCGGCCAGATCGGCGAGAAAGCCTTCGGTCGAGCGCTTCTTAAAGAGGCAGTTCCGATCTTCGGCGTCCTCATTGAAGCCGTAGATGATGAATGGTTGTTGCCCAAACTTGTGCAATATTTCCAGCAGCCGGTCCCGGTCCGTCCCGGTGGTGGAGTATAGCAGAATGTGTTCGCCGGTCGTCGGCTCGAGTTCGCGCACGGCGGTCCGCACAATGGGCGGCGCCAGAACTGCGTTATCGACTCTCAGGGGCGCCTTGAAGAAATTCACGATGAGATACGCGACGGCCCCGACGTAGTGACATTCGGTGACGACGCTCGCCGTCAAGCGAGAGAACCAGTTCCGCATCGGATGGTCGAGCTTGCAGTGCGTGAGCATGTGCTCGTGGTCGATGCTGATAAACGGCACGCTTTTGCGCCAAGCCCACCAGGCGCTGAAAGGCTCGAAATCCGAGATGACCAGTTCCGGCTGGAACGGCTCGAAGTGTTTCTTGAAAAGCTCATCATTTTGACGGTTCGCTTCGGGTAGCTTGAGAAGGTTGCGCTTGAGCGTTTCCGATTTGTCGATCCGCGCGCCCTCGAACGCAAAGGACAGGCCGAAGATCTCCTTCACCCGCTCGCCGAAATAGCGTTTGAGATAGAGAAGGGACTTTTGCGAACCGACGAACATGACCTCGTGGCCGGCGTCGATGAATCTTTGTCCGATCAGGTGGGAGCGGCTGCTGTGTCCGAATCCCTCCCCCGCCACGCCGTAAATGATTCTCGCCATTGTAGAAAATTCAAAAATTAAAATTGCGGTTCTAAGGAATCCTTACGGAGAATCCCGACTTTGTCGGGATGACTTCCTTATTTTTACATTTTGCAATTTGATTTTTTATTTTTGTCTATTCGACTCCGAGGTACGTCAGGGTCCTTTCGATAATTTTAGCCACCACAGGGGAGGAGACCACACCGCCGGTATAGCTTTTTCCGAGCGACAAGTTCGGCTTGCGGATCGAGACCAGCACGACGATGGCGGGATCGTCGGCCGGGGCGCCGGCCATGAAGGACGCCATATAATCGCGTTCGGAATAGCCTCGTGCATCGCTTCGGGCAATATTGGCCGTACCGCTCTTGCCAAAGACCTGCCATTTATCGAGTTTCGCTCTCTTTCCCGTGCCTTCATTAATCACGCGTGTCATCGCCTCGTTGACGAGCCATTCGGCGACCTCGGGCTTGATAATATAGCCAACCGGCGGCGGCGGGCGCTTGAGTTCCTTGATCTGGCCATCCTGGTCCACGATAGCTCTAACGAGGAAAGGCTGAACCAACCGCCCTCCATTGGCCAGGATGGAAAACGCTTGGATTAACTGAATGCCGGTCACGCAGATTTCATGGCCCCATGGGATGCGGGTAATACTGTAGCCGTCCCATGTGTCGGGGCTTCGCAGCAGACCGGAGACTTCACCGGGCAATTCGATTCCCGTTCTCTCGCCGAAACCGAAGAGGGTTAGTCCTTCGTAGAGTTTTTCTTTGCCGAGTTTCTGGCCGATCTTGGCCATGCCGATATTACTGGAATGGATAAGAATCTCGGCGATGGAGAGATTGCCAAATCCCCGGCGATATTCACCGATGCTTCCGAATCCTCTGCCGGAGTAGTGACCGTTTTCACAAAAGATAATATCGTTTTTCCCGATCGCGCCGGCGTCCAGTGCAATCGCAACGCTAAACGGCTTGAGGATACTGCCCGGCTCGTACCAGTCGGTCAGCGCGCGGGAGCGAAAGTTGTTCGGATCGCAGTTTCTATTGGCCGGATCGAAATCGGGTATTGAAACCATCGCGAGAATGGCTCCGGTCTTCGGCTCGGCCACAATCGCCACCGCCGATTCCGCTTCGTATTCCTGATATCGCTTCATAAGCTCGTCTCGGACGAACTGCTGGATGGTCGCGTCGATGGTCAGAATGATGCCGACGCCGTTGGTCAGGACGCCCTCCTGCGCTTTGGGGCAAATGGGCCGTCGGCGAACGTCGGCAAAGAAGACGTTCCGTGCGGGTGAGCCGGAAAGCTCCGTGTTATACTTCAACTCGATGCCTTCCAGCCCCCGACCGTACGGATCCGTGAAGCCAACGATATTGGCCACCAGAGGGCCCGTTGGATAATGTCGTTGCCAGTCCGATTCGATCCCGATGCCGCGATGGATTCTCCCGGCGAGCGTGCATTCACACGGATCGGCATCGACCTTGATTCTGACGTAGCCGGAATCGCGCCGATCCACGATAAGCTTACAAATTTCGTGCGCGCCCACGTCAATAATGGGGGCGAGCTGGCTGGAGATTTCCTTGGGATCGTCGATGATTCGCGGCTCGGCTTTGATGATTTGGATTTTATTGCTTGCGGCCAGCATCCTGCCCCGGGAATCGAGGATCGCGCCGCGTTGGGGTCGGCGGCTTGTAAACGCCTGCTGGCTGGCGGCGGCGTGGAGATAATAATCGGCCTTGCAGAACTGGAGATAAAAACACCGTCCGGCCAGGGTCAGAAAGGAGCCGATCAAAAGCAACAAGAAGATAATCGTGATTCGGGCGTTTTTCAAAGTGCTACTCGTCGTTTTCCGTCGGGGCAACGCGCTCCGAAAGCGATGCGGGATTAATCAAGCTTTCCAGTCGTAATTGCTTGGTGCCAAGGTCCTGTTTCAATTGGTCTCGCTCCGCGTTGCACAGGCAGAGCTGATAGAAAAGGCGATTGTTGATACTCCGCAGGTAAACGGCCGCGATGAGGACCGCCGTAAAACAAAAAACAACAAAGACAAAACGGAAGTGAGACATTTGGATTTATGATTTACGATTTACTATTTACGATTGTGGATGCTCGATTCTCGATATTAGCTCGATATTAGGTTCTTGCTCATCGAGCCTCGAATATCGAGCCCGGCTGCTATCGAGCCGGTAACTTCAGTTGCGTTCCAATAGGGAGACTGTTCTCGTCTGCCAGGGCGTTGAGTTTGGCGATTTCCTTATATCGGCTGCCGTCGCCGAGCTGATTGGTGGCGATTTGCCACAGGCTGTCCCCTTCTTTGACGAGGTACTGGTTACCCGCCGGGGCGTCTTTGGCGTTATGGGGTCGATTCGGCGCCGGTTTTTGATGATCCCCCTGAAGCACTTTCCTGCCAATGGATTCGACCTTCTCGAAAAAGGAGCTCGGTGCCTTACTTTGGGTCACGCTCTGATCCGTCCCCGAATGCCTCAACGGCGGGACGATCAGCTTTTGCCCGATTTGGAGGTCGTCGGGTGAGGTGAGCAATCCGCGATTGAGCTCGAAGATTCTAATGATGTTGGCCCTTTTATTGCCTTCCTCGGTTCCATATATTTTCTTGGCGATCTTGGCCAGGTTGTCGCCGTCACTGACGACATAAACCTTCGGTGACCTCCGTTTGACCGGCTTGGGCTTTTGAATCTCGATTTTCTCCTCTTTTTTGGGCGTTTGTGGAGCGGGCGGATCGAAAAGCTTGACCAACGTCGATTCGGTCGGTTCGTCGGAGGCGGGCGCGACCGGCTCGACGGGAGCGGGTTCGGGCTCTTCGATGGTTTCAACGATCGGAGGGTACGAGATATTTTCCGGCAGCTCGATCTTGAAGCGAACGTCCTCGTCGTCCTCCAGGGGCGATTCACTCGTTTCCATCGCCGGTTGTGGCTCCTGAACCGGCGGCTCGGGCCAGTCGATAAGGTTTTGCACCTCGCGTTCCTTGTCGCCGATGCCCAGCGTTTCATTTTGTGAGCGGACCATATTGGTCGTCAGCTCACTGCCGTTGGTGGTGCTTCGAAACCGCGGAAGTCCATTAATCACAAATGCGATGATGAATATGAAAACAAGACCTAACAACAATCCAATCTTAGCGTCCGAAGTCATAATAATACCCCATCTTCTTCTGGATGCGATGTCTGCGCGATTACAGCCTCTGCGCGATGCGCAGCTTGGCGCTTCTGGCTCGTCGGTTTTCCCTGATTTCTTCCCGGGTCGGCTCAATTGGTTTTTTCGTCATGATTCTGTACGTCCCGGCCTTCTCGTTTTGTCTGAAATCATTCTTGATCAGCCTGTCTTCCAGGCTGTGGTAACTAATCATCGCCACGTGCCCGCCCTTTTTGAGCAGCTCCGGGGCGGCGTCGAGCAGTATCTTCAAATTCTCCAGCTCGTTATTGACGGCGATGCGTAACGCCTGAAACGTTCGCGTCGCCGGATGGATCCTGCTTTTCCGGCCCTGTCCGGGTCTTCTCAGCGCCCGACAAACGATTTCGGCCAGTCGGGCCGTTGTGGTGATCAGCTCGATTTGGCGCTCCCGAGCGATAAAGCGGGCGATGCGCCGGGACGCCCTGTCCTGGCCGAAGGTATAAATCAAATCAGCCAGTGATTTTTCATCCACGTTATTCACTATATCGGCAGCGGTCCGCTCCAATCTTTTGTCAATTCTCATATCGAGGGGCATATTCGTCCGGAAACTGAGTCCGAACGCCGGATCGGATAAATGCGCCGAACAAACACCTAAATCCGCCAGGATCACATCCACTTTTTCGATATTCTGCGAGTGGAGCTGCTCGCGAATCTGCGAAAAATTAGCGCAAAGAACGACAACCTGACAAACCAGCGTTCTTAAATTATCCTGGGCCCTTCGGACAGTGTTCTGATCAATATCCATACCGATGATCACTGCTTCAGGGCTCAAGGTTTTGCCGAGCAGAAAGCTGTGACCTCCGTGTCCTATCGTCGCATCGACGATGACACCCTCCGATGGTATCTCGATCCGCTCAGCTAACGTCCCGGCAAGAACTGGAATATGCTCTGGTGT
>Ga0272441_10007005_pt1 | contig 18546 bp, 15 predicted proteins | sample SSMProp6N_FD_193582 | JGI IMG/M metagenome (GOLD analysis project Ga0272441, IMG submission 193582) | Marine sediment archaeal communities from Little Sippewissett salt marsh, Falmouth, MA, United States - SSM-Prop-6N | ecosystem: Environmental > Aquatic > Marine > Wetlands > Sediment ... | reverse complement strand
GACTCAATCAGATGGTACGGAGGCACAATCAAGACGAACTACCGCGCGGACCGTATTCTTACCGACAGACGCCAGGTCCGCGGCATCCGCTCGGGGGAGGAGATCTTCCAGGCACATGTAGTGGTGGCCAACGTCAACGCACGCACATGCACCCTGCAATTGCTGGACGCCAACGAGGTTGGCGGCCCCTATATCGATTTCATCAAGGCTATTGGTATGTCACGCTCGGCATTTACGGTCTACGCCGGAGTCGAAGCAGACCTGTCGGGCTACCCCTCAATCATCACCGACATCGACGGCGACTTCACGATAGTCATCAACTCGAATGCAGACCCACGTCTCGCGCCCCGCGGCCGTGCCAGCCTCACGATAGTTGCGCCAATCGGCTACAGGGACTTCCCATCGAGGGAGGAACGCGACTACGATGACCGCACGCGTCAATTCGCCGCGCTGCTGGTGCGCAAGGCGGAGGAAGTCGTCCCCGAGATGGCGGGCAGAATCGCCTCCCTGGAGGCGGCAACACCCAGGACCCTTGAGGAACTGACATCGATGCCCGAGGGCGCCATGTATGGTTTCGACCAGTCGTTGACAGGGCGCCGCCCACACTTCAGAGCGCCAATTAAGGGGCTTTACTTCGTGGGAGCCTCGACCTTCCCTGGTGCGGGAATCGAATCCGCTGTTATATCCGCGACCATCTGCGCCAATGACATACGCGGGTGGAAAACAGCTTAGCCGGCTGCACCGCACGGGCACGTTCGGGACACAGCATGCGATGGACTCGCGACCACTGACGATCGAGTCGCTGGAGGACTTCATTTGTACGCGCGTGCGCGACAGTGAATCCAACAGGTTGGCGCACATCGACGGCAGTCCGATATTCGCGAAGCCGCTGCTCGGCGTGGCCGACGGCGATGACCCAATCTTCGCACGGTACAAGGGCATCATCGGCTCACACCACCTGACACCCAGAGAGGCTCTCGCGAATGTGGAAGACACAACCTCCTGCCAACCCACGATACGTGTGGTCTCGTGGATTCTCCCAATCACTAGAGACACACGTGAAAGCAACGCCGCAATGACGGCAGAACCATCACGTCGATGGGTTCACACCAGGCACTATGGCGAAATCTTCAATGATAACCTGCGCCGGGACGTGCAACGATTCCTTCGCGATTCGGGAGTCAGCGCAACCGCACCAGCAATCTCTGACCGATTCCATGTCCTGAGGGGCGCCCCCGGGGGACCCACATCATCATGGTCCGAGCGACACATCGCCTACGCTGCCGGACTCGGTACATTCGGTCTATGCGACGGCTTCCTGACCCCGGTCGGAAAAGCCATGAGGTGTGGAAGCGTCGTGGTCTCCCTCGACCTACCGCCAACTCCCAGAAGGTTCAAGTCCCACGTATCAGCGTGCCCCTACCTGGTAGACGGCTCATGCGGTGAATGCATCAAGCGTTGTCCCGTGGGAGCGATTGGCCCTGACGGACATGACAAGGCGAAGTGCCAGGCTTTCCAGGAAGAGACACTTCTGCCGCTCAGAGAGCGCTACGGTGTGTCCATCACAGGGTGCGGTCTTTGTCAGACGGGGGTCCCATGCGAATCGGGCCTTCCAAAGTAGCCACAGCGTACTATGGCAAGTGTAGTGTCCTCAGGGACACCCAACCTGACTACCAGTAGATCTCGATACGTTCGACAGTGCCTACCGAGGTCCACTGGCACTGTCCGATGACTTCCTGCTGAATCTCCAGCTCGATTCTGCGAGACTGGATATCTCCGTGGAGCCGTTGCGCCCTTCTTGCTTCAGCACTGCCAGCAACAAGAGTCCTACCCCCAACAAGCGTGTTGTACTCATCAACCAGAGCATTGTAATCCTCAAGCTCGGCGACATACGACTCCCACGCGGTCAAATACCGCTCGTAGAAGACGTACGAGGATGACTCGGCGTACTCGATAGAGACAAGCCCATAGGGTTTGCCAACCTGCACATAGGCCGCCTTGTCGTAGTCGCAAGTACCAGCGTCACCACCCACGGCTGCCACGGCCGAGGCGTCTTCACCCGTGCAATCCACGAAGACGAGTCCCCTATCGGTCGTGACAAAGGCGTTCAGTGCGTGCCCCACTTCCTGCCCGAGTATGTCAATCGAGACCCATGCCGAGCGGATACCGGCAGCCTCGGCATTGTTGTGGAGAGTCTCGGCGAAGCTTCCGCACATCTGCAGGTCCTCGATATACGGACTCTCGTCTGTGTAGTCCTCGACGAGGAACTGGACCAGCGCATCCCACGTACCATCGGCCGCCGCATCATTGTCCAGGAGTTCAATTTCGGTACCTGTGGGCCCGGATACGTACGGTGGCTGGAGGCCATAGAAGAGTTCGACGTTCTCCCCGAGCATCTCCTTCATGGCCCTTGCTTCGGGTGGCTCGCGTAGCTCCAGGACGATGTTCACTTCCTGCGGAGTGTTGTAAGCCCTTACCCCACTGACCGTACAGATTGCCTCGTAAGTCCCTGGAGCCATTCCCCCGATATCGGCTCTCAGCGTCACTACCTGGACTCCCTCTTCAAGCGTACCCGTCAGAGGCTGAATCGTAAGCCAGGAGGCATCAGTATCGATACTCCACTCGAGCGCACCTTTGCCGTCGTTCTGTATAGCGAACGCCTGTGGCAAGGCACCGTCGCCGGAGAAATCGTTGAAGGATACGGTGTCGGGAGAAATGGAGATGACCGGGCGCTTCGGCCAAAGCAGGGGCGAGTAGACCATAGCCAGCACCGCTACAACCGTAGCGATAGCGCCCAGAAAGATAAGGGCCTTTCGCCCACGTCGTGGCGGTTCTTCAGGCCAAGCATCCTCGGGCTCAACGGGCCATCGAGCAGAGCCTCGCCCACCCCCTCCGCTACTCGCGTATCCAGCCGAGTCCTGCCCTGTCCCGCCAGTAGAGGTTCGGCGCACGGCCATACCGCACTCGGGGTCCGGACACCAGAGCATGTCCATGCCGGCGTCGTAGGACATCTCCTTGCCACACCGAGGACATCTGAACGTGTGGTTTCTCGCGTCTGACATGTGCTGTGCACGCTCACGCTGTAGGGCCGTGGACAGTGTAGCGCATGCGACATCCTCAGACGACCGCACGTGCTGCGTTTGACCAAAGCTATCCTGTTTGATAATATCTGTAAGGTTTGCCCTTACCTTCCTGAACTTCCAAATCCAAGGGCATCATCTCAACTTTCCCTCCTTAACGGGGAAGGGAGAGGGGAGCCTCCCTTCCCCACTTTTTTCATCCTGCGCGTCTCTGACCTACGCGCACGCGCACACTTCACTCAAAAAGAACGGCCCACGCCCCGGCTCGTCATACGGCGGCCGAAGCGCGGGCCGATAGCCCACACATACTGGAACTGACTTAGGAACCGATCACGTCGTGGCAGATCTTGAGGAACTGGGAGTTAGTCAGCAGAGTGTGCTGTACGCGACCCTGCCACTTGACCCTGTCAGTGATGTCCTTGATCTGGTCGTCGGTTGCAGCGATGCCATTCTGCTCGAGATAGTACTCGATAGTGGCGGCACCACTGTTCTTGCCCATGACCAGGTGATACTCATCCATGCCGACGACCTCAGGCGTGAATGCCTGGATGGTGACATCGAAGCCGGCTTCGTTGAACTTGCGGTGCAGGTCCGCAGCAATACCTGTCTCAAGCTTGTTGAGGTCGCGGCCCACGATGGGCTTGTTGCCTGCAAGCATTCGCTTCGAGATGTTCTCCACGGTCAATGAGGCATTCATGATGCCATCCAGCTTGATACCCGTGTCGATGCCGGCCAGCAGTTCCAACATCATGACCACTTCCTCGGTGGCCACATTGCCGGTCCTGTCGCCAAGACCGTTGTATGCGGTGTGAATAACGCTGGCTCCGTTCGCCACAGCCTCGAGCACGCCCGCGTTGGCAAGGCCGAACTCGTTGTGAGTGTGGAACTCGAGCGGCACGTCAGGGAGCCACTCACTCAGCTTGCGGAAGAGATAGCCGACCGCACGAGGAGATGCCACACCAACAGTGTCGACTGCGACAAGACCATCGAGCTTGGTCTCAGCGGCAAGTTTCTGGTAGATGTCCTTCACGAAGTCCCAGTCATCGCCGCGGGTAAGATCCCAACCCATGAAGATGGTCTTCAAGTTGTTCTCGTTGGCGTACTTGACTGTTGTGATGATACGGTCGAGCACTTCCTCCTTGTTGAGGCCGTACGCTGCATCACACGCGTAGGGATTCATGATGTGCTCGAGGATGGCCGTCTTGGCGCCCGATTCAATCGCGAGGTCGATGTCCTTCTTGATGGTGCGCACAAAGGCCACCATCTCGGACGGGAGATTGCGATTGACGATGCGCTTCATACCCTCAAGGATTTCCTTTGAGGCTGGCGGCATACCAATCTCAAGGCGGTGAATGCCGATATCGGCAAGCGCCTCGGCAATAGCAACGCGCTCCTCCGGTGAGAACGCCACACCGATGGTCTGTTCGCCATCACGGAGCGTCACATCGTGAATCTGCACTTTCTTGCCACGAAAATCGTTGATGACCTCCGGCTCGAAGTTGAGCGGCGAAACCCACCATTTTCCGTTTACGAAGTGCTCTTTGCCCTCCAACCTATCTACACCGTATGCCATGTATCCTCCTTGAAATGTTGAGTTGTTGAGTGTACCTACAGGCGCATATTATGCCTGTTTGCGAATCGAATCACCACCACAGAGAACCTCTTTGCAGATGCGGAGGAACTGTGAATCGCTGAGCAGGGCATGCTCAATGCGTCCCTGCCACTTCACCCGGTCAGTAATCTCCTTGACCTGCTCTTTGCTCGCAGAAAGGCCATACTGGTCTATGAAGAACTCCACGGCGGCCGCACCGCTGTTCTTGCCCAGCGCGAGCTTCACCGGGTCCTGCCCTACCAGCCCCGGATGGAATGAATGAACTGTTATGTCAAATCCTGCCGCAGCGAACTTGCGATGGAGGTCAAGATCGATTCCCGTCTCCAGGTCGAAGAGACCTCTGCCAACGATGGGCTTGTTCTGAGGTACCGTCCTGCGAGAGATGTTCTCAACCATGAGGGAGACGTTCATGATGCCTTCAAGGTGTATCCCGGTCGATACGCCAAGCCCGAGCTCCAACATGACCGCAACTTCCTCCGTTGCGGCATTGCCCGTGCGGTCACCCAGACCGTTGAACGCCGTGTGCACAACTGAGCAGCCCGCTGCAACGGCCTCAACGATGCCAGCGTTCGCCATACACATGTCGTTGTGCGTGTGGAACTCCAGGGGAACGCCGGGCAACCAGCCCGCCAGCTTCCGAAACAGGAATCCTATAGCCCTGGGATTAGCGACACCGAACGTATCAACAACCACGAGACCATCCGGTCTGGACTCAGTCCACAACGTCGTGTAAATATCCTCAACGAAGTCCCAGTCGTCCCCTCGGGTCAGGTCCCAGCCCAGAAAGACTGTCTCAAGCCCCTGTTCCTTGGCATAGGCAGAGGCAGTCACAATACGGTCCTTCACCTTCTGCCTGTCCAGACCATAGGCAGCCTCGCAGGCATACGGATTCATAATGTGCTGCAGCACGACATTGCCAAGCCCGCAATCCATGACCATGTCCACGTCTGACTTGAGTGTGCGCGCGAACCCGTAGAGCTTGGAGCGCAAACCACGGGCGACAATTCTGCGCATGCCTTCGCGCACCTCTGCGGACACCGCAGGAAGCCCGATTTCAAGCCGCGGAACGCCGATCTCATCCAGAGCTTCCGCGATCTCAACGCGTTCCTCGGGAGAGTAGGCCACGCCGACGGTCTGCTCGCCATCACGAAGGGTGACATCGTGCAGATGGACCTCGCGACCGACGAACGGGGCGGCGACCTCTTCCTCGTAGTTCAAAGGCGACATCCACCATTTGCCCTCGTGGTAGTTCTTCTGCTGTCGAAGTCTCTCTATGTTGTACACGACATCCTCCTCGTACGATTCAAGGGGCTTTCTCACGGGAATCGCAAGGCAGGAACCGAATGCTACTTGCGCATTCTCGACGACAGTAGTGATGTTGAGAACCAGTTGTGAGGCCTATTGCTCCAGCACGCTATCGTCGGCCAGGAACAAACGTACGGTCCCCGCCCGAAGGTCGGCCTTCACAACCGCACGCGCACCAACAACACTCCCTTTGAAGGACAGGGGCCCCACGATGTGAGTATCGCCCATAACAATCGAGTCTTCCATGCTGGCGTCTTCAAGCATGGCGCATGAACCAATGCTCACATGTGGTCCCACAGTGCAGTTCCTGAGGGTGCATCCTGCCGCTATGGCGACTGGCTCCCGCACTACGCAGTCGAACAGCCTTGCATCGGGAGATACCCCCGACACTCCCATACCCATCCCTTCGATTGTGCGTCCCCCCGTACCGGACGCCACGTCAAGAAGAACCCTGTTGGCCTCAAGTATGTCGTCACGGGTACCCGTGTCGAGCCACCAGCCGGTCAGTTCATGGCTCACAACCGTCTTGCCCATATTGAGAAGCATCTGTATCGAGTCCGTAATTTCAAGTTCCCCACGCCAGGATGGTTCGATTCGGTCGATGGCTTCGTGTATTGCAGGCGTGAAAACATATGCCCCAACCAGGGCGAGATTACTCCTCGGCTCTTTGGGCTTCTCCACAAGCCGCTCAACTCGCCCACTGGCGTCAAGTTCAGCCACTCCGAACCGCCGCGGATCCTCAACGGCCTTCAACAGCACCAACCCATCCGGAGACTGGGCATTGAACTCGCCGACGAACGGGGCCACGCCTCCCTCTATCAGGTTATCGCCAAGAAACATGAGAAAGTCCGAATCACCAAGATAGTCTCGAGAGACCTTGACTGCGTGGGCGAGCCCCTTGGGGTTCTCCTGCACCACGTACGAGACATTGAGCGACCATTCGCTACCGTCGCCAACATCCTCTCGTATCCTCCCACCCGAATCCGGCGATATTACAAGACCGACATCCTTGATGCCCGCGTCCGCAATCTGGCCCAGGACGTACGACAGAATAGGCCTGTTGGCAACGGGAATCAGGTGCTTGGGCGTTGAATGGGTGACAGGGCGAAGCCTCGTGCCCTTTCCCGCGCATAGAACCAGTGCCTTCATGACCAGGCCTCCTTGTACCGCAGTCCGTTTGACTCGACGTAAGTGCCGCTATGGCATTCTTGTCCGAATACTGCTGGAGCGAAGTCTATGCAATGAAGATTACGCGGTCAACGAGTGATAAACATTTCTAGCACACGCACGCGCACGCCAACTCCTTTGCCCCAACCGTCGGGTGCGAGTATAATCGGCGCACAGCTAGTCCCAAGTAGCCGGAAGGAAGTGACAATGGGCAGACTCCTAATCGTGTCAAATAGACTGCCTGTGACGCTACACAGGAGCAAGGGGCATCTGCACTTCGAGCCAAGCGCAGGGGGACTGGCCACGGGACTGTCCTCGTTCTATCTCAACTACAACGCACTGTGGATCGGCTGGCCCGGCATCGACCGCAAGGGCTCGTCGAACGACAGAGAAGAGATCAAGGAGAAGCTACTCAGGGACAATTGCTATCCCGTCTTCCTTTCGCAGCGTGAAGTAGACGAGTACTACAACAAGTTCTGCAGCGCGACAATCTGGCCGCTGTTTCACTACTTTCCCCAGTACGCGCACTACGACGAGGCATCGTGGGCCGCCTACGAGCGGGCCAACAAGCAATTCTGCGACGCGATTGTCGAAGTCTGGCAACAGGGAGACATCATCTGGGTGCACGATTTCCACCTGATGCTTCTCCCCAAGATGCTGAGAGAGCGCCTGCCGGACCCGACCATCGGGTTCTTTTTGCACATCCCGTTTCCCTCGATCGAACTCTTTCGCCTGCTACCCTGGCGTACCCAGCTCCTCGAAGGCATGCTGGGAGCGGACCTGGTCGGCTTCCACACCTGGGAGTACGCCGGCCACTTCCTCTCTTGCGTCAGATTTCTGCTCGGGCATGACAGCTGGATGGGAAGGGTCACGGCGGGAGACCGCGTCACAGCCGTCGATGCGTTCCCGATGGGCATCGACTACGAGCGGTTTGCGACCACGGCGAACACCGAGGCAGTCGAGCGCGAAGTCGAGAACCTGGACAAGAACTTCAGGGACCGAAAAGTCATCCTGTCCGTGGACAGGCTGGACTACACGAAGGGCATACTGCGCAGACTGGAGGCCTTCGGCCGGTTCCTTGAACAGCATCCCGAGTACAAGGGCAAACTGACATACGTGCTCCTCGTGGTGCCATCACGAACCACAGTTGCGCGGTACGCGCTGCTCAAGAGACAGATCGATGAAATGGTGGGTGCCATCAACGGCAAACACGGAAGCATAGACTGGTCGCCCATCTCGTACATCTACCGCACAGTGCCATTCGAATCGCTCATAGGCCTCTACAGGCGGGCCGATGTCGGGCTCGTGACTCCTCTACGTGATGGAATGAACCTTGTGGCGAAGGAGTTCCTCGCGTCCAAGGTCGAAGGCCGTGGCGTGTTGATTCTCAGTGAGACTGCCGGCTCGGCCAAGGAACTGGGAGAAGCCATCACCATCAATGTCAACAACGAAGCAGAGGTTGTGGATGCGCTGAAGACCGCCCTCGACATGTCAGACGCGGAGCAGGGAGAGCGCCTGCGCATCATGCAGCGTCGATTGCGGCGCTACACCGTCAGACGTTGGGCGGAAGAGTTCATCGAGTCTCTTCTCGCCGCTGCCCGCGCACAAGAGGAGATGGGAGCACATTCGCTTGGAGCACAGGCGCGTCGAAAGCTTAAACAGAGCTTCCAGAGCGCGAAACGCCGGCTGGTCCTCCTCGACTACGATGGCACGCTGGTGCCGTTCACTTCCAAGCCCGAAAAGGCCGTGCCAACAGAGGAAGTCTCCGACGTTCTCCTGCGACTCTGTGCCGACGAGAGTACTGAGGTTGTCCTCATCAGCGGCAGGGACCGTGCATTTCTGGATAAGTGGTTCGGCGAATTGCCCATCGGGGCGGTTGCGGAACATGGCGTGTGGCTGAAGACCCGCAAGACGGGCACGTGGGAAATGATCGAGCCCCTCTCAGGCGAATGGAAAGAAGAGATCGCGCCCATCATGGAGTTGTACGCTGACCGCACTCCCGGTTCGTTCGTGGAGGAGAAGGACTTCTCCCTCGTCTGGCAATTTCGCCGCTCGGACTCTCGACTTGGAGAGCTGCGTGCTCGTGAACTGGTTGCCCACATGGAGGGACTGACAACGAACCTGAACCTCCAGGTGCTCGAGGGCAGCAAGGTCGTCGAGGTCAAGAACATGGGCGTCAACAAGGGACGAGCCGCCCTGAGATGGATCGCCGACTACGAGCCGGACTTCATCATGGCTATCGGCGACGACTGGACCGACGAAGACACATTCAAGGCGCTGCCTGAGAAGGCATGGACCATCAAAGTTGGGCTAGGCGCAACGGCCGCACGCTACAACCTGGGTTCTCCGTCCAAAGTAGTGACGCTGCTGCACGACCTACTCACTGAGGATGAGTGAACGCCGACTGCGATTGACAGTCGGCGAGCGAAGCCCGGACTTCCTCGATCGCGTAGATGGTCCTGTTGAACACAGAGAGAAAGCCCTCGCCTACCTCGTCGTTCACTTTCGGTTCCATGATTGCGGAGCCTCTTTGCGCTTGCCACTGCCTGGCGGACCACTCGCGAACGCACTCATCGAGAGACCCGCGGGCGATTCTCCAGCGATGGAATGCGCCTGTCAGGGTCGCGGAATCGAGAGCGACAATAGCCTTCAGCGCTGTTTCCTGCAGCCCGTTGGCCCTGGCGTGGAGCGCCATCCGCTCCTCAGCGTCGACACGCTCTCCAGAGCCAATGACCAGCCCCACTTGCGCTAAGTAGTCCTTCTCAGACTGTAACCACATTTCGACTTGGCCGTAGGCGTCTGAGGCACATGGCAATGACACACAGCCGGCCAAACGTGCCGACGAACTCTCCTGCCAGAGTAGCCAGACGGCAACCGCTGCGACCGCCAAGGCAAGAAAACCCGGCACCATCCACCACACTATCGAAACCGGCAGAAGACCCGCAGGTCCGCCTGCCGCGGCAATCAGGCGACCACCTTGCGCCAGCCCGTACAGTGCGAGTGCAGTGGTTGCGAGGACTATTGAGGAGACGAATAGGAGTACGATGACAGTCTTGCGCATAGGCTGCCTCCCCCCTCAGCAGAACGAATCCGGGGGAACCGGGACAGTCCAGCCTTCTACCCGCTAGAAGCGGACCCGTCGGCCCATGAGTGCAAGAACGCCGACGACTATCAGGACGATACCTACGACGGCCTGCAGGAACTCGGGCACTGCCAGGACCAGGATGCCGAGCACCAGCGCTATGATGCCGAGGATCACGTTCCTGTCCAACTGTCACCTCCACACGCGTCCGGCAGTTATCCGGGCCGCGTGACGTCTCACACTAGAACAGTCTTGGGCAAGATGCGTCGCCCTGGTCGGACGGCGCCACAACCCCATAGTAATCCCAGGAGATTCCAAAAGGAAGAAGGTGTTGGCCGCCAACCGGCGTAACACCCGGCTCGGACGACTCCACTTCCCGCTCGAGTGCGGCCACGGCGATGCCGCGGGCAACGTCATCTGCCTCGTCGGGATCCTCTCCGGAAGCCGCTTTCTCAGCAGCATCGGACAATCTGGTCATGTCGGAAATGAGCAGACTGGCAAAGACGACATGGACTTCTTCCCCGATGTCGTACCGCACTTTCATCTTGCGCACTGCGTCACGAATCTCCTGACGCAGTACAACGATATACCCGCACGCGCTTTCCCCGGAGGCCCGCAGACGCTCAACCGTGAATGCGAGTCTCAACAGGCCAAGTTCAAGTTCGACGGCATGCGCCCCGAGGTGGTCGACATAGGGGTATGCGACCCCGAGTACATGTCTCATCGTTGTCCTATGCAGTCATCATGCAAGCGGCAACGGTAGCGGCACGAGGCATGCTTCCCGGTTGCCTTCATATCACTATGCACCAGCACGACAGTCGACTGATGGTACAAGGAATACCGGCGCGGTCGAGCCTCGCAGCACTCTCTCTACAACGCTACCGAGGAACCATCGTGATACGCCTGACCTCCCATGGGTACTCATCACAACGATGTCCACCCCGTTCTCTATGATGTAGTTGAGAATCTGTTCGGAAGGCTCACCTGTGGCAACAATGGTTGTGACATTGCCGGACTCAAGACCGAGCCTCGCCTTGACAGCATCGAGGTAGTACTGAGCTGATTCACGAGCCGCAGCTTCAGCTCCCTTCATCCCTTCGTCACCGAAGTACGAGTACACGACAGGCCGAACCGGCTCCACGACAGTGAGAAGCACTACCTCAGGTATGGCACGGGCGGTCGCGATCTCCTGTGCATGGTCGAACACACACTCTGCAAAATCGGAAGCGTCCAGAGGCACCAGCATCTTCTTGTACATCACGCTCCTCCTGGCTAACCCGCAAGACGTATGGCCGCGTCTCAATTCCGCCGGGTATTGTCAGGCTTCCCGGCCGATGGGGAACCATCTACCACGCAAATGATACCAGCATGAAAGTCGGGAAACTGTGACTGAGCCGACAGAGAAGCCGGAAAATTGCGGACGCCGCCGACGGCACTGGCAGGCTCCGTTGCCAGGAACCTGACACGAGCCACCTGGTGCCGACTCGCAACGCGAATCACAATGCGCGCAAGGATTGCCTCGCAACGAGGCAATCCTTGTTGCGAGGCAACTCAACTATGGCAGTGAGCTAGCTGGTGCGAATCCTACATTCAACAGACGGCACAAGGAACAGAGGAGCAACCGAGCGCCGCATCACGCGTTCCACAACACTTCCGAGGAACCACTTCGACATTCCCGAGCGGCCATGTGTGCTCATGATGACAAGGTCGACTCCGTTCCCTTCGATGTAGTCCAGAATGGAGTCTGCCGGCTCGCCTGAGACAACTACAGTGGACACCTGACTGCCTTCCAACCCAAGGCGGTCTTTCACAGCACTCAAGTACGCTTCTGCGGCAGCCTTGGCCCGGGCCTCACCCTCCGCGGCACTCTCCTCGCCTATGTAGGTCAGTGATGCCTGCCGCAAAGCCGATTCCACGACTGTCAGCAGCACCACCTCGGCAATCGCGCGAGCAGAGGCGATTTCCCTGGCGTGCTCAAGCACGCACTCCGCATACTCAGACGTATCCAGGGGTACCAGCATCTTCTTGTACATCACGTTCCTCCCTGTACTCCCAAGAATTCACCAACAGGCAAACGTGGCCTGCACAGCAACCGGCCACAGTCTCACCAGTGGCAAGGAGCCCTTCGTTGCGCAAATGATAGTAGCATCGAGGATATCCCGTCGATATCCAGTCGGCAAGAGGGCAGCTCACCGTTTCTTGAGCGTTGCGGAAGAACGTGCACTGTAGTACCGTTCGCGCATCCAATCGAGAAGTCGCCGCACTATTCCTGTGCGAGCAGAAGCTGGAGGTTCAGCATCATGGCCGGAGCCAACAACGAAGACATCATTAGAATGGCCAGGGAGTACACCGTGTCGGGTTTCGGCAGAGGCGCTGACTTCTACGGAGGACCAGGCACCATTATCGAGTCAGAAGACGGACACTACGCCACAGACATCTTCGGGACTCGTCTCTTCGATACCGAGTCCTGTGCTTCAGCCAACTACCTCGGATTCGGTTTGCCAGAGGTGATGTCGGCGCTCCGAGAAGAGATGGACAGACTGCCATCAACAACGCCGTTGTTCGTACCCACCGAGAAGCTGTTGAGACTCGCAGAGAAACTGGCATCGCTCTCCCCCGGAGACATGAAATACAGTGTCTTCGGCTGCAACGGTACCGATGCGACCGAGGGTGCAATCAAGATGTCGCGCCAGTATTGGAAGGCTGTGGGCAAGGGAGGCAAGTACAAGATACTTCACCGCATTCCGGGTGACTATCACGGGATGAGTCTCGCCATGTCCAGCGCCAGCGGTCACACCTTTCGGCGCGCTCCATATGAGCCTCTTATGGCAGGATTCGTTCCCGTCAACGCCCCGAACTGCTACCGTTGCCCGTTCGAGAAGTCCTATGACGAGTGCAACCTGCTATGTGCTCGAGAAGTAGAGAGAGTCCTACAGTTCGAGGACCCGGAGACCGTCGCGTGCTTCATCACGGAGAATACGAACACAGGCCTGGGTATCGTCGCCCCGCCTCCGGGCTACATGAAGATGGTTTCCGAGACCTGCGCGCGGCACAACGTCCATCTCATCGCGGACGAGATAATCACGGGTATTGCCAAGACGGGCTCCTGGTTCCAGTCCGAGGCCCAGGGCATCGTCCCTGACTTCATCTGCATCGGGAAGTCAATATCCGCGGGATGCGGAGCGCTCGCCGTCACTCACACCACGAAGGCAATCGGAGAAGTGCTGCTGGAATCCTCAGGCTTCCATCACGGGTTTACCTATGCGGGCATGAGCTACCTTGCTGCGGCGGGACTCGCCGGAATCGAGTACGTTGAGAAGCACAACCTAGTAGCCAGGGCCCACGATATCGCCCGTATCACGGGCGACCGGCTGCGCGCCTTCGCCGAAACATCGCCTATCGTGGGCGACGTACGAACGAGCGGAGCACTCCAGGGCATCGAGTTGGTAAAGGACAAGCAGACCAAGGCGATGTTCGACAACCCGAGGGCGGTGAATGCGCTCATAGCCGAGACAGGCCGCGACCACGGAGTGCTGTTGAACTGCCAGTTCCCGCACTATGGCAACATCATCACGATGTATCTGCCACTCACTACCACCGACGCGGAACTGGGAATGGTGTGTGACTCCATCGAGGACGCGGTCAGAAGGGTGGAGAAGCGATTCCTCCAGGCCCGCTAGTGGACATGGTGGGCGGAAGTGGTCTGCTCGACCACTATTGTACCGCGCAGCTCCGTACCTAAGTATTCGACCAGGACGGTATCGCCCGGACCTGCGTCGCTGAATGCTGCCGTCAACCTCGCAGCGGTGACAAGCGAGTTGAGGGTGCGTCGCCCTCTCACCAGGGTGAAGGGGCTGCCAACTCCAAGAGCCCACATCACGATATCTTGACGACCGCGCTTCTCCAACAGCCTCTGGTTCTCCCTTTCACTCCGGCCCACTACGATGTGGGTGCCGTCACAATAGTAGTGCCGTCCCTGCCGAAGGAGTGCCAGGTCCTCTACAGTGATATCGGGGAGGGCCTCGAACATTGCCCTGGCCTTTGAACCAAACTCGCGATTCGTCAGCGGACAGCCCCCGGCAGGAGCGCCAAACTCTGTCAGCCCGTACTGTCGCGCCATCTCGTACTGGTCCGTACGAGTGCGTCCCTTGAGAGAGAGCAAACGAGAGCGGTCGACCATACCGTTGATTTCGGGCCTGGTGGGCTCAAGTAACCCTGCACTCAATGGCCGCACCACGAGTCCGGCCAGATCGGACTTCCTCTCCTCTATGCTCAAAGCCTCAGGTATCTGGCTCTTGGGTCTCTGCTTGACGACGTCCCCAGTCACAACGAAACTGGCTCCCTCCTCTACCATCAGTTCCCGGGCGACTTTCAGCATGTAGATACGACAGTCCACACAGGGATTGAAGCCCTTTCCATAGCCGTGGCGGGGGTGTCGCAGCATCGTGATGAAGCCCTCACCTACCTCGTGAGTAATAAGGCGAATGCCGAGCGACTCGGCAGCAGGACCAGCCCGTTCCGAGCGGCTGCCCACGAACGGAAGTGTGATGGTGAGACCGACAACCTCGATGCCCTGTTCCTGCATCATCCTGACGGCAAGAACCGAGTCAAGGCCTCCTGAGAGAAGGCCTATGGCTTTCCTGGCCCGAACGGGCATTACTTCAGACTGAATCCGCTTCTGTTCCAACAATCCGTAAGTATAGCGTCTCCGCACGCGTGAACAGGGAACGACGGGCAAATCAGGGGGTGTCATGAAGCAACAGGGAGAGTGCCGATAAGAAACAGCCCTTCTGAATCGCCGCAAATGGCAAGGCGAATCAAATCCATCGATGCAGGAAGGCCTGTTGCCTTATGTTAATTTCTCAGCGTTGGCAGCAAGCCGTTCGAATACGCGTTCGAGTCTCGTGAGTTCCGCGGCCGAAAAGCCCTCGAAAAGGCCCTCACCCCACTCATCGAATACCTCTCCCAAGCTACGATGAAGTGCCTGACCATCAGGGGTTAGCGACAGCCTGTACACGCGGCGGTCGGCATCATCACGGCTCCGTTGTACGTAGCCCTTCTCGACCAGGCTCTTCACAGCATGCGCCACGGTTGTCTTATCCAGCCCCATGTGAGCGCTCAGTTCTTCCTGGCTGGGCGCGTCTCCACGCTCGATGTGGTGTAGAACGGCCATCATCCGGGGCTCAAGGCTTCGCCCCCCGAGTCTCTTTCTGATGAACGCGTGATGGTATCTGTTCAGGACGAATATCCATCGATATAGCGGTTGCTGCATCACTATCTTCTCCTTCGTATGCTACTGCGTGGATATGGGTACACCTTCGCGCTCAATAGTCTCCTTGTCTGCCATAGTAGTCTCCTGCACCTGCAGATCGCGCTTCCTGCGAAAATCCCTCAGAAGTGGAACAAGGAGAGCGAGAACCAGAACAGCCGAGAGGGCATCCGCAATCGGAAACGAGAGCCATATGCCGTCGGTCTGCAGGTAATACGGCAGTACGAGAAGCAATGGGACAAGGAACAGTACCTGACGAGATGTCGAAGTGATGAACGTCCTGCGCACCATCCCAAGGGACTGAAACACGACAGACCCGACTATCTGGAAGCCTACGGCAACGAAAGCAGCGTAGACGTAGCGCGCAGCATGTGCACCAATCTCGACAAGCGCCTCATCACTCGTGAAGATGGAGCTCACCGGTCCTGCGAAGAATACGAGCACAGCGAACGCGAACAGGGAGTACGCGCCAGCAGCCAACAATGAGAATCGCGTTACCTCAAGCGCCCTGTCGAAGCGCTTCGCTCCGTAACTGAAGCCAAGTATCGGCTGCAATCCCTGGCCGATGCTCATGAGCGGCATGGCAGCAAACATCATGGTTCGGCCAACGATGCCATTGGCAGCGATGAAGAGATCCCCCCCATACATGCCGAGCGTACGATTGACCATCACTACAATAAGACTTCCCGCACCCATGCGAATGAAAGCGGGGAAGCCGATGGAGATGGTTTCTCTCAGTACAACCCAGTTCGGCTTCATCGCCGCCAATGAAAGCCGCATCGTGCTGTGCTTCGACCGGAAGTACCAGGTCACGCAGATACTTATGGCCACATGAGCCAGAACGGTAGCCATAGCGGCGCCACGCACGCCCATATTCAGCGCGAAAATGAACAGCGGGTCGAGGACGATGTTCAGACCGGCGCCCAGTAGCATGCTATTCATCGCCACGCGCGCATTGCCCTCGGCACGAACCAGATTGTTGACCGTCATCGGGTATGCGGCGAACACGGCCCCTGCAAGAACGATATCGAGATAGTCTTTCGCATATGGCAGTGCCGTCTCGGACGCTCCGGACAGCCTGACCAACGCGGCGGTATTGGGCAGGCACACCGCAGTCACGAACACTCCCGCCACAATAACCGCCATAGCGGCGTTGCCAAGTGCAAGCTCCGCACGGCGCACCACCCCTGCACCAAGATTCCGCGACACAACAGATGCTGCGCCAATCCCAAACATCTGCCCGATCGCCATCAGGAGCATCATGACGGGAAAGGCAAGAGTAACTCCCGTCAGTCCCAGTGGTCCTACACCATGGCCAACATAGATGGCATCAACAACGTTGTTGAGCGCCATCGTCATCATCCCAACCATTGCCGGAGCAGCCAGCCTCCGAAGAAGGCTCTTCACCGGCATGGTCGCCAGCATCTCCTGGCGGGAGTGAGCTGATGTATTCGTCGTGTCTCTTGACATCGTGTCAACTCGTCAAGGGCATTGTTGCAGCAGCAACCATCTTGCCCGATTCACGGGTTCCGAGACAATGACCGCAACCGAAAGAATACGTTCTGCAGGCTATTCAACGGGTGCCGGTGCGGGCTCGATTGGCAGAGCGTCATTTCGCACCACGGAGCCGTCCTGATGCATCTGAGCGTCGTGCTTCCTCTTGAAATCTCTCAGGAGCGGCACCAGGAGCGCAGCAGTCAAGACTGCGGACAGCACGTCGGCGATAGGGAAAGACAGCCAGATGCCGTCCGCTTCAAAGAACCGGGGCAGGACCAGCAACAGGGGAACGAGGAATAGCACCTGGCGGGATACGGAGGTGATGAAAGTCTGTCGCGCCAGGCCAAGCGATTGAAAAACTACCGACCCCACTATCTGGAACCCCACCACAAAGAAGGCAGCGTATACATACCGGGCCGCGTGCACACCAATCTCAACCAGTGCCTCATCATTCGAGAAGATGTGCGTCACAGGACCGGCAAAGAACACAAGCAGTATGAACGCAAGCACGGAGTAGGCCACTCCAACCAGCAGAGCATACCTCGTCACCTCGTACGCTCTATCAAACCGTCCCGCGCCATAGCTGAAGCCGAGAATCGGCTGTAGCCCCTGCCCGACACCCATGAGGGGCATCGCCGCGAACATCATGGTCCGATTGACAATACCGTAGGCGGCGATGGACAAATCGCCGCCATAGAAACCGAGAGTACGGTTGATGATAAGCGCTATGAGGCTCATTGCCCCCATCCGCAAGAATGATGGGAAGCCTATGACAACCGTTTCTCTAAGTATCAGCCAGTCCGGCTTCATAGCCGACAGGGAGAGATGTAGCGTGCTTCGGCCTGACCGGAAGTACCTGGTCACATACATTGTCGTCACCACTTGCGAGAGCACGGTTGCAATAGCGGCGCCACGGACTCCCATCCCAAGGCCGAAAATAAAAACCGGATCGAGAGCTACGTTGATACCCGCACCAAGGACCATGCTGAACATGGCTACACGAGCGTTGCCTTCTGCTCTCACAAGGTTGTTGATGGCCATGGGATAGGCGGCGAACGCAGCGCCAACAAGCACGATGTCCAGGTAGTCTCTGGCATACGGAAGAATCGTGTCGGAGGCGCCAAAGAGCCTGAGCAGCGAAGAACTGTTGGGTAGACAGATAGCCGTCACCAGCAGTCCCAGCGCAATGACTGCCATGGCAGCGTTGCCAAGGGCCATCTCGGCGCGGTGCATCCGGCCCGCACCGAGGTTCCGAGAGATGACCGACGCCGCTCCCAGACCAAACATCTGCCCAAGCGCCATGATCAGCATCATGATGGGAAAGGCGATAGTCACAGCGGCAATGCCGAGCGGACCAACACCATGTCCAACATAGATGGTGTCCACGACGTTGTAGAGCGCCATGGTCATCATCCCGACTATCGCGGGGGTGGCCAACTTCCACAGGAGTGGTTTCACCGGCGTGTTCGCCAGCATCTCCTGCCGTGCCTGAGCCGACTTGTTGGCCGAGCTTATTTCCATAGTCTCGAATCCT
>Ga0272441_10007003_pt1 | contig 18551 bp, 12 predicted proteins | sample SSMProp6N_FD_193582 | JGI IMG/M metagenome (GOLD analysis project Ga0272441, IMG submission 193582) | Marine sediment archaeal communities from Little Sippewissett salt marsh, Falmouth, MA, United States - SSM-Prop-6N | ecosystem: Environmental > Aquatic > Marine > Wetlands > Sediment ... | reverse complement strand
CTCTCAGAATACTTGCCTGCAACACCTTACCCACAGCCGGGCCAACAGATTCACCAGTGCGTTTTACCCCAGCCAACCACCTCCTTTCCGCTCGGTAACCACCATGAACCCTCCCATCACCAAGACGCCAGCCGCATCACGGCTTGTCGGGCAAACGTTCGCCCAGGTGGGCCTTGACGACGCTGTAGTCGGCCGTCGTCACGCGGCCACTGCCGTTCAGGTCGTAGCGGCTGTTACCACGCTCGCCGAGGTGGGCCTTGATGACGGAATAGTCCGCGGTCGTCACCACGCCGCTGCCGTCGGCGTCAGCCAGAAGCGTACACACCTCCAGCGTGAACGCAGCCACGTCCAAGCCCTCCACCGGCGTGATGCGGTACCATGTCCGATCGGCCAGGACCATGCCGCCCTCTGTCGCCTCGAGGGTGTCGTTGGACATAACAGTCGTCGCAAGCGAATAAGTGAAGGACCCGCCCACGTCGGCCCCACCGGCCATGGGCACGACGCGCAGCGCCGGCCCGACGGGCAACCCCACCGGCCGATCAAACACCAGCGCAATCAGGTTATCCGTTGTCCTAGGCAGCGTGCTGTCGGTCCCCGGCTCGGACTCAGCACGTGCTGCGGGCTGCTGAAGCCCCACGCTGTGGCCGTTGGCCGCCGCAACGGCCACAAAACCTTCATTCGGCGACGGGACGTTGCACTGTCCCAGCGTGTTCGATCCCCAGGCCACGACCGAGCCATCGGACTTCAACCCCACACTGTGCAGCCCGCCGGCCGCTACCGCTATGAAGTCCTCATTCGGTGTTGGAACGTCGCACTCGCCCTTCCAGTTCCACCCCCAGGCCACAACCGAGCCATCGGCCTTCAAGGCCAGATTGTGAAAGGCACCTGCCGACACGGCCACAAATCCCTCATTCGGCAACGGAACATCGCATTGCCCGAAGTCGTTGCTCCCGCACACTGCAATGCAACCGTCATCTGTCAGGCCCACACTGTGTTCCACGCCGCCAGCCACGGCCACAACTCCTTGCCAAAGGGAGACATCACACTGGTTATAGTCGTCCAAGCCCCAGGCCACGACCGATCCATCTGCCTTCAGCCCCAAGCTGTGGTAGTAGCCTGCCGCCACATCCGCGAATCCTTCGTTCGGCAATGGCACACTGCGCTGGCCTTCGGAGTTGCCGCCCCAGGCCACAATCGAGCCGTCGTCCTTCAGCCCCAGGCTATGTTCCTCGCCCGCCGCCACGGCCACGAACCCCTCGTTCGGTAACGGAACGTCGCACTCGCCCTCAGCATCGTACCCCCAGCCCACCACCGAGCCGTCGGCCTTCAGCCCCAGGGTATGGCCTGAGCCGGTCACCACCGCCGCAAACGCTTCGTTCGCCGGCGGCACGTTGCACTGCCCCTCGTAGTTGCAGCCCCAACACACGACCGAACCATCGTCCTTCAGACCCAGGCTGTGCTCGTCGCCGCCCGTGACCATCTCAAACCCCGCGTTCGGGGCCGAAACATCGCACTGGCCCTTGTCGTTCCGTCCCCAACTGACGACCAAACCGTCAGCCTTGACGCCCAGGCTGTGGTAGCGTCCTGCGCCTACAGCCACAAACGCCTCGTTCGGCGACGGTACGCCACACTGACCCCAACTGTTCAACCCCCACGCCACGATGGATCCGTCGGACTTCAGGCCCAGGTTGTGCCCCATCCCCGCCGTAACGGCCACGAACCCCTCATTCGGCAGCGGCACGTCGCATTGACCCCAACCGTTATTCCCCCAACCTACGACCGAGCCATCGTCCTTCAGCGCCACGCTGTGGTATCTGCCTCCACTCACGGCCACAAACCCCTCGTTCGGCAACGGCACATCACACTCGCCATCGCTGTTGCGCCCCCAGGCCGCGACCGAGCCATCGCCCTTCAGACCCAAGCTGTGGTAGTGGCCAGCCGCCACGGCCACAAAGCCCTCATTGGGTGACGGAACGTCGCACTGGCCATAGTTATTGAGGCCCCAGGCCGCGATGGAGCCGTCGGCCTTCAGGCCCAGGTTGTGTGCGTAGCCCGCAGCCACGCTCACAAAGCCTTCGTTCGGCGACGGAACATCACACTCGCCATCGCTGTTGCACCCCCACGCTACGATGGTTCCGTCGCTCCGCAGACCCAAACTATGTAGCCCGCCGGCTACGACGACCTCGAAGCCGCCGCGCAACTCCACTCCGAACACCTGATGTCCCCAGCCCATTATCGACTTGCCCGCAGCCATCACCCACGGACCCGACACCAGCACCGCCACACCAATCAGAACGCCTTGCCTAAGCCCATTTCGTGCAGTCATCACGCACCTTCCATTTGATGAAGTCGCGCAACGCTATGAGAGGACATACGCTGCCCGACCTTGGCCTGCGCTGCGTACCAACTGCTGCGCCGATAAGAAGAAAAAAATGGCGATTCTGCGCCGCGAATTATCCGGCGACTCTCAAAACGCGTGCCCGCAACAGCTTACCCGCAGCCGGGCCAACAGATTCATCAGTGCGTTTTACCCCAGCCGACCACCCCCTTTCATCCGCCGCAACCCACGCGACGACCTCCGTCCCGCCATCCGCGGCATGAGCCCCACATCACATTCAAACAACGTCCCCTTCGGGACTATACCTATTCTACTCGACAAGGTCCCATATGGCAAGATGGAACGAGAATTCGTCTCGCATTACAGGTGTGTCATCCCCCTGCGGCTGCACCTCAGGCAGATGCCTGCTCACGTCGCCCGCACCATGGCGACCAGCCGGCCAATTTCGGCCAGACCAAAATCGCCACACAGCCCCCCACGCCCGTCAGATCCGCCGAATATCCTGCCGACTCGCGTCCTCAAGCGCCCCCACATCCGTCGGCTCGCAGCCCACCTGCCGGGCGATCTGCGCCCGCACCTGCTGCTTCTGTTTCGCATCGACTTGCAGGACGATGTACTTCTCGTACGAAGCCATCCCATCGACGGCCACCAACGGACGAATCCCATGCTCGACGTAGCAGGCCGGCAACGCCTCCCGCAGGTGCTCGACCACAGCATCGGCCTGCTGCTCGGAACCGATCAACCCCTCCGAACCGGCCGATCGCCAGTACACACTGCCGACGTTGGCCCGCATACGATCCAGCGCCTTGAACGGCTCGCGCTCGAAGTCCGCCAGATCCATCGTCGCCACGATCGTACCCAGCGAGTATCGCACCATGCGCCCAGTCATCAAACCGTTCCGTTACATCGATGCATCCACGGGCCACCATGATACACCACCGTCGCACCTTACGGCAGAGGCGGGGCGGGCAGTTGCGCCATCGTCAAGCCAGGCGGGCCGGATGTGAAACGGTTCGGAAACCCTACTGCGATCCCGTGAAGTCTTCGCCGAACAGCCGGATGTCGGCCAGGTCCACATCGCCGTCGTTGTCGAGATCCACCCCGCCCGGCAGCGTCGTCGCGCTTTCAGCCGGGTCGTCCGGGATGTAGTTCGGGTAGAACGTCAGCAACACTCGATCGATCCGAGCCCCGTCCTGCCCCATCCACAGATCCAGCGTATGGACGCCTGGGGCGGCTACGGTAACCGAAGGCCTGGCGGTGTTGGCCCGCTCGCTCAGCCACTCGAACCCGTCGCCGGTAGCGACCAGCGCCGCATCGGCCGACGATGTACTGGTTGACGAGCCGTTCAGACCGTAATGGACCGCTGCGCCGTCGGCGTCGGGAGCCCAACCCTTCAGCCACAGGTAGTAGGTGCCCCAGCCGGCAAACTCAACCTGAAACGTCAGATGCGGCGACGAGTTTTCGATTTGAGGGTCGCTCACCGACAGCCCCTCGTCCGGCAAGACCTGCACGTAGCCCTCGCCGAGCGAACCGTCGCCGGTGAGCACCTCCCACGCATGCCCGGCGGCCGAGCCGCTGCCGGGCGCCCGCGCCGAGGCGTGCTCGGCCTCCATCACGACTATCCACTGCGACTCGCGAAACACCCGCCCGACGGCCGGGCCCGTGATCGAGTCGATCAACAGCGCGTAGTCGGCCAAACCGACGCCCCCGTCGTGATCGATATCCCCCCGCAGATACTCGTAGGCCCCAATATCGATCGCCCCATCGACCGCGCGAGGCGCGACCTGCGCCTCAGACAGGTATTGGCCCGTCGGCGTGTAGCTTTCCCAGACACTGTTATAGTTCAACCACTGAAGACCGCTCGTCCCCGCATCACGGCAGGCGGAGGTCGGCATGAGATGATAGTCCCCTCCCTCCGCGTGGATGAAACCCGGCTGCTCGCCGAAAATGTTGTCGGTAAACCCCGCCGGGACGGCCGTGCCCGTCTGAAACCAGTTATGGCTGCCGCTCCGCGAGCCACTGCCGTACCACCCGAACAACTGTGTGCAAGGACCGGCCAACACGTTGTTGTACATGTAGAGATCAACTGTCGAGTATGAATGACACCAAATGTACTCGTTGTTCGACGCCGCCGACACAATCGTGTTGTTGATCATGGTCAGAGTGCCGTGGGCACCGCCGGCCGTGCCGTCGCCAAGCCCGATGATCCTCGGATTGTCGGCAGAGCGGTTCTTGATGATCACGTTCCCGGCCAGCAGAGAGTTGTGATAGTTGTTCGATGCAAGCTCCCAACAGTAGTTGCGCTCGTCGCTCAGCCAGTTATTCTCGAAGACCACGTGACTGGCCCGGCTCTTGAAGTTCTGACCGTGCTGGCTGTGATGGATGTAACAGCCGCGAACGGTAAGCCTCTCCGACGCCATGTAATGGTTATGCGTCAGATCCGTGCTCGCACTGCCCGTGTAACCGTTGTACGCCGTTTCACAGAACTCCAGCAAGACGTCGTCGGAGGAGCTGCTCGAAAACCACCCGTTCTCGTTGTCGTGCGAATAGCAATTGCGGAACGTAATACCGTCGCCGAGGATGTAGGCCGCCGCCGCGTTTAGCGACAGATACGGCGCGCCCGACGCATTGCGAAACTCGAGGTTCTCGACCACGTAGTGGTCGTTGTAATCCCACATGTAGAAGATGCCCCGATCGATCGTCGCCCCCGCCGCGTCGAAGACCGGCCGCTGCCCCTGATCGTTAAGCACTCCGATGATACGAATCGGCTCGGCCGCAGTGCCGGACCTATGGAACCAATGCTTGGTGTCCTGCGACGTGGTCACCTGATAGACCCCGTAGGCAACCCGAATCTCGTCGCCGGGGTTCACCACGTCCAAGGCCGACTTCAAACCGTTGACCGACGATACGTTATACACCGTCGCCCCGGCCGACAGACTCATGCACGCGACCAGCAGCACGCCGAGCACTACAGATCTGAGCATCCTCAGGCTCCTCCGAAACTGGCTAGGGGAATACTGCAATAGAGGCGACGCACAATCACAAACGTTGATTGGTGGGTCACTTCGCTTCTGTTCCCCTACTACTGTCCAATGTGAGTATATCAGACAGACCAAGGCCCGTCCATGGCCCGCAAGGTAAGGCCAACCCTCCCCGGCCACAACCAAGCGCCGCCCCCCCCGGTCTGACTACCCCTTCCGGCAGACGACCCTTAACGACCTGCCCAGTTCTGCCACACAGGCTACAGCGGCTTGACCTTCGGGCTCTTGCCGTACTCGATACCGACGCGGGCGCCGTCGGCCCCGATCGACATGCGGCCCGCCTCCATGACCAGTTCATTGATGGAGCTGTTGGCTGGCGTGGCGACGATGCCCTTCTCGTCGATCTCGCGCAGCATGCCCTGACGTTTGGCCAACGCCTTCGCCTCGCCGACTCCCTGCGCGGCTTCCTCAATCCGCAAAGCCGACATGACGTTGGCCTCGATCGAGTCATACCCGTAGCCCACCGGCTTGAGCCCCTCCCCCTGCCACGGCACGAGCCGCATATAGTCCGGGTTCACATAGCAAAACGCCTTCGTCCCCGGCGATGCATCGACATAACTGTAGCTGACGCCGCGAAACTGATCGTTGTGCTTGATCAGCCCGCCGCAGTCGTCGCCCTCGCAGAACAGGCACATGCCCTGATCGTTCGACCCGCCGCCCATATCGGGATAACCCAACCCGGTCAGCACGTTCAGGATGCCCCCGTTCTCGAAAACGACCCGCGCGCCCGACCACATGTATCCCTCGTTACCGTTCGGGAACCGACCGACCACCCCCTGCTGCGATACCTCCACCGGCCTGAGGCCCGTAATAAAGTAGACCAGGTCGACATAGTGGCAGCCGATGTACGTGAATGGGTCGGTGTTTTCGGTGGTGAACCAGTTCTGGAAGTTCGAGTGGCGATAGTACCATGGCTCGACGAGCTTGCCCTCGCCACAGCGAAACTCACCAAACTTTCCCTGCCGGTACGACTCGCGGGTCTCCAGGCTGCGGCGGTCGAACCGCTTGTGATACTCCACCCCCACGAAAAGCCCTTTGTCCCTGGCGATCTGCTCGAGCTCGGCCGCCTGGACGTACTTCAGCACCAGCGGCTTGACCGTCAGCACGTGCTGGTCGTGTTCGAGGGCGAACTTGATCACCTCGTAGTGGAACTGATCCGGCACGGCCACGATCACGAGCTGACGGGGTGACATGCCGCCCACCACGTCCTTGAACAGCTCCGGGTACATCTTGCCCGGGTCGGTCGCCAGGTCCGGACAGGCCCGGAACGTCTGACCCGGGAACGCCTGCTCGAACCTCTTCTGCTCCGCCAACGCCCGCAACGGCGCCGAGTTGAGCGCACAGACATCGATCTGACCCACCACGCCCGAACGCTGGAGATGGTAGACCGAGGGAAGTATCTGGTCGTGCGTAATCATCCCCCCACCGACAATGGCCACATCCAATTTCATCGCCGTTGCACCTTCCTGGGCTGCCTCGCGCTAACCCGTCCAATACCAGATCGAAACATCACGAAGCACGTCGCGGGCCGATTATACGTACACCAATCAGCCGACGGCAACCGCTATGCGGCCGGGCGGCAATTCTTGTGAGGTAGCTGCCGCTTACGGTACCATGAGTTGCAGATAGTCTCGTACCGGTCGCTTCGCCGTATGGACGGAGACCGCAAGACACATGAGCGATCCAGACCCGCCCGCATCACCCCTATCATCAGATCATCGCGAGACCTTCTCCGCGACCGAGGCCCACCGATTACAGACACCGGTTCCGGTACCCCATCACTCCGGCTGGCACGTGTTGGCCGTTGTGTCGATCGTCGTTGTAGCGGGGCTCATGCGCCTGGACGGACTGAGCGACCGAGGGCTCTGGCTCGACGAGTTCCGACAGACGAGCACGTACGACGGCACGCTCGCCGAGGTCATTGCCAATAGCTTTGCCGTACAGAGACAGACACCGCTCGACTACGTGATCGGCTGGGCCCTATTCAAGTTCAGCGATGCCGACTGGGCCGCCCGACTGCCGTCGGCAGTCTTCGGGACGGCTGCGGTCCTGGCGATGTACCTGCTCCTGAGCGAGCTGTTCTCCGTTCGAGCCGGCCTGCTGGGCGCGCTAATGTTGGCCTTCTCACCTTCGCACATCGAGCTAAGCCAGGAAGCCCGTCCATACACGATCTTCGTGTTCTTTTACGCTCTCGCGCTCTACGCCCTCATCGTGGCGTGGCGGCGGAATGACTGGAAGGGGTGGCTGGGCTTCGGCATCTCAGCCGAGTTGATGCTGCTCAGCCGGGCTTTCGGGCCGGCCATCGCCGCAGCCAGCATGGTCCTGGCGATGCTCTGCGTCGGGCTTGCGGGCCTGAAATCTGAAGTCGCGTCGCGCCGATGGCGCCAAGCCAGGCTGGTGCGATTCCTTACCTGCTCGCTGGTGTTGGGCGTGCTCTACATACCCATTGTGGTGACCTTGGCCCACCATGAGCGACAACGGGCCTACTCGGTTGTGTGGGGCAAGCTCGTCGGCGCCGAGACGGCCCCCGGCCTCGCCGAGCTTCTGCTGGACAACGCAGATCGTTGGCTGACGAGTTTGCGCCAGGCCGTCGCTCCGGCCGAAGAAATCAAGATAGTGCTGCTCGCTCTCGGCATCGCCCTGACCGTCTGGCGATGGAAGCACCTCTCGACCATCCAGCGAGGCGTCCTGCTGAGCCTGCCGACCGCCGGAGCGATGTACCTGGTGGCCTACTCGATTATGGTGCCTTCGACGCCGCCCAAGCTGCGATACTTCCTGTTCCAATCGCTCATGCACTGTAGCTTCATCGCCGTGGCGGTGGTGTGGGTCATCGACGCAGCCGCGGCTCGTATCCGTGCCACGTCCGTCGTGCGCGGGGCTGCGCTGGGCGTAGCCGCCGTATTGATCGTTGCCGGGGGCAGCTATGCCTACTTTGACTACCGGCAGACCGAGCGTCGCCCCGACTGGCGAGGCTGCGCCAGGTTCCTCAACCAGCGACTACAGGACGGGGACGTCGTGGCCGTGTTCACCAACGTCGCCTTCGGCCAGTATCAACGCAGCTTCGTCGGCCAGCCCTACCTCGAAAACAAAAACGTGGTCGCCGACTCGCTTTGGCGATTCGTGTACGCCCAGTCGTATGGCAACGCTGTCGGTCGACCGCAGCGAGGACGCGTGTACCTAGTGCTCTTCCACCGAGCGCACGGCAGGCTCACGCCCGCAGAGCTCCAGCGGATCGGCCTGCTTCGTCCTCCACCGCATATGCAACTGCTCAAGTTCGCCCGGCTCGACCTTCTATGGTTCGACGGGCCGCCGGTCGGCGTCCGCCAGGACCTGATCCGGATGATCGACGTCCTGCTCGGCACGAACGGCCCGCCCATCATCGACGAAAACTCAAGCGGACGGGCCATCCCACACGCACTCAAAGCCAGGATCCTGGGCGACAGAGGCCTCTTCCAACCGGCACGCCGCCAACTGACCATCGCTCGGAACATGGTTCAGCAGGAGTATCTGGACTACTTCCTCCGCAAGACCGGCGGCCTATGGCGGCTGCTGTCTCGAGACCTGCCACCCAGTGCGATTCAGAGGCGTTAGAGCAGAGCGTTCATCTGTCCTCGGCACGTGGGTCCGTCGATACAGCCCGTGCGAATGCACCGATGTTCTTGTGCCCCACCGTCAGCCAGCGTTAGACTTCGGACGACTGATCGGTAACGGGTATCCAAACCACGCCGTCGGAGCCTGCCGTGCACCAACCGTACCCTGATGAGCCTGCTTCGCCCGAACCGCAGACGGCCGGCTCCGCAGCGGAATCCGAACAGCGCCCGTCGGCTGCGTCAGCGGCTACACCCCTGATCACCCCTTCGGTCGAACGAGTCCTCGTCATCGCCCTCGTGCTGACGGCGGCCGGATTGCGACTTCACGGCCTCGACCGCGAGAGTCTATGGGTCGACGAGTATCGACAGGTCAGTACCTACGCCCTGCCGTTCGGCAAAATGCTCGACTCCTCCTTCCGCTTGCAGCGCCAAACCCCCTTGGACTACGCTATCGGCTGGGTTATATTTCGCATCCATCCATCCGATTTCGCCATGCGACTGCCCGCTGCAATCTTCGGCATTGCAGCCGTGCCGATGTTGTACCTCCTGTCGCGCAGACTCTTCTCGCCTCAGGTCGCCCTGGTGGCGGCCGCCGCCCTGGCTGTATCGCCGCTGCACCTTGAGTACAGCCAGGAAGCCAGACCTTACGCCATATTCGTCTTCTTCTACCTGACCATGCTCTATACGCTCAGCCGCGCTTTGGAGCACAACCGATGGCGGAATTGGCTGCTCTTCCTCTTAGCTACCGCGTTGATGCTGCTTGCCCGCGCCTTCGGCCCGGTCATCGTATTGGCCACCACCTGCCTGACGACGATGCTGATCTACAGTCGCCAGCTATATCACAGTCTCGGTGGCCGTAGCCTGCTCCGGCAGCCGGCCGCCCGTATGGCCTGCTGCGTCGTATTGCTCGGCCTCTTCTATGCCCCGGTGTTCGCGTACATGCTTCGATACGAACAGCGCAGGGCGTTTAGCACCCTTCTCGGAACGCCGCCGAACCGTAGCGGCGCGCCGATAGGCCTGACCCTGGATCTGCTGACCCGCAATGCGGACGTGCTGGCCACAACGGCGCGACAAAGCCTCGAAGGTTGGTGGCCGATCAAGGTCACGGCCATCGCCGTCGGCCTGGCCTGGCTCATGCTGCGCCTGGCGCGCCAGACCGGCCCACAACGGACGATCTGCCTGGCCATGGTGCTGGCCGGACCGGCCTATCTGCTGGCCTATTCTGCCTTTGTGGGCATTGAGGCGGCCGAACGGTATTTTCTCTTCATCGGGCCGCTCTGCTGCCTGCTGCTGGCGGTAGGCCTGATCGAGGCCACGCCGCGCCTGACGCGTCTGGCGTCCCGCGGTACGACGCTCAATCGACTATGGATCGTCGCCTGCCTGGCGTTGGTTCTGGCAACCGGCGGCCGCACCTCCCTCTGGTTGCTGCAGAGGTACAGCAAGCCGGACTGGCGAGGCTGCGCCGAATTCCTTGAAGATCGACTGCGCCCCGACGACGCCGTGTTCGTGTTCGTCGATCGCCGCTTCGGCCGCGAACACCGCAGCTTCCAGGCCGATCGCTATCTCACCCGGCCACCCGCATTCAACGGCGCCATGTGGAACACCATACGAAATGAAAAGACCTTCGAGCAAGCGATGGCCGTGCCAAATACCGGACGCGCATACCTGGTCCTCTACTACATGTCACGCGGATTCGCTCGGGACGAGGAGTTCCGCAGATTCGGCCTGAAGCACGCGCCCCCAACGGTCGGCGTCCAGAATTTCCGACGCCTCGATCTGCTTTGGTTCGACAGACCTGATGGAAACGTGTGGCACCAGATCTATGATTTCGCCACCTTACTGCTGAACGGAAACCTTGGCCGCAACCTCGCACCGGACAACCGCGCCCATGTCGTGCTCCTGCTGTTCCGAGCCCGACTGTTGATCGAGTACGGCCAGACCGAAAGAGCTGTAAGCGAATACCGCCAGGCCGAGCAACTCTGCCCGCCCGACCAGCGAGACTACTTCCTCTACCACACGAAGGGACTGCGCGACCTGCTGAACGTCACCCCAATCTGGCAGGATCTACAGACCGATTCCCCGTAACACAGCGGCCAACTTGACTCTCGTCGAAGATCAACATCGAGCCGTACACCGAACCCGACCCCGCATCGGCCTACACCGAGCCGGCCGGCCCCGCGCCACCCGCATCACTGGCTCGGCTTCTCCGACCCGCCCTCCAGCAACGGCCCATAAAGCTCCGGGCGGCGACGCGACCACCGGAAGCTGCGCGCGTCGACTCGGTCGTTCGGCCGGTCCCACCGAGCCGCCTCGGTAGGCCGATCGTGTGGATCCAACTCCACGACCAGCAGCATCTGCCGGTTCTCGCTGCGGGCCACCACGTCGCCCTGCGCGTCGATCAGAGCCGTCCCGGTCGGCCCATCAGCAATCGACTTCTCCGGCCAGACATATCCACACACGATCAGCGGCATCCGCGAGTCGAACGCACGCACACGCGCGACGTCCAGGCACTTCGGCTGATTGTCCGCATGGGGATAAAAGAACCAGTCGGCCCCTTTCGCCTGATGCACCCGGGCAATCTCCGGAAAGTAAATCTCGTAGCAGGTCATCACGCCGACGCGCCCGAACGGCGTCGACAGAGGCAGCAACTCGCCACCGGCGGATATGCCGCCCTCCCCGTCCTCGCCGGGCGCCAGGTGCGTCTTGGCGTGCCGCCCGGCAAGCTGCCCCGCCTCATCGATCCATACGATCGAATTGGTGACCTGACCGTCCGACCGGCGCTCCGTAATCCCATACGCCGCCCAGAGCCCGTGCTCTCGGCACGCCCGAGCAATCTGCTTGGAGGTCGGCCCATCAGGCACGGGCTCGGCATAGCGGGCGTACACGTCATCGCAGCCGGTCTCGACGTCCGCCATCGCCTCGGTCGTTCGCTGCATCTGAACGAATTCCGGAAAGCACACAAGCTGACAGCCCGCCGCACTCGCACGCTCGATCAACTCGAGGATGTCTTGCCGACGCTGCTCGATCGACACCGGCTCCATCGAGATCGCCGCCACACCTACCTTTACCTTCTGCGACATAACTGCTTACTCCATCGCCTTGCGCAACGTCTCGATGCCCGTCCGGGCCACCGTGTCGGCGTCGGGTTGGTAGTCAAACGGTTCCACCGATACCCAGCCGTCGAAACCCGACTCCCGCAACGCCTGCATGATAGGCCCGAAGTCGATCCCGTTCATCCCCGGACCGCGCCCCGACGGATCGTTTGCATGTACGTGACGCGCCACGCCACCGAATCGCCGGATCGTCCCGGCGATCCCGTCGGGCATCGCCGACATCGCCTTCACGTCCAGCATGATGCCCACATTGGGATGGCCCACGCGGCTAACCAATTGCATCGCCTCCTCGGCCGTGTTGACGAAGTTGGTCTCTTCGGGACGCAGTGCCTCAAAGCAGATGGTCACACCGCAATCGGCGGCGACACACCCCGCCTGGCGCAACGCGCCGCATGCCCGTCTACGGGCATCCTCCAAGTCCTGCCCCGGCGCAACATTCCGCTGCTTGGGTGAGCCGTGCACCATGATCGATCCGCCCAGGTCGCCACAGAAAGCCACCAGTGACTTGAGATACTCGGCCGAGCGTTGCCACACCGACTCATCCGGCGTGGTCAGGTGCAGGCCCGGCGGCGAGACAAACAGCCAGTGCAGCCCGACTATCTGCACACCACATACCTCGGCTGCACGGCGAATGGCCCTGCGGCGCTCGGCGCTGATTTGCTCTACCGACTCGGCCAGCGTGAACGGCGCGATCTCCACCCCCTCGTACCCCAGCGACGCCGCCTTGTCGAACACCTTATCGATCGGCGTATCGCCCCACAGCTCGTTGCAGACCGCCAGCCGATACATCACGCATGCACCTTACGACGCGGGCGGCGTAAAGCCGTCCAGCGGCAACTCGATAGCTCGCCCCTCAATCGCCGACTTGTAGACAGCCAGGATCAACTCGACGCTCTTGCGACCTTCCGCCCCGTCGCAGGTGACTGGCTTGCCTGTCCGCAGGTGTCGCACGACGTCTTCGAAAATGTTCGATGGCTCGCCCGCAGGGGCTTCGGGCTCGGTCACGCTCTCGTCCCGCGCCCGCCAGTACTCGCCCAGGACCGTACCCCGGCCCGCAGCAGCCTTCGTGCCGTGCACCTCGAACTCATACACGTCGCTGCTCGGAAACGTCGTCGTGCCCACGATCGAGCCGAACGCGCCGCCGGCAAACTGAACGCCGGCCGTCGCGACGTCCTCGGTCTCGATCTGGTGATCGCGCACCGCCATCTGGCCATACACCCGCTTGACGGGCCCGCCGAACCATTGCAGCAGGTCGATCATATGCACCGTCTGATTCATCAGCGACCCGCCGCCGTCCAGCTTCCACGTGCCGTGCCAGCCTTCATAGTATGCGTCGGCGCGAAACCACTTCAGCCGGGCTTCCAACAGAATCAGATCACCCAGCAGACCCGTCTCCAGCGCCCTGCGCATCCGGTAGACCTTCTCGGTGTACCGTTCCTGAAAATCGACCGCCAGTAGAACACCGGCGTCGCGACACGCGCCGATGAGTGAATCGCATGCCTCCAACGTCACGTCGAGCGGCTTGGTGCATACCACGTGCTTGCCCGCACCCGCCGCAGCCACACCCATCTCGGCGTGCATGCCGCTGGGCGTCAGCAGGAACACCACGTCCACATCGTCTCGCTTCAGCAGCGCGTCGTAGTCGCGTACGACGGGTACCTCGAGCTCCCGCTCGGCGCGGGCACAACGTTCGTCATCGATGTCACACACCGCCGACAACGCCGCCCCGACCGTCTCCCGGCAAAGCTTCGCTCGCCCGAACCCCATACCCAAACCGACGATGCCGAATCTGACAGTCTGATCGGACTGACCCATTCCTTGCCTCCTCACTCCCAACAAAGAAACCGCCCCGTGTCGCCGAAATGGCCGGGGCGGTTTGCGTTCAAACCTGACATACCGTCTGCCGGTAGACCCGGCACCGACGGGACACCATCGGGCGGATCTCTTTATCAGACAGAACCCTAGTCGCCCACCGGTTCGGCCCGCGGCACCTGAGTCGCAGAGTCCGGCGCCATGTAGCTTTCCTCTTCGTCGGTCAGTTGCTCGATGCGATCCGCGGCGTAGAGCATAGTCGACTTGTTGAACGTCTCGTGCTCGATCACCGCCCGATACAGCTCCAGCGCCTTGGCCCGCTCGTGCAAGCGACGGTCATAGATGACAGCCGCCTCGAATCGCGCGGGCAACTGGATATCCGGATCCCACTCCCACGCACGCTGGAACCAGCGCACCGCGATCCGCTCGTCGCCCTTGAAATACTCCTTGTGAATGAACCCGCACCAGTAGGCAGCCTCCGCGATCTTGTCGCTGGTCGGGTACTCCCGGAGCAACTGCTTGAGCCTGGCCAACGCTTCCTTCATCTTCCGCTCGTAGTAGAGCGCGGGAACGCCGTGTCCCCCCTCCTTCATCAGCTGCATCGCCTCGTCGAACAACGCGTCGGCCTCGGCGATGGAGTCAGCCGGTCTAAAGGCCGTATCCGGTACCTCCGCAGCCAGAAGGTACTTGTACGGCTTGATATGGCGCAGATCGTCCAACTCGTGCTCGGCCCAGGTAAGCTTGTCCACCAGACCATTCTTCTCGTAGTATTCGCGCAGCGCCTCCAGATAGCGCGCATACAACGCCCGGCACCTGACCACCTGCTCGACCAGGTCCACCTCCTGCTGGCCGATCACCCGCACCGATTCGACCTCGACGTTCTCCGGATTCGTCAGATCGGTTGTCGGACCGGCCGGGGCCTCAGGCTCACCATGAAGGGCATCCGTCTTGCACCCGACCACGCACGCGCAGACCGCCAGCCCCAACACCCACACCGAAGCTCTCGCGCTCATTGGACCACCTCGCATCCACCGGCCCATCGGCGAAAACGGGCCGGAAGTCTGATTACACCCGCCATGCCACGCGCGGTCAAGCCCGCCCGGCCGGGCCGCGCCACTACCACTGCGCTTCCTCGAAAGGCCCGCGAGGAGCCACACGCTTCTTCGGACGGCTCCTGATCAACCCCACCGCCAGACGAACGTCATCCGGCCGCGTGATCTTCAAATTACTGATGTCCGACTCCACCACGCTCACCGGATGCCCCATCGCCTCGACCAGTTGCGCGTCGTCGGTGATGGACCCCTTCACCTGACCGATCCGCCCGTAGGCGTCAAGAATGACCTGCCGCGCAAACACCTGGGGCGTCTGCGCTTCGTAGAGACCCTCACGCGAAAGGGTCTCGTCGACCACCTTGGCGCCGCTCACGCGCTTGATCGTCCCATACAACGGAGCCGCCAGAATCGCCGCCCCGCTCTTGCCCGCCTCGGCAAACACCGCGTCGATCCACGCCTCGGTCACACACGGGCGGACCGCATCGTGAATCCCCACCAGATCGGCCTGCTCGTCCACCTCCTTCAACGCGTTGGCCACCGACTCGTGCCGCTCGCCGCCCCCGGCCACCGCCTTCACCCCCATCAACGCCAGATTGGCCGCATACTTGGTCTTCACCATCTCCAGGTCTTCCGGTGCGACCACCACAATGTGCTGGCAGCAATCGTCACGATTGATGAAAAGCTCGATCGAGCGAATGAAGACCGGACGATCCTCCATCAGCGCGAACGCCTTCTTCACCTTGCCGCCAAACCGCGTGCTGGCGCCGGCCGCCGCGTAGATCATTGCCACTTTTGCCATGGATCACCTCCGCCGAATGCGGGCCAACCGATGGTTGCCGGGCTGTTATACCAGAACCTACCGCCGACACAACCAACCGGCTCCCGGCGCAAGCAAGGAGGCCGGCGCCAACACCAAGCCCGGCCTCCTGTAACTCTCATCATCAAAGGTAAGGCTACGACGCCCTGCCCTATGTCTGGTCCTGTTGCGGCTCGGTCGGCTCGCCGCCTTGCCCAGACGATTCCGGCTCCGACGGCTGCTCGGGCTCGCCCGCGCCCTCCGCCGCGGCCGCCTCCTCACCTTCCGTCGCCGCCGGCGGCTCGAAAGGCTCTTCCTCCTCCTCGACGTAGACGTCCTCCAGGTCCGTCGCGTCAACCTCGCGGCGAAGGAGAAGATACATCACCGTACTGGCCGAGAAGAAGAAGCTCGCCGCGAACGCCACAACCGTACCGATGACCAGGAACACGAAAATCGCCATCAGAATCGCTGCGATCAGTTCAGCCTTGCCCAGCGGCACATGAGAGAACTCACCGAACAGCGACACGCCCCAAGCCGGCGCGCCCCATATCGCATCGAGCTTGCCGTAGGTCGCCAGCTTCGATGCCCCGTCGAGGTTCATGCCCAGCCCGGCGGCCGCGTGGGCCAGCCGCAATAGCAGAAACGCGAGGAATTTCACGAACAACAAGCAGATCGTGCCGTATACCACCGACACCAGCAGGTACCAACCAAGCCGCCAAGGCCGCGAGAAAATATAACTGAAGCTCCGACTGATCGCGTCGAAAGCATCGGACCCTTCGGTCGCGATCGTCGGATACATCAGATGCGTACCCGCCGCAGCCCCGATCACGACCAGCGCCATGACAAAGCCCGCCAACAGGGCCAGGAACCACAGCACACCCGCCAGCAACTGACCCGCCGCGGGAATCGCACCCACCAGCCCGCCGGCGAACGTAATAGCGCCGATTCCCGCAATCAGGATGAGGGGAATCAGCGGCGCCGTCAGAAAGCTGACGAACTTCGTCAGGCTGAACTTGACCGCCTCACGCAGCGAAATCTTCTCATCGCGCGTGGCGTGCAGCGCCGCAATCCGGCAGATCGCCCCGCCGGCTACCGCCCACACCACCAGCCAGATCGCCGTGAAAATAACCGCGAAAAGCCAGTGCGCGTAGAAAAACCAAACGCATACCATCACGCCCCGCTTTACCGAGCCGACCAGACCGGGCAACTCGTCGGGGCGATCATCCGTCCAGAACTTGCCGGCCAGCACCGAGCGCATGGCCAAGCCCACCGTCGTAATCCCCTCCTTCATCATCGTGTCGAAAATGTGCCGGCCCCGACGGGACGCCGCCTCGTCCAACGCCACTCTAAGCTTCAACGCCTCGTTCAGCGTCGCCCGATGGGTGTCCAGACGCTTCGCATCCTCTTGTCGGTCTTTCGCCTCGGTCAAATTCCTGTTCGGGATGAGCAACTGATCGACCGCACCGCTGGTCGTCAGGTGCGCCGGCAAGCTATGCTGCCCCTTGGTCAGCATGATCAGCAGCGCATCGTGCGCCTGCCTGACTTGCTCCTTCCGCGCAGGAAGCTCCGCTTCACCACGCTCCCGCGCCTGACCGGTCAACTTGTCGACTTCCTTGGCGAGAATCTGCTGCGTTTCCTCCAGACGACGCGACAATACCTCCACGGCGTCGTCGAGTTTCCTCTCCAGCTCCTCCTCGATCCGCCAATACACCCCTCCTTCTTCCGCCAGTTCGCGCGCCTTGTCCCGGTTGTTGCGCAGATCCTCCAGCGTCTGCATGATCAGGCTGGCATCGGCCGCGACTCGACGCTCCTCCGCGTCCCGCCGCCACTGGCTGAATGCGTCGCGAGGCCAACTCAAAAACGCCTCGACCTCGCCGCCCGGCGCTGTCTCGGTCGCTGCCGCGTCCACCACCACGCGCCGACCCCAAATGCCGTCCATCAACCGCCCCGTCCCGTAGATCACCAGCACCGCCAGCAATCCCAGCAACAGCTTCGGTGGATGTACCGACAACCGGAACGAGCGAAACAACTGCGTAAACGGGAAACATTCGGACCAGTTTATCCGAACCAGCTCTTGGCGTTCCTATGGCATGAACATGTCCTCCTACGTGCACCGCAGCCCGCGCCCTGTCTCGCACCCAACGTCTTCCGATCAGGTTTTAATCTGAACGGTCTTCGTCACCCCGTACAAGACGCACGCCTACGGCAGCCTGGGTAAACCGCGCCAACAGCTCTCGATCTGCCAAGCGCCATTATAACCGCCGCCGAAAGGCGAGCAACTCGTTTCTACAACTTTTTTGGACCCAAATCCAGTGGCCACAGGGCTTTGGCCACGCTAAACGGTCTGTTCCCACCCCTCGGATCGGTCCGGTTGCCCCTCCTCCAAAGGGCTGGAAAAGCGGTATTCCTCGTTCAACCACCGAGCCAGATCAACCCACTGACAACGCGCACTACAGAATGGCCGGTGCGGCACCTCCGACCGATCGGCATAAACCACCCGGCGCCCACAAGTTGGACAAACCACCGAATCCATCGTCTCGCACGTCACGAATCCGAAGCCGCCTTGCCGCTCGACCCCGCCTTCGACTCGGACTTCTTGCCCGACTTCGAGTCCGAACCCGCACTGTCAGGCTTGTCCTTCTTGGCGGCCTCCTTGTACCCGGCGCTGCGGTAATCCGTCTGGTAAAACCCCGAGCCGCGAAACAGCACGCCCGCCCCCGTGCCGATCAGACGCTTCAACGCCGTTCGCCCGCACGACGGGCACCGCCGCAGCGGCGAGGCCGTTATCTGCTGATACTGCTCAAAATCA